>Ga0081538_10002342_pt1 | contig 18674 bp, 20 predicted proteins | sample TabmetS5T2R1_FD_71022 | JGI IMG/M metagenome (GOLD analysis project Ga0081538, IMG submission 71022) | Tabebuia heterophylla rhizosphere microbial communities from the University of Puerto Rico - S5T2R1 | ecosystem: Host-associated > Plants > Roots > Rhizosphere ... | reverse complement strand
CAGGTCGCTCCAGCGCTGGTCGTCCGGCCGGAACGCCTGCATCGACGGGTGGAACTTGTAGCCGAGCAGGCCGAGCTCCTCGTGGGCGCGGCGCATCTCCCGCAGCGCGCCGGCCTGCTTCCAGGGGTCGATGCCGGCGAAGCCCACGAAGCGGCCGGGGAAGCGCCGCACGATCTCGGCGATCAGGTCGTTGGACAGCGGCGGCCGGCGGGTGGCGGTCTCGGCGTCCCAGCCGAGCAGCACCGCCACGCAGTCGATCGCCTCGTAGGCGGCGGCCAGCTCCTCGGCCGTCTGCAGCACGATCTGGCTGCGGAAGTAGCGCTCGGCCGGTTCCCGGTACGGCCCCAGGCTGCCCTCCACCCACTCGGCAAGGGGCAGGTGGACGTGGAGGTCGACGGCGCGCACGGCGCGAGTCTATCCGGGTAGCCTCGGGTGGCGATGAACCGGTTCGAGGACGCCATCGCCCGCGAGCTGTCCACCCGCGTCCGCGCCAGGACCCGCAGCCTGCGGGCGCTCGCCCGCTGGGCGGCGGCGATGCTGCCGCCGGGCGCCCTGGTCGCCGACGGCGTCGCCCTGGTCACCGAGCGCCTGGGCGACGGCGACCCGGACGCCCTGGCCGCCGAGGTGATGGCCGAGGCACCGTCACGCTTCGGTCGCAACTGGGAGTCGGGCCCGGCCCATTGACGCCCATCGACGGTGTGACCGTGCATAATCTCTCCCTGTCCGGGGCAGGGTGGGCCTGCACGCCGGAGGGTCTTCTAGGCGGTGGGAGATCGGTACCGGCGCGCGGCGGATCCTGACTGGGCTGATGTTCCCGTTGTTCGGGGGCGGCAGCGGCGAGTACGCACGCGGGCTGATGACCGCGCTGGCGGCGCGGGGCCACGCGGTCGCGATCACCTGCCCGGACGCGCGCACCTTCACCGGCTCGGTGGTGGTGTACCCCTTCGACCTCCCGGTCCGGGCGGTGTTCAACAGCCATCCCGAGCTCCCGGACGCGGTGCGGTTCCCGGACCTGGACACCGGCCGGCTGGTGCTGCTGCAGGAGGTGCTGGAGGACGCCCTCGACCGCGCCATCGACGCCTTCCGCCCCGACGTCGTCCACGTGCACCACGCCTCGGTGCTGGCATGGGCCGCGCAGCGCCGCTGCTCCGCCAAGGGCGTGCCCTACGTGGTCACCGCCCACGGCACCGACCTGCTGACCGCGGAGGCCGACGCCCGCTTCGTCGCCCCGACGCTCGCCGCCCTCAGCAAGGCGGAGCTGGTCACGGTCGTGTCCGACCACACCCGGCGACGGCTGCTCCAGGTGCTCGGCCCGACGATCCCCGAAAGCAGGACCGCCACCATCCCCGGCGCCGTCGACCCCGAGCGGTTCAGCCCCACCGGCCCGGTCGACCTGGCAGCCGCCCACCTGCGCCGGCCCGGCTCCAGGGTGGTGCTGTTCTGCGGCCGCCTGAGCCGGCTCAAGGGCTGCGACCGGCTGGTCGACGCCGCGCGCGACATCGACGCCGAGGTGGTCGTGCTCGGCGACGGGCCCGAGCGCGCGGAGCTCATGCGCCGGGCCGGCGGCAACGACCGGGTCCACTTCGTCGGCTACGTCAGGGAGCCGCTGCTCCAGCAGTTCTACCGGCGCGCCGACGTCCAGGTGGTGCCGACGGTCGCCGACGAGGCGTTCGGCCTGGTCTGTGTCGAGGCCATGGCCAGCGGGACGCCAGTGGTGGCGACCGCGGTCGGCGGGATCCCGGAGATCGTGGTCGACGGCGACAGCGGCCTGCTGGTGGAGCCCGGCGACGCGGCGGCGATCGCCGGCGCCGTCAACCACCTGCTGGACCGGCCCATGCTGCGCCGGCGGATGGGGCGGCGGGCGCGCCGGCTGGTGGAGGAGCGCTTCACCTGGGACGTGATCGCCGCCACCTTCACCCGCGCGCTGGAGCAGTTCTGACACGGTGACCGACGGCACGCCGCCGCGGTGACGTCCGTCACCGCCGGGGGGCCGCGGCGCCCGGCATGCTTGCCGGTGGCGCCCAACGACCGCCGATGGAGGCTCCATGACCAGCGTCCGCGTGCCCGGCTTCCTCCCCTCGACCAGGGGCCTGCACTTCCCCAACGCCTTCCCGCACGTCCCCAACTTCACGATCGACCTGCCGGGCGGGCACAGCATCCCGGTGGGCGACGCCGCCAACGGGCTGTGCGGCGGCATGGCCTACACCGTGCGCGACCTGTTCGAGGCCGGCGCCGTCCCGCCGGCCGTCACCACCGCGCCCGGCAGCGGCCCCTTGTTCGAGTACATCGCCGAGCGGCTGCTGGAGAGCTTCGACCTGCCGCTGGGGCCCGCCACCTACCTGAAGCTGATGCATCCCCGGCTGCCCGACGGCGATCTCGCCATCCTCCGCGGCCGCGCCTGGCGGATGATCCGGGTGGAGTGGCCGGCGATCCGCGCCGACCTGGACCGCGGCAGGCTGAGCCCGCTCGGCCTGGTCAAGGCCAAGTCGCGCAACCCCAGGGACCTCGGCAAGAACCACCAGGTCCTCGCCTGGGGCTACGACCTGGAGGGGACCAGGCTGACGCTGCGCCTGTACGACCCCAACTACCCCGACGACGACCACGTCACCATGGCGCTGGACCTCGCCCACCCGCGACGCGCCACCCCGGTGACCTGCTCGCGCGGCGGCACGGTGTGGTGCTTCTTCCGCACCGGCTACCGGTTCAAGGACCCGTGGCCGGTGCTCGCCGCCCTCGCCCGCTGACCCCGCCCGTCCCCGCGGCCACCGGTCCGGCCGCGCGGGCGCGGCACGCTGCGCACCGTGCGCTACGCTGCCTCGATGTCCGGCTCCGCGAGCGACCTCGACACCGGCGCCGGCGGCCTGCGGGCCCAGCCGGGCTGGCCGGCGTTCTTCCTGGCGGCCACCCTGGCCCGGCTCGCCGGCGAGATGTTCCCGGTGGCGGTGGTGCTGCTGATGCTGGACCGCACCGGCAGCGCCGCCCTCGCCGGCGCCGCGGTCGCCGCCGCCACCCTGCCGGGCGTGGTCACCGGCCCGGTGCTCGGGGCCTTCTTGGACCGGACCGCCCATCGCCGGGCGGCGCTGGCCAGCAACCAGGTCGTCCTCGGCGCGTGCCTGCTGGCGATCCTGGCCGCGGCCGGCCGCGCGCCCGGCTGGGCCGTGCTGCTGCTGGCCGCCGTCGCCGGCCTCACCGGCCCGCTGGCGACCGGCGGGTTCACCAGCATGATCCCCTCGCTGGTCCCGGAGCGGCTGCTCCCGAGGGCCAACGCCCTGGAGGCGTCCAGCTTCAACACCGCCGCCATCGCCGGCCCGGCCCTCGCCGGCGTGGTCGCGGCCGGGCCGGGCCCCGCCGCCGCCGTGGCCCTGGAGGCGGGCCTCGCCGGCCTCGGCGTGCTGGCCATCGCGCGCCTGCCCCTGGTCGCCCGCGCCACCGCCCCTGCCGGCGCCTCCATGACCGCGACCATCCGCCAGGGGCTCCGGCACCTGGCCGCCACCCCGGTGCTCCGCGGGGTCACGGTGGCGACCACCGTGGCGCTCGGCGGGCTGGGGCTGCTCACCCTGGCCCTGCCGTTCCTTGCCGAGCGGCTCGGTGCCGGCCAGGCGGGCGCCGGCTACCTGTGGGCCGCCCTGGAGGCCGGCGGGATGGCCGGCGCGCTGGCCGCCGCCCGCCCGCTGGCCGGCTGGCCGCCGCAGCGGGTGGTGCTTGCCGGGCTCGCGGCGTTCGGGCTGCTGCTGGCGGCCTGGCCGCTGGCGCCGTCCTTCCCGGTGGTGCTGCTGCTGGTCGCGCTCGCGGGCTTCGTGGAGGGGCCGGCGTTCGCGGCCACCTTCGCGACCCGGCAACGCTGGTCGCCGGAGGACCTGCGGGGGCAGATCTTCACCACCGCGGCCAGCCTCAAGATGGGCGCGTTCGCGGTCGGGGCCGCCCTGGCCGGTCCGGCCGTCGAGGGCCTGGGCGCCGACGGCACCCTGGTGGCGGCCGGCGCCGTCACCGTCCTCGCCGCGCTGCTCGGCATGGCCACCGGCGCCGGGGCCCGCTCGCCCGCCCGGCCGCGGTCCTGAGGGTCCGGTCCTGGTTCGGGCCGGGTCGCCCGCCCGGCCGCCGCCGTCCTGAACTCCGGTCCAGTCCCCGGCCGGGCGGCCGGCTGGGAGCTGGAGGCGGCCGGCCCCACCACCCCGCGGGCGGCGGTGCTAGGCGGCCGAGGGGCTGACGCGGACGGGCGGCTGGGCCGCGTCCTGGGGCGGCGGGCCGGCGGCGGCGCCGCGGTCCAGCAGGGCCCAGGCGGGGATCGCCAGCAGGAACAGGCCGCTGGCGGCGGTGGCGGTGACCCCGGTGTCGTTGAGCAGGATGAGCAGCGTCGACCCGAGCGCGCCGAGGCCGAGCACCCGGCGGTGCCAGTCGCTCAGCGCCGCCAGCGGCGGCGGCGGGCGCAGGGCGAGCAGCCCGGCGGCGGCGATCTCCAGCGGACCGACCCAGGCGAAGGGGCTGTGCGCCAGCAGCCGGAGGTTCCGCAGGAGCTGGTCGGCGACCACCCTGGCGGCGTCGCCCGGCCCCGCCAGCAGCCGGTCGGCGAAGCGGCCCGCGTGGCTCACCGGGCCGCCGAGACCGCCGCCGAGCGCGATCGCCACGGCGGCGACCAGGGCCAGCCCGGCGAGCAGCAGGACCCGCCCGGGCCTGGGCCGCGACGGCGCGAGCACCACCAGGGCGGCGGCGGCGGTGAGCATGGCGGTGAGGGCGCCGCCGACGTCGGCGCCCAGCCGCGGCAGGCCGTCCACCACGGCCAGGCCGCCCAGCAGCGCGGCCGCCCACGGCGCCCGCAGGGGCGCGAAGCCGATCACCAGCATGGCGGCGGCGAGCGCGAACGCGAAGTAGCCGTTGCCGAGGCCGTAGAAGCGCTCGCCGTCCCAGGCGCTGCCGCCGAGCAGCGGCTGGGCGAGCCCCTCGCCGCCGGCCAGCAGGCCGGCCGCGACCAGCGCCAGCAGCGTGCCGCCCAGCAGCGCCGGCGCCGGGACCCGCGGCAGCCTGCCGCCCGCCGGCCGACGGTGCAGCCACATTGCGAACGCCGCGAGCCCGACGGCCAGCACCAGCCCGGTCGCCAGCCATGCCAGGGCCCAGGCCGGCGCCATGCCGGGGTTGCGGAACAGCCCCCGCCACAGCGCCCGCACGGCCCTGGCCGCCGACGGCTCGGCGATGCTGGCGGCCAGGTAGCCGGCTGGCAGCGCCAGGGTGAGGGCGAGCAGCGCCAGCGCCGCCCGCTCCCACCTGGCCGGGTCGCTCCCCCGCCGGCGCGCCCGCCAGGCGCCCAGCAGCGCGAGCAGCGCCAGCACGGCCGCCAGCGCCAGCAGCGGGATCGCCAGGGTGCGGGCGAGCACCAGGCCGCCGACCCGCCGGTCCAGCCAGGTGGCGGCGCCCGCCGGGCCGTCGCCGCCGGCCACCCGGATGACGGTGCCGTCGTCCCCGCCGGAACGGCCGCCGGCCAGGGTCGGGCGGACGTCCTCGAGGGCGGCCAGGCCCTGACGCCGGGTCGAGTCAGAGGTGGGCAGCCCCACCCGGTCCCCGCCGAGCACCTGCAGCGGCGCCGAGTTGGCACGCCCTGGCGCCGGCCGGAGGCCGGCCACCATCACCGGGCCGGCGCCCGGCGCGGGCGTCAGCCGCTCGACCACGTCGCGCAGCGCCTCCGCGTCCGGCACCGCGACCACCACCAGCCGGCCGGGCCGCAGCGGGATGCGGCCGCCGCCCTGGCCGAGCGGGACCGCCGGCGACGCCGGGCCACCGGCGCCGAGCGTGAACAGCCCCGCCGCCTCCATCCCCTGCCACGCCAGCACCTGGGTCGGCGGCAGCCGGCCGAAGCGGGCGTCGGGGTTGTCGGCGCGCACCCGCTCGACCTCGGCGGGGCTGGGAAGCCCCTGGGACCGCACGGCCTCGGCGTCCACGCGGCGGCCGGCCGCCAGCGACAGCACCCGGGCGGCGAGCGGCTGCCAGTCCGGCAGGGTGGACACGAACCCGACCACCGCCGCCGGGCGGCCGCGGGTGGCGTCCAGCGCCTCGTCCAGGCTGAGCCGCCCCACCAGCACCAGCGCGGACGGCGGCGCCACCGGCCCCGCCCCGGTCGCCGCCTCCTGCGCGCCGGCCGGCCGCGGCAGGACGGCGACCACCAGGGCCACGCCCAGCAGGGCGAGACCGCGGCACCTCCCGCGGCTGCGCATCGACCGATGATAACGACGCCGCGGTCGCGACCGCGGCAGACCGGCGGCTCAGGCGGTGTCGATGTGCTCGGCCGACTCGAGGCCCAGCTCGGCCACGGAGCTCTCGCGCATCTTGAACTTCTGGACCTTGCCGGTCACCGTCATCGGGAAGCCGTCGACGAACTTCCAGTAGCGGGGGATCTTGAAGGTCGCGATCTTCCCCCTGCACCACTCGCGCAGCTCGTCGCCGGTGACCTCCTGGCCCTCGCGCAGCCGCACCCAGGCGCACAACTCCTCGCCGTACTTCGGGTCGGGCACGCCGACGACCTGCACGTCGCTCACGGCGGGGTGCTGGAAGAGGAACTCCTCGACCTCGCGCGGGTAGATGTTCTCCCCGCCACGGATGACCATGTCCTTGATGCGGCCGACGATGTTGGCGTAACCGTCCTCGTCCACGGTGGCCAGGTCGCCGGTGTGCATCCAGCCAGCCCGGTCGATCGCGCCCGCGGTGGCGTCCTCGTCCTCCCAGTAGCCGAGCATCACCAGGTAGCCGCGGGTGCACAGCTCGCCAGGAGTGCCGCGCGGCACGATCCGACCGTTGTCCGGGTCGACGACCTTGGCCTCGACGTGGGGGTGGATGCGGCCGACCGTCGAGACGCGCTTGTCCACCGGGTCGTCCGGCGCGGTCTGGAACGACACCGGGCTGGTCTCGGTCATGCCGTAGCAGATGGTCACCTCGTCCATGTGCATGTCGGCCTGGACCTTCTTCATGACCTCCACCGGGCAGGGGGAGCCGGCCATGATGCCCGTGCGCAGGCTGGACAGGTCGAAGTCGGCGAAGCTTGGGTGTTCCAGCTCGGCGATGAACATCGTGGGAACGCCGTACAGGGAGGTGCAGCGCTCCCCCTGGACCGCGGCCAGGGTCGCCTCCGGCTCGAACGCCTCGGCCGGGTACACCATCGCCGCCCCGTGGGTGGTGCAGGCCAGGTTGCCCAGCACCATGCCGAAGCAGTGGTACAGCGGCACCGGGATGCAGACACGGTCCGCCTCGCTGTAGCGGCAGCCCTCGCCGATGAAGAAGCCGTTGTTGAGGATGTTGTGGTGCGACAGGGTGGCGCCCTTGGGGAACCCGGTGGTGCCCGAGGTGTACTGGATGTTGATGGGGTCGTCGAACTGGAGCCGTGCCTCGCACGCCCGCAGCCGGTCGATCGACACGCGAGCCGCCGCATCGCGCAGGTCGTCCCAGCCCATCGCGCCCGGCGGTGCCTCCGGCCCGAGCACGACCCGCCGGCGCAGCGTCGGGACCTGCGCGGCGACCTGGTCGAGCATGTCCAGGTAGTCGGCCGTGCGGAAGCGGGGGGCGAGCACCAGGGTGGACACCCCCGACTGGCCGAGCGCGTAGGCCAGCTCGGAGGTCCGGTAGGCCGGGTTGATGTTCACCAGGATGGCGCCCACCTTGGCGGTGGCGTACTGAAGGGTCACCCACTCGAGATTGTTCGGGGACCAGATGCCGACCCGATCGCCAGGCTCGATGCCCACCGCCAGCAGCCCGCAGGCGATCTCGGTGACGGCGGCATGGAACTCGGCGTAGGTCTGGCGGATGCCCTGGTGGACGCTGATCACGGCGTCGTGGTCCGGAAACCGCGCCGCCGTCCGGTCGAGGTTCTCGCCGATGGTCTCGCCCAGCAGTGGGACCGGGCTGGCCCCGTGAAGGTAGGACAGTGACTCGGCCGCCATGGGATACCTCCTGCGCCGATCGACTGCTCACCGCGATGCTCATGCCCAACCGGCGCCGGCGCAACCCCATGGGACCCGGGTTGCGCCTCGCGTGTCGCCCCCCAGGGGACTACGGCGAGGGGTAGCCGATGTCGCGCTGGTCCGGCCGGAGCTCCTCCAGGGCGCGCTCGGGATTGAGCGCGGCGACCAGCCTCGGCGTGAGGGGCTGCAGCTCGTAGACCCGGGCGACGGCGGCGAGGTCGACGGGGTGCTGGTAGTAGTCCTCGGCCCATGCCTGGTAGGCGGCCGGGCGGGGGTCGACCAGCAGGTGCAGCAGCTCGCCGGCGCCGTCGGCGTACGGCGACTCGGGGTAGGCGATGAAGCCGGTGTGCCACGCCGGGTCCTGGTTGCGCCGCCAGATGCAGAAGGTGGTGTCCTCCATCGAGAACGCCGGCTCGTGGAGGCATGCGGCGAACTCGGTCGGGACGGTCCCGGTCACCCCGGGCCACGGATGGGGCGGGTGGAAGGTCCAGGGGCTCATCGCCGACTCGTGCGCGAACCCCTTGATGAAGGCGCCCTCGGGCGTGAAGGCGACCAGGTAGTCGTCGCCCTGCCCGTTGCGCATCTGCGCCAGCGCCCAGCCGCTGCCGTTCCAGTCCGCGGCGAACGAGTAGTAGCGCAACCATCCTTCTGGCATCAGCACGGCGTCCAGCATCGCGACCGCCTGGCTGATGCGGCGCATCACCGGGATCTCCGGCAGCTTCGCGGCGACTACCCGCGCGGTCTCGGAGGCGAGCACCGGCACTCCTCGTCAAGGTTCCTTGTCCCGCCCGACCTTACCGCGTTCCCCGCCGCGTTCCAGGCTTCCGTCCCCAGGCCCCAGACCAGTATTGCCGCTGATATGTCCTTGGGAGTATAACTGGCAACATGAAGACCATGATCGACCTGAACGACGAGGACCTGGCGCTGGCCGCCAGGGAGCTGGGCACCACCACCAAGAAGGACACCGTCAACGCCGCGCTCCACTTCGTCGCCAGCCGGCGCCGCCGCATCGAGCAGCTCCTCAACGACCCCTACGCGCTCGGCGTCGGCCCAGACATCAGCGACCCGGAGGTCATGCGGCAGGCACGTCGGTGACCATCCCGGTCGTCCCCGGCCAGCTGTACCTGATCGACACCTCCGCGCACGCGCGCAGCGACCGTCCCCTGGTCCGCAACGTTATCGCCGGGCTCATCGCCGACCGCGTCGCCGCCACCTGCGTCACCGTCGACCTGGAAGCCGGCTGGTCCGGACGTGACGTTCGTGATGTCCGAGCGATCGCCGAACGCCGCCGCAGCCTGTATGTCACGCTGCCGGTCAGCGAGGCGATCGCCGAGCGGGCCCGCGAGGTGCAGATCCGCATGGCCGCACGAGGCCACCACCGCGCCGCCGGAGTCATCGACCTGCTGACCGCCGCCGTGGCCGAGCACCATGGCGCCGTGGTCCTGCACTACGACACCGACTTCGAGCACATCGCTTCCAGCACCGGACAGCCGCACGCCTGGATCGTCCCGCGAGGGTCCATTGACTGACAGTGGTCGCCGACCCTGGGACGTCGGCCTGGGTGGGATGGGCCGCTACCCTGGGCGGGTGGACGGCGTCAGGCGGACGGATCAGGGTCCCGGGCTGGAGGAGGCTGCCGGGCTGCTCGGGGCGGCCCGGCGGATCGTGGTGTTCTCCGGCGCCGGGATCTCCACCGACTTGAAGATCATCGTATAGACCTAACCAGCCGGCAGCCATTCCGCAGGTCAGTGGACTCTTACGCCGACATTGCCCCGGAGCTGCAAGCGTCCATCGCTTGGTTGCGGTGGCACCAGGCCAGGCGCAGATGATCGCTGCCTCCCACTGGCGGACCCAGGGCTCCGGCGTCTGTGAGTTCGTCTGGTTGAGACGTAATGCCGGATAGTGCAGCGCAGGCCCGAACGCCCAAGACGGTGATGACGAACAGGCCGGTCCCGTGGCGGATCTCACCGGTGGGGCGCGAACGTAGAGCCCGAACGCCATGGCCCGCCACCGCCGCCCGTCCGACGTCGGGTGCCAGCAGCGTGCACATCATCCGATCAGTGGTGGACTTGCCAGCGCCGTTCGGGCCGAGGAATCCGTAGAGCTCGCCACTGGCGATCTCGAGGTCGAGATCGTCAACGGCGATGACGCCGTTGAATCGTCGCCCAGCCCCTGGGCCCGGATCGCGGCCGGCCTGGTCCCGGTTGAGCGCACAGAACCTCCGGCGGAGCCGGCGCTGTCCTGGACCAGGCCTATCTCCTGCATGGTTCGGAGCCTCCGAAGGTTCGAGTTCCCCGGAGGGGCCGGTCAGGCGGGAACGACCGCGATGGCGTCCATCTCGACGAGGAAGTCGGGATGGGCCAGGCCCTTGACGACGGCGGCGGTGATGACCGGAGGATGGGGTTGGTTGCCCCACACTCGCTGGAAGGCCGCGTAGCCGGCAGTGAAGTCCTGGCCGTCGACGACCAGGACGTTCCACTTCACGACGTGCTCCGGCCCGGCACCGGCGGCCTGAAGGGCGGTGCGCAGGTTGCGCAGGACCTGCTCGGTCTGTGCGGCGATGTCGCCGATGCCGACGATGGTCCCGGCGGCGTCGACCGCGTCCTGGCCGCCGATGTAGATCGTGCGGACGCTGCCCTCCACCACCGCGACGTTGCTGAACGCCGGGTTGTGGGGCAGGCCATCGGGGTTGAGGAACTCCACGCGACCGTCGGTGGCCGTGGAGGTTTGCTCCGTCATGGCTCACGCTCCGTTCTGCGGCGGCGATGGGCCGCCACCTTGGCGCGATTGCCGCAGCGCTCCATGGAGCACCAGCGCCGGCGTCCGGACCGCGACGTGTCGACGAACAGCAGCGCGCACCGCGATCCCTGGCACCGCCTGAGTCGTGCAGCACGCGGCCCGCCGAGGACGTCGATGGCGTCCCGGGCGACCGACGCCAGGACGCTCTGCACGCCCTGGACGGCCACCCAGGTGCGGGTTGGAGCGGGCAGCAGGCGGGGAACCAGGCACGGCTGGGCGGCCAGCTGGTTGAGGACCTGACGGTCGCCGTCGGGGACGGGCCGGCGGTCGATGCGCGCGTCGGCCAGGTTCCAGATCGCCGCCTGCAGGCGGACGGCCAGCTCCAGGTCATCCTCGGTCGCCCGTAGCCCGGCCGCCCCCACGACGTCGGTAGCCCAGCGCTGGAGATCGGACGGCTGCCTGAGCGTCTGGAACAGCGCCAGCGGCCCGCGGTGGGTTCCCGGCCCGGTCACCGCAAAGGCCAGGGCGAGGCTTCCCGGTTCGAAGGTGAAGACCTGCCCGTCGGGGTGGTGCAGCTCCAGGGTGCCCACGTCGATCATGTAACCATACTATCAGGTTACGACCACTGCACGAGCTCAGCGCCCGAGCCCCTGGGCGCCGATCGCAGGCTTGGTCCCGGTCGAGCGCACAGAGCCTCCGGAAGGCCGCCGCCTGCTGCTCCCGGGCGCGTCATCCGCTGCGTGCCGCGCCGGACGCGCCGTGGCCGGCAACCCGGATGACGACCTTGCCGTGCTTGCCCGAGGCGAGGCTGCGCTCGAAGGCCGCGGTAGCCTCCGAAAGCGCGAACGTCGAGTCGATCGTGACGCGAAGCTCGCCGCTGTCGAGGAGGCGCGCAAGCTCGACCAGCTGCTCCCGGCTTGGTTCCACGACGAAGTAGATCCCTTCCCCCGGCGGCTCACCGGCGACCGAGACGAGACGGCCGCCGCTGGCGAGCAGGGCAGGCGCGCGCTCGAGGAGCTCGCCGCCGACGGTGTCCAAGACGAGATCGACCGGGCTGACCCCCTCGTCGAGCTCCCTGCGGCCGTCGACCACCTCCTGAGCGCCGAGTGCGCGTGCTCTCTCGAACGCCGGCGGCGACGCGGTTGCGACCACGTAGGCGCCGCGCCAGCGCGCCAGCTGGGTCGCGAACTGGCCGACACCACCGACCGCGCCGTGGACGAGCACCCGCTCGCCGGCCTGGAGGCCACCGTGAGCGAACAGGCCCTGCCAGGCGCTGAGCGCCGGCAGCGGGACCGCCGCGCTTTCGACATGGCTGAGCGTGGACGGCTTGGGGGCGAGCGCCGCCGCGGGCACGGCGGCGTACTCGGCCGCCACACCGTCGCGGTCGAACGGCGTCAACGCGTACACCTCGTCGCCCACGGAGACCGCGCCGATGTCGTCTGCGACCGCCGCGACGACGCCGGAGAGCTCGTATGAGGGGACGGCGGGGAGCCGGTCGAGCGGCCAGGTGAGCTCGTCGCGCGTGATGGCGGCGGCGTGGACCTCGACGAGCGCCTCGCCGAGCCGGAGCGACGGCGTGTCGATGGTCTCGCGTCGGAGCCCGTCGACGCCGGGCGCGTGGAGCCGGATCGCCTGCATCGTTCGCGGAACCGCCATCGGCTCTACTCCTTCTTCAGCGAGATGCTTGCTAGCGAGCTTTTCCGCTGAAGACCTCCTGAACCAGCTCGAGCGGGCCGAACGGACCTCATGAGCGTCCCACCGGGTCCACGGCCGCGGGCACCGACGCCTGGTCGAAGGCGTAATACAGCGCCATCAGCCCACACAAGCCCAGCGCCGCCCCCGCCGACAGCCACGACAGGGCAAAGGCGGCCGCATAGACCACCAGACCGAGCATGAACCGCCGGCGGGCCGCTCGGATGACCCCCGCGGGCGGCAGCCGGCCCAGCAGCCGGTCGTCGCGGGTGACCCAGACAAACAGCGCCCCGAACGCCACGCTGGTCAGCAACAACACCCCGCTGTAGAGGGCCGCGGCGGTCCGGGCCGCCTCGCCGCCGCCGTGCAGGTGCTCGGCCACCACCGCGGTGGGGAACGGGATCAGCCCGGTCCACAGCAGCAGGTGCAGATTCAGCAGCAGCAGCGGACCGTCGACCCGGATGACCTGGGTGAAGACCCGATGGTGGTTGAGCCAGATCACCCCGATGGTCAGGAAGCTGACCAGGTAGGCGAGATAGCTGGGCCACTGCGTCCACAACGCGTCCGCGAGCCGCTCGCCCTGGTGGAGCTCTGGGGGGCGGATCTCGATGACCAGCAGGGTGATGGCGATGGCGAGCACGCCGTCGCTGAAGGCCTCCAGCCGGGAGGTGGTCACGGTCCCAATCGTCCGCGTCAGTTGCTGGTGTATTCGTCGTGGCGGCGCAGCCACAGCTGCCAGCCGTCGCCCTCGTCGCGGCCCTTGGGCATCCGGTCCAGGACCGGGTAGTAGCCCATCAGGAACTCCACCCCCCGCCAGGTGGCCCCATAGCTCTGGTAGACGACCCCGTCCTGGAGCGCAAACACGCTCACCACCGGCGCCTGGGACAGATACCCGGCGACATCGGTCCCGACCGCGGCCGCGTTCTGGGCCACGATCGCCGGCAGCCCCTCCCCGGGCGGCGTGACCTGCTGGGGGGTGGAGGCGCCAAGGTCAACGTTGAAGTCGCTGGGGGCCGCCGACACCCAGCCAAGGCCCCAGCCCATCCGCCGCCGGTAGACCTGGAGCCTTTCGAGGGGGGCCTGGGAGACCAGCACCACGGTGACATCGCGGGCCTGCAGGTGGGGCGCCAGGGCGTCCAGGGTGTCGGCGATGGAGGAGTTGACCGGGTCGCCAGCGGTGTAGCTGGGGCCGAACATGAAGTGGTAGACCAGCAGCTGGGAGCGGCCACAGAACAGCTCGGCCAGGGTGCGGGGGCCCTGGTCGGTGTCGAAGCGGTAGGCCTTGTCGACCCGGACCCAGGGCAGCTCGCGCCGCCGCCGCGCCAGCTCGTCCCCCATCCGGGTGTGCTCTTTCTCGGCCGCGAGCAGGTCCTGGCGGGCAGCCGCCCACACCTCACGACTCACGACCTCGTGATCGGTCATCACGGCTTGTCTCCTTTCCGGGTGCGTTTCTTGCCGGTAGGTCTGGCTGCTGCGCGCAACCAACGTCGGTCCCTGTCTAGGGCCCGACACCCGCTGCTTGGGCGAGCGCCACTTGTGCGAGCGCGGCGTTCTGGCGCTCGAACGCCTTGGCCACCCCGCCGCGCCAGCCCTCGGCCAGCGACGCCGACATGGGATCGGGGAAGATCTCCTCCTCCCCGGCCTCCACCCCGTCCAAGATGGCTTGCGCGACCTGCTCCGGGGCGGCCTTGGGGATGTCGAAGCCCCGGGTCATGTCGGTGTCGACCGGGCCGGTCAGCACCGCGTGCACCCGCACCCCTTGTCCGGCCAGCAGCGCGCGCAGCGACTGGGTCAGAGAGAACGCGGCTGCCTTGGAGGCCGAGTAGGCCGGGGTGAGCGGCAAGGCGGCCAGGGCCATCAGCGATACGTTGTTGACGATGATCCCCCCGGAGCGAGTCAGCAGCGGCAGCAACGCCCGGGTCACGCCCCAGGTGCCGAAGAAGTTGACGGCCAGGTGCTCCTCGAGCATGGCCCGGTCGCTCAGGTCGTCGAACAGCCAGATGCCGGCATTGTTGACCAGGACATCCAGCGATTCGACCTGGTCGGCGGCGGCCTGGATCTGGGCGGGGTTGGTCACGTCCAGGGGCAGCGGCGTGACGCGCCCATCGGGGTGGGCTAACCGCTGGCGGGTGCCGGCATAGACCCGCCTGGCGTCTCGGTTGAGGGCTTCTGTGACCAGGGCTTGTCCGATGCCGCGGTTGGCCCCGGTGACCAGGATGGTCTTGTCTGCGATGGACATGGCTGTCGCTCCAGTTCTGCCGTGTTGGCGTGGGTTCCACGCCGCCTGGTGGCGGCCTACTTAGCCTGAATCCACCGATGTCATCGCTGTAGTCGTTCGTTTCACCTGGTAAGAGGCCATTTTCTGCCACTCGGGCCGTTCACCTTCTGGATGCAGCGCCCTGCGACCGCCAACAGTTCCTGACCTGGCAAGGGCACCGCAGAGCGCACCGAGTCTCGGTGGATTCAGGCTTAGATGGACCAACCGACCTCCCGGGAATCGCCGCGGGCTGGCCTGAAAGGCATTGGCCATGTGCTAGTTCGCCTCCGTCTTGGGTCCCGGGGCGTCCGAGCCGTCGGCCTGCCCGGCGCCGAACTCGGCGCCGCGGGGCCCAGGCCCGGGATCCTTGAGCTGGAGCAGGCCGATCCAGTTGTGGTCCGGGTCCACGAACCAGGCGGCCAACGCAAAGCCGACGTCGGCGATGCCCTCCACGGTGCCCAGCTCGGGGAGGTCCTGGATGGGGACGCCGCGCTTGTGGAGCTCGGCGACCTCGCCGGCCAGGTCGTCCACCCGCCAGGACGCCTTGGTCGCCTCCTCGCGCGTCCCGGTGGTGCTCTTGGTCACCACCAGCCGGCTGTCGCCCCCACAGCCGAAGGCGAGGAACTGGGTGTCCTCCAGCAACACCGGCAGGCCAAGGGTGCCTTCATAGAAGCTGCGGGCCACGCCAAGGTCGGTGGCCAGCAGCATCACATCGACCGGGTACCTTCCGAGCATTGGAAACCTCCTCACAAGGGGGACCGGCGGGTCATGGCCGCCGGTCGGGGTACAGCCATCGGCCCAGCAGCCTGGTCACCCGCGGCATCACCACCCAGGTCATCAGCGGCACCGTCACCCCGGTGGTGACCGCCAGCCGCAGCACCAGCGGCAGGCTCCCCACCAGAGGTGCGGTGGCAATCACGACCAGGGTGATGAGCGGGAAGATGGTCGCCCAGGTCACCAGGGCCATCTTGGCGGGTGGCGGTGGCGGTGCGCCCGGCTGGGTCGGCAGGGTGAACCAGCTCTCCAGGCCGGTCAGGACCTGGGTCCGCATCGGCCCGGCGACATGGGGCTCGGCCCGGGCCAGCCAGGCCGCCCGCTCCTCCGAGTCCAGCCAGGCGCGCAGGTGGGCGAGCGAGTCGAAGCGGTAGACGGTCCGGTACTCGCCGCCCTGGCCGGCGGCGGGGCGGAACACCTCCACGCCCAGATAGCCGGGGAAGGTCCTGGCGGCGCCGCTGATGCCGGCCAGGAACCCCTCGTAGGCGGCCTCGTGTCCGGGCTTGATCCGCCGGGTGACGGTGGTGGTGACCGGCCCGTGGGCGGTGGGCAGCTCAGGGTCCACCCTTACCACCCACCACGCTCTCGTCGCTGACCAGGTGCAGGCGGACGACCGGATCCGGCCTGCCAGGGCGATGGTGGTGTGGCCGAGAGCGATCGACCATCAGCAGCCACCGTCGCCCTCGACGCAGGTGCCGGGTCATGTGACTTGGCCGAGGGCGAGGGCGAGGGCGCTGCCGCCGTTGAAGACCCATCTGGCCGCCATGATCGGCAGCAGCCGCCGCCCTAGGGCGTAGTAGGCCGCGGTCCAGGCGGCCAGGAAGGGCAGCACCGAGGCCACCCGGTAGGCCGCAAACCCCCAGTCCAGACCCCCGCCGCTGACCAGCAGCGGGTACAAGGCGTGCTCGGCCGCCCAGATGGCGACCACGATGGTGGCCGCCAGCCACGATGGGCCAAGGCGACGCTCCAGCCGGGGCAGGACGACGCCCAGGAAGGCGACCGGCTCGGCCAGCTCGGCCAGCAACGGCACCACCAGCACGCTGGCCACGCTGGCCCATCCGGGCAGGTCGACCACCGCGAACATCGGCGCGGTGGCGTCCTGGCCGTAGACGGCGGCGGTGAGCTCGGCGCTGAAGACCACGGCGGGGACGCTGGCCGCCAGCACCCCGGCCGCCCCCAGCGCCACCTGCCACGCGGTGGTCGGCGGCCCCAGCAGCCCCCGGTAGCTGCCGCCGTCGCGGCGGAGCAACCAGAAGATGACCCCAAGGGTGCCAAGGTCGACCAGCGCGCCGTACACCATCCACCAGCCGGCCGCCTCATCCAGCGCCTGCCCACCGGTGGCGGCCTGCCTGGCTAGCAGCAGCAGGCCGACCAGCCCGAGCTGCACCCCCAGCCACAGCCCAGCCCGGGTCCCGACCACCAGCACCGCGCCACCCACCCCACCGGTGGTGGCCGCACTGCTGGGCTGGAGCCCAACGACCGGCTGCCCGCCGCCAGCAGCAGAGGGAGGAGGGGTGGTGGCTGTCATCGTATGCTCCCTGCACCCGCCGCCGACCGGGCGGCGCGGCGAACCTGGCGCTGGCGAGCCCACAGCCGGGTCTCGTACACGCAGGTGATGGCCAGCACCGTCACGAAGGTCACCAGCCAGGCGAAGGCCAGCCAGCCCAGCACCGGTGGCTGGTAGTGATCAAGGATCAGCTCGGCTGGTTCCACCGCGCCGGGGCCGAAGTGGACGGCGCTGACGAACACGGCGCCGCCACCCGAGACCAGGGCCCAGAAGCCGGGCCCGACCCGGCCGGCCCGGTACAGCAGCAGGCCCGTGATGATGATCGGGTAGACGACCAGGCTGGCGGTGAAGGCGTTGACCTCCTCAGTGACGGGCCAGCCGACGGCGTTGCCGCGGAGCAGGTGGTCCAGGTGGTGGCCCAGCGACATCACCAACGCCAGCCACGTCAACCGATACAGCGTCTTGTCACCCATCGGTCCCTCCATCGGCCGCCACCAGCACCGCTCCCTACCCGCCTGTGTCCCGCGGCCTGCTAGCCGTCGACCCTCGGGCGTTCAACGCCCATGACCTTTCGTTCAGGGCGCACCCCACCAGCGCCGCCTCAGCCGCCGCGTCGAAGGAGGCGGTGAGCTCCGGCGTGACGGGCAGGACGAGCATCCGTCCAGAGCCGCAGAGGCCAGCGGTGCACCCGGTAGCGGAGCGTCGTGCGCTGTGCAAAGACGCGATCATCTCGCCCTAGAGGCTGCACTCGGACGGGCGCGACTCGCGTCAGGGCCAACCCCAAGCGTGCCCCTAAACTATTGGTCCTGAGGGCTCTACGGATTGGTCGTGATGGCGACGGCGAGTGTCGTTCCTTCGGGCGGGACCACCGGCTTGCTGCTGGAGCGCAAGGTCCAGGTCGCGGCCCTGCAGGCCCTCGTCGACGCCGCCAAGAGCGGCGGCGGGCGGTTCGTCGTCATCGAGGGCACTGCCGGCATCGGCAAGACGCGCCTGCTCGCCGAGGCGCGCGCGATCGCCGGTTCGGCAGGGATGCGGGTGCTGGCGGCCCGCGGCGGCGAGCTCGAGGGCGAGTTCGCCTACGGGATCGTCCGGCAGCTGTTCGAGCCGCTGCTCGTGGCCGCCGCTCCGGACCTGCGTGGGGAATTGCTCTCAGGGCCTGCCGCGCTGATCGCGTCGCTGTTGGGCGCCTCGCGGCCCGCCGGTTCTCAGGACGCTGCCGCAGGGGGCGCCTTCGCGATCGTCCACGGCCTCTACTGGTTGGCGGCCAACGTGGCCCTGCAACAGCCGACGCTGCTGGTGATCGACGACCTGCACTGGGCGGACACCCCCTCGTTGCGGTGGCTGCTGTACCTGACGCGACGGCTGGAGGGCGTGCCGCTGCTGGTCGTCGCGGCGACCCGGCCGCCCGAAGGAGAGGGCCACAATCCCATCGTTGTCGCCGAGCTGATCGCCGACCCGCAGGCCGCCGCGATTCGCCCCGAGCCGCTTGGGCGTGCCTCGATCGCGGTGCTCGCGCGCGAGCTGCACGGCCTGGAGCCGGACGAGACCTTCTGCGCCGCGCTGCAGACGGCGACCGGCGGCAACCCACTGTTTGTGGGCGCGGTGCTCGACGCGGTCGCGCGGGAGGGAACCAGCCCGACCGCCGAGCACACCGCGCGTCTGCTGGAGATCGGCGCGCAGGGCGTTTCTCGGGTCGTCGGGCTTCGCCTTGGGCGGCTGCGGCCGGCGGCGCTTGCCCTGCTCCGGGCGGCCTCGGTCCTAGGCG
>Ga0081538_10002341_pt1 | contig 18675 bp, 15 predicted proteins | sample TabmetS5T2R1_FD_71022 | JGI IMG/M metagenome (GOLD analysis project Ga0081538, IMG submission 71022) | Tabebuia heterophylla rhizosphere microbial communities from the University of Puerto Rico - S5T2R1 | ecosystem: Host-associated > Plants > Roots > Rhizosphere ... | reverse complement strand
GCGAGATCCTGAAATCGTAGGCGCAGTCCCGGCAGCCTAGACTCAGGCCGGTGACGAGCCGGCTTCCTGCGTTCCTCCGCCGCCGGCGCGTCGTCGTCGGGCTCCAGCTCGCGCTCGTCGCCGCCGTCCTCGCGTTCTTCGGCTACGTGCTCCGGGACGTCTGGGCCGATGCGCTCCCACGTCTCGCTGACGCCGACCCGGCCTATCTCGTCGCCGCGCTCGCGGTGCTTACCATCTACTACCTCCTCTTCGCGGTCGGCTGGTGGTGGCTGCTCGCGGCCTTCCGGATCCACGTCGGGTACGGGGTTGCCATGCAGGCCGAGATGGCCTCGATGCTGGCGAAGTACATCCCGGGCGGGGTGTGGACGCCGCTCGCCCGGATCGTCTGGCTGCGTCGTGCCGGGGGCGTCTCGGACACGTCCTTCGTGGTCAGCTCGATCCTGCTCGAGGCCGGCCTCTCGGCCGTCGCGGGCATCTTCGTCTTCACGGTGGGCCTCGCCGCGGTTGACGCGGTCGACGCGCCGCTCGTGCCGCTCTTCGCCTTTGCGGCCGTGGTCGCGATCCTGCTCCACCCGCGGGTCTTCACGGCCCTCGCGCGCGTGATCTTCCGGCGCTTCGACGCTCCGGTTCCGGCGCGGCTCCCGTACCGGATCCTCGTCGGGGTGCTCGGCTACTACTCGTTCACGTGGCTCGTCGGGGGGACGGCGCTCTACCTGCTGCTGCGCTCGCTGGGCGTCGACCCCGGGATCGAGACGATCCCGTACCTCGGCGGAGCGGCGGCCGTGGGCGCGATCGTCGCCGTGCTCACCGTCTTCGCTCCTTCCGGCCTCGGCGTGCGCGAGGCGTCGATGTACGGCCTCCTCGTGGTCGTCGTCCCGGCGAGCGCCGCGCTCGGCGCCACCGTGCTGAACCGCTTGGCGATCACGCTGGTCGAGGCCGCGCTCCTCGGCGGCAGCCTGCTCGTCACCCGCCTCCGCCGCTCACCAGTCCCGGCGGACGGTGAAGTAGACGAGCGATCCGAGGAGCGGGAAGATGATCACCGCCACCACCCAGACGGCCTTCTCGCCGACCGAGATCCGCGGGTTCCGGAAGAGGCTCACGAGCGTCACGACGATGAGCACGAGCGCCACCAGGCCGACCGCGGTCCAGAGCCCGTAGATCACGCCTAGGAAGACTCGCCGTTGAGGCGCTTGCGCCAGCCGAGCAGGACGTCGTGCACCGCGGCCGCGCCCACGATCTCTCCCTCGGGGACGGCCAGCTCGACCGGGTGCAGGATGAATGGCCGCGTCTGCGGCCCGCCGATTCCCCCGTGGAACGAGATGAGCTCCTCGAAGGCGCAGCCTTCGTCGAGGTCGGGGTCGTAGAAGCTCCCGACCATGATGTCGGCGACGTGGGGGAACGCGTCGGTGCGCAGGAGGTGCTGCGGGGCGGTGGGTGAGAACGCCGCGAGCGGGTCGTCGCCCTCGATGCGGCCGTCGGCGAGGTAGTGAGCCCCGTCGGCCCCGAGCGCTACCGCGCCGTGCTCGGAGGAGCGGACGAGGAGCCAGCCGACGTGCGGGTGCGAGCGGAGCGCGGGGATGAGCTTTGGGTGGCGCTCGTTCAGCTCTTCGAGGGTGAGCCGGCGTGGCTCTTCCATCAAGTAGACGAGGCCGAGGTTGCCGGAGCCGAGCACGACGACCTGCTCGCCGCTAACGTCGTTCTTCTGCCGCTTCTGCTTCTGCGTCCGACCCGTGGCCTCCCCGAACGCGTGTCCAACCATGGAGTTCTGCTCGTCGCCGCCGGCCACCTCGGTCACGTTCCCGCCCGTGAGCGAGCGCTCGACCAGGTCGTCGAGCCCGTAGCCGTTGCGCTGCTTGAAGGTGGCGCCTTGTGTCTGGCCGTGGTCGGAGAGGACGACGATCTCGTACGGCCTCGGCGCGTAACGGCGCGCGCGGTCGATGCGCCCGAACTGGCCGTCGAGCTTGCGCAGCGCCTCGAGGGTGTCGTGGCGCTCGAGGCCCGAGTGGTGGGCGACCTCGTCGTAGCTCGAGAACGTGGCGTAGATCGCGGGGCGCCCTTTCATGATGTCGGTGAGGACGCCGTAGACGATCAGGTCGCGGACGACGACGCACATTGCGGCGCGCATGAACGGGTAGACGCCGCCGCGGTGGCCGCGCGGCTGCACGTCACGTCGGCGCTGGCGCGCCGAGGCGGTGATCTCGAGGATCACCTCCCAGAAGAAGAGGACGAGCGCGCGCGTGACGTTGAAGCCGTTCGAGAGGAAGGCGCGGTAGCCCGGGTTCGCCTGCTTCTCGGCCTCGAGCTTGCTGACGGTCAGGATCACGAAGTCGGCCTCGCCGGAGAGGAGGTTGCCGCGGCTGGCGCCGCCGTTGGCAAGGAGCCCGATGTCTCGGGAGTGCCGGCGCTCGATCTCGGCGCAGTCGGGCGGCGCCGAGCAGGTCATCATCGTGCCGGTCTCCTTCTCGACCCAGCGGAAAGCGGAGATGTCCTCGTTCGAGCCGAGCAGAATCCCGGCCTGGCTCGCCCCGGTCTGCGAGGAGAGGTCGGGCTCCCACTCGGCGAGGTCGTGCGTACCCTCGGTCAGCCAGCGGGCCATGTTCGGGGCGTTTCCGTCGCGCATCGCGCGCTGGAGCACCGGGAGCGCGAGCCCGTCGATCTCGAGGAAGACGATGCCGGGCGCGTCCGTCTCCACGCGCTCCCCGGAGCGGCGCGCGAGCCGGTGGATCACCCGAAGCGTGTAGGTGTCGTCATCGGTCGCGCCGACGATGACCTCCACGGCGATGCTGACCGCGGCCGCGACGAGCGCCACGAGCAGCGCCGTCCAGAAGTCGTCCAGCCGGATCGTGCCCTCGGTGAGCGCGTCGGCCGCGAGCAGGATCGCGGCGTCGGCGAAGAGCACGAGCAGGAACCCGAGAACGAGCGTGAACGGGAGCCGAAGGGCCGCGATCAGCGGCGGCAGGACGGCGTTCAGGAGCGCGACGATCAGCGCTACGAGGAGCGCGCCCCAGAAGCCCTCGATCCAGGCGCCCGGGACGATCCACGCGGCCACGAGTAGCGAGACCGCCGAGACCAGCCAGGCCGCGATCAGCCGCAGGGGCTTGATCGTCGGGAACTCCGGCTTCCAGGTGAGCCGCTCGCCGAACTCCGCAGGCATCTATTCCCCCTTCTCGCCGTCGGCGGAGCTGTTCTCCCCCGAGCGGTGCCGGAAGCGCGCGAGCCGGCCCTCGCCCGATTCCTCGCGCTCCTCCAGTTCTTCCCGCTTCTTTGCCGCCCGCGCTTCTTTCTGCTCGGCGACCTTCTCCTTTGCGTCCGAATACGACTGCCCGACGAGCATCTTGCCGCCGGTCCAGCCGAAGACCCAGATCGTGAGCACGATGGCGAAGAGGACATTCCAGGCCGTCGTGATCAGCTGCTGGGCGGTTGAATAGTCCACCGCCTGCGACTGCGGGACGTCGCAGCAGACGCTCAGGGCGAGCGCGTTCGTCGCCTGCGTGATCCCGACGGCGCCGGGGGTGACGGAGACGACGTTCGCCAGCGAGCCGGAGCCGACCACCCACATGATCGACTCGAACGTGACCGGGATGGCGAAGGCAGCCAGGAAGATGCCGACCACGATCAGCTTGCACGCCCACGAGAGGAACGAGGGAAGGAAGACGCGCGAGAAGTAGCGCTTCGGCTGGGAGAGGATGACGCCGCCCTTCTTCGCCTGCGCCCAGAGCTCCTTCACCTTCTGCCAGAAGATGCGACCGAGCAGGACGAGCAGGAAGACGACCCCACCCACGATCGCGAGCGCGAGCACCGGGTGGTCCGTGAGGTTCCCGAGGTTCTCGCTGAAGGAGCCGGGGACGGAGAGGAAGAGGTAGAGGTAGACGAACGTCCCCGCGATCGTGAAGAAGATCTTCTGCACGAGGTAGGCGGCGATCGAGCCGGGGAAGGTGCAGGCAGGGATGATCGCCACGAACATGAGCAGCGTTACGAACGTGCCGATGTTCGCGGGCAGGAAGCCGTTCATGGCGACGCCGACGGCGTAGGCGGTGAGGATCGGCGGGAACGTGACCTCGCCCGGGTAGGCGGCCTTGAGGATCCCGTAGTACGAGACGGCCGCGAACGTCGTCACCCCCGTCTGGAAGGCGAGACCGCCGACGATATAGCCGGCCGGGATCGCCTTGATCTCGGCCCAGAGGTCCTCGAGCCAGCCGAGGATGTCGATGCCGAGGAGGTGGAGGACGACGAGGACCAGGGCCGTGCCCAGGAGCCACGTGCCCACCTTCGTCAGGCGGCTGCGGCGCGACGGATCGTGGAAGGGAAGAGCCCTCCGCGGGCGCACTTCGGCGGGCGCGCTCATGCGCCGGCGAGGTTCGGGTCGGGCGGCTCGGCAGCGAGGGCGGCCGCTTCGGCCTCGCGCGCGGCCGCTGCCTTGGCGCGGGCGAGGTCGGCGCTGATGTGCACGGCTGCGGACGTCAGCGGGGCGGCGAGGACGAGCCCGACCATCCCGAAGAGAGCGCCGGCGCCGATGGTCACGATGAGGACGACGAGCGGGTTCAGGCCCAGGGTCGCGCCGAAGGCGATGGGCTGGAGGATGTTCTGCAGGAGCCCGTTCGCAAGCAGGACGATGATGAGCATGATGATCGCGTCCGTCGTGCCCTCAGAGCCCAGTGTGAGGACGACGGCGAAGAACCCCGTCACGAACGCCCCGATGTACGGGATGTACGCGGTGACGAAGGAGACGACCGCGATCGTCCCGGCTAGGGGGACGCCGAGGATGACCGCGCCGAGCCCGACGACGACCCCGTTGAAGGCTGCGACGATCGTGACGCCGCCGAAGTAGCGCCGCAGGGAGACGATCACGTTCCCGGTGATCGTCTTCGCGACCGCCTTCTCGACGCCCAGGTGCCCGTCGACCCAGCCGCGGAGCGAGGGCCCGTCCTTCAGGAGGAAGAAGAGGCTCAGCGCGGCGAACGAGAGCGCGAGCGCGAGCGACGCGATCTCATCGATCCCGCTGATGATCCCGTGGATCAGCGTCGATCCGCCTGCAGAGATGTCCTTCTGCGCCCTGTCGGTGGCGCTCTCGGCGCCCGACGAGTCGACGCCGGCGTCCGTCAGCCACTCCTGCACGCGGTCGCCGGCGCTGCTCGCGGTCGAGCGGATCTCGCCGGACTGCGACGTGATCCCGCCGATTACGAGGACGATGATGAGCCCGGCGACGGCGACGATCCCCAGGAGGACGAGCGCCGCGCCGGCCGCCCGCGGCACCCGGTGCCGCTTCAGCCAGTGGACGACGGGCGCGGCCACGCAGGCGACGACGAAGGCGGCGACCACGGGCTGCGTGATCGCCGACATCGCGCCGACCAGCCAGACGAGGCCGAAGAGGAGCGCCGCCACCCCGACCAGAAGCCAGGCGGCGAGGCCGAGATCGCGCAGCCAGCGCGGCGCCGAGAAGACCGCGGACAGCTGATCGACGTCGAGCTGGATCACCTCGGGCTCGGACGTCCCGGCCACTGGTGCCTCGGTGTCCTTACGGCGGATGAATCTGACTCTCACGGTGGGTACGAGCTAGGGGCGAATGCGCGACGCTGAGGGAACGGGGCGTGCAAGTCAAGCCCGGTCGGCGTCACGCGCGAATCATCGCACCGGCGTCGGCCGGGAATCCTCCTAGCGGGGTACGCTCCCCGCGCGTGACGACCCCGCCGAACCCGGAACCGGTCCGGCCGGCAGCGGCTCCCGAGCGGGCGGGGCTCGTCCTCGTCTCGCTCATCCTGGTGGCGGCGGTCGCCAACCTCAACCTGTCCGTCGCCAACGTCGCGCTGCCGGACATCGGCGAGGCGTTCGACTCGTCGCAGACGACGCTGAACCTGATCGCGGTCGGCTACTCGCTCGGCCTAGCGGCCTCGGTGCTCTGGCTCGGGGCGATCGGCGATCGCTACGGGCGCAAGCTCCTGCTCATGCTGGGGATGGTCCTCTCCGTGCCTGCGAGCCTGCTCGCCGCGTACGCGCCCTCCGACGAGGTCCTGTTCGTCGCGCGCCTCATCGGCGGCTTCTCCGCCGGGATGGCCTACCCGACGACGCTCGCGCTCATCACGGCGCTGTGGTTCGGGCCAGGGCGCACGAAGGCGATCGCCCTCTGGTCGGCTATAGGCGGGGGCATCGCCGCGCTCGGCCCGCTCGTCGCGGGGGCACTCCTGGAGGAATTCTGGTGGGGCTCCGTCTTCCTCGTCACGCTCCCGCTCGTCGGCGTTGCCCTGCTCATGGCGGTCGTGTTCGTGCCCGGGCACGTGAACGAGACGACCGAGCCGGTCGACAACCTCGGAGGCGTGCTCTCGCTCGTGATGGTCGGGACGCTGATCCTCGGGATCAACTTCGCGCCCGTGCCGAACCAGGGCGCGCTCGGAGCAGGGCTGCTCGCGGTGGCGCTCGCGACCGGCATCGCGTTCGTCCTCCGGCAGCGCCGGGCGAGGAATCCCCTCTACGACCTCCACGTCGCCGCCCGCCGGATCTTCTGGGTCGCGGCGTGCGCGGGGATCATCGTCTTCGGCTCGCTGATGGCCGCGGCGTTCGTGAGCCAGCAGTACCTCCAGAACGTGCTCGGCTACTCCACGATCGAGGCCGGGGCGGCGATCCTGCCCGCGATCGTCTTCATGATCCTCGTTGCGCCGCGCTCGGCGAAGCTCGTCGAGTCCAGGGGAGCCCGGTTCACGCTCCTCTGCGGGTATGTCTTCCTGCTGCTCGCGTTCCTGTGGATGCTCGTCCTCTGGCAGGACAGCAGCTCCTACTGGGAGGTCGGGCTGGCGTACGTCTTCATCGGGATCGGGGTCGGCCTCGCAGGCACGCCGGCGTCCCACTCGCTCACCGGCTCCGTCCCGGTCCAGCGCGCCGGGATGGCCTCGGGCACCGCCGACCTCCAGCGCGACCTCGGCGGCGCGCTCCTCACTTCGGTCTTCGGCGCGCTCCTGGCCGCGGGCTACTCGTCCGCGATGAGTGACGCGATCGGCGCGTCGCCCGACGCGCAAAAGATCACGGAGAGCACCCAGAGCCAGCTCCAGCTCTCCTTCGCGAGCGCCGAGGACCTCGCCGGCCAGAACCCGCAGCACGCGGACGCGATCACCGCGGCGGCGAAGACGTCCTTCCTCCAGGGCGACGACTGGGCCTACACGGCCGGCGCCGCCGCCGTCGTCCTCGGCGCGTTCCTCGTCTTCACCCTCTTCCCGAGGATGGCCGAGGAGCGCCGCCTGCTCGGCGAGTACCACGCCGAGGACACCGCCGGCCGGCCGGACCTGCAATCGTCCCCGGCATGAGGACGATCGTGGTCGGCTACGACGACGAGGACGCGGCCAAGCGGGCGCTCGAGCGGGCGCTCGACGAGGCGAAGAGCTCCGGCGCCGAGCTCGTGGTCGTCTCGGTCGTGGAGCTGCCGCTCGACCCGGAAGGGCCGCAGAACTTCGGGACGCTCGACGACAGCCCTGCGCGCATGATCCCGCTCGTGGTGCCGGAGGAGCTGGAGCCGGTGCTTGCGCACGCGCGGGAGAGGGTTGCCGCTGCGGGTGTCAAGGCAGACTTCCTGTGGGCCGCGGGCGACCCCGCCAACGTCCTCGTGGACGTCGCGCGGGACCGGGGCGCCTCGCTCGTCGTCGTCGGCGCACACCACCACGGCTTCCTCGCCAAGCTCGTCGGCGCGGACGTCGCGGCCGAGGTAAAGCGGCATGCCGGCGCCGACGTGGTCGTCGTCGAGTAGCCGGCCCTGGATTTCAGCCCGCCCGCATGATGTGATCCGCTCGCCGGTCCGTTCGAACTCCGCATGGCGCACGAAAACCGCACCGAGCTTGCAGCGATCCCTATCGTGCTCGCGCTGCTGGGGGTCCTGTTCGCGATCATGCTCCTCGCCGAGCTCGGCATCTGGGGCTGGGTCGCCTTCGCCGTCGCGTGCGTCGTGGCCCTCGTGGTGGTCGCCACGATCCTGGCGAGGAGGCCGACGCATGCATCCGAGCTCGACGCGCCGTCCGCGGCGGCTCGGCGCGCAGCGGAGCGGGACGGGGCCTACCGCGTGGTCGTCGTCTGCGACGCCGGCTGCACGTCGCCGGCTTTCGTCGACGGGATCCTGAGCCGCGCTGCCGGTCGGCGGCTGGACGTGTTGGTGGTGGCGCCGGCGCTCGGCTCGCGGCTCTCGCAGTGGACCGGGGACGACACGGCCCGGCACGACGCCGACGAGCATCTGAGCGCGACGCTCCAGGCGCTCGAGGCCGCCGGCGTGAGCGCCCGCGGCGAGGTCGGCGCCCGTGATCCCATCCGAGCGGCGGACGACGCGCTGCGTGAGTTCCCCGCCGACGAGGTCGTCTTCGCCACGCATCCGGGCTCCGACGCGAACTGGCTCGAGCAGGACGTCATCGAGGTCGCCCGCACGCGCTACGACGTGCCCGTGACGCACGTGGTCGTCGACGCCGGCTGAACTAACGCTGCCTCGTGGGCGAGACGGCGTCGCGGATAGCGCTCTTCGCGCTCGTCGCAGGCGTCAGCCCGATCGCGCTCGTCGCCACGGTGGCCGTCCTCACGAGCCGCCGCGGACGGGCGAACGGCACGGCGTTCGTCGCCGGCTTCATGCTCGGTCAGTCGGCGGCCTTCCTTGCGGCGTACCTCGTCGGCACGGCGGCGACCACCGACCGGGAGGCCAACGAGCACGTCGCTGCGGGCATGGAGCTTGCCTTCGGCCTCGCCCTCCTCGTGCTCGCCTGGCCGCAGCGGCACCGGCCCGGGCCTGGGACCGTGCCCGGCCCGAGCAGAACGAAGGCGCTCCTGGGGAGGCTCAAGGGTCTGCGGCCGAGCACCGCCTTCGCGGCCGGCACGCTCCTCGGCGTCGGGGGCATCAAGCGGCTCAGCATCACGATCGTGGCCGGCGCCCACGTCGGCATCGCCGGCCTGCTTCCCGTCGAGGATCTCGCGCTCGGCCTCCTCTACGTGACCGTCGCAGGCGTCCTCGTCTGGCTCCCCGTCTCCGTCTACTTGGTCGCCGGCACGCACGCGGACGTGTGGATGGCGTCGGCCGAAGACTGGCTGACTGCGAACGAGCGGCGGATCACGTTCGTCTCGACGGTCCTCTTCGGCTTTCTGCTCACGACCGACGCTCTCACGCGGCTCCTGTGACGGCGGACCCATGGCGTATCGTCCGGCGACGTGGATGAGATAGCAGCAGTCCTCGCGATCCTCGCTGCGATCTTCTTCGCGCTCGCGGCCACGCTCTGGCAGCGCGCATCGCTCGCACTCGGGGTCGAGGCCGGGGACTCGAAGGCCTTCGCCAGGCTCCTGGCAAACCCAGTCTGGCTGCTCGGTCTGGTGGCGCAGATCCTAGGCGTGCTGCTGCAGGCGGCTGCCCTTGATCGCGGCAGGGTGGCGATCATCCAACCGCTCCTCGTCACCACGATCATCTGGGCGATGCCGCTCGGGTACTTCCTCACGCACCAGACGATCGTCCGGCGCCACATCGTGGGCGCGGCCTTGGTCGTCCTCGGGCTCGCGGTCTTCGCGAGCGTCGGCGACCCCGCCGGCGGCATCGACGACGCACCGACGCGCAACTGGGCCATGGCGTTCCTCATCATCGGCGCCGTCTGCGCAAGCCTGCTCCTCTTCGGCCGGAGAGGCGGGCTCTCGGCGAGGGCAGCCGTGTTCGGGGCGACGGCCGGAATGCTCTACGGGGTCTCGGCGACGCTTATGAAGCCGGTCGTCGAGGAGTTGCACGCGGACGGCGTGGGAGGCGTCCTCGAGTCCTGGGAGCTCTGGGTCATGGCGATCGCCGGGCTCGTCGGCTTCTACCTCCAGCAGATCTCCCTCGCGACGGGCCGGCTCGTGCCGTCGGTGGCCACGGTCTCGGTGGCGAACCCGGTCGTGAGCGTCCTGCTCGGCGTGCTCGTCCTCCAGGAGCGGCTCGACCAGCCCCCTGCGTGGCATGCAGTAGTTGCGGTCGGCGCGCTGGCCACGGCTCTCTTTGGGGCGATCGTCGTCGCGTCGGCCTCTGAGCGCGAGCCTGAGCCCGGCGCGGCGACCGGGCAGCCTCCCGTGCCTGCAGGCGCGACGTGAACCTCGTCTGGGGCGTGCTCGTCACCGCCGCGGCGGCGGCGATCGCCGTGGCAGCGATGCTGCTCGTGCGGCGCCGTGCGCCGGCAGGAAGCCGGTTCGCCGACGGCGACCGCGCCGCCGGCGTGTTCGGCGTCCTCGCAACGGGGTTCTCGGTGCTGCTCGGCTTCATCGTCTTCCTGGCCTTCACGAGCTACGACCAGTCGCGGAGCGGCGCCGAGACGGAGGCGCTCGTGGTCGCGCAGCAGGTCGAGACGGCGCAGCTCTTCCCGGCCGAGGCCGCGCGCGTGCTGACGGGGGAGCTCACCTGCTACGGGCGGTCCGTCGTCAACGACGAATGGGAGCGAATGCGGTCGGGGACGCTCGGCGACGCCGTCAACCCCTGGGGCGTCGAGCTCTTCCGCACCCTGCAGGCGGTCGAGCCGGCGACCGCCGCCGAGCAGTCCGCGTACGACAAGTGGCTGGAGCAGACGTCGGCGCGCGAGGAGGGCCGCCTCGACCGGGTCCACGGGGCGGTCGGAGTGATCCCGACGCAGCTCTGGATCGTGCTCTTCTTCATCGCCGCGGTCATCTTCGTGTTCATGCTCTTCTTCGCCGATCCGGGCGAGGGCGCCGTCACGCAGGCCGTCCTCATGGGGTCGGTGGTGGCTGTGATCGCAACGTTGCTCCTCCTCCTGTATGCGCTCGACAACCCGTTCGCCGAGGGAGTCGGCGGGCTGGACCCGGTCGCCATGGAGCGGTCGCTGCGCATCGTCGACGAGGCGCTCGGGGCCGTCGGGGGACAGGTGGAGGTTCCGTGCGACCTCGAGGGCGGACGCGTGGCGCCGTGAGCGACGGCTCGACACCTGGGGACGACCGGCTCGATCTCGTAGCCACCGTGCTGCTGGCGCTCGCGACGGTCGCCACCGCCTGGAGCGGCTACCAGGCGAGCCGCTGGAACGGCGAGCAGGCGAAGGCGTTCAGCCGCGCCTCCGCGCTCCGCATCGAGTCGGCGAAGACCGCCGACCTCGCCAACGCGCAGACCCAGATCGACGTGGCGACGTTCACGCAGTGGGTCGATGCCTACGCCCAGGATCAGGCCGAGCTGGCCGACTTCTACCTCGAGCGCTTCCGCCCGGAGTTCAAGCCCGCAGTTGATGCCTGGATCGCGACCCGCCCGCTGCGCAGCGCCGATGCTCCGCTGACGCCGTTCGCTATGCCCGAGTACCGGCTGGAAGCGCGGGAGCGGGCCGAGGCGCTCGAGGCCGAGGCGGAGGCCTGGTCCGCGAGGGCGAGGACGAACGTCCAGCGCGCCACGAACTACGTCCTCGGGGTCGTGCTCTTCGCCGCCGCGCTCTTCTTCGCCGGCATGAGCGCGAGGCTCGCGACCCGGCGGCTGCGCCGGATCCTGCTCGCCTTCGGGGTCGTCCTCTTCATCGGTGCGGTGGCCTGGCTCGCCACGTTCCCGGTCAGCATCTCCATTTGACCCACGAGGACCTGCGTAGGATCATCGGGCCGGCCCGAAGCCCGGGGCTCTCCTCGTCCAGAAGTCAACCGAACAGAGGAAGGTGGCTGCAGCCACGGACACGACGCGAGGGTCGCAGGCCGGACGGCCGCGCGTCCTCATCCTCGGCGGCGGCTTCGCCGGCATCGGCGCCGCCCGCAAGCTGAAGGGCGCGGACGTCGACGTCGTGCTCGTCGACAAGCACGACTACCACACGTTCCAACCGCTCCTCTACCAGCTCGCCACCGACCTGCTGGAGCCGTCCGCGGTGGGTCATCCGCTGCGCGACCTCTTCCACGAGCATCCGAACGTCGCCGTCCACCAAGACGAGGCCGTCGGGATCGATCTCGAGAGGAGAGAGGCGCAGTTCGCCGAGATGGCGCCGATCGCCTACGACTATCTCGTGCTCGCGCTCGGCGCCGAGGTCAACTTCTTCGGGACCGAGGGTGCGGCCGAGCACGGTTTTCCGATGTACACGCTCGCCGACGCCGTCCGGCTCAAGGAGCACGTCCTCCAGAAGTGGGAGGCGGCCGACCGGGACCCCTCCCTCGTCGACGACGGCGCGCTCAACGTCGTCATCGTCGGCGGCGGGCCCACCGGCATCGAGACCGCCGGCGCCCTGGCCGAGCTCTATCGCGCCGACTTCGCCAAGGACTATCCCCAGCTGCCGCAGGAGAAGGCTCGCCTGATCCTCGTCGAGGCGAGCCCGGCGCTCCTGGGGATGTTCAAGACCGACATCAGGACGTACACGGAGCGGGCGTTGGGCAAGTTCGGCGTCGAGGTGATGCTCGGCGAGATCGTCGCGGCCGTCGCACCCACCCGGGTCACGCTGAAGTCCGGCGAGGTGGTGCCGGCGCATACGCTCGTGTGGGGAGCAGGCCTCCAGGCCGGCTCGATCGTCCACGCGCTCGGACTCGAGCTCGAGAAGGGGAACCGTGTACCGGTCGAACCCGATCTCAGCGTCGCCGGACACCCGGAGGCGTTCGCCGTCGGCGACATCGCGTGGATCACCGACACGAAGACGAAGAAGGTCCTTCCGCAGCTGGGCTCGGTCGCGTTGCAGGCCGGCGAGCAGGCCGGTGAGAACGTCGCGCGGCTGGTGGCCGGAAAGGAGACCGAGCCTTTCGTCTATCACGACAAGGGAACGATGGCGACGATCGGCCGCGGCGCTGCCGTCATGCAGACGGCCCGCGGGAGGACGATGAAGGGCAAGACGGCGGCGCTCGCATGGGGCACGGTTCATCTCGCCCTCCTCAGCACCGGCGAGGACCGGGCAAAGGCGATCGTGGACTGGACCTGGGCGGGATTCGCCCACGAGCGCCCCGGGCGGATCACGGTGCGGACGGAGAAGGAATGAGCCGAGGTTCACCACTTCCACACATTGGTCTCGCGAGGTCGGACGGGGTAGCGTCCCCGCCGACCACGACCTGGAGGAGCCTGTGAGCATGGCAGCGACGAACAGCGGCGACGTGCTGGTCGTCTTCGGGATCACGGGCGACCTGGCGAAGGTGATGACCTTCCGGTCGCTGTACCGGCTGGAGCAACGTGGGCTGCTCGACTGCCCGATCGTGGGCGTCGCCGTCGACGACTGGACGGTGGAGCAGCTCGTGGAGCGCGCCCGCGACTCGATCGAGGGAACGGGCGAGAAGCTCGACCAGAAGGTGTTCGACCGCTTCGCGGCCCGGCTCTCCTACGTGCAGGGCGACTTCGCCGACGCCGCCACATTCGAGCACGTGGGCAAGGCGATCGACGGCGCCAAGCTCCCGGTCTTCTACCTCGAGATCCCCCCGTTTCTCTTCGGCGCGGTCGTCAAGGGCCTCTCCGACGCCGGCTTGACGAAGACGGGCCGCGTCGTGGTGGAGAAGCCCTTCGGCCACGACCTCGAATCGGCCGGTGCGCTCGCCGAGGAGCTGCATCAGTACGTGGACGAGTCCCAGCTCTACCGGATCGACCACTTCCTCGGGAAGATGGGCCTCGAGGAGATCCTGTTCCTGCGATTCGCGAACACGATGCTCGAGCCGGTCTGGAACCGGAACTACGTCGACTGCGTCGAGATCACCATGGCGGAGGACTTCGGCGTCGAGGATCGCGGCCACTTCTACGACCCGGTCGGGGCACTCCGCGACGTCGTGGTCAACCACCTCATGCAGGTGGTCGCCGCCACGGCGATGGAGCCTCCGTCGGGCGGCGATCCCGGGACGCTCAAGGACGGCATGGTCGCCCTCTTCAGGGCCGTGCGCGAGGCGGACCCGGCGCACTACGTCCGCGGTCAGTACGACGGCTACCTGAAGATCGACGGCGTCGCGCCGGACTCGACCACCGAGACGTACGCCGCCCTGCGCCTCGAGATCGAGAACTGGCGCTGGTCGGGCGTCCCCTTCTTCATCCGGACGGGGAAGCGCCTGCCCGCGACGCAGACCGAGGTGAGGCTCGTCTTCAAGCGGCCGCCGCGGCTCGGCTTCGGGGTGCTCGACGAGAGCTCCGAGCAGGACCAGTTCGCGATCAAGCTCGACCCCTCGACAGGCATCCAGACGATTCTCGAGGCGCGTCGGGCCAATGTCCGGAAAGCCGAGCCGATCACGCTCGACATGGAGTTCGCCGAGGAGGGAGGCGAGGGCCCGACGCCCTACGAGGTCCTCCTGCACGCGGCGATGGTGGGACAGAGTGTCCGCTTCACGCGCCAGGACGCCGTCGAGGAGACCTGGCGGATCATGCAGCCGCTCCTCGACGCCCCACCGCCGGTGCATCCGTACGCCCCGGGAACGTGGGGGCCGGAAGCCGCCGACAAGCTCGTCGCGGGCCACGCCCGCTGGCACGGGCCCTGGCTGGCGTCATGAGCACCGAGGCCGCGCCCGAGGCCGCCGGCCGGAGCGCCGCCGCGCCTTCGCCGTTCCCGCCGATCGCCGAGTACGCGTTTCTCTCCAACTGCCACACGGGCGCGCTCGTCGCTCCGGACGGGGCGATCGACTGGCTCTGCGTCCCGTCCTTCGACGCGCCCAGCGTCTTCGGCAGCCTCCTCGACCGCGGCGCCGGCGCGTTCCGCCTGGGGCCTTTCGGCATCAACCACCCGACGACGCGGGTGTACGAGCCCGGGACGAACGTGCTCAGCACGACCTGGAAGACGCCGATGGGGTGGATCGTCGTGCGCGACGCGCTCACCATGGGGCCCTGGGCCTACGAGGACAGCGTGACGCCGCACACCCGTCCGCCGGCCGACGACGACGCCGAGCACATGCTCGTGCGCACGGTCGAGTGCCTCGCGGGCTCGGTCGAGGTGGAGCTCGTGTGCGAGCCGGTCTTCGACTACGGCCGCGTGCCGGCCGAGTGGACGATGGCCGGCGACGACCGCCACACGGCCGACGCGAGCGGGGCCGACGTCACGATCAGGCTCCGGACCGACATGGCTCTCGGGATCGAGGGGGACCGGGTGCGAGCGCGGCATGTCCTGGAGCCCGGAGAACGCCTCTTCTGCGCCCTCTCGTGGGCCGAGGAGCTCCGCACGCCTGCGGACGTCGACGACGCCGTGAAGCGCCTCGACAGCACCGTCCGCTACTGGCGGGAGTGGCTCGGACGGGCCCGCATCCCCGACCACCGCTGGCGTGACCCGATCCAGCGGTCGGCGCTCGCGATCAAGGGCCTGACCTACATGCCGACCGGCGCGACCGTGGCGGCGCTCACGACCTCGCTCCCCGAGACCCCTGGCGGCGAGCGCAACTGGGACTACCGCTACACCTGGATACGCGACTCGACCTTCACCCTCCAGGCCCTGCACTTCCTGAACCTCGACTGGGAAGCCGACGAGTTCATGCAGTTCGTCGCCGACCTCGAGCCGAACCACGACGGCGCGCTGCAGATCATGTACGGGATCGACGGGCGGCGCGACCTCACCGAGTCGACCCGGGACGATCTCTCCGGCTACGCGGGAGCGCGCCCCGTTCGCGTCGGCAACGGCGCGTTCGACCAGCGCCAGAACGACGTGTTCGGCGCAGTCCTCGACTCGATCCTGCTGCACACGAGGCGGAGTCAGCGTCTCCCCCGGCGGCTGTGGCCCATCGTCAAGTCCCAGGCGGAGTGCGCCATACAGGTCTGGCGCAACCCCGACCAGGGAATCTGGGAGGCGCGCGGCGCGCCACAGCACTACGTCTCCTCGAAGCTCATGTGCTGGGTCGCCCTCGACCGAGCCGCGATGCTGGCCGGGATCCGGGGCGATTCGGAGCTGCACGCCGCCTGGGCCGCAACGGCGGACGAGATCAAGGCCGACATCCTCGATCACGGCCTCAGCGACAAAGGCGTGCTCCGCCAGCACTACGACACCGACGCGCTCGACGCGTCCGTCCTCCTCGCCGCGATCTTCGGCTTCCTCCCACACGATGACGAGCGGCTTCGCGCCAGCGTCCTCGCCATCGACGAGGAACTGACCGAGAACGGCTTCGTGCTCCGCTACCGCACGGACGAGACGGACGACGGTCTCACCGGCAAGGAGGGGACCTTCCTGATCTGCTCGTTCTGGCTGGTGTCGGCGCTCGCGATCATCGGAGAGGAGCAGCGGGCGCGCGACCTCATGGAGCGCCTCCTCCGCATCGCCTCGCCGCTCGGCCTCTACGCGGAGGAGTTCGAGACCGCCACGGCCCGGCACCTGGGCAACTTCCCGCAGGCCTTCTCCCATCTCGCGCTGATCGAGGCGGCCGGGCGGATCATCCTCACCGAGCTCGTGGAGGAGATCTCATGACCGACGCTTACGACGTCGTCATCATCGGCAGCGGCGCCGGCGGAGGCACGCTCGCCCACCGACTTGCGCCTTCCGGGAAGCGGATCCTCTTGCTCGAGCGCGGGGACTGGCTCCCTCGGGAGCTGCAGAACTGGCTCGCCCAGGACGTCTTCGTGGAGAACCGCTACGTCTCGCCCGAGACCTGGTACGACGCGAGCGGAAAGCCATTCCAGCCGCAGGTCCACTACTTCGTCGGCGGGGCCACGAAGCTCTACGGCGCGGCCCTCTACCGGCTGCGGCGCGAGGACTTCGGCGAGCTCCGCCACCACGACGGGATCTCGCCTGCCTGGCCGATCTCCTACGACGAGCTCGAGCCGTACTACACGCAGGCCGAGCAGCTCTACCAGGTGCACGGAGCACGGGGCGAGGACCCGACCGAGCCGGACGCGAGCGCCCCTTATCCTCACCCAGCGGTCTCGCACGAGCCGCGCATCCAGCAGCTGTCGGACGACCTCGAAGCGGCCGGCTACCACCCGTTCCATGCGCCCTGCGGGATTCTCCTCGACGAGTCGAACCCGCCGTACAGCACGTGCATCCGGTGCGCCAACTGCGACGGTTTCCCCTGCCCCCTCCACGCCAAGTCCGACGCCGAGGTGATCGCCGTGCGCCCGGCGCTCGAGCACGCGAACGTCACGCTGCTCACGAACGCGCGGGCGGTCCGGCTGGAGACGAACGAGGCCGGCACGGCGGTCACGGGCGTCGCCGTCGAGCGAGACGGGGAGACGGCGACCTTCGCCGCCGACCTCGTCGTCGTCTCGTGCGGCGCGGCCAACTCGGCGCGGGTCCTGCTCGAGTCCGCGACCGACAAGCACCCGAACGGCCTCGCCAACGGCTCCGACCAGGTCGGCCGCAACTTCATGTTCCACGACTCGACGGCCGTGCTCGCCCTCTCCCGCGAGGAGAACCCGACCGTCTACCAGAAGACCCTCGGGCTGAACGACTTCTACTTCGGCGCGGACGACTTCGAGTACCCGCTCGGCAACGTCCAGATGGTTGGGAAGTCGCAGGCGCCTATGTTCCGCGGGGAGAAGCCGGTCGAGACGAAGCTGGCGCCGCAGTGGTCCTTGGAGCGGATCGCCCGGCACGCGATCGACTTCTGGCTCTCCACGGAGGACCTGCCGCGAGCGGAGAATCGAGTGACCGTCGACCGCGAGGGCCGGCTGACGCTGAGCTACGCGGAGACCAACACCGAGGCCAGGAAGCGACTCTACGGAAAGGTGAAGTCGATCGTCGGGCAGCTCGACATGAATCCGGGCCATCTCGTCCACCGGTTCGCCTACATGAAGAACGAGATCCCGGTCGCCGGGTGCGCGCACCAGGCGGGGACGTGCCGCTTCGGGACCGACCCGGCGGACTCCGTGCTGAACACCGACTGCCGTACGCACGAGGTGGACAACCTCTACGTGGTCGACACGAGCTTCTTCCCGTCGATCGGAGCGGTGAACCCGGCGCTGACCGCGATGGCGAACGCGCTTCGCGTCGGCGATCACCTGCTCGCCCGGATGGGGTGATGCCTGCAGGCGAGCAGATCGAGCTCACCGCCGCCGACCAGCGAGCGGCCGTCGTCGGCCTCGGCGGCGGGCTGCGCGCGTACGCCGCCGGCGGGAGGGAGCTGCTCGACGGCTTTCCGGCCGACGGGCCGATCACCTCCGGCCGCGGGCAGGTGCTGATTCCCTGGCCGAACCGGCTCGAGGACGGCGCCTACGAGTTCGACGGACGGCGCCACCAGCTGGAGCTGACGGAGCCGGAGCGAGGGAATGCCATCCACGGCCTCGTGCGCGAGGCGGTCTGGACAGTCGGCGAGCGGGAGCCGCACCGGGTCGTCCTCGAGCACGTCCTCCGGCCGCAGCCCGGCTACCCGTTCACGCTTGCACTGGCCGTGGAGTACACGCTCTCGGAGAGCGGCCTGCGCGTGCAGACGATCGCGACGAACAGCGGGCCCGACGCCTGTCCGTACGGCAGCGGGCAGCACCCGTACCTGACGCTCGGGACGCCGACCGTGGACTCGCTCGTCCTGAGCGCTCCGGGCCGGACGGTTCTGATCGAGGACGAGCGGCGCATCCCGCGTGGGAGAGAGCCCGTCGACGGGACGGCATACGACTTCCGCGCTCCGCGGGAGATCGGCGCGACGATGCTCGACGACGCGTTCACCGACCTGGTACGGGGCGTGGATGGACGCGCGCGCGTGGAGCTGCGGGACCCGAGGAGCCGCGCGGGTCTCAGCCTGTGGATGGACGAGTCCTTTCGGTACCTGCAGCTCTTCACCGGCGACTCGCTCCCCGACGTCCGACGCCGTAGCCTTGCGGTCGAGCCGATGACCTGCCCGCCGAATGCGTTCCGGACCGGGGGGGATCTCGTCCGCCTC
>Ga0081538_10002340_pt1 | contig 18675 bp, 15 predicted proteins | sample TabmetS5T2R1_FD_71022 | JGI IMG/M metagenome (GOLD analysis project Ga0081538, IMG submission 71022) | Tabebuia heterophylla rhizosphere microbial communities from the University of Puerto Rico - S5T2R1 | ecosystem: Host-associated > Plants > Roots > Rhizosphere ... | reverse complement strand
TGACAGAATTCTGTCGCTGGTTTTAGTATCACAAAACTGCTGTTCATGTCCAGTCAAGCCCTCCGAAAGGAGGGTAAGGAGTATCCTCACAGTGTCATTCCGAGGGAACATCTTTGGCTCATGATGAGTGTTCGGGTGTCGGAGCACTGGTCTCCCATGAAGGGGGCGATCGGTCCCATCTCTTCGGGTCCTAGGTCGTGAGTTGTGGGGACACCGCCTGGTTGGATAGAGCACCAGGCTGATGACTACTGGCTGGGGTCTGCGGTGCAGAAATATTTGCTGAGACGGATTTTGTCCGGAGTACCCACGCTGTTCGGGGTATCGGTGATCATCTTCGTGGTCATGCGCATTCTGCCTGGGGATCCACTGGTCGCCATGTTTGGTATGGAAGGTTTCATGAAGCTGTCTGACGCCGACCGGGCTCGTATCATGGAAGACCTTGGCCTGGATGATCCCCTGCTGGTGCAATATGTGCGCTGGATGAAGGCCATCGCCAGTGGTCGCCTCGGCAAGTCGTTCTTTCGTGGCGAAAGCGTCGGCGAAATCATTATGCATCGTGGCCCTTTAAGCGCCCAGATTGGCATGATGTCGGTAGTGATCTCATGGATGGTCGGTCTGCCGGTGGGCATCATCAGCGCCTTTCGCCCCAACAGCGTCAGCGATCATGTGGCCCGCTCCGTATCGATTTTATTTCTGGCCATCCCTGGGTTCTGGCTCGGCATGCTCATCGTGCTGGCGCTATTATTCTGGTTTAATTATAAGGCTCCTCTGCTCGTGGTGCATCTATGGCAAGATCCCTGGCTGAACTTTCAGTTGGTGATCGGCCCGGCTGTGGTGTTGGGCCTGGGGCAGGGAGCGTATATCGCCAGGATGTCGCGTTCGTGCCTCCTCGAAGTGATCCGTGAGGATTATGTTCGGACGGCGCGCGCGAAGGGGATTATCGAGTGGCTGGTGGTGATTCGTCATGCTCTGCCCAATGCGCTCCTTCCCGTCATTACGCTGTCAGGTATTCTGATGGGATTCGTGTTGGGGGGGTCAGTGGCAATCGAACAGGCTTTCGGCGTGCCAGGATTGGGCCGGACTCTCGTCACGGCAGTAATCGAACGCGACATCATCGTGGTGCAGAATCTGGTTTTTCTCTACGGCATCATCTTCATCCTTATTAACATGATGGTGGATTTGAGCTATGCCTGGCTTGACCCGCGAATTCGCTATCAGTGACGACGGGTGATTCCTGTCGACGCCCATCCAACCAGGCCATGACAGGGAGCGCATTTTCGGCAAGAGCGCGGACAAGTTCTGGTACGGTGAGAGAGTCAGGTGAACCAGCGAGGCAAGCTCCAGAGCAGAGCACCACTCGCCGAGAGCGTCGCAGAAGTCCGCCGGCGACAGTCGGCCGCGTGGAATCCTCGAGTGTTTGCCAGACGTAACCCAACCGCCGTCGTGGGTGGGATCGTGGGATTGCTCGTCGTGTTCCTCGCTCTCACTGCCCCACTTATCGCGCCATACGACCCCCTGAAAGCAGACTTCCGACGCATGGCGAAACCGCCTGGCGCCCATAATTTTTTGGGCACCGATCAGATCGGCCGTGATACCCTGAGCCGAGTCATCTACGGCGCCCGCTCCTCTCTCGCGGTGTCCTTTGGTGCGGTCTTGCTCGGCACGACGGTTGGCTCGTTGTGGGGGCTGGCGAGCGGTTATCTGGGCGGGAAATTCGATCTCACGAGCCAGCGCATTATGGAGGTCCTGCAGTCATTCCCGGACCTGATCCTCGCCATGGCGATTTCGATGGCCATCGGAACAGGCATGCATGCTGTCATTGTGGCCATCGCGGTAACACGAATCCCCTTCGGCGGTCGAGTCATTCGATCTGTGGCTTTGACTGTGAAGGAGTTAGCGTACGTCGAGGCTGGCCGATCGGTTGGAGCAAGTCAACTGCGGATCATGGGCCTGCACATTTTGCCCCAGTGCATGGCCCCCTATTTGGTCCTGGCAACCACGCATTTGGGGGTGGCAATCATTATCGAGGCGGCGCTGGGTTTTCTAGGGGTCGGTATACCACCGCCGACGCCGACCTGGGGGAACATGTTGGCCGATTCATTAACCTCACTCATACCGCACTGGTGGCTGGTATTTTTCCCGGGGCTGGCCATTACGGTGACTGTTCTGGCTTTCAACCTGCTTGGGGATGGGATTCGTGATACGCTGGATCCCCGTCTAAGGGGCAGCATTGGGTCGCGTGGATGAAGAGTCGCGGAAGTAGTGGAGTGACACACTCCCAGCGCCATCTGGATGGCGCTGGGAGACAAACAGGGCTCAGCGTCACAGTGGGGCTCGGAGCGCAAACATTTCCCGATCCCCTTGCAACAGGCCATAGGCTTTCAGCTTCCGATAGAAGCTCGCACGCGACAGGCCCACGAGTTGAGCGGCTTTGTTACGATTACCTTGCGCCTGGCGCAGCGCGCGCTCAAGGGTTCGACGCTCCGCCTCGGCGACGACTGTACCCAGGTGAAACAACGGAAAGCGCCGTAACCGTCCCGCGCCTTCAGTCTGAATCGGGGCAGGTAGATCAGTAGGCTCGATAACCGGTTTGGTGCTTCCAACAAGCAAACGCTCAACTACGTTCACCAATTCCCGCACATTTCCCGGCCACGTATACCCTTCTAACACGCGCAGCGCTTCTGCGGAGAGCTGTGCCACGCGTCCCAACTCCCGACTTTTGTGGTCCCAATAATGCCCTACCAATAACGGAATGTCTTCGGGGCGCTCGCGTAGCGCGGGCACTTCGAGACGGATTACGTCTAAGCGGTACAGCAGATCGCGGCGGAATCGTCCCTGGGCCACGAGCGTCTCGAGATCTCGGTTCGTTGCGGCGATTACAGAGCAGGTCACCGATTGCGGCGACACCCCTCCAACACGAATGAGCTGTCTCTCTTGCAGTACGCGTAGCAGCTTGGCCTGCATTTCCAGGGGCATCTCGCCGATCTCGTCCAGAAAAATCGTGCCACCGTTTGCCAGCTCAAACTTCCCGGCTTTCCCCTCCCGAGAGGCACCTGTAAACGCTCCGGGGGCATACCCAAACAGTTCAGATTCCAGGAGTTCGCGCGGAATAGCCGAACAATCCACCGGCACAAAGGGCCGTCGATGACGGGGGCTGGCGGCATGAATGGCGTGGGCGAATAACTCTTTACCGGTGCCACTTTCCCCGACAACCAGGACCGACGATCCCCCCTGGGCTGCCTGGCGAGCGAGTTCTCGTGCTTGCACGAGGGCCGGACTATGACCAATGATATCGGCGAACGTATAGCGAGCCGGCCAGGCTGAGTCATGACTACCAGAACCTAGCGCACGACGGCGTGTTTCCTCACCGTTGGATTCGACCCGCGTCTGGAGCGGACTCACCACCACCACCACCCCTCGCAATCGTCCACCCTCCCAGAGTGGGACGATCGTTTCCTGGTGAATGCGACGTTCGTCGGGGATTCCTCGTTCAGGGGGAAGTGATCCCGTGCGCAACAACTCACGGACGCGCCGTCGCCGATCGAGCGCCTCCACTGGATGCCCGAGTAGGGCCCCAGGCGCCAGGCCCCTAAGGCGGGCATAGGTGCGGTTGTAATACACGATGCGCCCAGTCGGCGCTAAGACTAACAAACCCAGGTCAAGAGCATCCATCGCCTGCTGAAGCACGCCGCCGATCTCGGGTCCACCCCATAGACGCGCAGGGCTCGCTTCCCACGACACCCCTTCGACCTCGCTATTCTTCCATTGCCCTCCGACCCAGTCCAGAGCGTGCTCAACCATTACTCCTCCTTACCGGATGTGCCCCTTACACCGGATTTTGGCAAATCATCTACAGCTATGTCGCAGCCTAGTCTTGTTACAACTCCCGAAGACGTTGCTGCTGAGTCATCATTTGCGGTTTCTCTCAACACACAAGATCGGCAGAATATTTATTATGATAAATCATGACAAGTTGGTATAAAATAATGCTAGATGTTGCAAAAGTTACCCAAGAACACCGACCAAAGTCAAGAGAAATTTTCTGCCGAAATGGCAGTTACGACAGCCATATCCGCCACCGTATCATGGTTCATGACGGAAGCATTCCAACACACATAGCAAGAGGGATAATCAGGTGCTTGCTCACTTCAGTCATGCGAAATGGCGGCAGGCTCTCTGGCTGCTGCTCGTGATATCTTCTAGAATATCGGTCGATGCTCTGAGAACTTCATGCCGCTAGCTTCCACGTGGCTTCCTGCATTGCTGGCGCGAACGAGAAGGGCATGTCGGGCACCAAACAAATGCAGTCCCAGGGGAAGAATTTTGTGGATGCCGTGGTAACAGTTAGTTACAATACCGCGCTACGCATCCCTACCAGGAGGCGATCACCATCTAGTGCGGTTGAACGCCGTAAGAGGTGCGCATCTCCTGAAAACACCAACCGAGGCTCACGGACCAATTGCAACCTTGCAAACACACCTCTTGCGTAAATTATTAGAAGACATCCAGCAGCAGCGGACGACCCCTGAGGAAGGCCTACAGATCCTCCGCCACTTGCCTTATGAGGACCTCGGATTTGCGCAAATCGACCACCACCGTGGGTTGCGGCAAGGATTTCCGGAAGTGGTGTTCTGCCAGGGCAAGACGGTGGAACAAGTGTGCCGGATCGTGCAGCGTATCCGGGCTACCGGTAGTGATGTGCTCGCCACACGCGCCAGCCAAGACATATTCGCCGCTGTCCACGAAGTCTTTCCGGAGGCAGTCTATCACGCCCAGGGGCACACTATCGTCGTGCGATCTGGGGAGCGCCAACAGACAAAGACAAAAGGTATGGTGCTGGTCATGAGTGCAGGAACGTCGGACATCCCCGTTGCCGAAGAGGCGGCGATTACAGCTGAAACGCTAGGAAGTACAACGGAGCGCCTCTACGATGTGGGAGTCGCAGGCATCCACCGCCTCCTCGATCGGCGTGAAAAGCTCTTTCAGGCGCGGGTGTTGATCGTGGTAGCAGGGATGGAGGGGGCACTCGCTAGTGTCGTTGGTGGCCTCGTCGACAAGCCGGTTATCGCCGTACCGACCAGCGTTGGATATGGCGCCAGCTTTGGAGGGATCGCTGCCTTACTCACCATGCTCAATAGCTGTGCTGCGGGCGTCGCCACGGTCAACATCGATAACGGCTTTGGGGCCGGCTATATGGCTCATAGCATCAACGTGTTGGGGGAGTCAGAGGCACGAGGATAGCCATGCGAACCGCATACTTTGACTGCTTTTCCGGGATCAGTGGTGACATGACGATTGGCGCCCTGGTCGATGCCGGCGCAAGCTTCGAAGAGCTCCGAGTGGGATTGGCCAGGCTGAATGTTCCAGGGTATGAGCTTACGAGCGAGAAAGTCACCAAGCAGGGCATCGCCGGCACGAAGGTCCATGTACACGTGCATGATCCGGGCACTCAACATCGCCGATTGCGGGATATCGAGACCATCTTGCGCGGCAGCACGCTGGCATCGCATATCCAGGATCGCACCCTGGAGGTGTTCGCCCGTTTGGCCGAGGCCGAGGCCACCATCCACCACACAACCATCGATCAGGTCCATTTTCATGAGGTGGGGGCCATCGATTCGATCGTCGACATCACGGGGGCGATCATCGGGCTCGACCTGCTCGGCGTAGAGCGCGTTCTAGCCTCAGCGGTCAATGTCGGCAGCGGTTTCGTGAGGGCTGCCCATGGTGTGCTCCCCGTTCCCGGTCCAGCGACGGCCGAGCTTTTGAAGGGTGCCCCAACCTATGCACGGGGGAATGATGGAGAGCTGACGACCCCCACTGGCGCGGCGTTGCTGGCAACCCTCGCTGAGAGCTTTGGGCCACTCCCGCACCTGCGGGTAGGGCAGATTGGCTATGGGGCTGGCACCAAAGATCTGCCCCACGCCCCAAATCTCCTGCGGGTCTTGATCGGTGAGGATAACACACGGGGCGATGCCGATGTCATCACGGTGCTGGAGGCCAACCTCGACGACATGAACCCCGAATGGTTTGAATATGCCCAAGAGCAGTTATTTGTGCAGGGCGCACTCGATGTCTTCTATACGCCGATCTTTATGAAGAAGAATCGACCAGCCACGAAGCTCACGGTGCTTTGTGAGACTGGCAAAGTGGATACGCTCGTCGATACATTGTTTCAGAATACCTCGACGTTTGGCGTGCGCACCTACGAAGTTCGGCGCCAGAAGCTGCAACGCTTCTCGCAGACGGTGGAGACCCCATTCGGCCCGATTGTAGTGAAGATCGGGCAGTGGCGCGGTCAAGTGGTGCAAATCTCGCCCGAGTACGAATCCTGCCGCCACGCGGCGCGCCACGCCGGCGTACCCCTACAACAGATCTATCAGGCGGCTGAAGCGCAAGCCCGCTTCCACCTGGGTACCCGTCACCGGCCATAAGTGATAAGGAAGAACAGAATCATGTCAATCCTGAGACCCGCATAGAAGCCTACCGGTGGAGCTAACGAGCTTGATAGCAAGGCCCTTGCGCCGCGAATTGTATGTGGGAGTATCCCATGCGACTTGCCAATAAGGTAGCCCTGATCACCGGCGCCGGAACTGGGATCGGCCGCGCCACTGCTCTGTTGTTTGCGCAGGAGAGCGCTAGGGTAGTGGCCCAGGATATCAACGCCGACGCTGTGCAGGACACCGTGCAGGTCATCAGGCAAGCGGGGGGCGAGGCGGTCTCCATGGGCGGCGATGTCACTTCCAGCGTCGACGCCGCGGCCATGGTGCAAAAGGCCATGGACACCTATGGCCGCGTCGATGTGCTAGTCAACAACGCCGGCATCTGGCGCGGTGGGACCATCCTCGACATCAGCGAAGATGACTGGGACCAGACGATGAGCGTAAACGTGAAGGGAATTTATCTCGTCTCCAGGTATGCGGTCCAGCAGATGATGCGCCAGGAGAGCGGGTCGATCATCAATGCCGCATCGGGCGCAGCGTTGCGTGGCAGCCCTATGAGTGCTGCCTATAATGCCTCGAAAGGGGCTGTACTGTTACTCACGAAGTGCATGGCTGTTGACTTCGGCCGCTACGGCATTCGCGTCAACTGCATCTGCCCTGGGGTCATCGACACACAGATGGCCGCTCAGTTCCTGACTTACCGCTCCCTAGGCGATGATGACCGCAAACAGGCATTGATCGAGACCCTCGAAGAGCGCCATGCCCTTGGGCGGTTTGGGCAGCCTGCGGAAGTGGCCAGGGTCGTCCTCTTCCTCGCCTCTGACGAAGCTTCGTTTGTGACCGGTGCGGCGTGGCCGGTAGATGGCGGTCTATCGGCGGGGTAATCATCATCCCACCATGGTCAGCCCGCCGCTGACACTGATCACCTGCCCGGTAATGAAGCCAGCGGCATCGGAAGCCAAAAAGACCACAATCGGGGCGATATCTTCGGGTTTCCCCACGCGTCTGAGTGGCACATACTGCTCCATACGTCCCAGCACTCGGCTGCCAAATTCTTGCTGTTGCATCTCCTCGACTAGAGGCGTTTGCGTCGGCCCAGGGCAGACGACGTTGAAGCGGATGTTATCGCGCGCATGCTCACGCGCCAACGTCCGCGAAAAGGCGATCATCGCAGCCTTGGTCCCAGCGTAAACCGCTTCTCCCAGGCTGCCGACGCGGCCAGCGTCTGATGAGATGCTAACCACCGCGCCGGCTTTGCGGGTCACCATGTGAGGCAGCACAGCATAACACGTATTGAGCACACTCCTATAATTGATGGCGATGATTTTCTCCCAAAAGTCAGGAGTCGTTTGCAGGAAGAGTTTGAGCTCGTCCCACCCGGCATTGTTGACTAGCACATCGATCTTCCCGAAGGTCTGCAGGACACGTGTGGTCATCTCCTGAACTTCGATGAGATTGGTGACATCGGTCTTCAGGGCCACGACGTGAGCGCCAGTGTCCCTGGCGACCTCTGACGCCGTCTGCTCGGCAAGGTCAGCCCGCATGTCGGCAATGGCCACGCTCGCTCCGGCACCTGCCAAGGCCGTGACGATGCCACGTCCGATCCCACGCGCTCCACCTGTCACTAGCGTCACTTTACCCTGCATATCGACAAGGCCCATGCTGCTCTCCTGTGTGCGAAGGTGTCCAGTCATCCTCGCATCGGCGAATAGAACGCGAGGCTAGTATAGAGGCTCAGACGCCGCACAGCAAGCGCATCAAGGCTACTTACTTCAGGCGGGCGTCCGATACGACAAGCTGGCAGAGCATGGGGTATGCTTGACAATTGGGAGTGGGATGGTATTCTACTGCCGATTCGCTCTGCTTCTGGTTGAATGTTCTAGAGTTTTTTTCCGTTGGTTGTGATGATGTCCGATCTGAGAGCGCCCTCCGATGTACGGAGAGAAGGGGTCGATGATGCCGTCACGCAACAAGAAGCCGGCCCAACGTACGATTGCCATCGACAGCACAGCCGAAGCTTATCTGGAGCTATTACGTGACCGTGGCATCGAATATTTTTTCGGTAATGGCGGGACTGACTTCGCCCCACTCGTGGAGGCGTTCGCCAAGTCGGCATCGCAGGGAGGTACCACCCCCAAGCCCATGACGGTGCCGCACGAGTACGTGGCCGTCAGCATGGCCGATGGCTTCTATCGCGTCACCGGCCGACCGCAAGCCGTCATGGTGCACGTCATTGTGGGTACCGCCAACGCGGCGGGCGCGATTATGAACGCGGCGCGTGCCCATGTACCGATCCTGTTCTCCGCTGGTCGTACCCCCATCACCGAGGCGGGGCTGAGAGGTGGGCGTAATGCTCATATCCACTGGGCACAGGAATCCTTCGACCAAGGGAGCCTGGTACGGGAATTCGTCAAGTGGGACTACGAGCTACGCAACTTCTCCCAGGTCGAAACCGTGGTAGACCGGGCGTTAGAAATCGCCATGGCGGAACCGCGTGGTCCGGTGTATCTGACGTTGCCCCGCGAAGTGCTGGCTGAGGAACACACAGAGTTCACCTATACCTCGCCCAGCCGCCATACAACTGAGTCGCCACCTTATCCCGCTCCCGAGCGCATCAAAGAGGCGGCGCAGGCGTTGGTCAGCGCCCATTCTCCCCTGATTGTGACCCAGCGCGTCGGCGTGCATCCGAGTGCGGTGAAATCCCTCGTGGAGCTCGCAGAGAGCTTCGCGATCCCAGTCGTGAGCCCGGCGGGGATGTACATGAACTTCCCCAGCGATCATCCCTTGCATCTGGGCTACGTCTCTGAGCCATTAGTGCAGGAAGCTGACGTCATTCTGGTCATCGATGCCGATGTTCCCTGGTTTCCGGCCATGGCCAAACTGCAAGACGCCGCCACCGTGATCCACATGGGCATCGATCCCTTCTTCAGCCGGTATCCGGTGCGCGGTTACCCATGCGACATCCCGATTGTCGCTGATTCGTCGGTGGCGATTCCGTTGCTTACGCAGGCGTTACGACGGTCGAGAGCGCAAGCGGAGCGCACCGTTGCCGAGCGCTTCATGCATATGAAAGCCCAGCATGAGGACCAGCAACGGGCGGCACGCGAGCGCCTCGCACAAGTGCAGTCTGCTTGGCCGATCGAGTTTGAATGGGTGTCACACTGCATCGATCAGGTGAAAGATGATGAGACCATTCTAGTGAATGAGTACGATCTCAACCTGACGCAGGTGCAGCTCACACTGCCGGGCTCCTATTATGCGGCTTCCCCGGCCGCAGGACTGGGCTGGGGCACAGGGGCGGCGCTGGGGGTGAAGCTCGCGGCTCCCGGGAAGACAGTGATTGCGACCTTGGGTGAGGGGGCATACATGTTCGGCTGCCCAACCGCGGCGCATTTCGTGTCGCGCGCCTACCAGCTTCCGGTATTGTTCGTGATCTTCAATAATCAATGCTGGAACGCGGTCAAACGGGCTACGAAGGGGGTTTATCCCAGCGGTTGGGCGGCCAAGACCGACACCTGGCCCTTGACCGACCTGGTGCCGTCGCCGTCCTTTGAGCGCATGGCCGATGTCCATGGCGCTTATGGCGAATTAGTCGAAGACCCCGCCGAGGTCCTACCCGCTCTGCGGAGGGGACTGAAGGCGGTGCGCCAGGAAAAGCGACAGGCGATCTTGAACATCGTGTGTAAGCATCCATGAGGGGGGCATGCCCCGGGAACGTGCGCACCAATCATCAAGCCGAAAGGAGGGCCGCATGGGTTGGTCGCTGTTCGGTGAGGACCCATGAGGGATAGCTGCATGACTTATATTTTTTCCAGGTTAGCCCTGGGCAATGTACGGGACGCGCAGGCTGACCCACCGGTGGACGCTATCTTGAACATCAGCGAGTTTCATTATCCCACGACCCGGATCTATCGTAATCTCTACTTCCCGGATGGCATATATATCCAACCCCTAGGGTTGATCGGTGAATGCACCCAGTTCATCCATGAGCAGTTGCGATCGGGGGGACGCGTCCTAGTCCATTGTGCGGAGGGCATTAGTCGGTCGTGTGTGATCGGCGCCGCCTATCTGTATGAGTGTGGCATGTCGCTCGATGAGGCCATCGACTTGATCCGCTCCAAACGTCCGATCGTCGACCCGGCGCCATCACTTCTGCGTGCTCTACGCGATTATTATCGCATTCCCGACTGACAGGAGCGACGTTCGCGAGATGGCTCGACGCACACAACCTGCCCTGCCGTCGAGGGAGACACTGTCACAGAAACGCAGGCGCACCCGTCAGCTAATCAAGCGGCTGAAGGCGGCGCACCCCGATGCGCGATGCTCACTGAATTATTCTAATCCCTTGGAATTGCTGGTCGCCACTGTGCTCTCCGCCCAGTGTACCGATGAGCGGGTGAATCGCGTCACCGAGTCGTTGTTCAAGAAGTACCGCACCGCCAACGACTTTGCGGGGGCACCGCCTGGGGAGCTCGAAGCGGCTATCAAATCGACTGGCTTCTACCGCAATAAGGCCAAGGCTCTGCGCAGCTGCTGCGCAGAGCTTGTCGCGCAATACGGCGGGGAAGTGCCGTCGAATATGGCTGTGCTAGTGCAACTGCCAGGGATAGGGCGCAAAACAGCCAACGTCATTTTGGGCAATGCGTACGACGTGGCGGAAGGAATCGTCGTCGATACGCATGTGCGGCGAGTCGCCGGGCGTTTGGGGCTAACAAAGCACACCGATCCCGATAAAATCGAACAGGAGCTGCTTCAACTGGTCCCACGTAAGGATTGGATCATCATTGGGCATTTGCTCATCCTCCATGGCCGACGGATTTGTGTGTCGAGAGCGCCGAAGTGCCGGGTGTGTCCGGTCAACGACCTCTGTCCCTTCGCTAAGGGGCTAGCCGCATCTACCCCCACCTAAGTAAAGGTCTCGATTTCGGCCTGAAAGGCTCGCTTGGCAAAGGCCGCAGCGATCTTTTCCTTCGCACGCAGCATGACGCGCGCATTGGCCCACATCTGCTGAAATCGCCCCACATAGTTCGGATACCCACGCCGGCCATAATTGATGCCGATGCGCACTGACACCGTGCGCTTCTCCAGGTCTAGCTGAGAGACGACAAAGGTGAGCATCCAGGCTTCACGGCGGAGGCGACGATTCGCCGTGCCGATGTGATAGTCCACCAGGCGTTCGGCGTCGGCAAGCGAGGTGATGGTGCGTGGAATGGGGGAGAACACCATATAGCGTAGGATAACACCCAAAGCGATGAGACCGATCGCGACGGCCACATACCACATCACACCGCACTCCAGACTGGCGATGAAAGGCGGTGAAGGGGGGCCCACGTCTGCTCCTCACCTAGTTTACCCCAACCTGGAGGGAGGAGCGGATCAGTTAAGCAACGATATCTTCCCCGCCGTCAACTCCTATCACCGTCCCCGTAATCCAATGCGTATTCTGTTGGCATAACACCGCAATGGCCGCGGCCACATCAGCCGGCGTCGTCAGACGTCCCATCGGATTGCGCGCGGCAGCGGCTGCCGCCATCTTTTCATGCCCTGGAATCTTGCGTAAGGCCGGTGTGTCTGTCACTCCCGCCCGGATGGCGTTGATGGTGATCCCCAGCGGCGCCAATTCATAGGCTAATTGGCGTATGTGTGATTCCAGTGCGGCCTTAGCCGCCGAGACGGCACCGTACGTTGGGAAGATGCGTGTACTACCGGCACTCGTCATGGCATAGATGCGCCCGCCGTAACTCATGAGCTTACGCCACACCAGGCTTTGCACCCAGTAGACCAGGCTGTGTGCCATGATATCGAGTGTCATGTCCATCTGCGCTTTGGTCATGCTGTCCTCTGGGGTCTCGGCAAGGAAGGGTTTGAGCGTCCCGAAGGCCAGTGAGTGCAGGAGGAGGCGAATCTGGCCGTTACCTTCTTCCTGCAACACTTGAGCGGCCCGCTCTAGGACTTCGTTGCGTTTCTCCGGGTCAGCGGCGTTGACGTTGAAAAACTCGGCGCGACGGCCTAATGCTTCGATCTCATACACGATCCGCTGCACGTTCGGCAACGTCGCGCGGCGATCGAGATGTACGCCAAAGATATTCCATCCACCCCTTGCCAAGGCCAAGCTGGTGGCCTCACCAAATCCGCTCGACGCCCCAAGAATCAAGGCCCAGTCAGCCATAGATCCTCCCCATTGGCAGCCGTGTTGCTATCATGGCTGAGACAGTTCCTGTCGCTGCTTCATACCGACGTTCCCTTGTCCGCCGTGAGAGAGACAGAGGTGGGAGAAACGTTTCCACTCAAAAGTTGATTGCGGAGTTCTTGCATACGTTGGTCATACAGCGTTCGCACTCGCACCGTACATGCCTGGAGGTCAGTGAGCATGGCGTGTTCTGCCCGAGTCTCGCCACTGTCCTGATATCCAAGACGCCTGGCCAAACGTCGTTGGTTTGCCGGATCATCGGGAATAGTGTTAATCGACCGGTCGTCGACGATGCGTAGTGCGCTTTCCACTCGCCGCAAGAAGCAGTATGCCTCCCACAAGCTCTGAGCTTCTGTGGGAGGCAAGAGGCCTTGGCGTTCCAGGGCCTCAAGGACATCCCACGTCGATGTTAACCGTAGCGCCGGACAGTGCGCACCCCAGAGGAGTTGATGCAATTGGACCAAAAACTCAATATCAATCACCCCCCCACTGCCTAGCTTGATATCCCAACGTTCCCCACCCTGTCTTGCCCGTTCATGCTCGATGCGCTGGCGCATAGCAGCGATTTTGTCGATGCTGTCGGGCCCGATCGGAGTCTCGTAGACGAACGCTTCAATAACCTGCATCACCCGTTGAGCCAACACCGGGTCCCCGCCGACAGGCCTGGCACGCAACAGTGCCTGGCGTTCCCACAGCTGGCCGCGACGCAGGTAATACTCGCGGAGGCTGCCGACACTTGACACCAAGGGACCCTTGTTACCCTCTGGCCGTAAACCCAGATCGACTCGAAACACTGTGCCATACCGACTCATGCCGCCAATGGCCTGCAGGAGTTTCTCCGCGATCTTGTTGTAGGCGAATTGTTGGGGGACAATGGCGGCGTCGGATGGATCTTCATTGACAAAGAGTAGGTCTAGGTCCGACGCGAAATCGAGCTCCATCCCTCCGAGTTTGCCGAGTGCGATAATCACGAACCCTTGGCCCTCTGGTTGTTCCGGGAGCCCGACTGTCTTGGCCCACTCTTTCCAGACAATGTGCAGCACCGCCTCCAGGTAGACATCCGCGAGCTTCGATAGATCGCGCATGGTCGCCAAAATATCCGCCTCCCCGGCGATCTCTCGCAAGCCGATGCGAAACTCCTCGGCACGCTTGAAACGTCGCACCGCATCAAGTCGTTCATCATACCGCGAGGCTCGGGACAGGAGCAACTTCAAGCCCTGGTCTAGCTCCGTGGTGGTCTTCGGCCTGGTTAGCGACGCTGGATCGAGGAGGGTATCGAGCAAATCTGGCTGTTGGATCAAGCGCTTAGAGAGAAAAACGCTGTTGCCGAACAACGACAGGACGACCCGGAACAACGCCTCATTATCGAGCCACAGCCGAAACAGCGATTCACGAGCCGGGGTGCTGGCCACGAATTGTTCGAGATTGTTGATCGCCAGGTCTGGATCGGGTTGCTCGCTTGCCACCCGCAGCAGTGTGCCACAAAGCTGGCGGAAGAGTTCTTGGCTTTTGGCCGTAGGGTGTACCGAGGGCGGTCCGTCGTGGAGCAGGATAAGATTGCGATAAGTTTTCTCCGGGTCGACAAACTGGAACTGTCTTAAGAGCCCCTGCCCGGCTTTTACTCCAGCTGCCAGAGTGTACCATTCAGGGGACGCATCTTCGCCCGCATCGAAAAAATCGCCGTAGAACAGTTTGTCATAGACTTTGCGCACTTTAGTCGTGTGCTCTCGGTATTGCTGCATCAGCACCGTCGCCAGTCCCTCCACGTCACGTCCGCGTAGCCCCATCTTACGAGCCAATATCGCCAGCTCGTCGACATCGGTTGGCAGCTCATGGGTCTGGCGGCCATAGCTCATCTGGATGCGATGCTCGAGCTCGCGGAAAAAAATGTATGCCTTCGCGAGGTTGGAGTATTCCTCATACGTCAGATAGCCGCGCTCGGAGATCCGATGCAGGGCGCGGAGCGAATGGCGCTCCTGCAACCAGCTATCTTGGCCGCCGAACACCAGCTGGAAACATTGAGCCACGAACTCGATCTCACGAATCCCACCGCGTCCCAGCTTGATGTTGATGCCGCGTCCGCGCTGTTGTTCGAGGCTCCGGTCGATCTGCTCTTTGATCTGTTTGATCTCTTGCAACGCTGCTGCGTCCAGATATTTGCGAAAGATGAAGGGCCGCATGATACGCAGGAATTCGCGCCCGAGCTTCTCGCTGCCGGCCACCGTCCGCGCCTTCAGAAGCATCTGCCGCTCCCAGGTCTTGCCCCAGGATTCGTAGTAGACCTCTAGATGCGCTAGAGAATTGACCAGAGGGCCCCCGCGGCCATCGGGACGTAGCCGCAAGTCAACGCGATACACATTGCCATCGGCCGTGATATCGTGGATCGCCTTCAAGATGAGGCGTGCCAGACGGGTGTAAAATTCGTGATCCGTGATGCGCTGGGTGGTGTGCCCCTCAGGGCACTCGCTGGTGGAGGTCTCGCCATCGCAGGTGTACAGGCACATCAAATCGATGTCGGAGCTGAAATTCAGCTCCTGCCCTCCCAGCTTGCCTAGGCCCAGAATGGCGAATTCGCTTGGCTGTGGTTGTCCGCGGTCGTCAACACCCATTGGCCTGCCGTAGCGCCCTGCGAGATCCTCGAAGCACATCTCATAAGCGCCGGCTAAACATACATCGGCGAGATTCGAGAGGTCTTCGGTGGTCTCGACCAAGTCCGCCTGTCGGGTGAGGTCGCGCAGGCCAATGCGCACCATCTCGCGCTTGCGGAAACGCCGGAGCATCCGAAAGCGGTCCTCGAGTGATATCCCATGCTCCAGCCAATCGGTGAGATCGTGGGCCATCTCCTCCTTGGTGCGGGCAGCGTAGAGCCGTCCCTCGACTTCGAGCCAGTCCACGATGGCGGGATCTTGCAAGATCATATCGGTAAGGTATTGGCTGCCACCGAAGAGCGTCGAAAGGTTGGCGGGAAACCGAGGGGAAGTCGCGAGCAGGTCAAGGAAGTCATCGATGCTGGGAAGAGCCCGGAAGAAGCGCTCCCAGTTGTTCAGCGCACGCTCGGGATCGAAGCAGGCGCTGGCCTGCTTGGCGATGATCGGAAGCCATCGGATCGCTTGATCCTGGTCGGGGAGCATCTGGGCGATCGTCCGCAGCGTCGCCAGGGCCTGAGCCGGATCGCGCCCCGATAGGCGCTGCACCCAAGCGGCGAGATCCGTTTCCAGGCTCTCCGGCAAGCGGTTCATCGGATGCGGGGTTGTCCTATCGGCCTGCCTAGGCATGGCTATGCTTCCCGATCGCTTGTGACAAGCCTCATGCCGGTCATCGGCGCCCTCGTCCGCTGGCGCGCATGCCGTCGAGAAATCTGGCCAGCGTATCGGCCTCTGCAAAGAGGGCTTGATGATCGGCTTTGGTGCCACGGAGAGGATTCAGGAGGAGAACGTTACCCTCCCGCCCTGTGGTTCCCAGGCCGCCCTGGGGACGAAAGGTCACCCGCTCCCAATTGACGGACCATACCGCGTCGCTGTACTTGTCCAGACATGTGGCACGCGTATAGGCGCGCGTATCTTCGGTCGGATGCGTGATAAAATGGGCGATGGCGGCATCGTCGATGAGGCGCTCCACCTGGCCTGAGTCCTGGAGTACATAGAATAAACTCTTGCCAGGTTCGGTGCCATGGTATTGGATGTCGAGTTGGCGTAGGCGTGGGGCGGTCCAATCCAGACCATGCCGGGAGATTTGCTGTTCGAGAAGCCACTTTTTGATCACCCAATCAAGCTCGTGACGCAAGTGCATGGGGTCCTCACGCAGCAGGCGTAAGGTGCGCTCCCATCGGTTCAAGACGTCTCGTTCCTCAGCATTGAGGGGGTGCGTCGCGCCGTAGGCGTGGGCCATCTCCAGATATTCGCTCTGGAGCTCGATCGCATCTACTTTTCGACCATCGCGCAATTTCACCTTCACCTTGCAGGTGGTGTCGAGGGAGATGTCGCGTAGGGCCTGGACCGGCGCATCAAGAGGGACACCCCTGGTAATGGCGCGATCCTCGATCATACGCAGAACGAGTTGCGTGGTGCCGACCTTCAGGTACGTCGAGACCTCGCTCATATTCGCATCACCGAGGATCATATGCAGCCGCCGAAAGCGTCGGCGATCAGCGTGCGGCTCATCGCGGGTGTTCAGCAAGGGACGGCCAGACATGGTTTTGATGCTGAACACCGTTTCGCAAAAGTCCGCTCGCTGGGAGATTTGATAGCCTGCACGTGTGCCTGAGGAGTTTTCTTGGCCGACCTTACCGGCACCGCAGATGATCTGACGCGAGACCAGAAAGGGGATTAATTCACGTAGGCCAAGCTCCCGAAAGAGCTTTTGGTAGGTGAACGCGTCGACAGTATAATTCTCATGACACCCGTACGAATTCCCCTTGTGGTCGCTGTTATTCTTATACACCCGGATCTCATGAGTACCGTTCAAGGCGGCATTGGCACGTTGGCGACTGCGCTCCAAGATGCGCTCCCCGGCTTTGTCACAGGCTATGAGGTCGCGTGCCAAGCGGCATTCCGGTGTGGCGTACTCGGGATGCGCGTGATCCACATAGTATCGCGCGCCGTTCGTGAGGGCATTATTGGTCAACGCGTTGTCGGCCTCTGAGATGCGTACCTGGAGATGATCCATACGTCGGTGCAGAGCACTCTTGAACGGGGTTTCACATCCATAGTCCCAAAGGCCTTTGTGGGCTCGGTCGTAGCTGTTGACGAGCAAAAACGCCGCCTGCACCTGCGTGAGGGGTTCGGCATGTGGACGCGATTGCACGGCGATACCGTATTCCTGCTCGAGCCCCACAACCTTGGGAACACTCATGCCGGTGCCTCCACGTTGGGCTCTCCAGAGATATCTTCGACTCGGAGCATGTCAAGTCGCCCCTCCATAATCGCCGCCCGGATCATGTGGATGACATCCATATAAAAGTGCACGTTATGAATGGTGTTAAGACGCGGCCCCAACATCTCCTCGGCCATGAAAAGATGACGTAAATAGGCCCGCGAGTAATGCTGACAGGTGTAGCAACTACAGCGGGAGTCAATGGGGCGGGAATCCTGGGCATAGCGCGCATTTTTGATGATGAGTTTGCCTTGTCGCGTGAAGAGAGAGCCATTGCGGGCGTTGCGGGTGGGCATCACGCAGTCGAACATATCGACGCCAAGCTTCACGCAGCGGAGTATGTCGGCTGGCGTGCCTACCCCCATAAGGTAACGGGGCTTTTCCTCGGGCAGACAGGCTGCCGTCCGCTCGATGAGGTCATGCATTAGCTGCTTCGTTTCCCCCACGCTGAACCCACCCAACGCATAGCCATCGAAGTCAAGCTCGACCAACTCTCGGGCACTTTTCTCGCGCAACTCAGCATACATGCCCCCTTGTACGATGCCGAAGAGCGCCTGCTCCGTACCATGGTGCGCGGCTCTGGCGCGCTGTGCCCAGCGGGTGGTGAGTTCCTGAGAGGCCAGGGCATAGTCGTACGTTGCCGGGTAGGGGACGCACTCATCCAGCGCCATGGCGATATCGGAGCTGAGCGCGGCTTGGATCTCGACGGCTTTTTCGGGAGTCAGCATATGCCGGCTGCCATTCAAGTGCGACTGAAACAGCACACCTTCCTCAGTGAGCTTGCGCAAACCGGCCAGACTGTATACCTGAAACCCGCCACTATCGGTAAGAATGGGCCGCTCCCAATGCATAAAACGGTGCAGGCCGCCGAACCCCTGAATGAGCGTGTGGGTGGGTCGTAGGTAGAGGTGGTAGGTGTTCGCCAGGACGATCTCCACCTGGCAGGCTAGCAACTCCTCGGGGGTGACGCCTTTCACGGATGCCTGTGTGCCTACAGGCATGAACACGGGGGTCGTAAATGCCCCGTGTGCGGTGGTGATGCGTCCGAGCCGAGCCTGTGTTGGCACGTCGCGTGCGAGAATCTCAAAGCGGAATGGCATAGGCGCATGCTCAGATCAACTGGTTCTGGGGCATCCTCCACAGGGCTGCCACCGGTCCAAGTGCCATGTT
>Ga0081538_10002339_pt1 | contig 18686 bp, 17 predicted proteins | sample TabmetS5T2R1_FD_71022 | JGI IMG/M metagenome (GOLD analysis project Ga0081538, IMG submission 71022) | Tabebuia heterophylla rhizosphere microbial communities from the University of Puerto Rico - S5T2R1 | ecosystem: Host-associated > Plants > Roots > Rhizosphere ... | reverse complement strand
ATCCTTGGCGACGTTGAGATGGCCACCATGGAACAAGGTGGCCTCGCGGCCTGCTGCACGGCCATCGGAAAAATGGACACCAATCCGTGGCCACCGATGAACGGGGTCCAGCCGGCCTCCGGCGAGCATCCGTGGTCCGGCTCCCTGTTCGTCGAGATGCGGGTCCGTGAGGATGAACAGATTGATCGTGAACCCGTTCGGATAGACGCGGAGGTAGTCGAGGTCTGCGACGACGGCGTCGCTGCGATGGACGATCTCGTTGACCGGAACGACCACTCCCAGCGTGCCCTCCGACGGACGATCCCACGCAGGTGGCCACTGCCGCGGGCGCTCGGGTGGTGGAGGCGACAACGGCTCGAAGAACGACATGGGCCAACCATACGGAGGTCACGTCACGTCGGTCGGCGGAAAACGCTCGCGCATCACGTTCCTTAATCAACCTTCGTCCAATCCTTCATGCCAGTTGTCTCGAACGCAGCATCGCTCGGTTCGACCGTGACCTTTGCGTTCGTGATGATCTCGTCAAGCCGTGCCGCCGCCACCAGACAGTCGGGCCCAATGGCCCATGCTGAGACTGATATCGATGGGGCCATCGCTGTGGTACGTACCTGGCTGGATGTCAACACCGACCACGAAAACGCCGTCACCGGTCCGGCGGCTACGGGCGTGGCTCCTCGAGCCGGTCGCAGCCCCCAGGGAGATCCGCTCCGCCCGCACGAGAGGGAACGTTGTGGCTGAGCTCCTGCCCAAGGGGGGCGTCGGCGCCGAGCTTGGTGTCTTCAAGCGGCGCTTCTCCCCCGTCTTGTTGCGGACCACCGAGGCCGAGCGGCTCCACCTGGTGGACCCTTGGTACCTCCTCAGGTACTTGGTCCAATCGTAACGAGAGAGGAAGGCGACCATGGCCGAGCTGGTGCTGTACCACCACGTTCAGGGTCTCACCACGGGGGTCGGGGCATTCGCCGACGAGCTGCGCCGGGCCGGTCACACCGTCCATGTCCCTGACCTGTTCGACGGCCGCACCTTCCCGACGCTCGAAGAAGGCATGGCGTACGCGCGGGAGATGGGATTCGACACGCTGATGGAGCGCGGCGTCGCCACGGCGGACGAGCTAGGGCCGGCGCTCGTCTACGCGGGCTTCTCGTTCGGCGTCATGCCGGCGCAGCGTCTCGCCCAGACCCGTGCCGGTGCCCGGGGAGCGCTCCTCTTCGAATCCTGCCTCCCCGTGTCGGAGTTCGGTGACTCGTGGCCGACGGGTGTCCCCGTCCAGGTGCACGGCATGGACGCCGACCCCATCTTCGCCGGCGAGGGCGACCTCGATGCGGCGCGGGCCCTGGTGGCGTCCACCCAGCAGGCGGAGCTGTTCCTCTACCGGGGAACGGTGCACCTGTTCGCCGACTCGTCACTGCCGTCGTACGACGAGGACGCCGCTGCCTTGCTCATGCGGCGAGTGGTCGATTTCCTCGAGCCCCTCTGACCATGGAAACCACCACCTCGACCGACCCGCGCCTCGTCGGTGAACGTCACTCCATGGGGGCGCCCGGGGGGAGGCTTCTAGGGGTCATCGGCGCAGCCCGCGCCCGCCGGCTGGGCACAGTGGCGGGTATCCCCCATCCACCGCTCCAATCTCGGTACAACCAAACTCGTGAGGCCGGGGGGCTTGGGCGAGCTTCGGTGTGGCGGTCCTGCTAGTGACCGCGTGCGGCGGTGCTCCCGGGAACTCCCAGGCGAAGGGCGACCACGAAGCGGCAGCCGCACCGGCAGCCGGCGACGAGGCCACGTCCACCGCACCGCAGGGGGGCCGCCCTCGGTGCAGCAGCTCCAGGCACTCCCCCTGGCGCTCACCAGGATGGGCGACGCGCAGATGCTCACGGCGATCGCCCGGCGCGCCGGTGATCCCAACCCCTACCTGGCCGACCAGCACGGCATCATCTACCACCTCGTCAACGGACGGTCCGATCCCGTGCTCGACCTGACGGCCGAGGTCATGGACTACCAACCCGGTGCCGAGTACGGGATGCTCGGCATGACGTTCGATCCGGTCGACGGCCGGATCATCCTCGGGTTCAACGGCAACGACGGCGACACCCGAATCGCCTCGTACGCCGTTGGCGACAACGGCCGGCCCGATCCCGCTTCGGCCCCCGAGATCCTGCGCATCCACAAGTCCGGTGTCGGCCACAACAACGACCAGCTGGCCTTCGATGCCGACAGCAACCTGTTCATCAGCATGGGGGACGGCGGGGGCAGCCGGGGGGCCGATGCCCAGGATACGACGAAGCTCCTGGGAGGGCTCCTACGGATCACCCCGAACCGCGACGGACCCGGATACACGGTTCCGGCCGACAACCCCTACGTCGGCGTCGCGGGCGTCGCGCCCGAGAGCTGGGCCAAGGGCATGCGCAATCCGTGGCGATTTCCCTCGACCACGCGACCGGCGACATGTGGATCGGCGACGTCGGCGAGTCGAACTGGGAGGCCGTCTACAAGATCCCGGCAGGGCAAAAGGGCTACAACCTGGGCTGGCCCGCGTACGAAGGCTCCCACGAGGCGAGCTTCAACGACGACGTGCCGCCACCGCCCAACCGCGTGATGCCCGTCTACGAGCATCCCCACACCGTCGGCCCGGCGGTGATCGGAGGCCACGTGTACCGGGGCAACGCGATTCCGGGGCTCCGGGGCGCCTACGTGTTCATGGACATGACCGGTCCCATCTGGGCGATGGGCGCCGATGGCGTGGTCGAGCTCGACCTCGAGGCGGGCGGGGTCCAGACATCCTCCGGTGAGGATCCCGACGGTGAACTGTGGCTCATCACCCAGCAGAACGGCGTCTTCGAGCTCGGGCCGGCGTGAGCGGCGGCTGCCGCCGGCGCGTCCAGCGTTCCACCTGCCTTCGTAAGATGCACTCGCGGCGAGGCCTGAGTCGTTAACGTCCACCCCCCGTTAGGTCTCAGACCCTGGAGGTTTGCCAAGTGCGGGTGACTGGTACCGGGCATGCGGGCATCCGCATCGACACGTCGGCAGGGAGCATCCTGTGCGACCCCTGGGTGAACCCCGCCTTCTTCGCCTCGTGGTTCCCCTTCCCGGACAACTCGCAGCTCGACTGGGAGGGGCTCGGGCGAACCGACTATCTGTACGTCTCCCACCTGCACCGAGACCACTTCGACGCCGCTCACCTGCGCAGGTTCGTGTCGAAGTCGGCGACGGTGCTGCTGCCCGACTACCCATCCACCCAGCTCGAAGATGAGCTGCGAGAGCTTGGCTTCACGACGTTCCTACGCACGCGGTCCAACGAACCGATCGGCCTCGGCGACGGGCTGACCGTCATGATCCAGACGCTGACCTCACCGAACGACGGGCCCATCGGGGACTCGTCGCTGTGGGTCGAGCACGACGGGATTCGGCTGCTGAACCAGAACGATGCCCGGCCGACCAACCTCGGGGAGTTCACCAAGCTGGGCCCGGTGGACGCGCACCTGCTGCAGTTCTCGGGTGCCATCTGGTACCCGATGACCTACGACCTGCCCGAGGCAACGCTCAACGAGCTCGGACGGCAAAAGCGCTCGCGGCAGTTCGACCGCACCATCCGCTACGTGGACGACCTCAAGGCCCGCTGGGTCTTCCCGATCGCGGGACCGCCGTGCTTCCTTGACGACGAGCTGTGGGCGCTCAACGACCTCGACGGCGACGAAGCCAACATATTCATGGACCAGCAGGCGTTCATCGACCAGTACGAGGGGCGCGGGTACGACAACGGGATGATCCTGCTGCCGGGGAGCGTCGCCGAGTTCACGGGCGACGCCTGCGCGCTGACCCATCCGGTCAGCGATGTCCGGCGCTTCTTCGCGCACAAGGTGGAACATCTGCGTGCGTACCGCGAGCGGCAACGCCCCGTGATCGAGGCGGAGAAGGCGTTGTGGCGTCACCCCGAGATCGACGTCCTCGAGGAGCTGCGGCATCGGATCGAGCCGCTGCTGAGCCAGTCGACGTTCCTCGCCAGCCGGGTCGGTGGGGCGGTGCTGCTGGAGTTGAAAGGCGAGGATGGCGACATCACCCAGTCCCTAGTCATCGACTTCGATGCGAGGCAGGTGCGGCCGTACGCGGACGAAGCGGTCGGCTACCAGTTCCGGACGGGCCGCGCGCTCATCGAGCATCTCCTCCATACAGGAGAGACCGACTGGATCAATTCGCTGATGCTGTCCTGCCGCTGCTCGGCCAAGCGCCACGGGCCGTACAACGAGGCCGTGTTCGTGTTCTTGAAGTGCCTGTCACCGGAGCGCATGCAGTACGCCGAATCCTGGTACACCGGCCAGGCGCCCGACGCGGACGACGTCAGGATCGACGGGTGGGTCGTGCAGCGCCGCTGCCCCCATCTGAAGGCCGACCTGAGCCGGTTCGCGGTCATCGACGGCAACGTGCTCACCTGCCAGATGCACGGCTGGCAGTTCGACCTCGCCACCGGGCGTTGCCTCACCAGTGCCGATCTCGAGATCCGTGCCCAACGCGCCGACCAGGCAGTCCATCGGTAGCGCCAGGGCCCCGTCGCGCCCGCCACACCGAGCCGCTCCCCCGACCCGGAGCGATTACCCGGCACGTAACGGCGCCTGCAACCCGGCGCCGTTAGGTTCGAGGCATGAGCGTGCTGTCCCCACCTCGCACCGTCGGTGACCTCCTGCGACAGTGGCGGCATCAACGGCGGATGAGCCAGCTCGACTTGGCCGGCGAGGCCGAGGTGTCGGCGCGGCACCTGAGCTTCGTCGAGACCGGCCGGTCGCGCCCGAGTCGCGAGCTGATCCTCCACCTGGCCGAGCACCTCGACGTGCCCCTGCGCGACCGCAACACCCTCCTGATGGCCGCCGGGTTCGCGCCCACGTATCCCGAGACGCCCCTCGACGCCGAGGCGATGGCTCCCGTGCGCGATGCCCTCGACAAGATCCTCGGCAGCCATCTGCCCTTCCCCGCGGTGGTGGTCGACCGCCACTGGAACCTGGTGTCCGCCAACGAGACGGCACTCGCGATACTCAGCGACGGCGTCGCTCCGGAGCTCCTCGGTCCCCACGCCAACACCCTCCGCGTGTGCCTCCACCCGGACGGCCTCGCTCCCCGCATCGTCAACCTGGCGGAGTACAGCGCCCACCTCGTCGAGCGGCTCGACCGCCTGGCCGCCGCCTCGGCCGACCCGGAGGTCCTGTCGCTCCGTGACGAGCTGCTGCGGTTCCCCGGCGTCTCGGCCGGCCACTCCGCTGGTTCCGACACCGCGGCCCGTCTCTTCGTGCCGCTGGTCCTGCGCGGCGACGACGGCGAGCTGACCTTCTTCAGCACCATCGCCACCTTCGGGACGGCGCACGACATCACCGTTGCCGAGCTCGCCATCGAGGCGTTCTTTCCGGCCGACGAGCGGACGGCGGCCGCCCTGCGCCGGCTATGACGCTGCGGCGGGGTTAATTCGTTCGCCCAGCCACCCCACCGTCCGCCAGAGTGTCGGCGATGTCCAGACGACCGAAGGGGGTGCCGATGATCAACAGCCTCCACGAGCAAGGCTCGCTGACGATGCTGCTCGGCCGCGCCCTCGGTTCGATTCCTCCCGGAACGTGATCCCGGCGTAGCGACGGATCGCCGGACGCCCGGCCGAGCCGCCCAAGGGGTCGATCGCGGCCCCGGAGCTCCAACGATCCGCGCGGCCTCGCCGCCGCGCCCTTCCGAGAGGTCACTGCCATGTTTCAAAACGACTACGTGGTCCAGCTTCTGGTCCGCGACAAGCAGCGCGAGCTGCGGAAGCGGGCACCGCGACGCGTTCGGGCGCCGTCGTCCGAACAGCGCTGGGCACGCCCGCGCCGCCGCTAGCAGAGCTCCAGGGTCCCGGCGGCTGGCCGGTCCGCACGCGGGTCGACGCTACGCTCGGCCCGCATGGACCAGCCCGCCGCCGAGGCCTGGAGCATCCAACCCAACGGCCCGTTGGTGGGCGAGGTGCGGGTCCGCGGGTCGAAGAACGCCGTGTCCAAGCACATGGTCGCAGCGGTGCTGGGGACCGAGCCCAGCAGCATCACCAACGCCCCCGACGTCGGCGAGGTGGGGATCACCGCCGACATCCTCACGTCTTTGGGGGTCGGCGTCGACATCGATGGCGACCGCATCACGGTCCGACCCACCGCCACCCCGGGCGCCAAGGTGCCGCTGGAGTTCACCGGGCTCAACCGCATCCCGATCCTCCTGATCGGGCCCCTGCTCCACCGCAACCACGAGGCATTCGTTCCCCTGGTCGGCGGGGACCGCATCGGCCGCCGTCCCGTCGACTTCCACATCGCCGCCCTCGAGGCCATGGGCGCAGAGATCGACGTGACCGACGAGGGCATCGCCGCCCGCGTCGACCGCCTGCGTGGTGCCCGGATCACCCTGCCCTACCCGAGCGTGGGCGCCACCGAGACGGTGCTGCTGTCGGCCGTCCAGGCCGAGGGCCGCACCGTGCTCCTCAACGCCGCGGTCGAGCCGGAGGTGACCGAGCTGGCGCTGTTCCTCCAGCGAATGGGCGCGCAGATCAGCTTCCGGCCCGACCGGCGCATCGTGATCGAGGGCGTCGACCGGCTCCGGGGTGCGGCCACCCGCCTCCAGGGCGATCGCCTGGAGGCGTTCTCGTACCTGGTGGCCGGCCTCATGACCGGCGGGCGGGTACGCGTCGCCGGCTGCGGCCAGGACCGGTTGGTCACGGCCATCGACACGCTGCAGAAGATGGGCGCCCGCTTCGAGATCACCGACGAGTGGATCTCTGCCAGCGCCGACCGCCTGCGCACTGCCGCGGTGCAGACCGACACCCATCCGGGGTTCATGACCGACTGGCAGCCGCCCCTGATCGTGTTGATGACCCAGGCCGAGGGCATGTCGGTCCTCCATGAGACCGTCTACGAGGACCGCCTGATCTACGTCGACGCCCTCACCAGGATGGGCTGCGAGATCGAGCTCTACGACACCTGCCTGGGAGGGCCCGCGTGCCGCTTCCACGACACCAACGCCGTGCACTCGGCCGTGGTGCGGGGCGTGTCCAAGCTGCACGGCGCCGAGGTCACGATCCCGGACGTGCGTGCCGGGTTCTCGTCCGTCATCGCCGCCGCCGTGGCCGAGGGCCCGTCGCGGTTGCATGGCATCGAGCACCTCGAGCGCGGCTATCACCGGCCCTTCGAGACACTGGAGTCGCTGGGGATGCGCCTCGAGCGGGTGCCGATCGGAGGCTGACCGCCAGCTTTCGGGGTCAGCCGGAAACCAGGCTGGCCAGCGCCCAGATGGCGGCGACGGTCCCGACCAGGATCATCACCACGCTCCGCGCCACGGGCGCCTGCGCCAGCTCGCCCTCACGGGGCTTGCTGGGCGGGCGGACCAGTGCCGTCAGGCTCCCGACCGCCAGCGCCGAGCCCAACGCCAGAACCAGCCATGCCAACAGGTCCTCGCCGAGGAACATGGGCCGAGCGTACGGTCTCACTCCCCGCCACCGGCAGTCGGCACGGGGCGGCGGCCAGCATCACCGCTGGCCGTCGCCCATGGCGGATAGCGTCCTGTCCATGATGACGCCGACCATCGGCTGGCGGGAATGGGTGGCGCTGCCCGGGCTGGGTGTCGAGGCGATCAAGGCGAAGGTCGACACCGGCGCACGGTCGTCGACGCTGCATGCCTGGGCGGTCGAGGTCGTCGACCGCCCTCACGCCGGGCCGATGGTGAGCTTCGTGCTCCACCCCCAGCAGCGGGACGTGTCGCTGACCGTTGCTGCCGAGGCGCCCCTGGTGGGATGGCGCGACGTCCGGTCGAGCAACGGGACCATCGAGCGGCGTCCGGTCATCCGCACGCCCGTGGTCATCGCCGCTCGCCGCGTCCCCATCGAGCTGACGCTCACCCGCCGCGACGAGATGGGTTTTCGCATGCTGATCGGCAGGATGGCGCTTCGACGTCGATTCGTCATCGACCCGGCGCAATCGTTCGCGGGTGGGGGCACTACATTCGCTGCCTCGTCCGCATCCCCCCGGCCGCTGGCCGGGTGGGTCTCCGCCACACGCTGACGGCAGCCCGAACCATGCTTGGTTGGAGTCGTGAAGATCGCCATCCTGTCGCGCAACCCCAACCTCCACTCGACGGCCCGGCTGCGGAGCGCCGCCGAGGCGCGCGACCACACCGTGCGGGTCATCGACTACCTGCGCTGCTACATGAACATCACGGCCCACCGCCCGACCGTGATCGTCCAGGGCACCGAGCTGACCGACGTCGACGCCGTCATCCCCCGCATCGGCGCCTCGCACACCTTCTACGGCACGGCCGTGGTGCGCCAGTTCGAGATGATGGGGGTCTTCACCGCCAACGAGTCGCAGGCGATCAGCCGGGCACGCGACAAGCTCCGGGCGTTGCAGCTGCTGGCGCGCAACGGGCTCGGGCTCCCGGTCACCGGCTTCGCCCACTCCACCAAGGACATCGACGGCCTGCTCGAGACCGTCGGGGGGCCGCCCATCGTGGTCAAGCTCACCGAGGGCACGCAGGGCATGGGCGTCGTGCTCGCGGAGACCCGCAAGGCCGCCGAGTCGGTGATCGCCGCCTTTCGACAGCTCGACGCCAACATCCTCGTCCAGGAGTACATCAAGGAGGCCGGCGGCACCGACATCCGCGCTTTCGTGGTCGGCACCCGGGTGGTGGCCTCCATGCAGCGCCAAAGCGCCCCGGGTGAGTTCCGATCCAACCTCCACCGTGGCGGCTCGGCAGAGCGGATCCGCCTGACCCCCGAGGAGCGGTCCATGGCCGTGCGGGCCGCCCGCACCATGGGACTCAACGTCTGCGGCGTCGACCTCGTCCGGTCGCGGCACGGCCCGCTCGTGCTCGAGGTGAACAGCTCGCCCGGCCTGGAGGGCATCGAGGCCGCCACCGGCACCGACGTGGCGACGCGGATCGTCGAGTGGATCGAGAAGAGCCACGCCGCCCGGCCCCGGAGGCCCCGCCGCAAGGCGTGAGGCCCGCGATGGCATCGACCGCAACCCGCACCGCCCGCAATCGACCGGTCAGCATCGCCGGCACGACGGTCGCCCCCGGGCGGCGCCAGCTCGTGGAAGTCCTGGTCGCTCGGCTGCCCACCGCCACCCGGCTCAACCTGCCGATCATGGTGCTCAACGGGCAGCAGCCCGGCCCCAAGCTGTGGCTCTCGGGTGTCGTGCACGGCGACGAGCTCAACGGGCTCGAGATCATCCGGCGGGTGCTCGAGCAGGTCCGCCCTCGCCGGCTGGCGGGGGTGCTGCTGGCGGTCCCCGTCGTCAACGTGTTCGGGATGGTGACCGAGACCCGGTACCTGCCCGATCGGCGCGACCTCAACCGGTCGTTCCCCGGATCGCCCAAGGGCTCGCTGGCGGCGCAGCTCGCCGACCTGTTCATGACCAACGTCGCGTCCGCGTGCGACATGGGGATCGACCTGCACACGGGCAGCGACCACCGGTTCAACCTGCCGCAGATCCGCGGAGACCTCGAGGACCCCACCGCCCTGCGCCTGGCACATGCCTTCGGGGCACCGGTGAGCGTTCACTCGCCGCTGCGGGACGGGTCCCTGCGGGAGGCCTGTCGGCGACGCGGCATCCCCGTGGTGGTGTACGAGGGGGGCGAAGCCGACCGGTTCAACGAGACCGCCATCAGCGCCGGCGTCGACGGGGTGCTGCGGGTGCTGGCCGACCTCGGAATGCGGACCGACGATCCCGCACCCCCGGCCGTCGCCACCACGGTCGTCCGGCACACCCACTGGGTGCGGGCCCGGCGCACGGGCATCCTGCGCTCGCCCGTGCGGGCCGGCCAACGGGTCGCCAGGGGCGACGTGCTCGGGATCATCGCCGACGCCGTCGGGGACTCGCGGGCCACCATGAAGGCCCCGTTCGATGCGGTGGTGATCGGCCACACACAGCATCCCCTGGTGAACCGCGGGGATGCCCTGTGGCACCTCGCCGACCTCGATCCCGCCGCCAAGGGCACCGCCGCCCGCCTGCCCCGCGGGCGCTGACCCCGGGGCGCGCGCCCTCGGCTCCCACGGAGCCACGGCGATTCCCAGACGCTCGGCCCAGCCATTAGCGTGCCCGGCGATGTCGAGCCGGTATCGCCTGGTCGCGCTCGTCGGACTGGTGCTCCTGGGGGCAGCCGTCGTCGGGATCTTCGCCCTCATGGGCGACGACGAGGGCCCGCCGGCCGCCGACCACGCCCGGGCGTACCTGGCGGCCTGGGAGGAGGGCGACTACGCGGCCATGCAGGAGCGGGTGCTCGATGCCCCCACCTCCTTCGACACGATCCACCAGCAGATCGTCGACAACCTCGAGGTCACGTCGTCGCGCTACGAGCTGGGTGAGGTCGACACCAGCGGCGACACCGCCATCGCCCGCTTCACCGCCCGGCTGCAGCTCGACGGGCTGGGCGAGTGGTCGTACGACGGGGCCCTGTCGATGTCGCTGGGCGACGGGGATCGCTGGCTCGTCGACTGGACCCCGGCGGCGCTCCACCCCCGGCTCCGGAGCGACCAGACCCTGACCCGGACGCGGGAGGTGCCGCCACGGGCCCCCGTGGTCGACAAGGACGGCGAGCCGCTGGCATCCACCGGGCCGGGCCGGATCGTCGGCCTCGAACCCCAGGCGATCCAGGATCTCAACCAGGTCAAGGCGGCGCTCCAGCAGCAACTCGGCGTCGACCCCGCGGCGGTCGACCGGGCGCTGGGGGCGCCCGGCGTGGAGCCCAACCACTTCGTTCCCATCATCGCGGTGAGCCAGGCCCGGTACACGCAAGTGGCGCCCGTGATCTATCCGCTGCCGGGTACGCGGTTCCGGGACACGACCGTGCGGACGACGCCGTCGGCGGGGTTCGCCGAACACGTGCTCGGCCGGACCGGGGAGATCACGGCCGAGCGGCTCGAGGAGCTGGGGCATCCCTACCGCGGGGGCGACCTCATCGGCCTCACCGGCATCGAGGCCGCGTACGAGGCCCAGCTGGCCGGGACGCCGTCGGGCGACATCCAGCTCACCGATGCCGATGGTGAGGTGGTCGAGGTGCTCGACCGCATCGAGGGCAGGGAGCCACGGCCGGTGGCGACCACGCTCGACCGGACCGCACAGGCGGCGGTGGAGTCGGCGCTGTCCGCCACCGACCGGCCGGCCGCCGCCGTCGTGGTGGACCGCGACGGCAACGTGCGGGCCGTGGCGTCGCGCCCATTGGACGAGTTCAACCGGTCGCTGTCGGGCAGGTACCCGCCGGGCTCGACGTTCAAGGTCGTGACGGCCGGCGCCCTCCTCGCCAGCGGGGTCACCCCGGACACGCCGGTCGAGTGCGCCCAGACGACCAACGCGGGTGGCCGGGAGTTCAAGAACTTCGAGAGCTCCAGCCTTGGCACGGTGCCGTTTGGCCTCGCCTTCGCCGAGTCCTGCAACACCGCGTTCATCAGCGCCTCGGCCGCGGTGCCCGATGCCGACCTGGTGGCGGCGGCCGAGAGCTTCGGGTTCAACACCGACTACTCGGTCGGGCTGAACACGTTCGGGGGCAGCTTTCCGACCCCGGGCGACGCCACCGAGCACGCGGCCGCGTCGATCGGCCAGGGCCGAGTCGAGGCAAGCCCGCTGCACATGGCCACCGTGGCGGCCGCCGTGATCGACGGAACCTGGGACGCGCCGGTCCTGCTGCCCGATCCACCCGCAGGTGACCACGCCGATGCCGGATCGGGCTCGACGACCACGGAAGCCGCGGCGGACGCGGCGCAGGCGACGACGACCACGGGCGCGGAGGGTGAGTCCGCGGCCGGCTCGGGCATGACGGCGCGGCCCGAGCCTCGGGCATTGCCGGAAGGGACCGCCCAGACGTTGCTCGGCCTGATGCGCCGGGTCGTCACCGAGGGCAGCGGTCGGGAGGCCGCCATCACCGGCGTCGAGGTCGCCGGCAAGACGGGCACGGCCGAGTTCGGCGAGGGCGATCCGCTGCCCACCCACGCCTGGTTCATCGGCATCCGCGGCGACAACGCGGTGGCGGTGCTCGTCGAGGGCGGCGGTGTCGGGGGTCGGGTCGCGGCACCCATCGCAGGCGCGATCCTCGCCGGCCTGCCCGGCGGCTGACCGCCAGGGCGCGGCGTGCCGGCGCCCGGTGGCCGGCGTGTCGGCGCCGCGGCGTGCGGCGTGCCGCGTGCGGCGTGCGGCGTGCCGGCCCTCGACCTCGAGTTCGCCCCAGGTTCTACCGTTCGCGGCATGCACGCCATCCGACAACACGAGTTCGGTCCTCCCGCGAACCTGCTCTACGAGGAGGTCGCTGACCCCGCGCCCGCAGAGGGTCAGGTGCGCATCGCAGTGGAGGCCGCAGGCGTGCACCTGCTGGACACGGTGATCCGCAAGGGCCAGTCCGGCGGTCCGTTCCCCCTGCCCGACCTGCCCATGACCCCGGGCCGCGAGGCGGCGGGCCGGGTCGACGTCGTAGGCCCGGGAGTCGACGAGGCATGGCGTGGGCGCCGGGTGGTGGCCCACCTCGGCATGGCGAGCGGCGGCTACGCCGAGCTGGTGGCGGCGCCGGTGGGGGCGCTGCACGAGCTGCCCGATGACCTGGCCGCCGACGTGGCCGTGGCCATGATCGGCACCGGCCGCACCGCGATGGGCATCCTGGAGGTGGCGGAGCCGACGGCGGAGGACGTGGTGCTGGTGACCGCCGCCGCCGGCGGCATCGGCAGCCTCCTCGTGCAGGCGGCCCACAGTGTCGGCGCGGTCGTGGTCGGCGCCGCCGGTGGGGCCGACAAGGTCGAGTGGGCACGGACGCTGGGGGCCGACGTAGGGGTCGACTACCGGGAGCCCGCGTGGCCCAAGGAGGTGCGGGATGCCCTCGACGGGCGGGACGTCACCCTGGCGCTCGACGGTGTCGGCGGCGAGATCGGCCGCGGCGCCCTGGAGCTGCTCGGGCCCGGGGGACGGATCGTCATGTTCGGCTGGTCGTCGGGCGAGCCGCTGCAGCTCACAACGAGTGACCTGTACACGGGCGGCATCACCGCGTCGGCCGCGGTCGGGCCGCGGATCATGCAGCGTCCCGGCGGCATGCGCGACCTCGAGACACGAGCGCTCGCTGAAGCGGCGGCCGGCCGGATCGTCCCCCCGCTGACGCGGTTCCCACTCGCCGATGCCGCCCAGGCGCACGCGGCGCTCGAGGACCGGCGGACCCTCGGGAAGACCGTGCTCGTGCCCTGAGCGTGCGGATGGGCGCGCCATCTCGACTCACGGTGGTCGATGCTGCCGGGAGGCCGAGCCGTGGCTGGGGCGTGCGCTGCAAGCTCCGTACTGTTCGGGCCAGCCCGCCTGCCTGTCCACTCGGCCACTAGCGGGAGAGCCTGCCGCGAGGTTGGGCCCCGGCACCCAACCTCGCGGCAGGACTTCTTAGGTCAGTCCACCCGGGCCATGTTGGCGAAACGGGTGAATTGCTCGAGGAAGGCCAGCCGGGTGATCCCCGTCGGCCCGTTGCGGTGCTTCGACACGATGACCTCGGCCTGCCCGCGATCGGGGGAGTCGGGGTGGTACACGTCGTCGCGATAGATGAACATCACGACGTCGGCATCCTGCTCTATCGATCCGCTCTCGCGTAGGTCCGCCAGCATGGGGCGCTTGTCGGACCGCAGCTCGAGCTGGCGGGAGAGCTGGGACAGCGCCACGACCGGGCACTCGAGCTCGCGGGCCAGGATCTTGAGGCCGCGGCTGATCTCGGACACCTCGACCTGGCGGTTCTCGGCTCTGATCCGGCCGGTCATGAGCTGGAGGTAGTCGACGACGACCATGCCGAGCGTGCCCACCTGACTCTTGAGCCGGCGGGCCTTGGCCCGGATCTCCATGACCGTGAGGTTGGGGTTGTCGTCGATCCAGATGGGCGCCGAGGCCAGCCGGCCGATGGCCTGGCTGATCCGGCTCCAGTCGTCCTCGCTTAGTCGGCCAGTGCGCACCCGGGCCGAGTCGATGCGGGCCTCACCGCACAGCAGTCGCTGCGACAGCTCGAGGCTGCCCATCTCCAGGCTGAACACCAGAACCGGCTGGTTGGCGTAGAGCGCCGCATGCGCGGCCATGCCGAGGGCGAAGGAGGTGTTGTGAACGAAGACGTCGGCCGCCACGAAGTTGTGCCATTCCGGGATGGTGAGGTCGTAGACCTGCTCCTCGCCCTCGTACTCGATCGCCGTGATCTCGTCCCACGCGACGGCGGACCCGTCGAGCGGCACGCCCGCGCCTGCCGGCGTCGCCCCCCTGCGCAGGTGATCGGTATCGAGGGGGCGTGCGGGACCGGCCGAACCAACCCTCTCGGTTCCGCCGGAGCGCCCGGGGGCCGCCGTCACCAGCTCGGCTGGCCGGGCGGCGAGGCGGCGTGCGTGGGCCACGATCGCGCCCAGTTGGGCGTCGCGGCCGAGCAAGCCGATGTCTTGGGCCAGGGCGGCGATCTGGGGGCCCTCGTCGACCACCAGCTCGTGGGCCACCCACGTGGCGTCGTCGACGGCCACCACGGACCGGCGCACCGACGCAAGCACGCCGAACCGGAGCAGCAGGTGCTGCAGGTCGTGCGCGAGCCCGGCGCTGCTCAGGGTCACCACCACCCGGCCTGGCTCGTCTCCGGCCGGTTGCCAGACCGCCGCAGTCGCTCCCAGTGCCCGGTTGAGGAACGGCGCCAGCTGGTGGCGCGGGAGCCGGAACACCGGCCGCGGGACCCTGCGCTCGGCCGGTTGGCCGGCGACGCCGTGGCGGGCCGCGAGGTCGGCGAGGCCGGAGCTCGGCGCCACGTCCCACGTGCGGCCGCCGCTGGCGAGCGTCCGATCGATGACCCGCACGCCGTAGCCGGCTCCCCGGTGCTCGATGTCGGTGGCGACCTCGCGGTTGTCGGTCCACAGCCGGGGCCCCAGCTCGTCGCTCCCCGGCGCCGCCACCATGTGCGCCAGCATCAGGACCTCGTCGAGGGGCATGGCGTCGCGACCGAAGACCGGGATGGCCGCCGGCACGCCCACGCTGTGCCCCGCCGCCAGGTCGGCCAGCGGTCGCCACCCGTCCGGCGTGAGGAACGGGTGGCTGGCGGTGGTCCGGACCTCGCGGCCCGAGCGCGTGCGCACGCGGTAGACGTGCCTGTGACCGTCGTCCACGAACGCCTGGGGTTGGACGGGGCGTAGCTCCCCGCCACCCGCCAACGCCAGGACCGACACCCGGCTGCCGGCGATGCCCGCGCGATGCACGTCGGCGGCGGTGCGCAGGTCGCCCGTGGCGGGATCGACGATCGGCGTGTCCCAGGCGACGCACTTGCCCATCGACGGGCGGGCGCCGACCACCACCAGGTTGCTGGGCTGGAGACCGGACAGCAGCTCGTCGAGGTCGACGTAGCCCGTTGGCACCCCGGTGATGGCGTCTCCCCGGCCGTAGAGCTGCTCCAGCCGATCGAGGTTGAGGCCCAACAGGTCCTCGATCTTGGACGTGGAGTCGGTCACCCGCCGCTGGTTGACGTCGTAGACCATCGCCTCGGCGCGATCGAGTGCCTTCGTGACGTCCTCGGGCATCGAGTAACCGATCTCGGCGATCTCGCCGGCGATGCCGATCAGCCGCCGGAGCAGCGCATGCTCCTCGACGATGCGGGCGTAGCCGGCAGCATTGGTGGTGGCGGGCGTCGACGCCATGACGTCGACCAGCACCTGATGCCCGCCGACCGTCTCGAGCAGGCCGTTTCGCCGGAGCTCGTCGGCCACCGTGACGGGGTCGACGGGCTGACCGGCCGCGTAGAGGGCATGCACGGCATCGAAGATGTGCGAGTGCGCGGGCTTGTAGAAGTCTTCAGCCCGCACGACTCCAGCCGCGGCAGCGATGGCCTCGGGCTCGAGCATCATCGCCCCGAGCAGGGACTCCTCGGCCGTGAGGTCGTGAGGAGGGATGCGGCTGCCGCGTGCCCGCGGCGGGGAGGTGACGTCGTCCGCCATGGCTAGGTCACCTTCCCTGACATGGCCTGTGCGTAGCTAGACGGAAAACCCGGTGGATAACGGTGTGGAAACCGAACGTGTGTTCTGTGGACATGCAGTCAAAGACTCGCGCCCCGGGCGCCCGACGGGGCGGATATCAGGTGGGCGCGCTCCATCGGTCCTGATCACACGGGGCGGGCCGGTCCCCGGACCTCGTCGGCAGTGTGTCGGGGGGAGTCGGGGCCGGGTCGCGCGTCCGTCGGGTTGACCCTGCGGGACTGGGTTGGGTGGAGCCGCCCAGGGCGGCAGCCCTATGGTGAGCGCCCGCGAGCGCCCTCGTGTCGAACGCCGTAAGGCGGGGTGGTCGAGCGTCGGGGGGCGTGAGGTGCTCGGCGGTCCCGAGCTGGGGGGTGGCCGGGTGCAGATCTTCCTACTCCGAAGAACATCGACATGGAGAGACTGGAATGAGAACGAGACTCCTCGTAGGGCTGGCCGCCGTTGTCGCTCTGGTCGTGGGGATGTCGCCGAGTGCCGGCGCCATCACCTGGGGAAGGGAAGACGTCAACAACGAGTATCCGAACGTGGCGTCGGTGCGGGGAATCGTCGAAGCACAAAACCTGGCCCGCCTCAGCTGCAGCGGGAGTCTGCTGCACAGGGATGCGGACAAGGTGGTGATCCTGACAGCCGCACATTGCACTGATGCGTGGGCGGCGGAGATCGCCGCCGGAACCCTTGATTCCGTTGGCGTGTCCTTCGATCAAAACAATCAGGTCAACGGCACGACGACGGACGCCACCTTCTACGTCAGGGGCGGGGTTCCGATCAGCTTTCCTGCGAAGGACGCCCCCTTCGAGTCGTTCGATTACGGGCTCGTCGTGTTCTCCACAGACGCCGAGAACACCCTCGGCCAAACGATCGAGGAGCGCTGGGGGGCGCTGACGCCCGTCCAAGTTGCCTCGGACCCGGGGTATCTCCAGCGTGTGATCAGCGGCGTGAGCAACCCGACTCAGGATCTGTCCTTCACCGCTGTCGGCTATGGGATGGGTGAGAAGTTCCCCATCCCCGGCGAGGAGACCGGGCCGGCCGATCCATCGGGAAGCAACACATCGAAGTTCCTCGTTCGGTACATCGCCGAGGGCCTGACGTACTCCGCGCACAACCCGGTCAACGACGTGCTGAGGCTGTCGATGAACATCGCGAAGGGCGAGAACGGCACCTGCAACGGTGATTCGGGAGGCCCGATCTTCTACGAGGACCCAACGCTCGGCAGTGTGCAGGTGTCAGTGGTGTCCGGCGGCGACGCGCCGTGCCGAGCAACGAACACAGGACCTGGTTTCAGTTCTCAAGAAGCATTTGATTTCATCAGGTGCGGAACCGTAGAGGGCGATGTCAGCGCCGTGACGACATGTGTCGCTGATCTCTTCGGATCGTAAGCCCGGTGGACTTCCTGTGGACGACCGCGCGGAAACTGGGGACTAAGGGCTAAACGCGCCACTATCCGTATGAGGCGCCGCCGCGTCCCGCAGCGAAACCACCACCTGCGGACGGTGGTCCTGTGGAAACTGTGGGCACGTTGTGAAAGACCCGGTCCAGCGTTGCCTGGTGTGCGCCGGTGGGTCGACCACGGCCCACACGCCAATGGATCAGTCGCCGACTACGTCGACCGTGACCGGGAACTCGACGTCCGCGTGCAGCTTCACCGGCACGGTGTGCGTGCCCAGCGTCTTGATGGGCTCGCCGAGCACCAGCTTGCGGCGGTCGATGCGCACATTGGCCTGCGACTCGATCGCCGCGGCGATGTCGGCGGCGGTGACCGAGCCGAACAGCCGGCCCTCCGTGCCTGCACGCGCCGCGACCGTGAACACCCTGGGCACGAGCGTCGTGGCGACCTCTTCGGCGGCCGCCCGATCCTGCGCGTCGCGTAGGTCGCGCGCCCGGCGCATGCTGGCCGCCTGGCTCTCTGCGCCGGCGGTCGCTCTCATGGCGAGACCCTTGGGGACCAGGTAGTTCCGGGCGAACCCGTCGGTCACGTCGAGGATGTCGCCTCGCTTGCCGAGATCGGACAAGTCGGCGCGGAGGATGACCCGCATCACAGCTCCTCCTCTGCGGCCGCGTCCGGTGGCACCTCGCCGTTGCCTTCGATGCCGACCTCACCTCCGGCGGGACCCGGCTCGTCACGCGGCATCCGATCCCCGCGGGGCCCGCGGTCGCCACGGTCGCCCCGATCGCCACGGTCGCCCCGGTCGCCCCGGTCGCCCCGATCGCCCCGATCGCCCCGATCGCCCCGGTCGCCCCGGTCGCCCCGGGGACCACGCTGCTGCGTGATGCGGGTGACGTACGGCAGCAGGGCCATCTCCCGGGCATTCTTGATCGCCCGGGCGACCTCCTTCTGCTGCTGGGCGTCGTTGCCCGTCACCCGGCGGGCGCGCACCTTCGATCGGTCGGACATGAACCGGCGGAGCAGGTTCACGTCCTTCCAGTCGACGTACTCGACGCCCTCGGTGGTGAGGATGCTGGTCTTCTTCTTGGCCCTGCGGGCGTTGTCCTTGTTCTTGGACCGGGACTTGGCCATCAGAATGGCTCCTCCGAGGGGTCGAAGGCGGGGGCGGGCTCGTTGGGCGCCGAACGGCCGCCCTGTCCGCCACCACCGCTCCAACCGTCGCCGCCGCCCTCGCGGCGTTCGTTGCGCTTGATGTCGGCCGTCGCCCAGCGCAGGCTCGGCCCCACCTCGTCGGCCACGATCTCGACGACCGAGCGTCGCTCGCCGTCC
>Ga0081538_10002338_pt1 | contig 18695 bp, 19 predicted proteins | sample TabmetS5T2R1_FD_71022 | JGI IMG/M metagenome (GOLD analysis project Ga0081538, IMG submission 71022) | Tabebuia heterophylla rhizosphere microbial communities from the University of Puerto Rico - S5T2R1 | ecosystem: Host-associated > Plants > Roots > Rhizosphere ... | reverse complement strand
AGTCGGGGCGGCCGGATTCGAACCGGCGAACCTCCGCGACCCAAACGCGGCGCTCTACCAGACTGAGCTACGCCCCGGTCGCGCGAGTATGGCAGCCAGAATGCACGGGCCATGGATCCCGATCGCCGCCACCCGCGACTCGGCTACCTGCTCGCCGCGGTCGCCGCGGCGTTCTTCGGGATCAACGGCTCGATCGTCCGCGCGGCGTTCGACCGCGGGGTCGAGGCGGGGCCGCTGAGCCAGCTGCGCGTGACCGTCGCCTTCGCGCTGCTGGTCGCCACGCTCGCCGTCGTCGCCCCGCGGCGGCTGAAGATCGCGCCGGCCGACGTGCCGCGGATGGCCTGGCTCGGGATCGCCGGGCTCGCGATCGTGCAGTGGTCCTACTTCCTCGCCGTCGAGCGGCTGCCGATCAGCGTCGCGCTGACGATCCAGTTCACCGGGCCGATGCTCGTGCTCCTGTGGCTCCGCGTCGCCCACCGGCGGAGGCTGCGGCCCTCGCTGTACGGCGCGGTCGCGCTCTCGGTGGTCGGCTCGGCGCTCGTCGTCGAGATCTACGACGCCGACGGCCTCGACGGGCTCGGCGTCCTCTTCGCGGTGATCGCCGCCTTCACGCTCGCCGTCTACTTCATCGGGTTCGAGCGCGCCGGCCACGCGTACGACGCGTTCACGACGCTCGTCTGGGCGCTCGGCTTCGCGACGCTGTTCTGGCTCGTCATCAGCCCGCCCTGGACGTTCCCGTTCGGCGACTTCGCCGACCTGGGGACGCTCGGCCTCGGCCTCGCCGTGGTCGTGGTCGGCACGCTCGTACCGTTCCTGCTCAACGTGACGGCCCTGCGGCACCTTCCCGCCGCCCGGGTCGGCGTGGTCGCCGCGCTCGAGCCGCCGATCGCCACCGCCGTCGCCTGGGTCGTGCACGGCGAGGCGCTGACCGGCGTGCAGCTCGCGGGTGGCCTGATGGTCGTCGCCGCCGTCGCCTGGGTGCAGAGCCACGCGCCCTCCCCAGACGTCGAGGGTGTGCCCGCCTGGCGGCTCAAGGCCGCGGCCGGTCGCGCCGATTAGAGGAGTGTCAAAGGCAAACCGCTCGTGAGGGCGGGACGCAAAGCCACGGGGCTCATGGATCGAGCTCGCCGGGTTGCCACAGATGTCGTTCACGCTACGGACAGCACTCATCACCCTCCTCACGGCCCTGCTCATGGTGCCGGCCGCGAGCGTCGCCGAAGGCAAGAAGGCGCGCGTCGCCCAGGAGTGCGCCGACGCCGACCTCGAGGTCACGAGCGAGAACGTCGGCCGCATCCGCGCCGCGATCCTCTGCCTCCACAACCAGGTCCGCGCCGACCACGACCTGCCCGCGCTGCGCGAGAACCGGCGGCTCCGCAAGGCCGCGCTCGGGCACTCGAAGGACATGGTGCGCGACGGCTTCTTCGAGCACACCACGCCCGAGGGCGTCACGATGGTCGACCGCATCCTGCGCGCCAGGTACGTCCGCGAGGACGACGGCTGGGCGCTCGGCGAGAACCTCGCCTGGGGCACCGGCTCGCTCGGCACGCCGCGCGGCGCCGTGAACGCCTGGATGGAGTCTCCCGGCCACCGCGCCAACATCCTCAAGCGCGCCTACCGCGAGCTGGGCGTCGGCGTCGTCGTCGGCGTGCCCGTCTCCGACGCCGCGGGCGCGACCTACACCGTCGACTTCGGCGTCCGGCGCTAGCCTCGTCGGCCGTATGGCCGAAGTCCTCCCCTTCCGAGCCCTCCACTACGACCGCGACCGCGTCGGCGGCCTGCAGCCGGTCGTCGCCCCGCCCTACGACGTCATCGACGCCGAGCAGCGCGCGGCCCTCGTCGCGCGGTCGCCGCACAACGTCGTCGAGATCGACCTCCCCCAGGGCGAGGACCCCTATGCCCACGCGGCCGAGGTGTTCGAGCGCTGGCAGCGGGAGGGGATCCTCGTCCGCGACGACGAGCCCGCCCTGTGGGCGCTCGAGCAGGACTACACCGGCCCGGACGGCCGCCGCCGCACCCGCCGCGGGTTCTTCGCGCGCGTGAAGGTCGAGGACTACGGCCCCGGCCGCATCCGCCCGCACGAGCGCACGCACCCCGGTCCGAAGGAGGACCGGTTGCGGCTCACGCGCGCGACGCACGCGAACCTCTCCCCCATCTTCTCGCTCTACGACGACCCCGCCGGGGCCGCGTGGGGCGCGCTCGCCCCGCACCTCGAGGGCGAGCCGTGGGCGGAGGTCACCGACGAGGACGGCACCGCGCACCGGCTGTGGCGGGTCGCCGATCCGCAGGCCGCCGAGGCCGTCCACGCCGCGCTGGCCGACAAGGAGCTGCTGATCGCCGACGGGCACCACCGCTACGAGACCGCGCGCGTCTTCCACGCCGAGGGCGGCGCCGGCCACGTCCTCATGTGCCTGGTCGCGCTCCAGGACCCGGGCCTGACCGTCTTCCCCACCCACCGGCTGCTGACCCGGATCTCCGACCGCGAGCGGCTGCGGGAGACGATCGAGCGCGACTTCGAGGTCGCGCCCACCGACGAGCTCGAGCCGACCGGGGACGGACCGGTCCGCATGGGCTACCTCGACACCCATCACCGCCGCCCGCTCATGCTCACGCTGCGCGATCCCGCGATCGCCGCGGAGGCGCTGCCGGACAAGCCGGAGCCCTACCGCGCGCTCGACACCGCGGTGCTCGAGGCGGTCGTGCTGCAGGGCGCGCTGGGCATGACCGAGGACGACATCTCGCACCTCGACGGGCTCGACTACGCCCGCGACACCGCCCAGGCGCGCGAGCGCGTCGAGCGCGGCGAGGCGGAGGCGGCGTTCTTCATGGGCGGCACGCCGGTGTCCCGGGTGCGCGACGTGGCGGCCGCCGGAGAGTCGATGCCGCCCAAGAGCACCTACTTCTTCCCGAAGGTGCTCACCGGGATGGTGTTCAATCTGTTGGACGACTGATGGCGCTCCTGAACCGAAACAGCACTCCCACGCGCTCGATGCGGGCGCTCGCGCGCAAGCGCGAGAAGTACACGCACGACGTCAAGGCCGGCGATCACACGATCACCGTCGACGAGCCGGTCGAGGCCGGCGGCCAGGACGAGGGGCCGAGCCCGCAGGAGCTGCTGGCCGCCGCGCTCGCCTCCTGCACGGCGGTGACGATCGAGATGTACGCCGAGCGCAAGGGCTGGGACACCAGCGGCCTGGAGGTCGACGTCGAGTACACCCCCGCCGAGCGGGGCTGCCCGACCCAGTTCCAGCTCGTGCTCAAGATGCCCGCCCACCTCGACGAGGAGCAGATCGAGAAGCTCTCGACGATCGCGGCCAAGTGCCCGGTGCACCGGACGCTCGAGGGCGAGGTCATGTTCCACGAGCGGGTCGAGCTCGCCTGAGCCTGGCCGAGCGGCTGTCGGCGGTGCTGGTCGCGCCCGAGGAGGCGCTGGCCATGGACGTGCACGGCGGCAAGGAGGCGGCCGTGCTCGTGCCGCTCTACGAGGCCGGCGGCCTGCACGCCGTGTTCACCCGCCGGCGCCACGACCTGCGCCGCCACGCGGGCGAGATCTCGTTCCCGGGCGGGCGACGCGACGAGGGCGAGGAGCTGGTCGAGACGGCGCTCCGCGAGGCCCACGAGGAGGTCGGGCTGCCGCCCGACGTCGTGCGGGTCGCCGGCGCGCTGCCGCCCACGCCGACGTTCGTCACCAACTACCGGATCTACCCGTTCGTCGGCGTCATCGAGGCGGGCTTCGCCTGGGTGCTGCAGCGCACCGAGGTCGACGAGGTGCTCGAGCTCTCGCTCGACGAGCTGCGCGCCGGCTACGGCGAGCGCCGGCTGGTGCGGAAGGGCATCCCCTTCCGCACGCCGACCTACGAGGCGGGCGGCCACGTCATCTGGGGCGCGACCGCTCGCATCCTCGGAGACCTGCTGGCTAGGACCGCTCGATCGGCACGTTGACCAGGTTGCCCCACTCGGTCCACGAGCCGTCGTAGTTCTTGACGTCCTCCTTGCCGAGCAGCTCGTGGAGGACGAACCAGGTGTGCGCCGAGCGCTCGCCGATGCGGCAGTAGGCGATGATCGGCTCGCCGTTGGTCACGCCCTTGGCGCCGTAGAGCTCGCTGAGCTCGTCGGCGCTCTTGAACGTGCCGTCCTCGCGCACGGCCTGCGCCCACGGCACCGATGCGGCGCCCGGGATGTGGCCCGCCCGCTGCGCGCCCTCCTGCTCGTAGCCGGGCATCGCGATCAGCTCGCCGCTGTACTCCTGCGGGGAGCGGACGTCGACGAGCTTGGTCGACGCGTCGAGCGCCGCCAGCACCTCGTCGCGCTTGGCGCGGATCGCGTCGTCGCCGGGCTTGGCCGTGAACGTCGCCGGGTCGTGTGAGGGAACGTCGGTCGTGGTCGGCCGGTCCTCGGCGATCCACTTCTCGCGCGGCCCGTTGACGAGCTTGACGTCGTCGTGCCCGTAGTACTTCAGGTACCAGTAGGTGTAGGCCGCGAACCAGTTGTTGCGATCGCCGTAGAGGACGATCGTGTGGTCGTTGGAGATGCCGCGCGAGCCGAACAGCTCGCCGAACGCCTCCGGTCCGAGGAAGTCGCGCTTGACCTGGTCCTGGAGGTCCTTCTTCCAGTCGAACCCGATCGCCCCGGGGATGTGCGCCTCGGCGTAGAGGGCGGGGTTCTCGTCGACCTCGACGATCCGGACGTTCGGGTCGTCGAGGTGGTCCTGCACCCACTGCGTGTCGACGAGGACGTCCTTCGAGTAGTCGCCCACGGCATCCTCCTAATTCCGGTCGGGTTTCAAGCGATCATAGCCCGAGCAGCCGGTCCACCGCGGCCTTTTCGTCGTCCCCCGGCGCGAGCACCTCGACCGGCATCCGCCAGCGCTCGCGCGCGTCGCGGGCGACTTCCGGCGCGTCTCCCTCGTAGACCACGCCGCGCACCGGCGTGTCGACGAGCTTCTCGAACAGCATCCGCACCCGGCCGGCGGGGATCGGGATCGAGCCCATCAGCCAGACGACCACGGTCACGCCCGCCAGCGCGCCCATCAGCGTCCCGATCCGGTCGGGGTCGCCGACGTACGGCTCGGCGCCCGCGGCGGCGATCGCGTCCGCGTGTGCGGGTTCGCGCGTGGTCCCGCGCACGGCGTGTCCGTCGGCGCGCAGCCGCGTCGCCAGCTCGCGGCCGCGGCAGCCGCACGGCACGATCAGGACTCGCGCCACCGCTTCAGCTCGTCGCGGTCGGCGCGCACGCGCGCCTGGATCTCCTCCTCGGTGATCTCCGGCGCCCCGCGGCGGCGCTTGATCTCGTTCTGGGCGGCGATCATCTGCTCGACGTCGTCGACCTCGTTCTGCGCCTCGACCTCGGGCGACCGCGTCGGCTTCCAGTCCAGGTAGTCGCGCGCGGAGCGCTTGGAGAACACGCCGAGGAGGAGCACGAGGGCGACGAAGAAGAGCAGTGTGCCGCCGAACACGACTGTGAACGCGTCCACGGACGAGATACTGCCCGACATGGCCTTCTTCGACGAGCTGCCGGAGCGAGCCGAGCAGTGGGCAACCGATCCCCGACGGCAGCCCGACTGGATCGGTCCGCCCGAGAACGTGGCCGGCGGCGCCGTCGAGCTCGCGCGCGTGCTCGCCAACACCGGCGACGCCGCGGTCGCGTTGCAGGGCGCGGTCGCCTACCCCACGGGCGTCGAGCTCGCCGTCGGCCTCTACCGGCGGCCGAGGCCGACGCTGCTCGACACGTTCGAGCGCTTTCGCTTCGGGATCGAGCTGCCCGACGGGCGCCGGCTCGTCGACGACCGCTGGCACGAGGACGCCGAGGCGACGGCGCGGCTCGTCCAGCGCGGCGGGGGCGGCGGCGGGCTCACCTGGCGCCAGGACTACTGGCTGTGGCCACTCCCGCCCGCCGGCGCACTGCGGGTCGCGTGCCAGTGGCGCGACGAGGGGATCGAGGAGACGGTGGTCGAGATCGACGCCGCGCCCCTGCGCGCGGCAGCGGCCCGCGCGGTCGAGCTGTGGGCCGACGATCGGCCCGTGAGCTAGCGTCACGGGCATGGACTTCGACTTGACCGAGGAGCAGCAGCTCATCCGCGACACCGCGCGGCAGTTCGCCGACCGCGAGCTCGCCGAGCGCGCCCGTGACAACGACCGCAACCACCATTTCGACATCGATCTGGTGGCCAAGATCGCCGACCAGGGCTACCTCGGCGCCATCGTGCCGCAGGAGTACGGCGGCGCCGGCCTCGACTACGTGACGTACGCGATCGTGGTCGAGGAGATCGGCCGCCACGACTCGTCGATGCGCACCGTGATCTCGGTCCAGACCTCGCTCGTGTGCTCCTCGATCCTCCGCTGGGGCAGTGAGGAGCAGAAGCGCGAGTACCTGCCGAAGCTGTGCTCGGGCGAGTGGCTCGGCTGCTTCGGCCTCACCGAGCCCGACACGGGGTCCGACGCCGCCAACCAGAAGACCCGCGCCCGCAAGACGGACGGCGGCTGGGTGCTGAACGGCAACAAGATGTGGATCTCGCTCGGCACCCGCGCCGACGTCGCGATGATCTTCGCCCAGACCGACCCGGAGAAGAAGCACCGCGGGCTCGCCTGCTTCCTCGTCGAGACCGGGACCCCGGGCTTCTCCACGCAGGAGATCCAGGGCAAGATGGGCCTGCACGGGATGGTCACGGCCTCGATCGCGCTCGACGACGTCGAGGTCCCGGACAGCGCGCTGATGGGCGAGGTCGGCGAGGGGTTCAAGGTCGCCATGAGCGCGCTGGACTCCGGGCGGTATTCGGTCGCCGCCGGCTGCGTCGGCGTCTGCCAGGGCTCGCTCGACCACTCGGTCGCCTACGCCAAGGAGCGCGAGCAGTTCGGCCGCCCGATCGCGTCGTTCCAGCTCGTGCAGGCGATGATCGCCGACATGCGCGTGCAGACCGATGCCGCGCGGCTGCTCGTGTACCGCGCCGGCTCGCTCAAGGACCAGGGCAGGCCGAGCACGACCGAGACGTCGATCGCCAAGCTCTACGCCACCGAGGCGGCGCAGAACTGCTCGCACCTGGCCATCCAGGTCCACGGCGGCTCCGGCTACGTCGACGACCACCCGGTCGAGCGCTACTTCCGCGACGTCCGCGTCACCACGCTCTACGAGGGGACCTCGCAGATCCAGAAGCTGATCATCGGGCGCGCCGAGACCGGCATCAACGCGCTCGCCTGATGCGCCCGGTCGGCGTCGTCGGCGCGGGGACGATGGGCGCCGGCATCGCCTCCCTGGCCGCCGAGGCGCGCCTCCGCACGCTGCTCTACGACCCCGACCCGGACGCTCTCGCGCGAGCGCCGGAGGGCGTCGAGGCGGTGCGCGACCTGGACGCGCTCGCCGACTGCGGGCTCGTGATCGAAGCCGCCCCCGAGGACCTCGCGCTCAAGCGCGAGCTGTTCGCGCGACTGGCCGAGGTCGTCCAGGGCGACTGCGTCCTGGCCACCAACACGTCGTCGCTGAGCGTGACCGCCGTCGCCGCCGGGCTGCCGCACCCGGAGTGCGTGGTCGGCATGCACTTCTTCAACCCGCCCGCGCGCATGCGGCTGGTCGAGGTGGTGGCCGGCGAGGCGTCGAGCCCCGACTCGCTGCGGGTCGCGCGCGAGGCCGGCGAGGCGATGGGCAAGCACGTCATCGACGCCGCCGACGCGCCCGGCTTCGTCGTCAACCGCTGCAACCGGCCGTTCGGCCTCGAGGCGCTGCGGCTCGTGCAGGACGGGGTGGCGACGCCCGAGCAGGTCGACCGCGTGTGCCGCATGGCCGGCGGCTTCCGGATGGGGCCGTTCGAGCTCATGGACCTCGTCGGGCTCGACGTCGGGCTCGCGGTCTCGCGCTCGTTCTACGAGCAGTCGTTCGGCGAGCCGCGCTGGCGGCCGTCGCCGCTGCTGGCGCGGCGGGCGGCGGCCGGGCACCTGGGCCGCAAGGCCGGGCGCGGGTGGTACGAGTACCCGCCGGGGCGGCCCGCCGACCCCGAGCCGCCGAAGCCCGGTGGCGGCGACGGCCTCGTGGTCGTCGCGGGCGAGGGCACCGTCGCCGGGGAGCTGGCCGCGGCGGCCGAGAACGCCGGCTGGGACGTCGCCGAGCCCGGCGACGCCGAGGGCGAGGTGCCGTTCCTGATCCTCGACTGCGGCTACCAGGGCGAGGTCCCATTGCAAGGCGGGCCGCAGGCGATCCTCGTCGCCGTGGCGCCGCTGGCCGAGCTCGACCCCGCCGGCACGGGCTTCCACGTCGTCCCGCCGCTCGGGCGCCTCGTCGAGCTCACCGGGCGCCGCCAGGAGCCGGTCGAGCGGTTCTTCGCCTCGCTCGGCATGCACCTCGAACACGTGGGAGACGCGCCGGGCCTGGTGCTTGGCCGGATCGTCGCCCAGCTCGTGAACGAGGCGCACTTCGCGCTCGGCGACGACGTGGCGTCGGCCGCCGACATCGACGCCGGCATGAAGCTCGGCCTCAACCATCCGCGCGGGCCGCTCGAGTGGGGCGAGCTGTGGGGCCTCGACGCCGTGCTCGCGCTGCTGGACGGGCTGCAGGCCGAGTACCGCGAGGAGCGCTGGCGCCCCGCGCCCGAGTTGCTGCGGGCGTTCAGGCAGCTACCTTGAAGGCATGAAGGCCCCATTCCGGCGCGCGCTCGCGGGCGGCGTCGCCGCCGCCCTGCTCGCGGCTCCGTCCGCCGGAGCGGAGGCGCCCGAGCTGCCGATGACGCTGCCGGGCGACGCCGCGGCGTCCTCGGTGCGCGCCGTGCCGGGCCGCTGGATCGTCGGCGCGCGACCCGGCGCGGAGTCGCGCGCGGTCGCCCGCCGCTTCGGGGCGAGGCACGTCGGCCCGCCGGGCACCGGCGGCTACGTGGTGCCGACGCGCCGCGCTCGCGGCTTCGCGGACGCGCTCGAGCGCCGCGGCCTGCTCGTCTACGCGCAGGCCGACACGCTCGCCGAGCCGCACCAGGCCGTTCCGCAGGACCCGCGCTCGGTGCCGCCCGACAACTGGCGCGACGTCGTGGTCGACCCCGCCCTCGCCCCGCCCCCGGTCGACGCCGGCAGCCCGCTGATCGCGCTCGTCGACGCCCAGCTCGACCTCGCCCACGCCGAGTGGCAGGGCTCGAACACGACGACGCTGCAGCAGTTCTCGGTCACCAACTCGCACGGGACCGCCACCGCGTCGGTGGCGGCGGCGCCCGTCAACGGCGTCGGGATCGTCGGCGTGTGGCCGGGCGCGCGGGCGCTCAACGTGCCGCTCCCGGACTCGATCAGCTGCTCGCGCTCGGCCAACCAGATCAACACCGCGATCCAGAGCGGCGCCGCGGTGATCAACATGAGCTACGGCTCGCGCCAGCTCTGCCCGCCCGAGTACATCGCCCTGCAGTTCGCGGTCGCGCGCGGGATCGTCCCGGTCGCCGCGGCCGGCAACGAGTTCGCCGAGGGGAACCCGCTCGAGTTCCCCGCCTCGCTCCCGCACGTGCTCACCGTGGCGGCGCTCGGGCCGGACCTCCAGAGCTCGTACTTCTCCAACACGAGCGCGGCGATCGACCTCTCGGCGCCCGGCGAGGCGATCATGACCGCCGTGCCGCCGGCGCTCGACGAGGACGGCGACGGCGACGGCTACCTGCGGCAGAGCGGCACGAGCTTCGCGGCGCCGATGGTGAGCGCCGCGGTCGCCTGGGTGCGCGCCGCGCGGCCGGACCTCACCGCCGACCAGGTCAACCAGGCCGTGCGGCTCTCGGCCCGCGACCTCGGCCGCGCCGGCTGGGAGCCGGACACGGGCTTCGGGCTGCTGTCGGTCGGCGATGCGCTGACCGTCAACCCGCCGCCGCCGGATCCGGCCGAGCCCAACGACGACATCGTGTGGGTCGACGGGCGCGCGTTCAACCGGCCGGACCGGCTGATCTTCACCGGCCGCCGGACCGCGCGCCGGCTGGCGATGCTCGACGCGTTCGAGGACCCGGCGGACGTCTACCGGATCCGGCTGCGGCCGCGCTCGCGGGTGCGCATCAGCGCCGATCCGGCCGGCGACGACGACATCGCGCTCACCGTCCACCGGCGCTCGGCGCGGCGGCTGAGCTCGAAGCCGCTCAAGCGCTCGGCGCGGCGCGGGAAGCGGACCGAGCGCGTCGTCCTGCGCAACCGCTCGCGCCGCGCGCGCGTGTTCTACGTCGGCGTCCGGGTCCAGCCCGGCGTCCGCGACCTCGACGCGACCTACGCGCTGCGCGTGGGCTGAGGCATCGCCGGGGCCCACTGGGCCTCGGCGAGGTCCCCGGTGCCCTCGAGCGACGGGGGCGTCTCGACGAGCGGGTTGTCGCGCAGGTACCACTCGGCGTCGAGCGCGGCCATGCACCCGCTGCCGGCGGCGGTGACCGCCTGGCGGTAGGTGTGGTCGACCAGGTCGCCGGCCGCGAACACGCCCGCGACGTTGGTGCGGGTCGACTTGCCCTCGGTGACGACGTAGCCGTTCTCGTCGGTCTCGACGATGCCCTGGACGACCTCGGACTGCGGCTCGTGGCCGATGGCGATGAAGGCGCCGCTCATCGGCAGGTCGCGCGTCTCGCCGGTCTCGAGGTTGCGCACGCGGGCGCGGTCCAGCGGCCCCGCCTCGCCGGCGAGGAACTCCTCGACGACGTACGGGGTCAGGAACTCGATGTTCTCGGTCTCGCGCGCGCGGTCGAGCATGATCCGCGAGGCGCGGAACTCGTCGCGCCGGTGCACGACCGTGACCTTCGCCGCGAACTTGGCGAGGAAGATGGCCTCCTCCATCGCCGAGTCGCCGCCGCCGACGATGATCGAGTGCGTGTCCTTGTAGAAGGCGGCGTCGCAGGTGGCGCAGTACGACACGCCGCGGCCGCCGAGCTCCTCCTCGCCGGGCACGCCGAGCTTCTTGTGCTCGGCCCCCATGGCGAGGATGACCGAGCGGGCCTGGTAGCTCTCCTCGTCGATCCACACGGTGTGGGGGTCGCCGTCGGCGCCGGGCTCGAGCTTCGTCGCGTTCTCCGTGATGAACCGCGCGCCGAACCGCTCGGCCTGGTCGCGCAGGTCCTGCATCATCTGGGGGCCCATGACGCCCTGGGGGTAGCCCGGGTAGTTCTCGACCTCGGTGGTCTGCTGGAGCAGGCCGCCCCACATCCAGCCCTCGATCACGAGCGGGTTGAGGTCGGCACGGGCGGTGTAGAGCGCGGCCGTGTAGCCGGCCGGCCCGCTTCCGATGATGATCACGTTCTCGACGTTCGCCATATCTCTCCGTTTTGTCCCCAAAAGCCCCGTCGGGGCATACTTCACTTTGTATAGTGTAGCGCCCAGCGCTCCACCGTCTTGCGAAGCTGGAAGTACGCGATCACCCCAGGGATCAGCGGCAACCAGAACGTGAAGGCACGGTAGACGAGGACGGCGACGACAGCGAGGCCGCCGTCGACCCCGAAGGCGACGAACGAGGCGATCATGCCGCCCTCGACGCCGCCGACGCCCCCCGGCATCGGCAGCAGGTTGCCGAGCATCCCGACGAAGAAGGCCTGGACGAGCACGGCGGCGGTCGGGGAGTCGCCGAACGCGCGGAACGCGGCCCAGAGCACGAGGATCTGGAACGCCCAGAAGAGGAAGGCGCCGGTCAGCGCGGGGTCGCGCGTGCGCACGTGCTCGAGCGCGTCGCGCATGCCGGCCGACGCCGAGGCGGGCAGGTTGGCGAGCTTCTGGGCGATGCGGGCGAGCCGCCCCTTGTGCTGGGCCCAGCCGCCGAGCCGGCGCTGGAGGTCGGTCGGCACGAGCGCGATCGAGAGCCCGATGGCGAGCGCGATGACCGCGAACACGGCCGGCACGACGGTGAGGCCGAACGGCGCCTCGCCGCGGAAGATCCCGAGCCGCAGCCCGAGCCCGGCCACGATCAGCGCCGCCACGTACGGGAAGTAGGTGAGGATCAGGAACGAGAGCGTCTTGTCGGCCACCAGGCGCTTGCGCATCCCCGCGCGCCGCAGCGCCCAGGCCGTCAGGACGAGGCCGCCGGCGCCGCCGGCGGCGAAGATCCGCGACGCGGCCAGGCCCGCCAAGGTGATCTGGTAGCTCTCGCGCCAGCCGATCCGGGCCCCGCCCTCGCCGCGCGCGAACACGCCGCGGAACATCATCACGTAGCCGCCGAACATCCCGAGCGTGAAGACCAGCGCCAGGAACATCCACCACGGGCTGCCGTTCTCGATCCGGTGCCACGTGTCCTCGAGGCCGGCGAGCTGGGGCAGCAGGTAGTAGAGGGCGGCGATCGAGGCGGCAAGGAAGCCGCCGAGCACGAGCAGGTTGCGCGCCGTGAACTGGAGGCGCGGCGGGGTGCCGTCCTCGTCGTCGTCGGGCTCGCCGTTGACCGCCTGCACCGGCGCGCTCGACGACTCGTCCAGAGACGCGGACGCGCGGCGTGCGGCGGCGTCCTTCATGCCCGTGCCCGCACCTCGAGGGCCTGGACGGCGGCGGAGACCCGGCGCGCGACGGGCGCGGCGACCGGCGCCCCGGCGCGCACGCCCTCGGCCAGCGCGAGGCCGGCGACGAGATCGACGACGTAGTGCTCGCCGAGGTAGACGAGCGCGATGCCCAGCAGGATCGTGTACGTCCATCCCAGCGTCCCCGCGGCCGTGCCCGTCTCGGCCAGCACATGCGCGGCCGTGACAGATGTCGCGAAGTGCAGGGAGGGCATGGCGGCCAGGGGGTTCCCCCCGAAGACACCGTACAGAGGGGCCCAGCCGGACCGCCAGAAGTGCTCCCCGTACTCGACCATCATGCGCCGCAGCTCGGGGGTCCGCCCGTCCTCCATCAGCCCCTCGGCGGCGGCGTACCACGGCGGCGCGGTCGGGATCAGCCAGTAGCCGAGCAGGCCGATGTCGAACGTCGCGTAGATGCGCGCGGCGCCGCCCTGGAAGCGCTCCGGCCGGCGGAAGATGAGGTACAGCACGGTGCCGTGCGGGAACGCGAACCAGACCCAGTGCGACCAGACGAGCAGCTTCTCCCAGGCCTTGAAGCTGCCCGGCGTGCCGTGGGCCCGCTGGAGCCGGAGCGTAGGCGTGACGCCGCCGCCGAGGAAGCGGTCGGCCTTGACGGGGTACGCGATCTTGACCCGGCGGCCGAGCGCCTCGGGGTCGTCGTACGGCATCTTGTAGCCGGTCACGTAGGCCCACATCTGCAGCACGCAGGTGGCGACGTCCCGGGTGCGCGTGCGCGGGACGAGCACGTCGAGCGCGAAGGGGGCCGCGGCGGCCGCGCCGATCACGACCGGCGGCGGGAGCTTGAGCCTGCGGCGAACGAGCGGGGCCGCCACGCCGGCGGCCAGCACCGTCAGGGCGGCCGCGCGGACGGCGGTCGAGCGGCGCACGGCGACGAGCGTAGCCCGCGCGCGCGCCCGCGGGGATACGGCTGCCCGTACACGGCGCCGTGAGGGTTTCGTGGCCGTTCCGGCACAAACTGCGGCATCGAGGGAGCAGGATCGGCCGCACCAGAAACCCGTGGGACGGGAAAGTGTCGCTATTCGACACCAAACCGCCCCGGGCCGAAACCGTCTCCAAATCCGCCCCCGAAACGCACCCCGGTCGATCCCGCTCCCTCAATGCCGGGGGTTCGTCCCGCCGCGACGGCGCGCGGGGCGCGATCATGGGGCCGTGCAGACCGTGGCGATCACCGGGGCGTCCGGCTTCATCGGCGCCGCCGTCGCCCGGCGCCTCAGAGCCGACGGCGACCAGGTCATCGCCGTCGACCGCGCCGGCGACCCCGACCGCCGCGCCGACGTCACCGACCCGGCGTCGACGGTCGCCGCCCTCGCCGGCGCCGACGCGATCGTCCACGCCGCCGCGATCGTGTCCGAGCGCGGCCGGATGCGCGACCACGTCGCCGCCAACACGCGCGGGACGCGCAACGTCCTCGACGCGGCCGGCGGCCGGCCCACCGTGGTCATCGCGAGCGTGGCCGGCTGGGGCTACGAGTTCGCGCGCGACCTGCCCGAGGACGCGCCGCCGCGGCCGTGCGGGATCCCGTACGTCGACACCAAGGGCGCCACCGAGACGCTCGCGCTGCGGCGTGGCGCCACGGTGATCCGGCCCGGCGACGTCTACGGCCCCGGCTCGCGGCAGTGGGTCGTGCGGCCGCTGGAGATGATGCGCCGCAACGGGTTCTTCCTGCCCGCGCCCGGCGACGGGCTGATGACGCTGATCTACCTCGACGACCTCGTCGACGCGATCGTCCGCGCCCTGCGCGAACCGAACGCCGCCGGCCGCGCCTACACGGTCTGGGACGGCGAGCCGATCACGGCGCGCGAGTACTTCTCGCTGCTCGGGCCGGTCCGCACCCTGCCCGCGCCGCTGCTCAAAGTCGCGGCGCGCGCGTTCGGCATGGGGCCGGCGGCGCTCACCTTCGTCTCCCGCCGCGCCGCGTATCCCAACACCCGCGCGCGCGAGGAGCTCGGCTGGGAGCCGCGGACGAGCCTGCCCGAAGGCATGACGCGGACGCTCGAATGGGCGCGCACAGCGGGCCTGCTTGATAGGACCTGAGGCATGGAGACCGTCATCCTCGAGCGCCGCGGCGGCGAGCTGCGCATCACGCTCAACCGGCCCGACGCCATGAACGCCTGGAACAAGCAGCTCGGCGCCGAGCTGCTCGCGGCCGTGCGCGAGGCAGAGGACGACGCCGTGCGGGCGGTGGTCATCACCGGCGCCGGCCGCGCCTTCTCGTCCGGCGCCGACCTCAAGGCCGGCTTCGACCCCACGCCGGCCGGCCATCCCGACGTCGAGACCGTCCTGCACGATGTCTACCACCCGATCATCACCGGCCTGCGGGAGCTGCCCAAGCCGGTGCTGGCCGCCGTCAACGGACCGGCCGTCGGCATCGGCTGCAGCCTCGCCCTCGCCGCCGACCTGATCGTCGCCAAGGAGTCCGCCTACTTCCTGCTCGCGTTCGTGAACATCGGCCTCGTGCCCGACGGCGGCTCGTCGCTGCTCGTCCCAGAGCGGGTCGGGCTCGCCCGCGCCGCCGAGATGGCCATGCTCGGCGAGCGGATCGGCGCCAAGCAGGCGCTCGAGTGGGGCCTGGTCAACCGCGTGGTCGCCGACGACGGCTTCGACGCCGCCGTCGACGAGCTGGCCGCGAAGCTCGCCGGCGGCCCCACGACCGCCTACGCCGGGATCAAGCGCCAGCTCAACGCGTGGCTCTTCGCCCGGATGGCCGAGCAGCTCGACCTCGAGGCCTCGATCCAGCAGCAGTCCGCGGCGTCGGGCGACTTCCAGGAGGGCGTGCTCGCGTTCCTGGAGAAGCGGCCGGCCGCCTTCGAGGGCCGGTGAGCGGCCGCTTCCCGGCCGCCCGTCCATATACTGCCGACGCCGTGGCTCCAGCCTCTTCCAAGACCCGGCGCCGACTCCGCACACTGGCCGCAGTCCTGCCCGCGGTGGCGCTGGGAGTCCTGGTGCTGGCGCCCGCCGCGTCGGCCGGCTGGTTCCTGCCCGAGTCGGACGGCTCGCCCAACGCCGACGCGATCAGGACCCTCTACATCCTGATCGCGCTCATCGGCCTGGTCATCTTCATCGGCGTCGAGGGCCTGCTCATCTACTCGCTGTTCAAGTTCCGCGCCAAGCGGGGTCGCGTCGCCGCGCAGATCCACGGCAACACGCAGCTCGAGATCGGATGGACGGTCGGGGCGGCGGCGATCCTGATCTTCCTCACCGTCTTCACCTTCCTCCTGCTCGACGACATCAAGAACCCGGCGGCCTCGCAGATCGACGCCGAGGGCAACCCGGTCGCCGCCAACACCGCCTATGCCGCCACCGACCAGCCCCCTCCGCCCGAGGGCAGCGCGTCGATCAACATCCGCGTCGTCGGCGAGCAGTACTCGTGGAGCTTCTACTACCCCGAGGTCGAGGGCGAGGACCGGGTCTACGCGTACAACGACATGTACGTCCCGGTCGGCATGACCGTCACGCTCGACGTGCAGTCCAAGGACGTCGTGCACTCGTGGTGGATCCCCGAGCTGGGCGGCAAGATGGACGCCGTCCCGGGCTACACCAACAAGACCTGGTTCCGGATCCCGCTCGACGCGATCCCCGAGGGTGAGGACCGCGTCGTCTACGAAGGCCAGTGCGCCGAGCTGTGCGGGCGCAACCACGCCAACATGGTCGCGCGCGTCATCGGCCTGCCGTTCGACGAGTACGAGCGCTGGCGCCAGGACAAGGCCGACAACCTGAAGACGGCCGAGGAGGAGGCCGCGCAGGAGCGCGAGCAGATCCAGTCCCAGGAGGACGGCGGCTGATGGCCACGATCCCTGCCCGCCCGCAGATCATCGCGCACGAGGTCACGCGGCCCCAGCGCGGCTGGGTCAGCTGGCTCACGACGACCGACCACAAGAAGATCGGGATCCTCTACCTGGCGACGGTCCTCGTCTTCTTCGTGATCGGCGGCGTCGAGGCGCTGCTCCTCCGCGTCCAGCTCGGCGCACCGGACAACACCTTCCTGACGCCGGAGAAGTACAACCAGATCTTCACCCTGCACGGGACGACGATGATCTTCCTCGTCATCGTCCCGGTCTGGGCGGGGTTCGCGAACTACTTCCTGCCGCTCATGATCGGCGCGCGCGACGTCGCGTTCCCGCGGCTGAACGCCTGGTCGTACTGGATGTTCCTGTTCGGCGGCCTCGCGCTCTACGCATCGCTGTTCTTCACGCCGCCGGAGGCCGGCTGGTTCTCCTACGTGCCGCTCTCCTTGAAGGAGTACACGCCGTCCAACGGCCAGGACGCGTGGATCTACATGGTCCACTTGACCGGCCTGTCGTCGATCCTCGGCGCGATCAACTTCATCGCGACGATCCACAACATGAGAGCGCCCGGCATGGGCTGGGGACGAATGCCCCTGTTCGTGTGGACGATCCTCATCTACGCGTACCTGATCATCCTGGCGCTGACGTCGCTGGCCGCCACCGTCACGATGCTGCTGCTGGACCGCAACTTCGGGACCGAGTTCTTCGACCCGACGGAGGGCGGCTCGGCGCTGCTCTGGCAGCACCTGTTCTGGTTCTTCGGGCACCCCGAGGTGTACATCCTCGTGCTGCCCGCGTTCGGTGTCTTCTCGGAGATCCTGCCGGTCTTCGCGCGCAAGCCGATCTTCGGCTACAAGGCGATCGCGGCGGCCACGGCGGGCATCGCCTTCCTCGGCATGCTCGTGTGGGCGCACCACATGTTCGCGACGCCGATGAGCACCGTGGTGCTGGCCTTCTTCATGCTCTCGAGCTTCCTGATCGCGGTGCCGACCGGCGTGAAGATCTTCAACTGGGTGGCCACGCTGTGGCGCGGCACGGTCGAGTTCCGGGTGCCGCTGCTCTACTCCGTGGGCGGGATCGCGACGTTCCTGATGGGCGGCATCACCGGCATCTTCCTCGCCGTCTTCCCGGTCGACTGGCAGCTGACCGACACGTACTTCGTCGTCGCCCACTTCCACTACACGGCGTTCGGCGCGTCGGCCTTCGCGATGGTCGCGGCGCTCTACTACTGGTTCCCGAAGATGACGGGCAGGATGATGAGCGAGGGCCTCGGGAAGATCTCGTTCTGGCTCTTCCTGATCGGCTTCCATCTGACCTTCCTGATTCAGCACTCGGCCGGCCTCGACGGTATGCCGCGACGGATCTACGAGTACTCCAACGACGACTGGACGATCATGAACCAGATCTCGACGATCGGGGCGTTCGTGATCGCGCTCAGCGTGCTGCTGACGATCATCAACGTGGTGCGCTCGCTCAAGCGCGGCCCGGTCGCGGGCCCGGATCCGTGGAAGGCGAACACGCTCGAGTGGTTCACCACGTCGCCGCCCCCCGAGAACAACTTCGACGTCGTCCCGCGCGTGCGGTCGGTCGAGCCGATGAAGGACATCCGGCGGCAGATCGAGCGCCAGACCGGCGCGCCGCAGCGATTCGAGTCGGGCAAGCCGATGGTGCGGGCGTAGATGGAGGCCTCGCGGGCCACCACCGCTCCCGACGCCCTCGCGCTGGGCGGCGTCCGCCAGGTCCTGGCCGACTACGTCACGCTGACCAAGCCGCGCGTGCAGCTCCTGCTGCTGCTCACGACGGTGACCACGATGTACGTGGCGGGCGACCCGTCGGCCTCGCTGGTGGCGCTGACCGTGCTCGGCGGCTCGCTGTCGGCGGGCGGCGCCGCCGCGGTCAACCACTACTGGGACCGCGACATCGACGCGCAGATGGCCCGCACCGCCACGCGGCCGGTGCCGTCGGGGCGCGTCTCCCCACGCGCCGCGCTGACCTACGGCCTCGTCCTCGGCACGCTGTCGTTCCTGCTGCTGGCCACCACGGTCAACCTGCTGTCGGCCTTCCTCGCCCTCAGCGGGTTCCTCGGCTACGTCTTCGTCTACACGATCTGGCTCAAGCGCACGACGCCGCAGAACATCGTGATCGGCGGCGCCGCCGGCGCGGTCCCGCCGCTGGTCGGCTGGGCGGCCGTGACCGGGCACCTGGACCCCGCCGCGCTGTACCTGTTCGCGATCGTCTTCTACTGGACGCCGCCGCACTTCTGGGCGCTCTCGCTGCTGATGAAGGACGAGTACGCGCGCGTGGGCGTCCCGATGATGCCGGTGGTCCGCGGGGAGGCCGAGACGCGGCGCCAGATCGTGCTCTACACGGTCCTCCTGGGGGTCCTGACGCTGCTGCCGGTGGCCTTCGGCTTCTTCGGCGCGATCTACGCCGTCGCGGCG
>Ga0081538_10002337_pt1 | contig 18697 bp, 19 predicted proteins | sample TabmetS5T2R1_FD_71022 | JGI IMG/M metagenome (GOLD analysis project Ga0081538, IMG submission 71022) | Tabebuia heterophylla rhizosphere microbial communities from the University of Puerto Rico - S5T2R1 | ecosystem: Host-associated > Plants > Roots > Rhizosphere ... | reverse complement strand
GACCGGTACCCCCCGGCCCGCCCCCGCCCGCCGCCCCGTAGCGGCGTCGGCCTACGGCCGACGTACTCTCCGGCCCGACCCCCGCCCGCCGCCCCGTAGCGGCGTCGGCCTACGGCCGACGTACTCTTCCCTGGATGTCGGCCGCCAAGCTGGAACGGCTCCTCAACCTCACGGCGCTGCTGCTCGAGACGCCGCGCCCGCTGTCGGCGCTCGAGATCCGAGATCGGCTGGGGGTCTACGCCGACGAGACCGACGCCTTCCGGCGGGCCTTCGAACGCGACAAGGACGACCTGCGGGCGATGGGCGTGCCGCTCGAGGTGCAGGACGTACCCGGCGTGCTCCCGGTGGTCGAGGGCTACCGCATCCCCAAGGACCGCTACTACCTGCGCGATCCGGGCCTGAGCGCCGACGAGCTCGCCGCCCTCCACGTGGCCGCGTCCGTGGTGCAGATCGACGGGCTGTCTGCCCGCGAGGGCCTGCTCAAGCTCGGGGGCATGGTGGGGGAGTCCGACGGGGCCATGGGGCTGGCGGTGGCGGCACTGCCCGCCGGCAACGTGGGTCCGCTGTTCGGCGCCATCGCCGCGCAGACGCCCGTGCGGTTCACCTACCGGGGCACCGAGCGCACCGTCGACCCCTACCGGCTCGACTTCCTCCGGGGCCGCTGGTACCTGAGCGGCTTCGACCACACGCGTGACGACGAGCGGGTGTACCGGCTCGACCGCTTCGAGAGCGGGGTGGAACGGCTCGGCGGGCCCCGCTTCGAGCGGCCGGCCACCGCGGTGCCCGGCGGCGCGCTGGAGCCCTGGCAGATCGGTGAGGAGGACGCCGTCGAGGCCCAGGTGCTGGTCGACGCCGCCCAGGCGCCCTGGATCGTCCAGCACCTCGGCCCGGGATCGGTGGCCGAGGAACGCGCCGATGGGTCGGTGGTCGTGACCATGACGGTCACCAACCGCGACAGCTTTCGCTCCTTCGTGCTGACATTCCTCGATCACGCCGAGGTGATCGGGCCCCCGGAGCTGCGCGACGACCTCGTCGAGTGGCTGGAGGCCCTGGCGGCGTGAGCACCGGTGCGCCCCAGGCGCCGGCCCGCACCAAGGCGTCCGATCGCGTGGCCCGGATGCTGGCGATCGTGCCGTGGATCGCGTCGCACGACGGTCCCACGGTCGACGAGATCTGCGATCGCTTCCAGGTCGGCCGCCGCAAGCTCCTCGAGGATCTCGAGGTGCTGTCGCTGGTTGGCGTGCCGCCGTACACACCGGACACCCTGATCGAGGTCACCATCGAAGGCGATCGGGTGTGGCTGCGGTTCGCCGACTTCTTCGCCCGGCCGTTGCACCTCACCCCGGAGCAGGGGCTGGCACTGGTCGTCGCCGGACGGGCGTCGCAGGCGCTCCCCGGCACGGACCCCGGCGGGCCGCTGGCCACCGCCCTGGTCAAGGTGGCGGGCGTGCTGGGCGTCGACCCCGACGACGCCGTGTCCGTGGCACTGGGCGAGACGCGACCCGGCGTGCTCGACGAGCTCCGCCGCGCCGCCGCGACCGGGCGCCGGGTACGCCTCGACTACTACGCCTATAACCGTGACCAGCGGACGACCCGCGACGTCGATCCCCACGCCGTGTTCGCCCACGAGGGCGCCTGGTACGTCCGGGCCTACTGCCACCAGGCGCGGGACCAGCGCCTGTTCCGGGTCGACCGCATCTACGGCGTCGAGGTGCTGGACCAGACGTTCACGCCCCCGGACCGGCCCGACACCCGCGACGTGTTCGAGCCGGGAGCCGACACGCCCCGCGTGACGCTCGACCTGGCGCCGGCGGCCCGCTGGGTGGTGGAAACCTATCCGGTCGACGAGGTCGGGCCGGCACCCGGCGATCGCAGCGGCTGGCTGCGGGTGCGGCTCTGGGTATCGGCCACGCCCTGGCTCGAACGGCTGCTCGTGCGGCTGGGTCCCGACGCCCGGGTGGTCGACGCTGACGTTCCGGGGTTGGCGGACGCAGGCCGGAACGCGGCCCGACGCATTCTCACGCGCTATCGCGAACAACCCGCCGAGGGCACCGGTACAGGGGCGCGCTAGCCTCGGCGTGCCGTGCGCGACATGTCTCCCCCCTCTGATCCCCCTGACGCCGATCAGGGTGATGCTCTCGGGGCCAGCGGCGCGACGGGTCGCCGGCGTCGGATAGCGGCCGCTCGGGAGCTGTCGCACCAGCCGCGGCACATGCGCTCCAACGGCAGCCGCGGCAACGGTCAGGGCGACCCCGACGACGATGGCGACGACCGCGACGGGAGCGCCGACGACGCCGACGCGAAGCCGCGCCGGCGCTGGCGCAGGACGATCCTGGAATGGCTCGGGGTCATCGGTGGCGGCATCGCCATCGCACTCCTGGTCGAGGCGTTCCTCATCCAGGCGTTCTGGATCCCGTCGCCGTCGATGGAGCCCACCCTCGACGTGGGCGACCGCGTGCTGGTCAACAAGCTGTCCTACAAGTTCCACGACGTGAACCGCGGTGACGTGGTGGTGTTCGACCGCCCGTCGGGCGCGTCGACCGGGGAGAACGGCGAGATCAAGGACCTCATCAAGCGGGTGATCGCCGTCGAAGGCGACACCATCGAGGCCAAGGAAGGCAACGTCTTCGTGAACGGCGAGCAGATCGACGAGGACTACCTCGAGCCCGGCACGCCCACCGACAACCTGCCGCTCACGACCATCCCCGAGGGTCAGGTGTTCGTGATGGGGGACAACCGCACCAACAGCGAAGACAGCCGGATCTTCGGCCCCATCGACGAGGACGCCATCGTCGGCCGCGCCTTCATCCGCGTCCTGCCCATCACGGACATCGGTTGGCTATGACTGGGCTAACAGCGCTGGTCCCTACTCTCCGCGACGCAGCGGCGAAGGCGAGCAGACGTGGGCGGGACACGACTACGAGTAGAGGGCAGTGAGCGCGTGGACCATGCGGTCGACGTGATCGCTGTACACGGCGTCGATGCCGGCGTCGAGCAACTCGGCCAGTACCCGCGGCGTCTGGGCGTCCCAGCCGAAGGCGAGCACGCCGAAGCGGTGGAACAGCGTCGTCAGTCCGCCGGTCCAGTCGAGGTAGTGGAGGTTGACGGCGTCGATCCCCTTGGCAGCGAGGGTGGCCGCCCGGCGTTCCGGGCCCTCCTTGATCCGGTCGAGCCGGGTGGAGTCCACCAGGCGCACTGCGTCGCAGCGACCCCGCCACTCCACGACCTGCTCCCAGCGCGGATGGCACAGCCACAGGTGCGCGAGCGCATCCCCGCCGGCGGCGCGGGCCACCGCCACCACCCGGTCGAACGCGGCGGGATCCTTGACATCCAGCGACACCTCGATGCTGGTGCCACACGTCGCGTACAGGTCGGCGAGGGTGGGGATGTGGTGGGGCAGCCGGGCTCGCGTGAGCGAGCCGATCGGGCGCCGGCGCACGCGGCGGCCGATCCGACCGCCGACCAGGCCGTCGTGGTCGAGCACCGCCTCCCCGTCGGCGGTCAGCCAGACGTCGCTCTCCACGCCGGTGGCGCCCATTTGCTGCGCCAGCGTGAACGCTTTCAGTGTGTTTTCGGGCGCTTCAGCGCGCGCACCGCGATGTGCGAACGCTATTGGTGGTTTCCTCAAGGCGGGTATGCGGGTGGGCACGGGCATCCTCTCGGCGGCGATCGGACAGCGACGGCGATTCGGCGCCATGATGTCTGGTTCGCCCCCTCCCTTGGGGGGAGCGAGCAGGGAGACATGGACAGATGGCGACCTTGATCCGAGCCACGTGCAGCGATTGCGGTGACGTCGAGTTGGGCACGCGCGACCTCGTGGTCAGGTTGTGCGAGACCAACGAGGCTGGCACGTACGTGTTCCGGTGCCCCAACTGCCTCAACCCGGTGGTGCGCCCGGCAGACCGGCCCACGATCGACCTCCTGATCTCCTCCGGCGTGCGCCTCGAGCTGTGGACCATCCCGTCGGAACTGGTCGAACCCCGCCCCATCGGGCCGACGTTCACGCACGACGACTTGATCGACTTCCACGAGACGCTGGCGGGCAAGGGCTGGTTCGACGAGCTCCTGGCCGCCCACCGTCGCAGGCTGTAGCCCGGATACTCCGCCGGGTCAGAGGCCGAGCGGATATGCCCGAAGGTGGGGACCGAACAGCACGGGGTTAGCAGCGTGAGCCCCGGCCACACTGCTGGGCCTCCGGGAAGTGCTGACCACCGTGAGCCCAGACGGCGCTCGTATCCGCTCATGCCGTCAGCGCCGGAGTGCATACTCCTGGCCGAGTCCACCGGAAGGAGGTCGGTGTGCTGCAAGGCCTGAGTGGCCGGACCGGCTCGGGTGCGTGGGCGCGGGTGGCGGCCTGGACGTTCCACATCGCCTTGCCTGCGCTGCTCCTGTGGCTGCTGATCGCCCGGCCCCAGCTCGACCTGCGCTGGGAGAACCACGCCGCCCACTTCGGCCTGGTGTTGGGCACGGCGCTACTGAACGTCGTGCTCGGCGTGCTGATGGCGGGTGCCGCGGGGCGGCGATCGGACCCGCGGCTGTTGCTGGTGGCGTGGGCCTTCCTGGTCGCAGCGGGGTTCCTCGGACTCCACGCCCTGGCGACGCCCGAAGTGCTCATCGACCAACCGAGCGCCGGCTTCGTGCTCGCCACCCCGGTGGGCCTGTGCGTGGGCGGCCTGCTGGCGCTCGCATCGGGCGTCGACTGGTCCCCAGCCGGGGCAGCCCGGCTGATCCGTCAGCGCTGGGCGCTCACGGCCTTGCTGCTGGCGGCCATGGCGGCCTGGGCGGTCGTCTCGCTGGCCGGCTGGCCTCCCCTGGACGAGCCGTTGCCGCCCGAGGAGGCGCGCGGCCCCCTGGTCGCCCTGGCGTTCGGGGGAACCGCCCTGTACGGCTTGGCCGCCTACCGCTACCTCGGGGTCCACCGCCGACGCCCGGCGGTCGTCCTGCTGAGCCTGGTGACCGCGTTCGCGCTACTGGCCCTGGCCATGTTCGCCATCGCGTACGGGCGCAACTGGCAGGCATCGTGGTGGGAGTGGCACCTCCTGATGGGCACCGCCTTCGGCTTCGTGGCATACAGCGCCTACGTGCAGTTCCAGCGGGAGGGGTCGGCCCGCGGCCTGTTCGACAGCATCACGCTGGAGCAGACGGTGGACAGCATCCGCCGGGACCATCGTGCGGCGCTCGAGGAGTTGGTCGCGGCGATGGAGGCGGAACAAGCCGAGGGCACGTCGGCCGACCTGGCCCGCGCCGGCGCGCTGTTGGCCGATCGGTTCGACCTCACCGAGCAGCAGGTGGCCGTGCTGGAGCGCGCCGCCGAGGCGCTCGGGGCCGAGCGGGAGCAGGCCCGCCGCCTCGGGGGACTGGTCGCTGTCGGCCGTGAGGCAAGCGTGATCCAGTCCGAGGGCGCCCTCGTGGCCCGGGCGCTCGCCGTGGGCCGCGCGGCCTTCCGAGGCCAGGACCTGGCACTGGGCCTCCTGCGCGGCGGGACGCTGACGCTGGTCGACGGGCAGAGGGTGTCCGACGAGGGTCAGTGGCACGCGGCAATGGCGTCGCTGGCACCGGTGGCATCGCAAGACCGCCGGGTCCTGGTCCTGCCACTCCAGGTGAAGGGCCGGGCGGCGGGTCTCCTGGAGGTGCGGAACCGCCACGATGTCGCGTTCGGCGATGCCGACACCGCCCTGCTGCAGTCCTTCGCCAGCCAGCTCTCGATCGCACTCGAGAACGCCCGGCTCTACCACCAGATGGAGGGTCTGTTCCGCTCGTACATGTCGCCGTCGGTGGCCACCGCGCTGATCGCAGATCCCGACCAGGCCGGCCTGGGCGGGACCATCGCCGAGGTGTCGGTGCTCATGGCCGACCTACGGGGCTTCACGCCGTTCTCCGAACGCACCCAACCCGCCGAGGTGGTGGCGATGCTCAACGCCTACTACGGCGCGGTCGTGCCCGTCATCCTGGATCGCGGGGGCACGGTCACGCAGTTCGTCGGCGATGCCGTGATGGCGATCTTCAATGCGCCGGTCCGCCAGGCCGACCATGCGCGACGGGCGGGTGCCGCTGCGCTGCGACTCCACCGCACGATCGACGAGGTCCGAGCGGGACGAGGCGGGTGGCCCCGCTTCCGGGTGGGCATCAACACCGGGCCGGCGCTGATCGGCAACGTCGGCAGCGCCGAGATGCGCACCTTCACGGCCGTCGGCGACACCACCAACGTCGCGGCCCGGCTCGAGACGCTGGCGGAACCCGGCCAGGTCGTCATCGGCGCGCTCACTCGCACGCAGATCGGCGACGCGGCCACCGTCAGCGCCCTGGGGGCGGTCGCCGTGAAGGGCCGGGAGCAACCGGTCGAGGCGTTCGTGCTCCACGACCTCCATTAGCGTCGCGATCGGTGAACCTGCTCTGGACCGTTCCTGTCGTGGCGGCGGCCATCGCCACCGGGTTGGTGGCCGCAAGGGCCCGGGCGTTGGAGGACGCCACCGTGGACCTGGCGATCGAGATCCGCCGGCTGCGCGAGATCCGGCCCGCGTTGGCCGGCGTGCGTGCGGCCCTGCGGGACACCCGTGAGCGGGCCGCGGTGCTGAGCCGGCGCCACCCCCTGGCCCCCGAGGACGACACCAGCTGACCTCGGGCGCCGCTCGCGGGGCCGGTCGCATCGGCGGGCTCCTCGGCCGTCGCCGCGACGGCGGGCGCCGTGTCCGGCCGGGGTAACGCCCATACACTCGCAGCATGTTCAACATCGGCGGCGGCGAGCTGCTGGTCATCGTGCTCATCGCGTTGATCGTGCTCGGACCTCAACGCCTTCCGGACGCGATGCGCACGGTCGGGCGCGTGGTGGGGGAGGTGCGCCGCATCTCGACGGGGTTCCAGCAGGAGCTGCGCGACGCCTTCGAGGACAGCGATATCGCGGATGAGGCCAGCGCGCCCCGCCGGCGAGAGGCCGTGCCCCTGGCCACGGCGGTGGCCGAGGCGACCCCGGACATCGACGACGATGACACCGATGACGTCGGCGACACCGACGAGCTGGCTGCGCCCGCCCCCGCGGCATTCGAGACCGAGCCGGACGACGATGCCGAGCGCGATACCAGCGTCGCGCCCGTGATCGCCGACGCCCTCGACGCCATCGTCGGCCCCGCCGACGAGCCGACATCCACGGGGGTGTCGGGCGCCGAATCAGGGCCGGAGCTCGGTGACGAGCGCGCCGCCTCCTAGGAGATCGTCGTGTGCGAGCACATGGAGGCCGAGCGGATAGGCAGGCAGGTGCGCCAACGATGAGCACCGCCGAGAGGGCGTCGCCCGACCAGGGCATGACGCTTGTCGAGCACCTGACGGAGCTGCGCACCCGCCTCATCATCTGCGTGGTGGCGGTGGCCCTCGGCGTGCTCGCGGGCTTCATCCTCTACCCGCAGATCTTCGACGTCCTCATCCGGCCCTACAACGACATCGCCGACAACCAGCGGACAGTCGGAGGCGGCAGGCTGCTCCAGACCGATCCGCTCGAGGGCTTCAACGTCCGAATGCGGACGTCCGTTTACGCGGGCTTCGCGTTCGCCATGCCGGTGCTGCTGTGGCAGATCTGGCGGTTCGTCAGCCCCGGCCTCTACGCCAACGAGAGGCGATACGCGGTGCCGTTCGTCGCCTCCGCCCTCGTGCTGTTCGTCCTCGGCGCCACGCTCGCCTACTTCACGTTGCCCCGTGCCCTCGAGTTCCTGAGCGACATCGGTGGCGAGGGCTTCATCACCGGCTACACGGCGGGCAAGTACTTCAGGCTGATCACGTACATGATGCTGGCCTTCGGCATCGGGTTCGAGTTCCCGATCGTGCTGATCTTCTTCCAGATGGCCGGGATCGTGGAGACCGACACGCTGCGGCGTGCCCGACGTTTCGCCATCGTGGGGATTTGCATCCTGGTGGCCGTGATCACCCCCTCCGGCGACCCCATCAGCATGCTCATGCTGTCCGTGCCGATGGTCCTCTTCTACGAGCTCGCCATCCTGATCGGCAGCTTCATCGGCAAACGGCAGGCCCTTCGGGAAGCGGCGTGACCATCGTGCCCCCCGGGTCCAACGTCGGGGCCGACGGGGCCGGCGGCGTCACGTACCCGTTCCGGCTCGATCCCTTCCAGCTCCGCGCCATCGACGCGCTCGACGAGGACCGGTCGGTGCTGGTCGCCGCGCCCACCGGCTCGGGCAAGACCGTCGTCGCCGAGCACGCCGTGGCCCGGGCGCTGAGCGAGGGCCGCAAGGCCTTCTACACGACACCCATCAAGGCGCTGTCCAACCAGAAGTTCGCCGACCTGGCGCGCCGGCACGGCGCCGACAACGTCGGCCTGCTCACGGGCGACAACAGCATCAACGGCGACGCCCCCGTGGTGGTCATGACCACCGAGGTGCTGCGCAACATGATCTATGCCGGCTCTTCGGCGCTGACCGGGCTGCGGTTCGTCGTGCTCGACGAGGTCCACTACCTGCAGGACGCCTACCGCGGGCCGGTGTGGGAGGAGGTCATCATCCACCTGCCGGCCGAGGTGCGGCTGGTGTGCCTGTCGGCGACCGTCTCCAACGCCGAGGAGGTGGCCGAATGGCTGGAGACCGTGCGGGGGCCCACCACTCTGGTGCTCGAGGAGCAGAGGCCGGTGGAGCTGCGCAACCTCTATCTCGTCGGTGACCGCCAGGCCGAGCGGCCCCACCTGCTGCCCACGCTGATCGACGGCAGGCCCAACACCGAGGCCGAGCGGCTGGACAACGACACCCTGCACGGGCGCGGGTCTCGCCGGGGGCCGGCGCGGCGCCCGCGACGGCGCTTCTTCACGCCGCGGCGCCCCGAGGTCATCGACATGCTTGCGGCGCGCGAGATGCTGCCGGCGCTCTACTTCATCTTCAGCCGCATGGGGTGCGAGGACGCCGTCGCCGCCTGTCTCGACGCCGGGCTGCGGCTGACCACGCCCGACGAGCGGGCCCGCATCCGCACCCTCGTCGAGGAACGGACGGCGTCGCTCACCGACGACGACCTCGACGTCCTCGGCTACGACCGCTGGGAGGCCGCGCTCGAGATGGGGCTGGCGGCCCACCATGCCGGCATGGTTCCGCCGTTCAAGGAGGCGGTGGAGGCCTGCTTCGTGGAGGGACTGGTCAAGGCAGTGTTCGCCACCGAGACGCTTGCGCTCGGGGTCAACATGCCGGCCCGCTCCGTGGTGATCGAGCGGCTGACCAAGTTCACGGGCGAGTCGCGGGCGTTCCTGACGCCCGGCGAGTACACGCAGTTGACCGGCCGGGCCGGGCGGCGGGGCATCGACGACCTCGGCTATGCCATCGTCCTCTGGTCGCCGTTCGTGCCCTTCGACCAGGTGGCGTCGTTGGCGTCGAGCCGCACCTATGGCCTGCGCTCTGCGTTCCGGCCGACGTACAACATGGCTGCCAACCTGGTGCGTCGCTACGAGCCCGCCGACGCCCACCACCTGCTCAACCTGTCGCTGGCACAGTTTCAGGCCGATCGAGCGGTCGTCCGCTTCGAGACGCGGATCGAGCGCCAGCAGGAGCGCATCGCTCGCCTCGAGCGTGAGGCGGGATGCGACCGGGGCGACGTGGAGGAGTACCGCCAGCTGCGGCAGGCCCATGGGGATGCCCCGGCGGCGCAGCCGACCGTGACCGGAGCGGTCGAGTACGCCCTGTCGCGGCTCATGCCCGGCGACGTCGTCGAGGTGGCCGGCCGACGGTTCGCCGTGCTCTCCGTCGCCTACCGCAAGGGTGGTGCCGTGAAGGTGCGCGGCATCGACGCCGACGGCGATCGGCTGACGCTCGGCGCCGACGACGTCGACGAGCCCCCCCTGCGCCTCGGGCGGGTCGAGATGCCCGTCCCCTATGCACCCAACAACAGGGCCTTCCAGCACAAGCTGGCGGACGAGGTGCGGCGTGCCCGACTGGCGCCGAAGCCCGCCCGCTCGGCCGGCCGCGCCGAAACGTCCCAGCGCGCCCCCGAGCCGCAGCCCCTGGCCGACCACCCCGTGCACGACTGCCCGGACCGCGACGGACACCTGCGGGCACTCGGCCAGCTGGACCGCGCGCGGCGCGAGCTGTCCGACATGCGCCGCGAGGTCCGATCGCGCACCGAGTCGCTGGCCCGCCGGTTCGATCGGGTGCTCCGGCTGCTCGAGGCCTGGGGCTACCTCGACGGCTGGGCGCTCACCCCGCGGGGTGAGGTGCTGGCGCGCACCTACCACGAGAGCGACCTCCTGGTCGCCGAGGCCATGGCCAGTGGGCTGCTCGACGGCCTGGACCACGCCGCCCTGGCCGGCCTGGTGTCGTGCTTCACGTACGAGCAGCGGGGGCCCGGGCCGGCGCCACCGCCGTGGTTTCCGTCCCGCCTGGTGCGGGGCCGCTGGGGCGAGCTCGAGCGGCTGGCGGACGAGCTGCGCGCCGACGAGGAGGCGGCCGGCCTGCCCGCCACGCGTCCGCCCGACCCCGGCTTCCTGGCGCTGGCCCACGCCTGGGCGGCGGGGGAGCCCCTCGGCGAGGTGCTGGGCGACGAGGACGTGTCCGGCGGCGACTTCGTCCGCAACGTCAAGACGCTCATCGATCTGGTGCGTCAGATCGGCGAGGTTGCTCCCAGTCCCGACACGGCCCGCTCGGCCCGCCAGGCGGCCGACGCGCTGCACCGGGGCGTGGTGTCGATCTCGTCGACACTCGACGAAGTGGTGGGCGCCTCGGCCGCGCACTCGCTGGACGCGCCGTGACCGTCCGGAAGGGCGAGGGCTGGGGGGAGCCGGGGCGGCTGGCCGAGGACGGTGTCGTCGCGCACAGCGACGCCCAGGCGCGCCGGGTCGTCGAGCGGGCGCGGCGGGCCGGCGAGCGACCCCCACCACTGGGCCTGGCCGGCGGCGACCTGTGCCGCACGCTCGGCGGCAGGGGCGACGTCGAGCGGCTGCGGTCGGGCGGGGCGGCGCGGCTGCCGGTCGACCTCGGGGCGGTCCTCGTGGACGGACGACTGCACTGGTTCGTGGCCCACGTCGTGGCGCGGCGGTCCTGGTGGCACGGGCCGCTCCTCGCGGCCATGAACGCCGAGTTTTTGGGGGACTGGGACGTGGCGCCGCGGGCGCACCCCAACGACGGCCTGCTCGACATGGTGGTCGTGGACGCGGCGATGACCCTGACGGACCGCATCCAGGCGAGGCGACGCCTGGCCACGGGCGGGCATGTCCCGCACCCGGCCATCCAGCAGTCCCGCCGGCCCGCGTTCCAGATCGAGTTCGACCGCCCCACCGGGGTGTGGCTCGACGGCGAACGGATCGCCACCGCCACCAACCTGTCGGTCCGCATCGAGCCCGACGGGCTGATCTGCGTCGTGTGAGCCCGATCGTCGCCGATTGTTAGGTTCGGCGTCCGTGCGGGCCTGGATCCTCGACGAGTCGCCCGGCGGCTACCGGTTCGGCGCCATCGACGATCCCGTCGTCGGACCCGGCGACGTGGGCGTCCGGCCCGTGGCGTCGGCCCTGAACCACATGGACCTGTGGCTGACGCGCGCGATGCCCCGGCCCCCGCTGCCACACGTGCCTGGCTGCGACGTCGCCGGCATCGTCGCCGCGGTGGGGGAGGGGGTGGACCACGTCGCGCCGGGCGACGAGGTGGTGGTCAACCCGGCCGTGGCGCCGCTGGAGGCGGTCGTCGAGCACGGCATCGACTCGCCGCTCGGGGCCGGCTTCGAGATCGTCGGTGAGCACCGTTGGGGCGGCCACGGCGAACTGCTCGTGGTCCCGGGGCGGAACGTCGTGGCCCGGCCCGCCGGGCGCTCGTGGGAAGAGTGCGCCGCCTACCCGCTCGCCACGCTCACGGCGTGGCGCATGCTTCGGCGGGCGGGGCTGACCGCCGGCGAGTCCGTGCTGGTGGTCGGCGTCGGCGGCGGGGTGAGCACCGCAGCCCTGGCGCTCGCCGCCCGCCTGGGTGCAGTCGTGTACGCAACGTCCCGCGACGAAGCCAAGCGCAAGCGGGCGATCGCGCTGGGCGCGTCCGACGCGTTCGCGTCGGACGCCGGCTGGCCGGTGCAGGTCGACGTCGTGGTCGAGAGCGTCGGCCCCGCCACCTGGGACCGCTCGGTCAAGGCGCTCCGCCCGGGCGGTCGCCTGGTGGTGTGCGGGGGCACCTCTGGGCAGACGGTGGAGCTGAGCCTGCCGCGCCTGTTCTTCAAGCAGATCGAGATCATCGGCTCGACCATGGGCTCGTACCCGGAGTTCGCGCAGGTGACCCGGCTCGTCGCCCAGGGACTCCCGGTCACCGTCGACGAAGTCTTCGAACTCGCGGACTATCCGGCCGCCCTCGAGCGGCTCCGCCTGGGCGCACAGCTCGGCAAGATCGTGCTCCGCCACACCCTCTAGCGTGACGGGATGGACGGCCCCGCCACCGAACTGTCCGACGCCAAGGTCCGCCTGGCCGCCGAGGTCGACCGACGTCGCGACGTCCTGGTCGACCTGTCCCGCCGGATCCACGCCCGGCCCGAGCTCGGCTACGAGGAGCACTTCGCACACGACGCTTTGACCGGGCTGCTCGAGGCCGAGGGCCTCGCCGTCACCCGCTCCGCCCGAGGCATCGAGACCGCGTTCGAGGCCCACGCCGGCTCCACCGGTCCCACCGTCGCCGTCGTGTGCGAATACGACGCCCTGCCCGCCATCGGGCACGCGTGCGGCCACAACGTCATCGCCGCCGCCGGACTGGGGGCGGGACTGGCGGCGGCCGCGCTGGCCGAGGAGCTCGGTGGCCGCGTGGCCGTGATCGGCTCGCCCGCCGAGGAGGGTGGCGGCGGCAAGCTCCGGCTGATCGACGCCGGTGCATTCGCCGGCGTCGACGCCGCTCTCATGGTCCACCCCGCCGACGCCGACCTGCTGGCGATGGACGTGCTCGCCGTCCACGAGGTGGTGGTCGGCTACACGGGCGAGGCGGCGCACGCCGCGGCGTACCCGCACCGCGGCCGCAACGCCCTCGACGCCGCCGTGCTCGGCTACCTCAACGTGGCGACGCTGCGCCAGCACATCGCGCCGGGCGAGCGCATCCACGGCATCATCAGCCATGGTGGCGACAAGCCGAACATCGTGCCCGCCTCGGCGCAGAGCCAATGGATGGTGCGATCGCCGACGCTGGCGGGGTTGGATCGCCTGAAGACCCGGTTCGTCGCCTGTCTGCAGGGGGGTGCCGATGCCGCCGGCTGCGAGATGGACGTGGAGTGGAGCGACGTCGTCTACGCCGACATGCTCGACAACCGGGCGATCGGCGAACGGTACCGTGCCAATGCCGAGGCGCTCGGCCGCATAGTCAGGCAGCCGTCACAGAAGGGCCGCGTCGTCGGGAGCACCGACATGGGCAACGTCAGCTACGAGGTCCCCGCCATCCATCCCATGATCCAGGTGGCGCCGCCGGGCGTGCCCATCCACACGCCGGCCTTCGCTGGCTTCGCCGGCGGGCCCGAGGGCGACCGTGCAGTCATCGACGGCGCGAAGGCGCTGGCGTTCACGGTGGCCGACCTGTGGCTCGATCGGGAGCTCGTCGAACTGGCCCACAGCGAATGGGAGGCGGCGGTCGCCACCCGCTGGACGGCCGGCCGCGCGGGGTGACCAAGGCCGGTCGCACGCCCCCGCCGCGGGGCCGTCCAGTGCCTCCCAGCATCCGCGGCGGCACAGATCGCCCGCCGTACGATCGGGCCTCCCTTATGACTGTCGCGGATCGGAACGTCGTCTTGGCGCACCGTGGTCAGCGTCGCCGGAGGCCGAGCTGTGTCGCCTGGGCCAAGGCTGCAAATCCCGGACGGTTCCGTGCTCACCTGCGGGCCAACCCGCCCGGCCTCTCATGACTGTCTACGTCAGCGAGGAGTTCACCCCCGCCGAGGCCGACGTCCTGAGGCGGTACTTCACCAACCTCGACGGGCCGGTGTTTGCCCTGGTCAACCTGCCGGAGGTCGTGAAGGGGGCCCTGTTCGCCCGGTACTCCCGCTCGCCCAAGAGCCTGCGCCGGCTGTTCCTCGACGAGTTCGTGGGCGACCTCGACATCGCCGGGGACGCATCGGTCGACGCCACCGTCGGGCTGCAGCGCGCCGAGGAGCTGTACGACCGCGTGTTCCTGGAGTACGGCGACGACTCGGTGGCCCAGCTCGGGGGCGTCCACCTGGCGTGCGAGCAGGCCTCCAACCTCTTGACGAAGGTCCTCGAGCGCGGCCGCCTGATGTCGTACCTCGAGCAGTCGACCCGCTACATCGCCTACGACGCGCGGATCGGAGGCAGGTACCGCTACCACCGCGACCCGGAGGTGCTCGGGAGCCACCTGGGCCTGCGGTACGTGGGCGACCTCGACCGCCTGTTCGACACCTACGCCGAGCTGGCCGCGACGATGACCGAGTTCTTCCGCGACCGCTTCCCCAAGGACCCGTCCGACAGCGACTTCATCTACCGCCAGGCCCTCAAGGCCAAGGCGCTCGACGCGGTGCGCGGCGTGCTGCCGGCCGCCTCGCTGTCCAACGTCGGCATCTACGGCACCGGCCAGGCGTACGAGGCACTGCTGCTGCGCATGCGGGCCCACCCCCTGCCCGAGGCTCGCAGCTACGCCGACCTCATGCTCACAGAGCTGCGCAAGGTGATCCCCAGCTTCCTCAAGCGCGTGGACCTCACCGACCGGGGCGTGGCGGCCAGCACGTACCTCGCCGGCACCCGCATGCACATGGAGGAGCTGGCCGCCCGGCTGTTCCCCGATGCCGCCCCCGGCGACGAGGCGCCGAGCGTTCGCCTGGTCGACGTCGACCCCGACGCCGAGGTCAAGCTCGTCGCCTCGATGCTCTACCCGTACACTCAGCTTCCCGACGCCGAGATCGAGGCCCGGGTCCGGGCCATGTCGGTCGACGAGCGACTGGCGGTGGTGCAGACCTACGTGGGCGACCGCAGCAACCGGCGCCAGCGGCCCGGCCGGGCGTTCGAGCGGCCGAGCTACCGGTTCGACATCCTGGCCGACTACGGCGCCTTTCGCGATCTCCAACGGCACCGCCTACTGACGATCGAGTGGCAGCCCCTGTCGCCCGGTCACGGCTACACCCGGCCCGAGGCCGTCGACCTCGCGGGCCTGACCGCCACCTTCGACGAGGCGATGGAACGCTCGGCGTCGCTGCACGACGCGCTCGCAGACCGGTTCCCGGTGCAGGCCCCCTATGCGGTGTCGCTCGCATACCGGATCCGATTCGTCATGGAGATGAACGCCCGTGAGGCCATGCACCTCATCGAGCTCCGGACCACCCCCCAGGGCCATCCCGCCTACCGTGCCGTGGCCCAGCAGATGCATCGGCTGATCGCCGATCAGGCCGGCCATCGGGCCATCGCCGAGGCGATGCGGTTCGCGGACCATTCCCCGGAGCCGGAGCTGGAGCGCCTCGCCTCCGAACGCCGCGCCGAGCAGCGTCGCGCCTCCCGCTAGCCACACGCCCGCCGGGCGGGGCGGCTGGTGTGACGAGTGTCACTAACGGGTGGTGCCACCGGTCGATACCCTGACCCGCCGCGCGGACCCCCTGAACAGGTCGACCGCCCGAAGCGGCACTCCCCGGCGCTCGGGCATATCGCCGACTCTCGGTGTGTTGAGCGGCGTGCCTATGATCCGGCCGCGCTGGGCCGCATGGTGAAGGGACCCGATGTCTGACGAAGAGATGGAAGACCAAGAATTCGACGCCGAGGACCTCGACGACGAGGAAGAAGAAGAGGAAGAAGAGTTCGTGGCCGAGCCCGAGGACCTCGACGAGGCCCTGGCCGACGACGAAGCCGACGTCGTGGACGACGAGGAGTTCGACGAGCTCGCCGACGAGGACGCGGACGAAGACGTCGAGATCGAGCCCGCACCCAAGCCGAAGGCGACGGCCACCAAGACGCGGCGCGCCGACGACGAGGACGAGGAGGAGGACGACGACGACGTCGACCCCGACGATGTCGAGGCCGATCTCGACACCATCCTCAAGGACCGCATTGCCGCACAACCCGACGACGGCGAGGAGGAGGACGACGAGGAGCAACCGGAGACCGACGAGCGGGGCGACGGAACGGGGCGGATCCAACCCAAGCGACCGGGTGAGTTCGTCTGCCAGTCGTGCTTCCTCGTCAAGCACCCGAGCCAGCTCGCCGACCCCGACCTGATGCTCTGCACCGACTGCGTGTGAGCGCCGGGCTGGCCGCAGACCCCCTTGCCTGAGAGGATCGATGTGTGACCGACAACGATGACAGGACGCCGGCGGACCAGCTGGCCGATCTGCTCGTCTACATACCGATCGGCCTCTTCTTCGAGGCGCCGACACTGCTGCCCAAGCTCGCGGAGCAGGGTCGCGTGCACACGCGCAACGCGCGGCTCTTCGGTCAGTTCGCGGTGCGCCAAGGCGAGGCCGAGGTGCGGCGCCGCCTGGCGGGGTTGGAGGAGCAGACCACCGGACTCCTGCGGGCGCTGGGCGTCCTCCCCGGTGAGGACACGCATCGCGGCGACGACGGCGCCGACGGGGCCTCCGCGCCCACCCGCGAACGGGTTGCTGTGCGGACGGACCGGTCTCCGGCCGCCAGGGTCGAACCAGCCCCGGGGCCCCACGTCGCCGACCTCGCCATCCCCGACTACGACAGCCTGTCGGCATCGCACGTGGTCACCCGGCTCCCCGGCCTGACCCTCGACGAGCTCGAAGCGGTCCGCGCCTACGAGGTGGCGCACCGCGGCCGCAAGACGATCCTCAACAAGATCGTCCAGCTGCAACAGTGACGGCGGCGCCGGAGCGTGCCCCGGGCAACGCCCCGGAGGAGGCGGCCCGCACGGCCACCGAGGCGGATATGCCCCAGGTGGCGGCCCTGGCCGGCGCGGCCGCGGCGGAGAAGCTCGGGCAGAAGGGCGGGGCCCTGTGGGCGCGCCGCGAGGGACGGCCGGCGCCGCAGGAAGCAACGTTGCGTTCCGCCCTGGGCCGGCCGGACCAAGAGGTGGCCGTCGGGACGCTCGACGGCGTTGTGGTGGGCTACGGCGTGGTGCGGACCGAGACGCTGCTCGACGGCGGCCTGCTGGGCGTGATCGAGGACATCTACGTGGACCCCGGCGCCCGGGCGGTGGGCGTGGGTGAGACGCTCATGAACCACCTGATCGACTGGTGCCGCGTCCAGGGCTGCTTCGGCGTCGACAGCCTGGCCCTGCCGGGCGATCGGGACACCAAGAACTTCTTCGAGTCGTTCGGACTGGTGGCCCGGGCAATCGTGGTGCATCGACCGCTCTCGTGATGGGCGGAGCCTCGCCGCGACCCGAGGTGTGCGCGGGGGCCGTGGCCGTCGTCGACGACCGGCTGCTCCTGGTCCGGCGGGCGGCCGGTCCGGGGGCGGGCCGGTGGTCGGTGCCGGGCGGGCGGGTCGAGCCCGGGGAGACGGTCGGCGCCGCGGCCGTCCGCGAGCTACGTGAGGAGACCGGACTGCGGGCGACGTGTGACGACTTCGTGGGCTGGGTCGAGAGGATCGACGTGGGGTACCACTACGTGATCCTGGACTTCCTGGTCACGGTGCTCGACCCGCCCGAGCGCGCCGTTCCCGGTGACGACGCCGCCGAGGTCGCCTGGGTCCCCCTCGCCGAGGTGGCCACGTGGCCGCTGGTCGACGGGCTCGCCGACTTCCTCACCATCCACCGCGTGCTGCCCAACGTCTGACCGCGAGGATCAGTGACCCTTCCACCGGGGTGGTCGCTTCTCGATGAACGCGGTCAGGCCCTCGCGAAAGTCATCGCTCCTGACGGCCTCCGCCATGGCGTCCAGCGACATCCTCCAGCCCACGTCGTCGGGTGCCTGCGTCGCCTCGACCACCACCTTGCGGCTGGCGCGAACGGCGAGCGGAGCGTTGGCGCAGATCTGCTCGGCCAGGCCCAGCGCGGCCTCGAGCGCCTGGCCCGGCTCGACCAGCCGGTTGACGAACCCGTGGTGGTGGGCCAGCTCGGCGGTGATGGGGTCGCCGGTGAGCGCCAGCTCCATGGCGAGGTTGAAGGGCAGCTTCCGTCCCAGACGGAAGAGCGCGCCCGCGCCGGCCACGAGCGACCGCTTGACCTCGGGGACGCCGAACGTGGCGCTGGTCGACGCTACGACCAGGTCGCACGCCAGGACGATCTCCGTCCCGCCCGCCAGGGCCGGCCCGTCGACCGCGGCGATGAGTGGCTTGCTCCGCTCGCGCTGCACGATGCCGGCGAAGCCACCCCGCTCGGTCTGCAGGTTGGCGGCGTTCCCGGCGTTGATCTCCTTGAGGTCCGCGCCGGCGGAGAACACCGGGGGCTCGCCGGTGATGATCCCGACCCAGAACTCGTCGTCGGCCTCGAGCTCGTCGATCGCGGACTCGATGCCCTGGGCCACGGCGCCGTTGACGGCGTTTCGGGCTTCCGGCCGGTTGATCCTGATCACTGCGCACGGGCCGCGCCGTTCGAGCTCGACGGGTGTCGCCCGCTCATGGCCTTCGGTCGTCCCGCTCCCGGCTGGCTCGCTCATGGCGCTCACACTAGTCATCGCACTCTGACTGCAATCGAGGGCCATGTCACGTTGCGTGAGACACCGTCGCCACAAACTCGGCGAAACCTTCGGTATGGTGGGGTGGTCGAACCGAACGATGCGGGGTCATGGGACACAGCAGGTCCGACAGGGGATAGGCGCCGACCCACATGGATGATGACGACTGCGGGCACCTCCAGTGTCCCTTCTGCCACGC
>Ga0081538_10002336_pt1 | contig 18705 bp, 16 predicted proteins | sample TabmetS5T2R1_FD_71022 | JGI IMG/M metagenome (GOLD analysis project Ga0081538, IMG submission 71022) | Tabebuia heterophylla rhizosphere microbial communities from the University of Puerto Rico - S5T2R1 | ecosystem: Host-associated > Plants > Roots > Rhizosphere ... | reverse complement strand
CGTGCCGAGGGTCGCGCCGACCGCGACGGCGGCGACGACGAAGGCGAGCCAGCCGAAGATTGCCGTCTTGCGGTGACGGGCGCTCCAGCGGCCGAGGCGGGCGGTGAGGTTCGTGCTGTTCTCCAAAGGCGACATTGCGTATCTCCTGGTCGGGTCGTAGGTGACTGCGTCCAGGGTCGCGCGCCGCCACCGCCGCGGCCATCCGGAATGACCCCGAACCGACCCCGATTCGACCCTGGCCCGTCGGCGGATCGCTCCGCCGGTGTCCGCGCCATCCGCCTCCGTCCGCTGTTGACAGCTACGACAACGCGGCATCCCGCAGATATCCCGCAGGAAGACGCCGGAAGCTCCCGCCCGCCCCCGCCAATTCCCGCAAGCCCACGGCTGGAAAGACCTGCTCTTCCCGGGGATCCCCGCCTATCCCCGCTCAGCCCGGAACCCCAAGACCGGCCTGTCACGCCGGAGGTCGCGGGTTCGAGTCCCGTCGCTCCCGTTCACGAAAGCCCGCTGCTCGACGGCTGCGACCTCCCCTCCGAGGCGCACGTCCCCGGCGGCGGCCGCAAGCTCGCGTTGCAGATCGGCTCGATGGACGGCGATCGTGCCTTCGAGCAGGTCCGCCGGGACCTGCGTCAGCTCGCCGCCCCTCCAGGTGAGGATCGCGCTGCGCCCCCCCGCTGCTCCCTGAGCCGCTATTGCTTCTCGAACCCCGAGCCGAGCGAGCGCCCTCGTCGCGTTCGCGAAGAGAGTGATGCCCGCACCGACCGGATCGATCCGCGGCGCGCGCTCCAGCACGATCACCTCATGCCCGGTCCGGCGCAGGCCGATTGTGGCGCTCAGTCCAGCGATCCCTCCTCCGACGACGATCACCCGCATGCCGATGATGATCTGGCGTCGGGCAGTTCAGCGCAAGCCGGTCACACCGGTGTGAGCCCGCGCAGCGAGAGCGTCGTTCGGCGCCGGAAGACGTCCTCGGGCGTGCAGGCCCATTCACGCGTGCGCGCGTAGACCTCCTGCGCGGCGATGTCGGGCGCGTCGGGGTGGAGCCGCTCGAGGAGGGCGGGATCGTCGCCCGCCGGGTCGAGGACTTCTTCGGCAAGGCTGCCGTACAGGTGAGTCAGATGGAAGCGGACGGCCGGGTCGAGCTGCGGGAAGCGGCGTGCCAGCCGCACGGTGGCGCCGGACAGGTCCACAGCCCCCGGGAGCGGTACGGGCTCCCGGTCGAACCGGGACAGCCCGAGATCGGGCCGGAGCGCGTCGAGCGTGTCGAGCGCGATCCGGCGGTACGTCGTCAGCTTTCCGCCCGCCACGCTGAGCACTCCCGCCCGTCCTCGCAGGATCACCGTCTCGCGGCGCGCGCTCGCCGTCGAGCCCTCGGCGCGGGGCAGCACCCTCAGGCCCACGAACCGGGAACGCACCGCGTCGGTCCGGAGCAGCCCAGGGTCGACCGCGACGGACGCCTCGTCGAAGACCCGTGCCACGTCTTCCTCGGTCGCCGCGACGTCACCGGGGTCTCCCTCGTAGAGCTCATCGGTCGTCCCCAGCAGGAGCATTCCTTCCCACGGAACCGCGAAGGAAACTCGCACGCGATCGTGCGGGATCGTGAGCGCGGCCGTCCAGGGCTCTTCGAGCCCCACGAGCACGTGGACGCCTTTGCTCAGCCGGCTGGACGGGCGCGCTCCGGCGTCCTCCAGGCGCCGCACGCGGTCGACCCAGGGACCGGTCGCGTTCACGATCGCTCGCGCGGACAGGGACACCGTCGCGCCGCCGAGCACGTCCCGCACGTCGGCGCCGATCGCGCGGCCGCCGGCGGTGCGGAGCGCCGCCGCCTCCGCGTAGTTCAGCACTGTCGCGCCCGCGTCGGCCGCCGAGCGCACGTTGGCGAGGCAGAGGCGGCTGTCGTGAGTCGAGCAGTCGGCGTAGCTCCCGCAGCCGCGCAGACCCTCGAGGCGGAGGGCGGGCACGCTCCAGCACGCCCGGCCGGGCGGCACCACGCCGCCCAGCCGCTCGCGCGCCAGGGTCGAGTAGAGCCAGATCGCGAGCTGGATGGTGCGCGGCCGGTACGGCCCGTCCCCGTAGAGCGGCACGAGGAAGGGCAGCCGCCGGACGAGATGGGGTGCGACCACGCGCATGAGCGCGCGTCGCTCCTGGTGTGCCTCGCGCACCAGGCGCACGTCCCCGAAGCGGAGGTAGCGCAGCCCGCCGTGGATTAGCTTGGACGATGCGCTCGAGGTCTGCGACCCGAAGTCCGAGCGATCGACGAGCGCGACGGCGAGGCCGGCGCGCGCGGCTTCGTTGGCGATGCCCGCGCCGATGATCCCGCCGCCGATCACGAGCAGGTCGAAGCGTCGGGTGGCAAGCTGGTCGAGCGCTCTTCCGCGCCATGGAAACGCTGCGGCGGTCGGTGTCCCACTCACCTAGAAGTTCACCCTAAGAGTTCCTAACGTATGTACGTGATCAAGCGGCCGAACTTCGTCCTCATCGTGTGCGACACCTTCCGCCGCGATCACCTGGGCGCCTACGGAAACCCCTGGATCCGCACGCCCTCCCTCGACCGGTTCGCAGCCGAGTCGGTCGTGTTCGACCACCATCTGATCTCGTCGTTTCCGACGATGCCTGCGCGAGCCGACTTCCTCACCGGCCGCTTCGCCTTCACCTTCATGGGTTGGGAGCCCCTTCCGGTCGGGCTCGAGACGCTTCCCGGGCTCCTCTCCAGGGCGGACTACGTAACGATGGGCATCGTCGACACCCCCTTCCTCGTCCGCAACGGCTACGGCTACGACCGCGGCTTCGACGACTTCATCTGGGTGCGCGGCCAGGGCGACGACACACGCCCGCACGAGCGCTCCGACGACCGTCTGACCTGGGTCTCGGAGGCCGACCGGCTCGTCGCGCGGACGATGACGGAGGCCGAACGATGGCTCGAGCGCCACTACCGGGAGCGATTCTTCCTGTACGTCGACGCGTGGGATCCGCACGAGCCGTGGGATGCGCCCGACTACTACGCGGCCCTCTACAAGCCGGACTACGACGGTCGCCACATCTACCCCCTGTACGGAAAGTGGCGCGAGCACGGTCTCGGCGAGGAGGACCTGGAGACCGCGCGGGCCACCTACCGCGGCGAGGTGACGATGGTCGACCGCTGGGTCGGCCGCCTGCTGGAGAAGCTCGACGTCCTCGGCCTGAGCGACGACACGTACGTTCTCTTCACCTCCGACCATGGGTTCTACTTCGGCGAGCACGGCTTTTTCGGGAAGGCGGAGTGGTTCCACGACCCCGACGCCGCCGTCGCGCCCGGCGCCGACGTCCCGGAGTGGCTCCCCGAGTCCTGGCTCCTCACGATCGGATGGTCGCCGCTCTACCAGGAGCTGACGCGCGTCCCCCTCCTCGTCCGCGGCCCCGGCCTCGAGCCCGGCCGGCGGACCGCGCTCACCGCCGCGCCCGACGTCCCGGCGACCATCCTCGACCTGGCCGGGGTCGACGCGTCGCCGGCGCTCGGCGGCCTGTCGTTCCGCGTGGCCTTGACCGACGCGCAAACCGAGCAGCGGCCGTTCGTCGTCAGCTCCTGGCCGCTCTACTTCGCGGAAGGAGAGCTGACGACTGCGGTGGATTCTCGGCCGCGCCGGATCGCGAGCTACATGCCACTTACCGTGACGACGCGCACGCGCTCTCTCATCCTTGGGGGCGGAGCCGAGGAGCCGGAGCTCTACGACCTCGAAACCGACCCGGCCGAGGAGACGAACGTCTGGCCGGAGCGGCCCGAAGAGGGAGCCGAACTCGCCCGTCGAGCGGTCGAGTTCCTCGAGGAGTGCGGGACCCCGGAGCGTCACCTCGAGCCGCGCCGTGCGGCGCTCCGCGCGCTCGCGGATGCCTGATCTCGGCCTCTTTACTCTCGCGGCGTTTGGCACTAACATCGCCCTGTTGCGTCATGCGCAACACGGTGCAGACAGTGGATCGGGCGCTGCGGATCCTCGAGTCGTTCGAGGGAGCGGCCGAGGTGCGGGGCGTCAGCGAGCTGGCCGGGAGGCTCGGCGTGCACCGCAGCACCGCCCTCCGGCTCGTGGCCACGCTCGAGGCGCGTGACTTCCTCGAGCGCGTGCCCGGGAGTGACGTGTACCGCCTCGGGCACCGGCTCGGGCGACTCGGCCTCCTCGCCTCGCGCCATCGCGACCTGGTCGACGCGGCGCGGCAGCCGATGGAGGACCTCGCCGCACGCACGGGCGAGACGGTCTCGCTCGCGATCCGAGACGCCGACGAGGCCATCACGATCGCTCAGCTGGACGCGCGCTACGTCGTGACGATCAAGAACTGGGTGGGGCGGAGGACGCCGCTGCACTGCACGTCGGACGGGAAGGTCCTGCTCGCGTTCGGGAGCGAACGCGTCCCGCCGGGGCCATTGCGACGCGTGACCGGAACGACGGTGAGGACGAAGGTCGAGCTCGCGCGCCAGCTCGAGGAGGTCCGGGCTCGCGGCTCGGCGAGCTCGATCGGAGAGCTCGAGGAAGGCCTCAACGGCGTCTCCGCCCCCGTCCTGGACGGCGCCGCGACGTGCCGGGGCGCGCTCTGCGTGTCGGGCCCGTCCTACCGCGTGACCGCCGACTCCCTGCCGGGTCTTGCGAAGGAATGCGCGCTTACGGCTCAGGAGATCGGCGCCAGGATGCTGGCAGGGGACAAAGGTTTCTAGGAGAGGAGGAGACGTGTCTCCATTCGACGAGTTCGGCCGCCTCACCCGAGGCGAGCTCCTCAGGCGCGGTGCGGGTGTCGCCGTCGGGACGAGCGTCCTCGGCCTCGCGGCCGCCTGCGGCGGCGACGACGAGGAGGCCCAGCCGACGCCCACAGGCCGCACGGAGACCACCGCCGAGCTGCAGCGCGGAGGCACGTTCCGTCTCGGGATCACCGGCGGTGGAGCCAACGACTTCATCGACGGGCAGCACATCGTCGCGAAGCCGGACATCGCCCGGCTCGTCGCGACGTTCGAGCCGCTCTCCTACTTCAACGAGGAGTACGTGCCGACGGTCGACGGGCTCGCCGAGGAGATCACGGCGGACGCGGCGGACGTGTGGACGATTCGCCTGCGCTCGGGAATCGAGTTCCACGACGGCAAGACCGTCACGGCAGACGACCTCATCTACTCGATCCGGCGCACGCTAGACCCGGATCTCGGGCTGTTCGGCCAGGCGGGCTTCGGCGCCATCGACCCCAACGGGATCCAGAAGATGGACGAGCGGACGATCCGGCTCACGCTCAAGCGTCCGGACGCGACGCTCCTCGACGCCTTCTCTCAGTACTTCCAGGGCGTCGTCCAGGAGGGGTACAGCCCGAACGCCGTCGGCGAGGGGGACCCCATCGGCACGGGGCCGTTCAGGGTCGCGAGCTTCCAGCCCGGCCAGCGGAGCGAGCACACTCGCTTCGAGAACTACTGGCGCGAGGGCGAGCCCTACTTCGACGCGGTTCAGATCATCGACTTTCCCACGGAGACGGCCAAGATCAACGCACTCCTCGGGGGCCAGCTGGACGCGGTCACGGACGTGCCCTACGCACAGATCCCCCTGATCGAGGGTCGCGAGAACCTCGCGATCTACGAGTCCGAGAGCGGCGGCTGGACGCCGATCACCATGCGCGTCGACCAGGAGCCGTTCAGGGACGTGCGCGTGCGAGAGGCCTTTCGCCTCATCGCCAACCGGGAGCAGATGGTCGAGCAGGGCCTCGCCGGGTACGGGCGCATCGCGAACGACATCTACGCGCCGTTCGACCCGTGCTACTTCGGGGACGAGTTCCCGCAGCGGGAGCAGGACCTCGAGCAGGCGATGTCGCTGCTCAGCGCGGCCGGCCAGGACGGCCTGACGATCGACTGTTACACGACGCCGGCCGACCCGGGAATGGTGGAGGGCGCCACGATCTTCGCGGAGAACGCGAGGGAAGCCGGCGTCACCGTCAACGTCAAGAACGTCGACAGCGGCGTCTTCTACGGCGACCAGTACCTCACGTGGACCTTCGCCACCGACTTCTGGGGCGGGAGGAACTACCTCGCTCAGGTGGCGGTGGGCAGCCTGCCCAACTCGGCCTTCAACGAGACGCACTGGAACAACGATCGCTTTAACACCCTCTACGAGCAGGCCCTGGGGACGATCGACGAGGCGGCGCGCTGCGAGCTGATCCGCGAGATGCAGCAGCTCGAGTACGACGAGGGAGGCCACATCCTCTGGGGCTTCAAGAACCTCGTCGACGGCCACAGCAGGGAGGTCGTGGGCCTGAAGCCCGACAGGGGAACGCTCAACCTAAACAAGTACGGGAACGGCTTCCGGACGATCTCCTTTGCCTCCTAGTCCGGCAGAAGGCGGCGCGGCCGGGGCCGTCGAGGGCGGCCCCGGCCTTGCGCCCACGTCCGCAGAGACGGTCGTCTCCGCCGACCCGATCAGCGCCGGGCTCCTCACCGAAACCGGAACCGCACTACCGACCGCGCGGCGGCGGCCGCGGGTCTTCCGGGGCGTCACCGGCTTCATCGTCCGGCGGACGCTGCTCGGCGTCCTCACGCTCTTCATCGCCTCGATCGTCATCTTCGCCGCGACCCAGGCGCTTCCCGGCGACCCCGCCCGGGCGATCCTCGGCCGGACCGCGACGCCCGAGTCGCTGGACGCGTTGCGGGAGCAGCTGAATCTCAACCGGCCGGTCACCGAGCAGTACTGGGACTGGCTTACGGGCGTGCTCACCGGAGACCTCGGAGACTCGCTCGTCGCCGGCGTGCCCGTCACCGACCTGCTCGGATCGCGCCTCCTCAACTCGGCCTTCCTCATGCTCCTCGCGGCGCTCGTCAGCGTGCCGCTCGCGATCCTGATCGGGGTGGTCTCCGCACGGCGCCGGGACGGGCCGCTCGACCACACCCTCTCGGTCACGACGCTCGCGGTCGCCGGGCTGCCCGAGTTCGTCGTCGGGATCGCCCTCGTCGTCCTCTTCGGGACGACCGTTTTCACCGTCCTCCCGCCCGTCTCGCTCATCCCGCCCGACAGCGCGCCCTGGAACTACCCCAAGGAGCTCATCCTCCCGACGCTGACGCTCGTCATCGCGGTCACCCCCTACATCGCCCGGATCATGCGCGCGTCGATGATCGAGGTGCTCGAGAGCGACTACGTCGAGATGGCAAGGCTCAAAGGCCTGCGCGAGCGGAAGGTCGTCTGGGGGCACGCGCTCCCGAACGCGATCGCCCCGACGATCCAGGTGACGGCCATCAACCTCGCCTACCTGGCCGGCGGCATCGTCGTCGTCGAGTTCGTCTTCGCGTATCCCGGCATCGGCGATGCGCTCGTCGATGCGGTCGCGAACCGGGACATTCCCGTCGTCCAGGCCGTCGCACTGCTCATCGCGGCCGTCTACGTCGTGCTCAACCTCATCGCCGACGTCGCCACGATCCTGGTCAGCCCGCGCGTGCGCACGGCGCTCTCATGACCACCGTCGCCGCCCCTGGGCCTGCCGTCCCGCTGCCGAAGCAGCGCCGTCCCTGGGTCGTCCTGCTCGCGGCGGCCTGGCGGCAGGGGCGGACGAAGATCGGGCTCGCGCTCGTCCTCCTCCTCGTCGGCTGCGCGCTGATCGGCCCCCTCTTCGCACCGTACTCGCCCACCGAGTTCGTCGGCCCTCCGTTCGAGAAGCCGTCCGCCGACTCGCCGCTCGGCACCGACAACCTCGGCCGCGACGTCCTCAGCCGCTTCCTTTGGGGCGGGCGATCCATTCTCGCGCTCGCCGTCCTCTCCACCGTCCTCGGGGTGGCCCTCGGGGTGGCCGTCGGGCTCGTGGCCGCATACGCTCGCAACGCCCTCGACGACGTGCTCATGCGCGCGATGGACGTCATCCTCGCCTTCCCGCAGATCGTCCTCGCACTCGTCGCCGTGGCGACGGTCGGGCCCAAGCTCTGGCTGCTCGTCCTCGTGGTGGGCATCACGACCGCTCCCCGCGTCGCCCGCGTCGTCCGCGGCGCCGCGCTGGAAGTCGTCGAGCGCGACTTCGTCCACGCCGCCGAGGGGATCGGCGTGCCGCGCACGAAGATCCTCTTCGGCGAGGTCCTCCCGAACGTGACGAGCCCGCTCGTCGTGGAGACGAGCCTCCGCCTCACCTTCTCGATCGCGCTCATCTCCGCCCTGAGCTTCCTCGGGTTCGGCCTGCAGCCGCCCGCGGCCGACTGGGGGCTGATGATCAACGAGAACCGCCTGGGCCTGGAGATCCAACCCTGGGGGGTCGTAATGCCGGTCATCGCCATCGGGCTCCTCACGATCGGCACGAGCCTGGTCGGGGACGGGTTCTCCCGAGCCTCGATCGGAATCGAACGGGGCCGCGCCGAATGACGGCGGAAGCTCCCGTCGTCGAGGTGGATGACCTGCGCGTCGACGTGGTCGAGCAGGGCGTCGACATCGTCGACGAGGTCTGCTTCCAGATCGGGCGTGGAGAGGTGCTCGGCCTCGTGGGAGAGTCTGGCTCGGGCAAGTCGACCGTGGGCCTCGCGCTCATGGGCCACACGAGGCGCGGCGCGCGGATCGTGGGCGGGCGGATCCTCGTCGACAGGCGGGAGATTCTGAAGCTGCCCGCGAACGAGATCCGCGCGCTCCGGGGGAGAACGGTCTCTTACGTCCCCCAGGATCCGGCCTCTGCGCTCAACCCGGCGATCCGGATCGGGGCCCAACTCGAGGAGACCCTCTCGGCCCACAACTACGGTGCTTCGCGCGACGAGCGGCGCGAGCGCCTCGACGAGATGCTCGACGAGGTGCTCCTTCCGCGCGACGAGGGCTTTCTCGCACGCTATCCCCATCAGCTCTCGGGGGGCCAGCAGCAGCGGGTCGGGCTGGCGATGGCCTTCGCGTGCCGCCCCAGCGTGATCGTGTTGGACGAGCCCACGACCGGGCTCGACGTCACGACCCAGGCGCACGTGCTCGACACCGTGCGCGACCTCTGCGGGGTGCATCACGTGGCGGCCCTCTACGTGAGCCACGACCTCGCGGTCGTGGCGTCGCTCGCAAGCCGCGTCGCGGTCATGTACGCGGGCCGTGTCGTGGAGCAGGGCCCCCGGGAAGCCCTCTACCACGCCGCGGCTCATCCGTACGCGCGGCGCCTCATCGAAGCGATCCCGGAGATGTCGGGCCGGCACGCGCTCGTCGGCATCCCCGGGGCCGCTCCCCGCCCCGGCCACCGGTCCAGCGGCTGCTTCTTCGCCCCGCGCTGCACGTACGCCGTGGAGCGGTGTACGCAGGAGTTCCCTCCAGTCGAGCGCGTCGGCGACCGGCACGAGGTGCGCTGCTACCGAAAGGACGACGTGCTGGCCGAGGCGAAGCACGGCCGCAAGCCGGCCGAGCAGCTCGGCGTCCTCGGACCTGGGGACGGGTTGGTGAGCGCCCAGCGGGTCACCGCCTCCTACGGCGACCGGGAGGTGTTGCACGACGTCAGCCTGGCCGTCAAGCCGCAGGAGTGTCTCGCCCTCGTGGGCGAGTCGGGCTCGGGGAAGACGACGCTCGCACGCTGCATCTCCGGCCTCCACCGCGAGTTCACCGGCGACATCGAGCTGCGGGGCGAGCGCCTGGCGCCCGGTGCCCGCGCGCGCGGCCTGAAAACGCGGCAGGAGATCCAGTACGTCTTCCAGAGCCCGTACAGCTCCCTGAACCCGCGCCGAACGGTGGGTCAGATCGTGGGCCAGCCGCTCAAGCTCTTCTTCGACCTGAGGCGCCGCGAAGTCGACGCCCGAGTGGCTGCAATGCTGGACCGAGTCGCGCTCGGGCCCACCGTCGTCGACCGCTACCCCGACCAGCTGTCCGGTGGCGAGCGGCAGCGCGTCGCCATCGCGCGCGCGCTCGTGTGCAAGCCCTCGCTCCTGATCTGCGACGAGGTCACCTCGGCCCTCGATGTGTCCGTCCAGGCGGCAATCGTCCAGCTCCTGCACGCGCTCCAGCTGGACATGGGCCTGACGATGCTCTTCGTGACGCACAATCTCCCACTCGTGCGGTCGATCGCCCACCGGATCGTGGTGATGAGCGACGGGCGCATCGTCGAGTTCGGCCCGGCTGACCGCGTCCTCGACGCCCCCCAGGCCGAGTACACCCGGAAGCTGCTCGAGGCGATTCCCGAGCTGGAGCCAGCCCGAGCGGGCGACGGCGCGCCCCCCGCCGGCGGCTGACGTGGCGGACCGAGGCCTGCTCGAGGTTCGCCGCGAAGGGGCGGCGGCGCTGCTCGTCCTCCGCCGCGAAAGCAAGGCCAACGCCCCCTCCCCCGCGCTCGAGCAGGCCCTGCTCGAGGCGCTGGAAGGCGAGGAAGTGCGCGGGAGCGCTGTCGTCGTCCTCACCGACGAGGGACGCGCCTTCTCGGCGGGCGCGGATGTCAACGAGCTCCGGGACGTCAGCCCCGAAGCGGTCGCCGCCTACTACCGGGAGAGCGGACAGGTCTACGAGCGGATCGCCATCCTGCCGCAGCCGACGTTGGCCGCCGTCCACGGCTACTGCCAGGGCGGAGGACTCGAGCTTGCGCTCGCCGCCGACTTCCGGATCGCCGACGAGACCGCGGTCTTCGGGCTCCCCGAGGTGTCGCTCGGGATCATCCCGAGCTCGGGCGGCACGCATCGGCTCGCGCGGCTCGTGGGTCCGGCGCGCGCGAAAGAGCTCATGCTCCTGCGGCCGCGCCTCGACGCGCGGGAGGCGCTCGAGCTCGGCCTCGTGACTGAGGTCGTTGCCGAGGGAAAGGCCCTCGAGCGCGCGCTCGAGCTGGCCGCCGGGCTGGCGGAGCTGCCGGCGCTCGCGGTCGCCGTCGCCAAGGAAGCCGCAGAGGCCGCCGCGGGCTCGTCTCGGGAGGCAGGTCTTCTGATCGAGCGGCTCGCGTACGCGATGCTCGCATAGACGACGCGCAGACGGCTGCCGACGCGTTCGTCGCCAGGTCCCGCCCGGCGAAGGAAGGCTAGCTCGGCGCGGGTCGCGGCGGCGGCTCGGCGAGCCCCTAGGCGTCGACCCCGCCGTCGACGACCACCGTCGTCCCCGTGACGTAAGCGCCGCCGGGGGAGGCCAGGAATGCGATGACGGCGGCGACCTCGTCGGGCCGCCCCAGGCGGCCGAGCGGGACGGCCTGCTCCCACTCCGCGATGCGCTCGGCGCCGTAGCCCTCGAGCCCTTCCGTGAGGATCGTCCCGGGGGCGACGCAGACCGCGCGCACGCCGCGCGGCCCCCACTCGTTCAGACGTGGCGCCGGCGCGCGGCTTCCAGGTCGACGTGGTCGTAGCCGACGCTCGGCGTGGCGACGATTCGCAGCCCCGGGGAGGCGGTCCAGCTTCGGCGTCGCCCACGTGGGCTCCCCAGACGACGAGCCCTGCGACGTCGTCCCCCGCCCACGGGGGCGGCGCCTCCGCGACCGTGGCCTCTACTTCCCCGAGGAGCTCCCGGGCGTGCTCGAGGGGGAACCGAGCCGTCGAATCCCAGACGAGGACGCGCATCCCCGCGACTCTAACCCGCCTCCTGGCGCGCCAGCACCTCTCTGAGCAGCCCGGGGCGGTCGGTGAAGATCCCGTCCACGCCCAGCTCGGCGAGCTGCTCCATGCGCGCGGGGTCGTTGACGGTCCAGACCATCCTTGCCAGCCCCAGGGAGCGGGCGAGCGCAAGCTGCCGGGGGCGCGCGCGGTCGTCCCTGTACGTCACGCCCCAGAGCCTTGCCGCGGCCGTCGGGTCGGGCCGCCGCCCCAGGTGTAAGACATAGCGGAGGTCGGGGCGCGTCCGTTGCGCGCGCCACAGGTCGCGGATGCGAGGGGAGATGACGAGCACGGTCTCGGCGGGGACCCGGTGAGCGCGGAGCGCAACGAGGATGCCCTCCATGCACGCCGCCTCTTTGACGTCAACTGCGATGCCGACCCGCCCGCTCAACGCAGCGAGGATCTCGTCCAGCTTCGGCGTCTCGGGAGGGGGTCCTGAGCGGACTGGATCGTGGTGGACGACGAGCGTGCCGTCGGGGGCGCGGCGAACGTCGAACTCGACGTAGTCGGCGCCCTGCTCCACGGCGATCTCGAACGCCTCGAGCGAATTCTCGGGAGCGTCGCAGCTGGCGCCGCGGTGCGCGATGACGATCACGTGAGAAGGCGCTGCATTAGCTCGACGTCGATTCGGCCGACGATACCGTCGGCCTGGAACACCGCGGAAGGATGGGGTCTGCTTGGGAAATTCTCAGGTTTCGTGTGTTCCTGGTGCCCCGAAGGGCGGTTTCGATTCCGAATAGCTCCCTCGGCAACTTGCCAAGGACCGTCTTGGTCGACCGCTACTCGTCCGGCTCGGGGCCGAGGTTGACGACCTTCCGCTGGCCGTCGACCCCACCCCCAGGCCCACCGCGGCGCACGGACCCTCGGTGAACCCGTCCCCCCGATGACCTCGATGCTCCAGTCGTCGTACCCGCGGGCAGCGAGCTCGTGGCGAACGAGCGCGCGGGCCTCTTCCTCCCGGGAGGCATTTCGGATCACGCTCCGAACTTCCGTACGATGCACCGAGCTCTGCGGCGATCGCGTCGCGAAGAGCGGCGAAGGGTTCCGCCTTCGCCGGGTACGTCGGGGGAGGTCGGGGAGTCCGAGGTGTTCGCAGGTGTGTTCGCCCGAGCTCGGGAACACGCCGACGGCGCCGTCTCGAGCACACAGGCGGCCAGACTCTCGGGCGCAGGCCCGGGTCCCATGTCTCCCTGGCAGGGCGAGCTCCCGCTGGAGGCGCACGTCCGTGCGGCGCCGCCAGGCCTCGAGGAAGACGATCGAGGTCAGATCTTGTGCGAGCGCCCAGTCTGCCGTGCGGCGGAAGAGATAGTTGCAGACGGCCCATGCGTGCCGTTCCGAAGCGATGGAGGTTCGGCGGGGGTGCTCGATCCGCTCGATCCGATGCCGGTCGGCGCGCGTACCTCCTGGTGGGGTGTTTCTCGTCTGTCGGTCTCGCTCGACTCCAGACGTCCGATCGACCGACGGTTCTGTCAATCGGCTCCCACCCATGAGGAGGTCGCTCATGCATGGTCTGCAGTTGCCGCGAAGCCGATCCGCCCACGGACCTTCACGGCAGTACCGGTACGTCGTCTTTCTGCTCGCCACCCTGGCTGTGCTTGTCGCACCGGCCGTGGCCTCAGCCGCCAAGGGCTTCACAGAGGAAGTTGCCTCCGCGCGCTGGTCGACCCCGTTCCAGTGCCCGGATGGCACCACGGCCGCCGACGGCCGTCTGATCGTGGAGACGGACAACTTCATCGAGGCGGGGACGACGCGTGACCCCAATCCGCCCCTCAGGGTCGGCTTCGTGGGCCAGTGTCCCGACGGCACCTTCAGTTGGGGCTTCGTCCGGGCTGCGCCGACCCAGTTCGACCCGGACCTTAAGAACGTGAGTCTCAGCGGCACGTTCGCCAACGTGCGGGACAACCGCGGCGGGCTGCACACGGTTTCGGTCGACGCTAGCTGGACCGGGACAGGACCGATCATGACCACGGTCAACGGGCCTGGCTCGAAGCGCAAGGAGCGCTCGGCGACCGCGACGGCGACGATCGTCTTCGACGGAAACACGCTCGTCGACGGCGCCGCCAACTTCCCGTTCCCCGCGCCGTTCATCCGAGTCGATATCGAGAAGTAGCTCAAGCTCCGCCAGGAGCTCGTCAGTTAAGGAGGAGGCCGACCTGTAAGGGGCCGACCTCCTCCGTTCTCCGTTTCCGTACTTGAGCCGCCTGGTCCGACCCCCGTGGCCTGCCGACCGAGTGCGCGTGGGCTCAGGCACAGCGGCAGTTTGCTGGCGAAAGTGGGCGGGCGCGACGCAAACGACCGCAATTTTGTCGTTCTCGTCGAGCCGGTAGAGCCGCGGCGCCGGCAGCGTGACGGGGCCCTCCGGCGAAGTCCGCGTCCACGATCAGCATCAGCAGAGCGTTGCGTTCGTCGTCGAAGCTGGCGAGCACGCATTCTCATTTCAGACAACGCCGCATCCCGCACACATCCCGCGGGAAGGCGCCGGAAGCTCCGGCCCACACCCGCTGATCCCCGCAACGCCACCGTCGCAAAGCCCTGCTCACGATGGGAATCCGCGCCTATCCCCGCTCAGGCCGGAAGCGCTATGACCGGCCTGTCACGCCGGAGGTCGCGGGTTCGAGTCCCGTCGCTCCCGTCTCTCAAGCTACGCGGGAACTCTCTTCGGCGCGCGGACATAATCGGTCGATGGGGCAGGCGACCGATGGTGACCTGTGGCGGCGTGCGGTGGACGGTGAACCCGACGCCTTCGGTGTTCTCTTCGAACGGCACGCACGGGCCGTCTACAACTATCTCTTCCGCCGCACGGCGGACTGGGCGCTCGCAGAAGACCTGACCTCGGTCGTCTTCCTCGAGGCCTGGCGGCGCCGCACGGACGTGCGCCTCCAGCGGGAGCTCGCCCTGCCGTGGCTGCTCGGGGTGGCAACGAACGTTCTCCGCAACAGACGCCGCTCGCAGCGGCGGCACCGCGCCGCGCTCGAGCGGCTGCCGCGCGAGCACGCCCGCGACTTTGCCGAGGAAGCGATCGGCCGGCTCGACGACGAGCGTCAGATGCGAATCGTGCTACGAGCGATCGCGAAGTTGCCCAGGCGGGAGCGGGACGTGCTTGCCCTCTGCGCCTGGGCCGAGCTCAGCTATGAGGAAGCCGCCGTTGCGCTTGGCGTTCCGGTGGGCACGGTGCGCTCGCGTCTTTCGAGGGCACGGGCGCGAATTCGGGAACTCAGCCCGGCCCACGGACACGAACCGGACTGCGAGCCTGCCGTCCCGGCGAAGGAGGCGTGAAGGATGAACGACGAAACTCGCATTCCGGCCCAGCGTGACCTCCCTCCGGGACGGCTCCAGCTCCGAAAGGAGCATCTCGTGAGGGAAGTGCCCATGTGGGATCGAGCGGCCCAGCGGCGAAGGCGTCGCCTCGCTCTCGTCGTTGTTCCGGCGGTCTTCGCCGTGCTGGCCGTCACCGGCTTCACCACCTACGCGCTCACCCGGGAGCCCACCCACCTCGAGAGCGTTGGCTGTTTCGAGACAGCTGACCTCGACGGGAACATCGCAATCGTGAACGCCGACGGAAGGGCTCCGACGGCGATCTGCGCCGAGCTGTGGCGGCAGGGAGACATGGGGCCTGGGCCTGCGCCCGAGAGTCTGGCCGCCTGTGTGCTCGAGACGGGCGCAGTCGGCGTGTTCCCGAGCTCGGGCAAGGAGACCTGCGAACACCTCGGACTCGCCGACCTCCCACCAACATACGCGGCGGAGGCGGAGCGCTTCGCTGCACTTCGCGACGCGATCGCCGCGGAGCTCGGCGCGTCGTACGGAAGTACGGAGCGTGATCCGAAATGCCTACGGGAAGAGGAGGCTCGCGCGATCGTTCGCAGCGAGCTCGCTGCCCGCGGGTACGAGGACTGGAGCATCGATGTCATCGGGAGCGGGTTCACCGAGAGTCCGTGCGTCGCGGTGGGCCTGGGATTCGACGGCGAGCGGAAGGTCGTCCTCCTCGTCCCCGAGCCGGACGCGTAGCGGTCGACTAAGACGCGCGCGTGACGCCCTACGAGCTGAGCCGCGGCGCTCACGAGCTCGGACGGATGTTCTGGTTGAGCCGGAAGAGGTTGGTCGGGTCGTAGCGGCGTTTGATCTCCGCGAGCCGGTCCCAGGTCTTCCCTGGGTACGCCTCGCGGACACGCGCCTCGCCTTCGTCCGCGAGGAAGTTGACGTAGACGCCCGGAGCCCCGTCGCCGAGCGCTGCCGCCAGGCTGCCGACCCACGCGTCCTGCTGCGGCGTGTCCTCGGCCCGCTGGTAGAGGGTGCCCAGAGCGACCATGACGCGGCGCTCTCGATGGGCGAACGCGGTTGCGTCCGGCGAGACCCGCGCCATCGCACCGCCCAGCACGCGAAGCTGCGCCACCGCCACGTCCGCCGTCGCCGACCGGAGGTGGTCCACGATCGCCTCTCCGGACTCCTCGTCCAGGCTGTCGATGAAGAACGAGCGCACGCTCTCCCTCCCGGGCGGCCCTGCCTCTTCGTCTCCGAGCAGCCGGTACATCTCCGGATACGACATGGGCTTGACGAAATCGGCAAGCGGCTCGGCGATCGTGCGGAAGGGCGCCATCGCCGGCTCGCCGGCCTCGACGTCGCCCGCATAGCACACGAGCGCGATCACGACGGGCTTGCCGTGCGCCTCCGCGGGCAGGAACGGCATCGGCGGCGCGACCATGACGTTGGCGATCGCCGAGAGTTCCTCAGGCGCGGCTTCCGCCTCGGCGACGAACGAGGCGATCGCCTCCGCCGTTGCCGGCAGGATCAGCAGGCCGCCGAGGATCGTGCCGACCTCGTGGAGCCGGTACTCGAACCGGGTCGCGACGCCGAAGTTGCCGCCGCCGCCGCGGATCGCCCAGAACAGGTCCGGATGCGTCTCTTCGTCCACGGACAGCAGGTCGCCGTCGGCGGTGACGACCTCGGCGGCGAGCAGGTCGTCGATCGTGAGCCCGTGCTTCCTGACGAAGAATCCGACGCCGCCGCCGAGCGTGAGCCCGCCGATTCCGACTGAGCCCGTGTCGCCGAACCCGGTGGCGAGTCCGTGCTCGCCCGCAGCGACCGTGTACCGGCCGGCAGTCAGACCCGTCTGCGCCCAGGCGGTGCGACCGCGAACGTCGATCTCGAAAGCCTGCATCTCGGAGAGGTCGAGCACGATCCCGCCCTCGGACACGCCGTGGCCGGCCAGGCTGTGGCCTCCGCTGCGGACGGCCAGCTCCGCCCTGCTCTCACGCGCGAGCGAGACGATGCGCGACACGTCGCTCACGTCCGCCGCCCGGGCGATAACGGCCGGCCGGCGGTCGATGCTCCCGTAGAAGACCGAGCGCGCTTGCTCATAAGCGTCGTCGGCGGGCGTGATCACCCGCCCTGGGAGAATCGCCCGCAGCTCTTCGATGACACCGTTCCCAGTCACGCTGCTCATCGCTCTTCGAGGACGTCCCGCAGGGTGACGGCGAACGCTTCCGGCTCGCCGCGCCAGCCGAACTCTCCGCCGAGGAAGCCGCCGTGGTGGCTTGGGAAGATGACAGGTTCGGTTCCGAGTCGTTCGGCGATGGCCAGCGCGGCGCGGTGGGCCATCTCGCCCTCGGACTCGGCGCCGGCCCCGACGACGATGCGGGTCGACGCCGCGCGCAGTGCGTCGAAGTCGTGCTCATAGTGCGTCGTGCCGTTGTCGTGTCCGAGCAGGGGATCGTCGCGGGAGCCGTCGTCCTCGATCGGGAGCCCGAACTCGGCGGGATTCGGGGTCGGCAACTGGGGGAAATCGGCCGGGATCGGCCCCTTCAGGCTGCTGAGCACCATGAACTTGGCCATCGCGGGCCCGAAGCCCTCGCGCCGGTAGGTCTCGTGAATGTGGTCCAAGGCGGCAAGCGCCGGCTCCCCGTCGGGCAGCAGGCTCGCCGCGGGCGGCTCGTGCGCTACGAGCGTACGCACCTGCTCGGGGTGCCGGGCGACCAGCATGAGCCCGGTGACCGCGCCGCCGCTGCTCCCGAAGATGTCGACCGGCCCCGCGTCGAGAGCGGAGATCAGCCGATGCACGTCGTCTGCGTGCTCGTCGGCAGTCGACGCCGTGGCGCCGTCGGTCCGCTCGCTGCGCCCGATGCCGCGCGGGTCGTAGGTCACCACGGTCCGGTCGCGGAAGTGCCCGGCCAGGGTGGTGAAACCGGTCGCGTCCATTGGCAACGCGATCATCAGGAGCGGGGGCGCGGTGGGCTCGGCCTCGGCGTCGCGGACGTCGTAGCGCAGCCGGGCGCCCGGCACGTCCAGGGTCTCGGTTCTCGGCTCGGTCACGGTTCTCGGCTCGCTCATGAGAACGTCCTTTCTCGAGGTTTCGTCATTCAGACCGGCCGGACCGGCGAGACTCATCGGTCGGTGTCACGGTTCGGCAGCGCCCCGAGCACGTCAAGTCCTGCGAGCCCCTCATGCCCGCAGGACTTGACGAATCGTTAGCCGGTCAGACCGTCGAAGGGCGGGCTTCCACGGTCTGCTGCGCACCCGCTTCAGCGGAGCGATCGCGTGCCTGTCGGTCCCAGGCGATGTCGAGGACGAGCAGGATCAGGTTCGCTCCCACGATCGCCCCCAAGATTCCGGTGAGCAGGGCGAGCAGGTCATCAGAGGCGTTGAATCCGAGCCAAACGCCGACCAGGGCGCCGCCGACGGCCGCCGCGAGCCCGATCCGCCTGTCGGCAGCCGGCCGGTCGCGGTTCGCCCAGGCGAGGTAGATCCCGAGTCCGACAGGCACGCCTACGGACAGGGCCGCGAGCAGCTCGTCATCGAGCGGGACACCCGGCATCGTCGTCGTGACGATCAGGACGCCTGCGAACCAGCCGCCCAGACCGAGGACGACCGGGTAGACCGAACGCAGCACTGCGCTTGCCTTGCGTCCGTAGCCTCCCAGCTTATGAACGCGGACCGTCATCCAGAGCAGCGAGAGGACGGTCAGGAGTGCCAGGCCAACCATCCCTCCGGCGATGCCCTTTGCCAGCGCCGGCTGGGTCACCTCAGGCGTGAAGTCGACCGCCTGCGGCTCGTAGAGCGAGTCGTCGACCTCGCCGCTGGCCAGGTAGGTGTTGATCAGGCGGGTGCCGGCTTCCGGCTGCTCCGTCCAGAAGCTCGTCGAGTGCCCGAACCCCGGCAGCACAACCTGTTGGCCGTTCGGCAGGTGTGGGAGGAGCTCATTCGTCGCGGCCTGCGGCGGCGTCGCGACGTCG
>Ga0081538_10002335_pt1 | contig 18709 bp, 14 predicted proteins | sample TabmetS5T2R1_FD_71022 | JGI IMG/M metagenome (GOLD analysis project Ga0081538, IMG submission 71022) | Tabebuia heterophylla rhizosphere microbial communities from the University of Puerto Rico - S5T2R1 | ecosystem: Host-associated > Plants > Roots > Rhizosphere ... | reverse complement strand
CATGTGCAGGCGGTCCATGATGACGTCGGCGGTGGCGCCGTTGACCGGCGAGGTGAAGTACATCTGCCGGTGCCCGTGCATGGTGTTGAAGCGCCGGTCGCCCTGGAAGCCGAGCCCGGTCAGCAGGTCCAGCACCGGGCGCTTGGCCTTGGACACCGAGGCGAAGTCCATGTCCTGGTCGCCGCGCTGCCGCGGCGGGTAGTCGGGGGTCAGGAAGCGGACCGCCTGGCCGCCGAGCAGCTTGAGGGGGACCTCCTCCTGGTTGGCGGTCTCCACCGCCCGGATCGCCGCCGAGAACGCGTCGGCCGGCATGCTCATCGCTGTGCACCTCGTTCCTGCGTGGTTCGCCCGAAACGCTCTCACGCCGGCTCGGCGTTCGCGACTCAGGGTTGCGGTAGGCGCAACCCTACGCTGCCGGGCGCCGCCGCGACCGGGCAGCATCCCCCGTATGGCGACACCGTCGCGCTACGACTTCGTGGTCGTCGGAGGCGGCTCGGCAGGCTCCGTCCTGGCCAACCGGCTCAGCGCCGACCCGTCCAACCGGGTCCTGGTGCTGGAGGCGGGCCGGCCCGACCACCGCTGGGACGTCTTCATCCACATGCCCGCGGCGCTGTCGTTCCCGATCGGCAGCCGCTTCTACGACTGGCGCTACCGCTCCGAGCCCGAGCCGGGGCTGCACGGGCGCCGCGTCGCCCACGCCCGCGGCAAGGTGCTGGGCGGCTCCAGCAGCATCAACGGCATGATCTTCCAGCGCGGCAACCCGCTGGACTACCAGCGCTGGGCCGCCGAGCCGGGCATGGAGCGCTGGGACCACGCCCACTGCCTGCCGTACTTCAAGCGGATGGAGACCTGCCTGGCGGCCGCGCCCGACGACCCCTGGCGCGGCCACCACGGCCCGCTGGTGCTGGAGCGCGGCCCCGCCTCCAGCCCCCTGTTCCGCGCCTTCTTCGAGGCGGTGCAGCAGGCGGGCTACCAGCTCACCGACGACGTCAACGGCTACCGGCAGGAGGGCTTCGCGGCCTTCGACCGCAACCTCCACCGCGGCCGGCGCCTGTCGGCGTCGCGCGCCTACCTGCACCCGGTGCGGCACCGGCCGAACCTGGAGGTGACCACGAGGGCGCTGGTGACCAGGGTGCTGTTCCGGGGCGGGCGCGCGGTCGGCGTGGAGTACACCCGCGGCGGCGGGCCGCCGCGGCGGGTCGACGCCGGCGAGGTGGTCCTCTGCGGCGGCGCCATCAACTCGCCGCAGACGCTCCAGCTCTCCGGGGTCGGCGCCGCGGCCGAGCTGGCCGCCCTGGGGATCGAGGTGGTCGCCGACCTGCCAGGGGTCGGCGAGAACCTCCAGGACCACCTGGAGGTGTACGTGCAGCACGGCTGCTGCCAGCCGGTGTCGGTGGCGCCCTACCTCAAGTACCGGTGGCGGCCGTGGGTGGGGCTGCTGTGGCTGCTGCACCGGGGGCCGGGCGCGACCAACCACTTCGAGGCGGGCGGCTTCGTCCGCGGCAACGACGACGTCGCCTACCCCAACCTGATGATCCACTTCCTGCCCATCGCCATCCGCTACGACGGCTCGATGCCGGCCGGCGGCCACGGCTACCAGGTGCACATCGGGCCGATGTACTCCGACGCGCGCGGGTCGGTGAAGATCAGGAGCCCGGACCCGCGCGCCCACCCGGCGCTGCGCTTCAACTACCTGTCGACCGACCAGGACCGGCGCGAGTGGGTGGAGGCGGTCCAGGTCGCCCGGCGCATCCTCGGCCAGCCGGCGTTCCGCCCCTTCGACGACGGCGAGGTCTCGCCGGGACCGGGGGTGCGGACCGACGGCGAGATCCTCGACTGGGTGGGCCACCAGGCCGAGACCGCGCTGCACCCCTCCTGCACCTGCAAGATGGGGACCGACCCAATGTCGGTGGTGGACCCGGCGAGCATGCGGGTGCACGGGCTGGAGGGCCTGCGGGTGGTGGACGCCTCGGTGCTGCCGTTCGTCACCAACGGCAACATCTACGCCCCGGTGATGATGGTGGCCGAGAAGGCCGCCGACCTGATCCTCGGCAACACGCCCCTGCCGCCGGAGCCGCTGGAGTTCTACCGCGCCCCGGAGACGCCGCGCCGGCCGGTGTAGCCGAGCCGGCGTGACACCGTCCCGGCCGCGTCGATGGTGAGCCGGCCCAGGCGGGCCAGGTCGACCGTGCGGACCCGGAACGACGGCCCGGAGATCGACAGGGCGGCGATCACCTCGCCGCTGAGCCGCCGCACCGGCGCCGCCACCGCGTTCAGGCCCTCCTCCAGCTCGTCCTGGATGGTCGCGTAGCCGCGGGCGCGGACCTCCTCGAGCTGGCGCCGCAGCCGGGCCGGGTCGGTGACGGTGCGCGCGGTGAGCGCCTCCAGCGGCCGCGCCAGGAACTGGCGCCGCTCGGGCTCGGGCATGTGGGCCAGCAGCACCTTGCCGCTGGAGCTGGCGTGCAGCGGCGTGCGCCGCCCCACCCAGTTGGTGCTGGCGACCAGGTGGGCGCTGGAGACCTGGTCGACGTAGACCACGCCGCCGCCGGACAGCACGCCGATGTTGACCGTCTCGTGGGTCCGCTCGGCCAGCTCCTCCAGCACCGGATGGGCCGTGCGGACCAGGTCGATGCTGGCCATGGCGGCGCCGACCAGCCGGATCAGCCCGAACCCCAGGCGGTAGCGGTCGGTGGCCGGGTCCCGTTCCAGGAGGCCGCCGTCGGCCAGGGTCGCCGCCAGCCGCGACGCGGTCGCCTTGTGGACGCCCAGCCCGCGGCCCAGGTCGGTGACGCCGAGCTCGCCCTCCTCGGCGATCAGCTCCAGGGCCCGCAGCGCCCGGTGGACCGACCGCACCCCGCCCCGCCGCTCGTCGCCCATGACGCAACTGTAGCTTGCCTGGTGCACCCTCGGGCCATACGCTCGGCGGCCATGCGGTACTGGCGGGCGGCCGAGCCGAGGCGCTCCTACGACGTGGTGGTGGTCGGCGGCGGGGGCCACGGCCTCGCCACCGCCTACTACCTCGCCCGCAACCACGGCGTCACCGACGTGTGCGTGGTCGAGAAGGGCTGGCTCGGCGGCGGCAACACCGCCCGCAACACCACCATCATCCGGTCCAACTACCTGTGGGACGAGTCGGCCGCCATCTACGAGCACTCGCTGAAGCTGTGGGAGACGCTGGAGGACGACCTCGGCTTCGACCTGAGCTTCAGCCAGCGCGGCGTCCTCAACCTGGCGCACGACCTCCAGGACGTGCGCGCCTCGCGGCGGCGCGTCAACGCCAACGCGCTCAACGGCGTGGACGCCGAGTGGCTCACGCCCGCGGAGGTCGCCCGCTTCTGCCCGATCGTCAACGTCTCCCCGGACGTTCGCTACCCGGTGCTCGGCGCCACCCTCCAGCGCCGCGGCGGCATCGCCCGCCACGACCGGGTCGCGTGGGGGTTCGCCACCGCCGCCGACCGCCTCGGCGTCGACATCGTGGAGCACGCCGAGGTGACCGGGTTCGCCCGCGCCCCCGGCGGCCGGGTGACGGGCGTGCACACCACCCGCGGGACGATCGCCGCCGGCAGCGTCGCGCTGGTGGCCGCCGGCCACACCTCGGTGCTGGCCGCCATGGTGGGGCTGCGGCTGCCGTTGCAGTCCCATCCCCTGCAGGCGCTGGTGTCGGTGCTAGTAGCACCGGTTCTCGGCTGCGTGGTGATGTCCAACGCCGTGCACGTGTACGTGTCCCAGGCCGACAAGGGCGAGCTGGTGATGGGCGCCGGCATCGACGCGCACAACTCCTACACCCAGCGGGGCTCCTTCCACGTGATCGAGCAGCAGATGGCCGCCGCGCTGGAGCTGTTCCCGGTGTTCGCCCACGCCAAGCTGCTGCGGACCTGGGGCGGCATCGTCGACGTCTGCCCCGACGCCTCCCCGATCATCGGCCCCACCCCGATCGAGGGGCTGTACCTGAACTGCGGCTGGGGCACCGGCGGCTTCAAGGCCACGCCCGGGTCCGGCTGGGTGCTGGCTGAGACGATCGCCAAGGGCGCGCCGTCGGCGCTGGCGGCGCCGTTCGCGCTGGAGCGGTTCACCAGCGGCGCGCTGATCGACGAGCACGGCGCGGCGGCGGTGGCGCACTGATGCTGCTGCTGCCTTGCCCGTGGTGCGGGCCGCGCGACGAGGTCGAGTTCGCCTACGGCGGCCAGGCCGGCATCGCCTACCCGGCCGACCCCGACGCGCTGGACGACGCCGCCTGGGGCGACTACCTGTTCATGCGCGACAACCCCAAGGGCCGCTTCGCCGAGCGCTGGTACCACCTGCACGGCTGCCGGCGCTGGTTTGACCTGGAGCGCGACACGGCCACCAACGACCTGCTGGGAGCGTAGATGCGGCGGCTCGCCTCCGGGGGCGCCGTGGACCGCGGCGCGCCGCTGCGGTTCCGCTTCGACGGCCGCGAGCTCCAGGGCCTGGCAGGCGACACGCTGGCGTCGGCGCTGCTGGCCGCCGGCCTGGGCGGCGGCTTCCGGTCGCCGCTGCTGGGCCGGCCGCGCGGGGTGATGACCGCCGGGCCGGAGGAGCCGTGCGCGTTCGTGGAGGTACAGGCGCCGTGGTTCGACCTGATCGCGCCGGCCACGATGGTCCCGCTGGTCGACGGGCTGACCGCGACCGCGCGCGCCGGCGTCGGCCGGCTGCCCGGCCCGGCGACCCCCACGCCCCCGAGCCGCCAGCGGCACGCGCACGTGGAGACGCTGGTGGTCGGCGCCGGCGTCGCCGGCCTGCGGGCCGCGCTGCAGGCGGCGCGCCGCGGCGACCGCGTGCTGCTGGTGGACGAGCGCACCTTCATGGGCGGGACCGCGCGGTCCTCCGACACGGTCGACGGGCGGCCGGCGTGGGCGTGGGTGGAGGACGCCGCCGCCGAGCTGCGCGCCGCCCCCGACGTCACCGTGCTCCAGGACGCCGCCGCGCTGGGCGTGTACGACGCCGGCTACGTGGTCGTCCACCAACGCGCGGCCCCGGTGCAGACGTTGTGGCACGTGCGCGCCGGGCGGGTGGTGCTGGCCACCGGCGCGCACGAGCGGCCGGTCGCGTTCGCCGGCAACGACCGGCCCGGGGTGATGCTGTCGGGCGCCGTGCTGACCTACCTGGACCGCTTCGGCGTGCTCCCCGGCGAGCGGGCGCTGGTGTTCACCACCAACGACGCCGGCTACCAGGCGGCCAGGGCGCTGCGCGCCGCCGGCGCGGAGGTGGCCGCGATCGTGGACGTCCGCCGCGAGGCCGCCGCGCAGGAGCAGGCCCGCGCCGACGGGTACGGGGTGGTCGCCGGCCTGCTGGTCGCCGTCGAGGCCGCCGGCGACCCGGTGCGCGTCGCCGCGGGCGTGGCGCTCACGGCGACCGGCGAGGAGCTCCGCTTCGAGGCCGACCTGGTGGCCGTCTCCGGCGGCTGGAACCCGGTCACCCAGCTCCACCGCGCGATCGGCGGCGGGCTGCGCTACGCGGCCGACCGGAGCTGCTTCGTCCCCGACGGCGGGCCGGCGTGGCTGGAGGTGGTCGGCGCCGCCGCCGGCGAGGTCCCCGCCGCCGCGCCGTGCTGGTACGTGGCGGCCGACGACCTCTCCGGGCACTTCGTGGACCTCCAGCGCGACCAGACGGTCGCCGACATCGCCGCGGCGCTCTCCAGCGGCCTGCGCAGCGTCGAGCACGTCAAGCGCGCCACCTACATCGGCACCGCCGTCGACCAGGGCCGCGCCTCCGGCGCGCTGGCCGCCGAGGTCGTCAACCAGCTCCTCGGCACCGACCCCGGCGCGCAGGGCCCGACGAACGCCCGGCCGCCGTGGACGCCGGTCGCCTTCCACGTGCTCGCCGGCCCCTACCGCGGCCAGGCGTATGACGCGGTCCGGGTGACGCCGATGCACGACGCGCACGTGGCGCGCGGCGCGGTGTTCGACAACGTCGGCCAGTGGAAGCGCCCCTGGTACTTCCCGCGCGACGGCGAGTCGATGCACGCCGCGGTGCTGCGGGAGTGCGCGGCCGTGCGCAGCGGCGTCGGCATGATCGACGCCTCCACCCTCGGCAAGATCGAGGTCGTCGGCCCGGACGCGCCGGCGTTCCTGGACCGCATGTACAGCAACCAGATGTCGACGCTCCAGGTGGGCCGCATCCGCTACGGGCTCATGCTCGGCGTGGACGGCATGGTCTTCGACGACGGCGTGGCCATGCGCCTGGCCGACGACCGCTACCTGGTGACCACCACCACCGGCGGCGCCGCGCGCGTGCTGGACCGCTTCGAGGAGTGGCTCCAGACCGAATGGCCGCACCTGCGGGTCCACTGCACCAGCGTGACCGAGCAGTGGGCGGCCGTGGCGGTGGCCGGCCCCCGGTCCCGGGAGGTGCTTCAGGCGGCCGGCACCGACGTGGACGTCGCCCGCGAGGCCTTCCCGTTCATGGCCTGGCGCGACGGCCGGGTCGCGGGCGTGCCGGCGCGGCTGGCCAGGGTGTCGTTCTCCGGTGAGCTGGCCTTCGAGGTCCACGTCGCCGGCTGGCACGGCCTGCACGTGTGGGAGGCGCTGCAGGCCGCCGGCTCGCCGCTCCGGATCACGCCGTACGGGACCGAGACCATGGACGTGCTGCGCGCGGAGAAGGGGTTCGTGATGGTCGGGCAGGACACCGACGGCACCGTCACCCCCCACGACCTGGGGATGTCGTGGATCGTCAACCTCCGCAAGGGCGACTTCGTGGGGCGGCGCTCGCTGCTGCGACCCGACCTGCGGCGGCCGGACCGCCGGCAGCTCGTCGGGCTGCTGCCGGAGGACCCCGGCGTGCTGCTGCAGGAGGGCGCGCAGGTGGTCGCCGCCGAGCACGCGGCCGCCGCGCCGCCGGTGCCGATGCTCGGCCACGTGACCTCGTCCTACCACAGCGCGGCGCTGGGGCGGACGTTCGCGCTGGCGCTGGTGGAGCGCGGCCGCGAGCGGCTCGGCGCGGTCGTGTGCGCGCGCAGCTTCGACGGCGGCGCCCACCACGCGGTGCCCGCCACCGTCACCGAGCCGGTCTTCTACGACCCGCAGGGGGCCCGCCGCGATGGCTGACGCCGACCCGCACGCCGGAGCCCTCGCGTACGCGCGCTCGCCGCTTGCCGGCCGGGCGCGCGAGCTGGCCGCGGTGGGCGCGGCCGAGGTCGCGTTCCTGGCGCAGGTGGACCTGCGCGCCGACCCGGCGCTGGCGGCCCGCCTGCCGGTCGCGCTGCCGCTGGCCCCCAACACCTGGACCGCCGGCGGCGGCCGCGAGGCGCTGTGGCTCGGCCCCGACCAGTGGCTGGTGGTCGGCGCGCCCGGGTCGGCGCCGGCGATCGCCGCGGAGCTGGGCCGCGCCCTCCGGGGCGAGCACCACTCGCTGGTCGACACAAGCGCCAACCGGACGGTGGTGGAGCTGGCCGGCGAGGACCGCTTCGACCTGCTGGCCCAGGGCTGCGCCATCGACCTGCACCCGCGCGCCTGGCGGCCCGGGCGCTGCGCGCAGACGCTGCTGGCCCGGGTGCCCGTGCTGCTCCAGGAGCGCCAGGGGGCCACGCGGGTGTTCGTGCGCGCCTCGTTCGCCGCCCACCTGGCCGGCTGGCTCCACGCCGCCGGCACCTCCTGAGCGGGCGTCCGGCTCCGGGCCGGCGCGCATCAGCACCAGCGCGCGGACCGAGTCGGCGGCGTCGGCGCGGAGCCGCTCGCCGGGCTCGGCGAACTCGAAGCGGTCGGGCCCCGTCTGCGCCACGATCCCCAGTCCCGCCAGCGCCCGCAGCAGCCGCCGCAGCGACGGCGCATGCGCGTGGGTCCGCTCGGCCAGCTCCTGGGGGTGCTGTGGAGGCCGCTGGCGAGCAGGTCGGCGAGCCGTAGTTCCGCGGCGGCGTAGACGGTCTTGGCGGCCATGGCCCCGAAGGTCGCGTCGATGAGCGGCGACGGTGTCATCGGCAGCTCACCTCCGGGTTGAACTGGGCGAGCTCGCCGGCCGGGTTGTGCCTCCACACCCAGGCGTGGAGGTCGTAGTGGACCGGCTGGCCGGGCTCGTGGCCCTCCATCGGCCCGTCGAACGGCTCGCCGAACAGGCTGGGCCGGTCGTCGTCGGTGCCGAGGTCGCCGTCGGCGTCGTTCTTGACGTACTCGATGGCGGCCACCAGCCGCCGGATCGTCGGGGTGCGCTGCATCGGTCGGTGCTCCTCTTCACGGGGTCGGGGCGGGGATCGGGTGGATGGGGAGGAACAGGTCGTCGGGGTCGACCTCGGCCTTGACCCGCTGGAGCCGCCGGTAGGTGTCGGGCGGGAAGAAGGCGCGCGGGTCGGCCGGGCCCTTGGCGAAGTTGGCGTAGAGGCGGCCGGTGTCCCAGGGCCGCAACCGCTCGAACAGGGTGGCCAGGCGGGCCTCGATGGCGGCCGCCGCGTCGGGGCCGGCGGGGATGCCGGCGCCGAACAGCATGAACGCGGCGTCCAGCGTGGCCAGCGCGCCGGCGCCGGGGGCGGGCCGGGCGACGGCGCCGCCGAGCTGCCGCAGCTCGATCGAGTGCAGCGGCGAGCAGGTGCCGGGCCCGGCGGTGTCCACCAGCGCGTCGACCGCCTCGGCGGGCAGGTCGCCGAGGAGGCGGTGCTCGCCGACGCCGCCGGGGACGGGCCCGTCGGGGTCCATGTGCAGGTGGCTGAGGGCCAGCGGCGGCACCGCGGCGAAGGTGTCGATCTCCGGGCGCAGCGCGCGCAGCGGCCGCAGCAGGCCGGCGCCGGCGTCCTGGTCGCGCAGCATGGCGGCCTCGACGGCCACCAGCTGCCGGCCCCGGAAGGCCGCCGGGATCTCCGGGATGGGCGGGACCTGCAGCAGCCGCCCGATCGAGGTCACCTCGTCGGGCACGGACGGCAGCCACTCCCGCCACGCCTGCAGGACCTCCCGGGCCCGCTCCCACGGCCACGCCAGCCAGCCGGCGTACAGCTCGGGGACCGGGTAGAGCCGGAATTCCAGCGCGGTGACGGCGCCGAAGCGGCCGCCGCCGCCCCGCAGCGCCCAGAACAGCTCGGGGTCGTGGCGGTGGTCGACCCGCCGCGGGCGGCCCTCGGCGGTGACCAGCTCGATGGCGGTGACGCTGTTGGCCGCCAGGCCGTGGCGGCGCGCCAGCCAGCCCAGCCCGCCGCCCAGCGTGTAGCCGGCCACGCCCACGTCGGGTGAGGAGCCCGCCAGGCCGGCCAGGCCCGCCGCCGAGGCCGGCCGGCTGACGTCCAGCCACACGGCGCCCGAGGCCGCCCTGGCCGTCCTGGTCGCGGCGTCGACCTCCACCCCGGTCAGCCCCGACGTCTTCAGCAGGACGGTGTCCTGGAGCGGGGCGAGCGCGGAGGCGTGGTGCCCGGTGGTCTGTGCCGCCACGCGCAGGCCGAGGCCGCGGGCGGCGTCCCAGTCCGGGTCGCCGGGCAGCACCAGCCGGCCCGCCAGCCGCTCCCTGAGGTCCTCGAGGGTCGTCGCTCTGAGCACGATGGGTCGCTCCTTCGCGGTCGTGGGTTGCACACCAGCGACCCAGCGTCGCGGAGCGCGTCGCCGCCTCCCATCCCCCGGTCGCGGGGTCCCGCCATGGCAAACCCCCCCGTTTGCGGGGTTGCGGCCCGGCGCCGCGGCCGGTAACCATGGCGGGCGTGCTTGTGACCATGCCCGCCGACGTCCGGCGGCGGCGCGACGAGCTCGTTCTCCGGGTCCAGCGGGTCGACGACGCCGCCGACGTGTTCGCCGAAACCTCGACCCGCCTGCGCCGGCTGGTCCCGTTCGACGCGGCCGTGTGGCTGTCGACCGACCCCGGCACCGGGCTGCCAACGGCCCCGACGCTGGTGGAAGGCTTCGACCTGGGCCACCCCGACGCGTGCTCGGAGTTCTGGCGCCGCGAGTTCCTGGTCGAGGACGTCAACCTCTACCGCGACGTCGCCCGCGCCGAGGTCCCAGCGGCCGCGCTGCGGGCCACCGCCCGCGACCCCCGCCTGAGCAGCCGCCACCAGCGGTTCCTGCGCCCGTACGGGTCCGACGACGAGCTGCGGGCGGTGCTGCGCGTGGGCGACAGCCCCTGGGGCGCCATCACCCTGCTGCGCCGCGAGGGCAGGCCCGCCTTCAGCCACGCCGAGACCCGGCTGGTGGCGAGCCTGTCCGCGCCGCTGGGCGAGGCGCTGCGGGTCCGCGCCCGGCCGGCCGGGTCGCTGGGCGGGCTGGTGCGCCACGACCGGCCCGGCCTGCTGCTGTTCGACCGCGGCGGGGCGCTGGTGTCCGCCAACGAGCAGGCCAGGGCGTGGCTGGCCGAGCTGCCGCGCGGCCTGGACGTGCCCAGCGACCTCGGCGTCGCCGTGCCGATGTGGCTGCTGGCCACGGTGTTCCGGGCGCTGGCGGTCGCCTGCGCGCGCGGCGACGGGACCGCCCGGGCGCGGGTCCGGACCCGCCGCGGGCTGTGGCTGGTCTGCCACGCCTCCTGCCTGCGCGGCCCCGACGGCTCCCTGGGCAGCATCGCGGTGGTCGTGGAGCCGGCCAAGGCGGCGGAGATCGCGCCGATCATCGTCCAGGCCTACGAGCTGACCGACCGGGAGCAGCAGATCACCCGCCTGATCGCCCGCGGCGCCGCCACCGGCGACATCGCCGCGGAGCTGTTCCTGTCGGCGCACACCGTCCGCGACCACGTGAAGGCGATCTTCGGCAAGGTCGGCGTCTCCAGCCGCGGCGAGCTGGTCGCCAAGCTGTTCGCCGAGCACTACGAGCCGGTGCACTTCGGCGAGGTCGTCCACGGCGACCCGGCCTAGCGGGGTCCGGGTCTACCCGCCGCTCCCAGGGTCCAGCCGGATGGTCTGGTACCCGCCGGCGGGCGTTCGTCGCAGGCGCACGCCCGCCGTGGGCGTGGCCGGGTGCGCCTTGGTCGCGCGCAGCCAGCGGCACACCCAGAACGTCACCAGCCACGTCAGCACGGGCGCGCCGAGGAACGCGTACCGCAGGAACCGCGTGACCGTCTCCACCGACACGTTCAGCAGCACCGCCAGGACGTCGCCGCCGGCGGCCAGGAACGGGATGAAGAACAGCAGCAGGCCGGCCACGCCCGTGGCGGTGTGGGCCGGCGCATCGCGGGGCCGGTCGAGCAGGTGGTGCGCCGCGCGGTCCCCGCTGAGGCGCCGCTCGATCCACGGCCACAGCGTGATGACGGCGAACGCGACGCCCGGGAACAGGATCGCCGGCCAGAGGTTCTCCGAGATGGTGTAGCCGAAGACCTCGAAGCTCCAGGGGCCGCCCAGGCGCAGCAGCCCGTCCACCCAACCCAGGTACCAGTCGGGCTGCGCCGGCGAGGTCACGTTGGCCGCCCTGAAGGGCCCGTGCTGCCAGACCGGGTTGATCTGCGCCAACCCGCCCAGCCCGGCGCAGACGGCGGCGGTCAGCAGCAGCAGGCTGACCGACCTGAGGGCGTGCTGTGGCCAGAATCGCCGACCGACCACGTTGCGCTCGGTGCGCCCCGGCCCCGGGAACTGGGTGTGCCGCTGCAGGGCCACGACGGCGACGTGCAGCCCGGTCAGGACGAGCAGCAGCGCCGGCAGGAGCAGCACGTGGAACACGAACAACCGCGAGATCATGTCCGGCGCGGGGAACTCGCCACCGAACAGCAGGTTGGCGACCCGGGTGCCGATCACCGGGATCGCCAGGACGACCGAGTAGCCGATGTGGATGCTGACGCCGGACAGCAGGTCGTCGGGCAGCCAGTAGCCGGTCAGGCCCTCCGCCATGGCCAGCAGCAACAGGACCACCCCGATGACCCAGTTCAGCTCCCGCGGCCTGCGGAACGCCCTGGTGAAGAAGACCCGGCACAGGTGCACCACGATCGCGGCCACCAGCACCAGCGTGGCCCAGTGATGCATCTGCCGCATGAGCAGGCCGGCCCTGACCTCGAACGACAGGCGCATGGTCGAGTCGAACGCCGCCGAGACCCACTGCCCCTGCAGCGGCGCGTAGGGGCCGTCGTAGACCACCGCACGCGTGTCCGGCGTGTAGAAGAACAGCAGGAACACGCCGGTGACCACCAGCACGACCAGGCAGCCCAGGGCGATCTCGCCGAGCAGGAACGACCAGTGGTCGGGGAAGACCCGACGCAGCGCCACCCGCGCGAGGCTGGTGGTGCCCAGCCGCTCGTCGAGCCAGCGCTGGGTGCGTTCGTACATGGCATCCCCTTGTTCCTGGCGTCCTGATCTCAATCTCAAGACACGGCAGGACCGTCCCGTGTGACATCCCAGCCAGCTGCCCGTGGTTGCGGTCACCGCAACCAGCCGCTTGCTCCCGCAACGCGGGCTGGCACGATGGCGGGGTCGCGTCAAGGAGGCACGCAGTGGGGCGGGCAGCCGAGGTGGACGCCGTCGTGCGGGCGCTGCGGCGACCAAGGTACGAGGTGCTGCCGCTGGACGACGTCGCGGAGCTGGTGGCCGAGCACGTCCCCGCCGACGTCACCGTGACGGTGACGGCGTCGCCGGCCAGGGGGCTGGACCGCACCCTCGACGTCGCCGAGCGGCTGGCGGCCGGCGGCCACCGGGTGGTGCCGCACCTGTCCGCCCGGCTGGTCGCCGACCAGGCGCACCTCAAGGAGATCCTGGAGCGGCTGCACGGCTGCGGCATCGGCGACGCGTTCGTGATCGCCGGCGACGTCAAGGAGCCCGCCGGCCCGTTCGCCGGCGCGCTCGACCTGCTGGCCGCCATGGCCGATGCGGGCCACCGGCTCGGCGAGGTCGGCATCGCCGGCTACCCGGAGCGCCATCCCTTCATCGACGACGACGTCACCATCCAGGCCATGTGGGACAAGCGGCACTTCGCCACCTACATCGTCAGCCAGCTCTGCTTCCACCCCAGGGTGGTCGCCGCCTGGGTCCGGCGGGTGCGGCGGCGCGGCGTGGACCTGCCGATCCACGTCGGCGTGCCGGGGCCGGTCGACGCGGCCAGGCTGCTGCGCATCTCGACCCGCATCGGCATCGGCGAGTCCGCGCGGTTCGCGCGCCGGCACACCGGCTGGCTGCCGTACCTGCTCCGCGCCGGCGGCTACCGGCCCGGCCGCCTGGTCGACGGGCTGGCGGCCAGCCTCGCCGACCCGGCCAGCCGGGTCGCCGGCCTGCACGTCTACACCTTCAACGAGGTCGCGAGGACCGAGCGGTGGCGCCAGGAGACGCTCGCCCGCCTCGGCACCGCGGCGGACAAGGACAAGGAGCCACGAGAATGACCTTCCCGAGCGCCCTGGAGATCTCCCGGCAGGTCGCCCTCAAGCCGCCGGAGCAGGTCGCCGCCACCATGGGCATCGGCCGGCACCTGCTGGAGCCCTACGGCGACGCGGTCGCCAAGATCAAGCTCGAGGCGATCCAGGAGCTGGCCGACCGGCCGCCCGCCAAGTACGTGGTGGTCACCGCCGTCACGCCGACCCCGCTCGGCGAGGGCAAGACCACCACCACGGTCGGGCTCGGGCAGGCGTTCGCCCACATCGGCCGGCGCGCCGTGGTGACGATCCGGCAGGCGTCGATGGGGCCGACCTTCGGCATCAAGGGCGGCGCCTCGGGCGGCGGCTACAGCCAGGTGGTGCCGATGGAGACCCTCAACCTGCACCTGACCGGCGACCTGCACGCGGTCACCGCCGCCCACAACCTGCTCTCCGCCATGATCGACAACCACGTCCACCACAACGACGACTTCTTCAACGTCGACCGCCACAGCGTGACCTGGCGGCGGGTGCTGGACGTCAACGACCGCTCGCTGCGCAACATCGTCATCGGCATGGGCGTGCGCGAGGACGGGGTCATCCGCCAGAGCGGCTTCGACATCACCGCGGCCTCGGAGGTGATGGCGATCGTGGCGCTGGCCACCTCGCTGCGGGACATGCGCGAGCGCCTGGGCCGCATCGTGATCGGCAACACCACCGACGGCACGCCGATCACCGCCGAGGAGCTGAAGACCGCCGGGGCCATGGCGGCGATCCTCAAGGACGCGATCAAGCCGAACCTGATGCAGACGGTCGAGAACACCCCGGTGCTGGTCCACGCCGGCCCGTTCGGCAACATCGCCCACGGCAACTCCTCGGTGGTGGCCGACCTGATCGGCATCCGCGGCGGCGACGTGCTGGTCACCGAGGCCGGCTTCGGCGCCGACATGGGCGCCGAGCGCTTCTTCAACATCAAGTGCCGCACCTCCGGGCTGCGGCCCGACGCCGCCGTGGTGGTGACCACCGTGCGCGCGCTCAAGGTCCACTCCGGCCGCTTCCAGGTGCGGGCGGGCCGCCCGCTCCCCGAGGAGCTGCTGGCCGAAGACCCCGACGTCGTCCACGAGGGCGCGGCCAACCTGCGCAAGCAGCTCGACAACGTCCGCCTGCACGGCGTCACCCCGGTGGTCGCGATCAACGCCTTCCCGACCGACCACGACAGCGAGCACCGCGCGGTCCGCGAGATCGCCGAGCAGGCCGGCGTGCGCGCCGCCGTCTGCACCCACTTCGCCCGCGGCGGCAAGGGCGCGGTCGAGCTCGCCGAGGCGGTCGCCGAGGCCGCCGAGGAACCCGGCGAGTTCCGGTTCCTGTACCCCGACGAGGCGTCGCTGCGGGAGAAGATCCACACCATCGCCACCAGGGTCTACGGCGCCGACGGCGTGGACTACGACCTGGCCGCCGCGCGGCAGCTCGACAGCTACGAGCGCAACGGCTTCGGGCACCTGCCGGTGTGCATCGCCAAGACGCACCTGTCGATCTCCTCCGACCCGGCCCTGAAGGGCGCCCCGACCGGCTGGCGGCTGCCCGTGCGCGAGGTGCGGGCCTCGGTGGGCGCCGGCTTCGTCTACCCGATCTGCGGCGACATGCGGACCATGCCGGGCCTGCCGATGCACCCGGCCGTGCACCGCATCGACCTGGACGAGCACGGCGAGGTCGTCGGCCTTTCGTGACCCCACCCGAACCGGGATAATCCAGCGGATACCGGTCCCAGGGGGAGGTCGCCGCCATGTCCGTCGCCGCCGCACGCCGCCGTCTCGGGCCCTCCCTGCTGGTCACCGCCATGCTCGCGCTCACCCTCACCGGGGTGGCCGCCGCCCCGGCGGCGGCCGTGTCCACCGGCGTCGTCGTCAGCCAGGTCTACGGCGGCGGCGGCAACACCGGCGCGCCGTTCACCAGCGACTTCATCGAGCTGTTCAACCGGGGCACCAGCCCGGCGTCGGTGGGCGGCTGGTCGCTCCAGTACGCCAGCGCGACCGGGACCGGGAACCTCGGCGCCAACGCCGGCCAGCTCACCGAGCTCCCCGACGTCACCCTCGCCCCCGGCCAGTACCTGCTCGTCCAGGAGGCCGGCGGGGCCACCGGCGCACCGCTGCCCACCCCGGACGTCACCGACGACACCCCCATCGGCATGGCCGCGGGCGCCGGCAAGGTCGCGCTGGTGACCGGCACCGCGTCGCTCGGCTGCAACGGCGGCTCGACCCCGTGCCCGGCGGACGCGCTGGCCCGGATCGTCGACCTGGTCGGCTACGGCAACGCCAACTTCTTCGAGGGCACCGCGCCGGCGCCGGCGGCCGGCAACACCACCGCGGCCCACCGCGGCGCCGGCGGCTGCACCGAGACCGACGACAACGCCGCCGACTTCGCCGCCGCGGCACCGACCCCCCGCAACACCGCCACCCCGCTCAGCCCCTGCCCGACCGGCCCGGTCGACCAGCCGGTCGTGGCCACCTGCGGCGGGCCGCTGACCACCCCCGAGGGCGTGGCGGCGACCAGGCAGGTCAGCGCCGCCGACCCCGACGACACGGTGGACGACATCGCCGTCACCGGCGTGACGCCCTCGCCGGCGCCCGGGTCCATCGCCGTGACCGACCTGACGGCCGCCCCCGGCCCCGGCGGGACCGCCACCGCCACCATCACCGTGGACGCGAGCACCCCCGCGGGGACCTACGCGGTGACCGTCACCGCCGCCAACGACGACACCGCCAACCCGCAGACGGGCACCTGCACCCTCACCGTCAACGTGGCCGCGGCGGCGACCATCAACCAGATCCAGGGAGCCGCCCACATCTCGCCGCTGGCCGGCCAGCAGGTCGCCGGCGTCACCGGCGTGGTCACCGCGCTCGCCTCCAACGGCTTCTGGTTCCAGGACCCCAGCCCCGACACCGACCCGGCCACCTCCGACGCGCTGTTCGTGTTCACCTCCGCCGCGCCCACGGTGGCCGTGGGCGACGCGGTGGCCGTCGGCGGCGTGGTGTCGGAGTTCCGGCCGGGCGGCGCCAGCAGCGCCAACCTGACCACCACCGAGATCGCCAGCCCGCAGGTCACGGTCGCCTCCTCCGGCAACCCGCTGCCCGCGGCCACGGTCGTCGGCAGCGGCGGCCGGGTCCCGCCCGGCGAGGTGATCGACGACGACGCCGCCGGCAGCGTCGAGACCAGCGGCAGCTTCGACCCCGCCACCGACGGCATCGACTTCTACGAGAGCCTGGAGGCCATGCGGGTCCAGCTCAACGACGCGGTCGCGGTGGGGCCGACCAGCGACTTCGGGGAGATCCCGGTGGTCGGCGACAACGGCGCCAACGCCGGCGTGCGCACCGCCCGCGGCGGCGTGGTGGTGCGCCAGGGCGACTTCAACCCCGAGCGGCTGCACCTGGACGACCAGCTCGCCACCACGCCCAGGGTCAACGTGGGCGACCGCTTCCCCGGCGCGACCGTCGGCGTGATCGACTACTCCTTCGGCAACTTCAAGCTGTACCCGACCTCCACGCCCACCGCCGTCTCGGGCGGGCTCGCCCGCGAGGCGACCGCGCCGGCAGGCGCCAACCAGGTCAGCATCGGCACCTTCAACGTCGAGAACCTCGACCCCGGCGACCCGCCGGCGAAGTTCGCCCAGCTCGCCGGCCTGATCGTCGACAACCTGAAGGCGCCCGACATCGTCGCGGTCGAGGAGGTCCAGGACAACAACGGCGCCACCAACGACACCGTCACCGCCGCCGACGCCACCTACGCCACGCTGATCGCCGCCATCCGGGCGGCCGGCGGCCCCACCTACGACTTCCGCCAGATCGACCCCGTGGACGACCAGGACGGCGGCGAGCCCGGCGGCAACATCCGCGTCGGCTTCCTGTTCCGGACCGACCGCGGCCTGTCGTTCGTGGACCGCCCCGGCGGGACCTCGACCGCGGCGACCACGGTGCAGGGCAGCGGCGCCGACACCCGCCTGTCCTTCAGCCCCGGCCGCATCGACCCGACCAACCCGGCGTTCGCCAACAGCCGCAAGCCGCTGGCCGGCGAGTTCCTGTTCAACGGGCACCGGCTGTTCCTGGTCGCCAACCACTTCAACTCCAAGGGCGGCGACCAGCCGCTGTTCGGCCGCTTCCAGCCGCCCGACCGGGTCACCGAGGCGCAGCGCAACCAGCAGGCCCAGGTCGTCCACGACTTCGTCGCCGCCATCGACGCCGCCGACCCGGACGCGAACGTGGTGGTGCTCGGCGACCTCAACGACTTCGAGTTCTCCACCGCGGTCAACCGGCTGGAGGGCGACCTGCTCCACACCCTGATCGAGACCCTCCCGCAGGACCAGCGCTACACCTACGTCTTCGAGGGCAACTCCCAGGCCCTGGACCACATCCTGGTCAGCGACGCGCTGTTCCGGCGGCCGTTCGCCTACGACGTGGTGCACGTCAACGCCGAGTTCGCCGAGCAGGCCAGCGACCACGACCCGCAGGTCGTCCGCGTCACCCTGAACGACGCGCCCACGGTGGACGCCGGCGGCCCCTACGAGGTCCGCGAGCGCGAGTCGGTCACGGTCACCGCCACCGGCAGCGACCCCGAGGACGGCCCGCTCAGCTACGCGTGGGACCTGGACGGCAACGGCTCCTTCGAGACCCCGGGGCAGACCGCCACCTTCTCGGCCCGCAACCTCCGCGCCCCGGCGACCCGCACCATCGCCGTCCGCGTGACCGACGACGGCGGCCTGACCGCCACCGACACGGCGACCGTCAGGGTGATCTGGCGGTACAGCGGGTTCTTCCAGCCGGTCGACAACCCGCCGGTCTTCAACGTCGTCAAGGCCGGGCGCGGCGTGCCCGTGCGGTTCAGCCTCGGCGGCTTCCAGGGCCTCGGCATCTTCACGCCCGGCCACCCCAGGTCCGAGCCGGTCGCCTGCGACCCCAGCCAGGAGGACCCGATCGAGGAGACGGTGCCGGCGCCGGTGAGCGTGCTGCTCTACAACCCGGTCAACGACCGCTACACCTTCGTGTGGAGGACCAACCCCGCCTGGGCCGACACCTGCCGCCGGCTGGTCCTCGAGCTGGACGACGGCACCACCCACACCGCCAACTTCCGCTTCACCAGGTAGCCGCGCAGCAGGCCCGGCCAACCCCTGTAGCCTGAGCCGGTGCCTGCTGCCCGTCTCTCACCCGTGTCGCTGGTGCTGATCGGCATCCTGTCGGTGCAGTTCGGCGCGGCGGTCTCGAAGGGGCTGTTCGACGAGATCCCGCCCGTCGGGATGGTGTGGCTGCGACTTGCCACCAGCTCGCTGATCCTGCTCGCCCTGGCCCGCCCCCGGCTGGGTGGTCGCACCGCGGCGGACTGGCGGCCGGCGCTGGCGCTCGGGCTGGCGCTGGGGGCGATGAACTGGGCGTTCTACGAGTCCTTTGCCCGGATCCCTCTCGGAGTGGCGGTGACCATCGAGTTCGTCGGCCCGTTGGCGGTCTCGGCCATGGGCCGACGCCGCCCGCTCGACCTGGTGTGG
>Ga0081538_10002334_pt1 | contig 18714 bp, 19 predicted proteins | sample TabmetS5T2R1_FD_71022 | JGI IMG/M metagenome (GOLD analysis project Ga0081538, IMG submission 71022) | Tabebuia heterophylla rhizosphere microbial communities from the University of Puerto Rico - S5T2R1 | ecosystem: Host-associated > Plants > Roots > Rhizosphere ... | reverse complement strand
GGTTGATCGTGGGCGCCCCGGGGGCCCCAGCCGATCGAGGTGGTCGACTACGACCCGAGCTGGCCGCGGCGCTACGCCGTGGAGCGCGACCGGATCGCCGCCGCGCTTGGTGATGCGGTCGTCGCTATCGAGCACGTCGGCGGGACGGCGGTGCCCGGCCTCCCGGCCAAGCCGGTGATCGACATCATGGTCGGCGTGCCCGACATCGAGCGGGCGGGCCAGGCCGTCGCGGGCCTCATCAACCTCGGCTACCAGTACGTGCCGGAGCTCGAGAGCGAGCTGCCCGAGCGCCGCTACTTCCGCCGGGGGACGCCGGAGACCCACCACGTCCACATGGTCACGATGTCCAGCGACTTCTGGGAGGAGCACCTGCTGTTCCGCGACTACCTGCGGAGCCACCCGCAGGCGGCCGAGGAGTTCGGCAAGCTGAAGCGCGGCCTGGCCAGCCGCCACCGCTTCGACCGCGACGCCTACCGCGCCGGCAAGCTGCCGTTCATCGACACGGTGGTGGACGCCGCCCGCCGTCAGGCGGGCCGCCCCAGCCACTAGGAGGCCGCCGATGCCATCGACCACCGCCCGCCCCCGCTCCACCGAGGTCACCGCCGGCCGCGACCGGGCCGGCGCCCGCGCCATGCTGCGCGCGGTCGGCTTCACCGACGACGACTTCGAGCGGCCCCAGGTCGGGGTGGCCTCGTCCTGGAACGAGGTCACCCCCTGCAACATCCACCTCGACAAGCTCGCCGACGCGGCCAAGTCCGGGGTGCGGCTGGCCGGCGCGGTGCCGCTGGAGTTCAACACCATCGCGGTCTCCGACGCCATCGCCATGGGCCACGAGGGCATGAGGGCGTCGCTGGTCAGCCGCGAGGTGATCGCCGACTCGGTGGAGCTGGTGATGCACGCCGAGCGGATGGACGGCCTGGTCGCCATCGCCGGCTGCGACAAGTCCCTGCCCGGCATGCTGATGGCCTGCGCCCGCCTGGACCTGCCGGCGGTGTTCGTCTACGGCGGCACCATCCTGCCCGGCCACTTCCGCGGCCGCGAGGTGACCGTGCAGGACTGCTACGAGGGCGTCGGGGCGGTCGCCGCCGGCACCATGTCCGAGGCGGACCTGGCCGAGCTGGAGCGCGTCGCCTGCCCCACCGCCGGCTCGTGCGCCGGCATGTACACCGCCAACACCATGTCGGTGGCGGCCGAGGCGCTCGGCATGGCCCTGCCCGGCTCCGCGACGCCGACGGCGGTCTCCGAGCGCCGCGCCGAGCTCTCCAGGCGGACCGGCGAGGCGGTGGTCGACCTGCTCCGGCGGGACCTCCGGCCCCGCCAGATCATGACCAGGGCGGCCTTCCTGAACGCCGCCGCCGTGGTGATGGCGACCGCCGGGTCGACCAACGCCGTGCTGCACCTGCTGGCCATCGCCCGCGAGGCCGGCGTGGAGCTGACCCTGGACGACTTCGACGCGGCCAGCCGCCGTGTCCCCCACATCGTCGACATGCGGCCGGGCGGCCGCTTCGTGATGGCCGACCTGGACCGGATCGGCGGCCTGCCGGTGGTGCTGCACGAGCTGCTCGCGGCGGGCCTGGTCGACGGCGACACCCTGACCGTGACCGGGCGCACCCTGGCCGAGAACCTCGAGGGCGCGGGCGAGCCCGACGGCGAGGTGGTCCGCCCGGTCGCCACCCCGATCGCGCGGGAAGGCGGGCTGGCGGTGCTGCGCGGCAGCCTCGCCCCGGCCGGGTCGGTGGTGAAGATCCCCGGCAACGACAACCTGTCGTTCCGCGGCACCGCCAAGGTCTTCGACTCCGAGGAGGACTGCTTCGCGGCGGTGACCGGCGGGCAGGTCGCCAAGGGCGACGCGCTGGTGATCCGCTACGAGGGCCCCAAGGGCGGGCCCGGCATGCGCGAGATGCTGGCGGTCACCGGTGCGATCAAGGGTGCCGGGCTGGGCCGCGACGTCGTGCTGGTCACCGACGGGCGCTTCTCGGGCGCGACCTGGGGCGCCTGCATCGGGCACGTGGCCCCCGAGGCGTTCGACGGTGGGCCGATCGGGCTGGTCGCCGACGGCGACACGATCGTCCTGGACGTCGCCGCCCGCCGCATCGACCTGGAGGTCGACCAGGCCGAGCTGGAGCGCCGCCGGGCGGCCTGGACGGCCCCGGCGCCCCGTTACCCGACCGGCGCCCTCGCCAAGTACGCCCGCCTGGTCGGCGGCGCCGACCAGGGCGCCGTCTGCGGATAACCCGGCGCGCCAAATGGACGGGGTGCTGGTCGACACCCACTGCCACCTGCACCTGCTGGAGCGGCCGCCCGAGGAGGTCGTCGCCGAGGCGCAGGCCGAGGGGGTCGGCCACCTGGTCGACGTGGGCGTCGACCTGGCGTCGAGCCGCCAGGCGGCGGCCAACGCCGCCCGGCTGGCACCGGTGTCGGCCACCGCCGGAGTCCACCCGCACGACGCGGTCGCCCTCGACGACCGCGCGCTCGGCGAGCTGCGGGCGCTCCTGGCCGACCCGCGGGTGGTGGCGGTGGGGGAGACCGGCCTGGACTACTACCGCGACCACTCGCCGCGGGAGGTGCAGCGGGCGGCGTTCGCCGCCCACGTCCGGCTCGCCCGCGAGCTCGACAAGGCCCTGGTGGTCCACAACCGGGAGGCGTTCCCCGACGTGGTGGCGATCCTGGACGGCGAGGGCGCGCCCGAGCGGGTGGTGTTCCACTGCTTCACCGGCGACGAGCGCGCCGCCGCGCGGGTGGTGGACGCCGGCTGGTTCGTGTCGTTCGCGGGCACGGTGACCTTCCGCAACGCCCCGGAGCAGCGGGCCGCCTGCGCGGTGGTCCCCCTGGACCGGATGGTGCTGGAGACCGACAGCCCGTTCCTCTCCCCCCACCCCTACCGCGGCCGTCCCAACCGCCCGGGCAGGGTGGCGGTGACCGCCGCCACCGTGGCGGCCGTGCACGGCGTGCCGGTGGAGCAGGTCGCCGCGGAGACCACCGGCACCGCGGCCCGGGCGTTCGGGCTCGACCTGGCGGACGGCTGAGGTGCCCGGCGAGGAGGCGGGCGGTGAGGCTCGGGCGCCGGCCCCGCTGCTCACGCCGGGGCGGGTGCGGGCGCTGCTGGACCGCCACGGGTTGCGGCCCAGCAGGGCGCTCGGCCAGCACTACCTGGCCGACCCCAACACCGCCCGCAAGGTCGTGCGGCTGGCCGGGGTGCGGCCAGGGGAGACGGTCGTGGAGGTCGGGCCGGGGCTCGGCAGCCTCACGCTGGCCCTTCGGGAGGCCGGCGCGGAGGTCGTCGCGGTGGAGGCCGACGCGCGCCTGCTGCCGGCCCTCGCCGAGGCCCTCGGCGACGACCCGCTGGTGCGGGTGGTGGTGGCGGACGCCCTCCGGGTCGACCTCGGGGCGCTGGCGCCCGCCGCCGGGGCGCTGGTGGCCAACCTGCCCTACAGCATCGCCGCCACCCTCGTCCTGCGGGTCCTGACCGGCACGCCGCGGATCGGGCACCAGACCGTCACGGTCCAGCGCGAGGTCGGCGAGCGCCTGGCCGCGCGGCCCGGGACGGGCGCCTACGGCGCCGCCAGCGCCAAGGTGGCCGCCCTGGCCGAGGCCCGCGTGCTCGCCCCGGTGAGCCGGCACGTGTTCGTCCCCGAGCCGCACGTCGACTCGGTGCTGGTCCGCCTCGACCGCCGCGAGCACCCCGCCATGCGGGGACTGGCCTACGCCGAGGTCGCGCGGGTGGTCGACGCCGCGTTCGCGCAGCGGCGCAAGATCCTGCGGAACACCCTCCGCGGCCTCGGCCTGGACGCCGCCGGGGTCGAGGACCTCGGCCGGGCCGCCGGCGTGGACCTCGCCCAGCGGGCCGAGCGGCTCGGCATCGAGCAGTTCGCGGCCCTCGCCAGGCGACTGAGGCAGGTCAAGAGTCCATTTTGAACCGATCGCCGGCCACAGCTACTATGCCCGAGCCTGGGCAGGGCCGCCGTCGGTGTGGCTCGTGCGGCGTCGACGTCGGGGAGGGACGCGGTGGCCAGCCAGCAGCGCCAGCAGGGCGAGCACGGGTCGGCGGCGATGTTGCGGGCACGCGCCTCCGCCAAGGTCAACCTCGGCCTGTACGTCGGCCCGGTCCGCTACGAGGGCCGCTACCACGAGGTCGTCTCGGTCCTGCAGTCGGTCGCCATCTGGGACGAGCTGGAGGTCGAGGTCGTCCCCGAGGGGCTGGGCCTGGAGGTCGAGGGCGGCGGGCTGCCGCCCGACGAGACCAACCTGGTGCTGGTCGCCGCCCGTGAGCTGGCCCGCCGCTCGCGCGACCTGCCGGGGGCGCGCTTCCGGCTGCGCAAGGGCATCCCGGTCTCCGCCGGGCTCGGCGGCGGCAGCGCCGACGGGGCCGCGGCGCTGATCGCCCTCGACCGCCTGTGGGGGCTGCACCTGCCGGCGGTCAACCTCCAGACGATGGCGGCCGAGGTCGGCTCCGACGTGCCGTTCTGCATCGGCGGCGGCACCAGTGTGGCCACCGGGCGGGGCGACAAGATCCGCGAGGTGCCCAGTCGCGGCGCGACCTGGTGGGTGGTCGGCATCGACCACGAGCGGCTCGCCACCCCGGACGTCTACCACCACTTCGACGAGCTCCACCTGGCCGCCAGCCTGGAGGGCCGCTGGCCGACCGAGCTGCTGGACGCGCTGGTGGCCGGCGACCCGGACCGGCTGGCCGCCGCCCTCCACAACGACCTGGAGCCGGCCGCGTTCGACCTGCTCCCCGGGCTGGCAAAGGGCAAGCAGCGGCTGCTGGACGCCGGCGCGGTCGGCGCGGTGATGAGCGGCAGCGGCCCGACGATGCTCGGCCTGTGCCGCGACGAGGAGCACGCCACCCAGGTCGCCAGGGCCGCCAGGGCCGCCTTCGCCCGGGTCGAGGTCACCCGCGGCCCCGTGCCCGGGGTCACGTTCGGGTAGCCTGTAGGTTCCCACGCACCCTAGGGATGGGTCTGGGGGAATGCAGGGGGGCGGAGCCCCCCGCAATTGGCGGGTGGTGTAATGGCAGCACGGCGGCCTTTGGAGCCGTCAGGTCAAGGTTCGAATCCTTGCCCGCCAGCCAGCTCAGCCAGCCAAGCCAGCGACCGGAGGGCGGCAATCGGATGGGGGAACCGGCGATCGGGCTCAGCGTCGTGGTCCTCGCGGCCGGGGAGGGCAAGCGCCTCCGCTCGGCGCTGCCGAAGTCGCTGCACCCCCTGGCGGGCCGCCCGCTGCTGTGGCACGTGCTGGCCGCCACCGCCCCGCTGAAGGCCGGCCGCACCGTGGTGGTGGTGGGCGTCGCCGCCAAGGAGGTCACCGCCGCCGCCGAACGGTTCGACCTCGGCCCGCTCCGGTTCGCGGTCCAGCCCGAGCCGCGCGGCACCGGCGACGCGCTCGCCACCGCCCTGCCGCAGCTGCCCCGCGACGGCCAGGTGCTGGTCCTCTACGGCGACACCCCGCTGGCCACCCCCGCCATGCTCGAACGCCTGCTGGACCGCCACCGCTCGGCGCAGGCGGCCGCCACCCTGCTGACCTGCGAGCTCGACGACCCGAGCGGCTACGGCCGGGTGCTGCGGAACCCGGACGCCACGGTGACCGGCGTGGTCGAGCACCGCGACGCCACCCCGGAGCAGCTGGCCGTCCGCGAGGTCAACGCCGGCTTCTACGTGTTCGAGCGGCGGGTCCTCGACCACCTCGTCGAGCTCGGCACCGACAACGACCAGGGCGAGCGCTACCTGCCCGACCTGGTGCCGGCGCTGCTGCGCGCCGGCGGGCTGGTGGCCACCTGCCCGGGGCCGGCGGAGGAGGTCGGCGGGGTCAACGACCGCACCGAGCTGGCCGCCGCCGGCGCGGTGCTGCGCCGGCGTCTGCTGGAGCGGCTGATGCACGCCGGGGTGACCGTGGTGGACCCGGCCACCACCTTCGTCGACGTGGACGTCGAGGTCGGCGCCGACACGGTGCTGGAGCCGCTCACCTTCCTGGAGGCCGGCACCAGGGTCGGCGCCCGCTGCCGCCTCGGGCCGAACGCGCGGCTGGTCGGCTGCACCGTCGACGATGAGGCGACCGTCACCCAGAGCCTCGCGATCCAGGCCCACGTCGGCCGGGGCGCGGCGGTCGGCCCGTTCGCCTACCTGCGGCCCGGCGCCGAGCTGGGACCGAGCAGCAAGGTCGGCACCTTCGTCGAGGTCAAGCGGTCCTCGGTCGGGCCAGGGTCGAAGGTGCCGCACCTCACCTACGTGGGCGACGCCGACATCGGCGCCGGGGTGAACGTCGGCGCCGGCACCGTGTTCGTCAACTACGACGGGGCCGACAAGCACCGCACCAGCGTCGGCGACGGCGCCTTCATCGGATCGGATACCATGCTTGTCGCCCCCCTGACGGTCGGTGACGGGGCACAGACGGCCGCCGGTTCGACGATCACCAAGGACGTCCCTCCCGACGCCCTTGCGATCGAGCGCTCCGAGCAGCGGACCATCCCGGGGTGGGCGGCAAGGCGCCGGCGGCGACGCCGGCGGCACGGGAGCGAGCAGTGACGGGAGGCGACGGTGAGCAACGGTGTGACGCCCAAGATGGTGGAGGCCCTTGGGCGCAGGCACCTGATGCTGTTCTCCGGCCGGGCCAGCCGTGAGATGGGCATCGAGGTGGCCCGCCACCTCGGGATCGAGTGCGGCTCGGTGGACATCCGCGACTTCGCCAACGGCGAGACCTACGCCCGCTTTCAGGAGAGCGTGCGCGGCACCGACGCGTTCGTGATCCAGACGCACTCCGCGCCGGTGAACGACCGCATCATGGAGCACCTGATCATGATCGACGCGCTCAAGCGCGCATCGGCCAAGCGGATCAGCGCCGTGATGCCCTACTACGGCTACTCGCGCCAGGACAAGAAGGGCCGCGGGCGCGAGCCGATCACCGCCAAGCTGGTCGCCGACATGTTCCAGGTGGCCGGGGCCGACCGGATCATCACCGTGGACCTGCACTCCGGCCAGGTCCAGGGGTTCTTCGACGGCCCGGTCGACCACCTGGCGGGCTGGCCGCTGCTGGCCGACTACGTCCGCGAGCACCACGAGCGCGAGCTGGTGGTCGTCGCCCCGGACGCCGGCCGCGTCAAGACCGCCGAGAAGCTCGCCGGCGCGCTCGGCGCCCCGCTGGCGTTCCTGCACAAGCGGCGCAGCCGCGAGGAGGCCAACAAGGTCGACGTCCGCGAGGTCGTCGGCGAGGTCGCCGGCATGCACTGCGTGATGATCGACGACATCATCGACACCGCCGGCACCATCGTGCAGGGCGCCGAGGTGCTGATGAGCGCCGGCGCCGACCGCGTGACCGCCGCCGCCACCCACGGCATCTTCTCCGGCCCCGCCATCGACCGGCTGAAGAACGCCCCCATCGGCGAGATCGTGGTCACCAACACCCTCCCCCTCCCCGAGGACAAGCAGCTCGACAAGATCGTGGTGCTGTCGATCGCCGGCATCCTCGCCGACGCGATCCGCGCGGTGTTCGAGGACGCCAGCGTCTCCGAGATGTTCAACGACCAGAACCAGGTCTGAACCGCGGCCGAGAAGCCGTTTACGCCCCCGCCTGGCGCGAGAGACAACTGGTGGAAGGGTAGTTTCCCGTGCCAGCGAAGGAGTTGATCGAATGGCCGGCGAGCTGCAAGGCAAGAAGGTCGCGTTCCTTGCCACCGACGGCGTCGAGCAGATCGAGTACACCGAGCCGCGCAAGGCGATCGAGCAGGCCGGCGCAACCGCCCAGCTGGTGTCGCTGGAGCCCGGCGAGATCCAGGGCTTCAACCACCTGGACAAGGGCGACCGGTTCCCGGTCGACGTCGAGGTGGCCAAGGCCAGCGTCGACGACTACGACGGCCTGGTGCTGCCCGGCGGGGTCGCCAACCCGGACTTCCTCCGCGCCAACCCGGACGCCGTGCAGTTCGTGCGCTCGTTCTTCGACGCGGGCAAGCCGGTGGCGTCCATCTGCCACGGCGCGTGGACGCTGGTGGAGGCCGGCGTGGTCAAGGGCCGCACCCTGACCTCCTGGCCGAGCATCAGGACCGACATCGAGAACGCCGGCGGCACCTGGGTCGACGAGGAGGTCCACGTCGACCAGGGCCTGGTGACCAGCCGCAAGCCGGACGACCTGCCGGCCTTCTGCGCCAAGACGATCGAGGAGATCGCCGAGGGCGTGCACGAGGGCCAGGCCGCCGCCACCGCCCGCGCCTGAACCGGTCCGGGCGATGGCGCCACCGGTCGCGGTGCTGGACGTCGACGGCACGCTGGTCGACACCAACTACCACCACGCCATCGCCTGGTACCGGGCCTTCCGCGAGCACGGCCTGACCATGCCGGTGTGGCGCATCCACCGCCACATCGGCATGGGCGGCGACCAGCTGGTGGCGGCCGTCGCCGGCAGGCGCGTCGAGGAGCGCCAGGGCGACAGCATCCGCGCGGCCGAGACGGCGCTGTACGCCGACCTGATCGGCGAGGTGCAGCCGTTCGCCGACGCCCGCAAGCTCATGACCACGCTGCGCGAGCGCGGGCACCGGCTGGTGCTGGCCAGCTCGGCCAAGCGCGACGAGGTCGACTACTACCTGGACCTGCTGGAGGCCCGCGGGCTGGCCGACGCCTGGACCAGCTCGGCCGACGTGGACGCCACCAAGCCCCACCCCGACCTGGTGCTCGCCGCCGTCGCCAAGGCCGGCGGCGGCGAGGCGGTGCTGGTCGGGGACTCCACCTTCGACTGCGAGGCCGCCGCCAGGGCCGGTGTGCCGACCGTGGCGATCCTCACCGGCGGCTTCTCCGCGGCGGAGCTCCGCGACGCCGGTGCGGTCGAGGTGTTCGAGTCGATCGGGGAGCTCTGCGAGCAGCTTGACGACACCCCGTTTGGCCCCTCGTTCGGGGGCTAGCCAAGAGGTCTAGGCACATCGCACCAGCAAAGGAGGCTGTGCAGACATGGCGAAGGTGGCTCGCGACGTCATGACCCCCGACGCCGAGTGCATCGGCGAGAACGAGACGCTGCTGGACGCGGCCAAGAAGATGGCCGCCAACGGCTACGGGGCCATGCCCATCTGTGGGGAGGACAACCGCCTCAAGGGCATGCTGACCGATCGCGACATCGTGGTGAAGGCGCTGGCCAAGGGCAAGGACCCGTCCAGCTCCCGCGCCGGCGAGCTCGGCGAGGGCAAGCCGATCACCATCGGCGCCGACGACTCGCTGGAGGAGACCCTCCAGACGATGGCGAGGTACAAGGTCCGCCGCCTGCCGGTGATCGACGGGCACGACCTGGTCGGCATCGTGGCCGTGGCCGACGTCGCCCGTGAGCTGAGCGACGACAGGGCCAAGGGCGACCTCATCGAGACCATCTCGGAGGGCCCGCCCCAGCAGAAGGTCTCCTCGCCCCACTAGCTCCGCCACGATCCCCGCGCCGCCGCCGGACAGTCCGGCGGCGGCCGCGCTTGCCCGCACTAGCCGGGCCGGGCCATTGGGCTGGGCGGCGAGGAGGGGCAGAATCGGGGTATGGACCTTCCTGTGATGCCGCCGGTGCGGCCGATGCTGGCCAAGTCGGTGTCGATCCTCCCCGAGGGGATGCTGTACGAGCCCAAGTGGGACGGGTTCCGCTGCGTGGTGTTCCGCGACGGCGACGAGGTGGAGCTCGGCAGCCGCAAGGAACGGCCGCTCACCCGCTACTTCCCCGAGGTGGTGGCGGCGGCCCAGCGGGAGCTGCCCGCCCGCTGCGTGGTCGACGGCGAGATCGTCATCGCCAGCGGCCCCGGCCTGGACTTCGAGGCGCTGCTCCAGCGCATCCACCCGGCCGCCTCCCGGGTCGAGCTGCTGGCCCGCGAGACCCCCGCCCTGTTCATCGCCTTCGACCTGCTGGCGCTGGACGACGAGTCGCTGATGGAGCGGCCGTTCGCCGAGCGCCGCGCCGCCCTGGACGAGGCCCTGGCGGGCGCCGGGGCGCCGGTGCACCGCACGCCGGCGACCGACTCGCTGCGGCTGGCGGAGCGCTGGTTCCGCACCTTCGAGGGCGCCGGCCTGGACGGGGTGGTCGCCAAGCCCCCCGACCTGCCCTACCTCGAGGACCAGCGGGTGATGTTCAAGGTCAAGCACGAGCGGACCGCCGACTGCGTGGTGGCCGGGTTCCGCTGGCACAAGAAGGGCCCGGTGGTCGGCTCGCTGCTGCTGGGCCTGCACGACCAGGACGGCAACCTCCAGCACGTGGGCGTGTCGGCCTCCTTCCCGATGGAGCGGCGGCGGGAGCTGCTGGACGAGCTGGCCCCCTACCGGCTCCAGCCGGGCGACCCCCACCCGTGGACCGGCGACGACGCCCCCCAGCGGATCCCGGGGATGGTGTCGCGCTGGAACGCCAAGAAGGACCTCACCTTCGAGCCGCTCGCCCCCGAGCTGGTCGTGGAGGTCGCCTACGACCACATGGAGGGCAGGCGCTTCCGCCACACCGCCCAGTTCCGGCGCTGGCGGCCCGACCGCGACCCGGCCTCCTGCACCTACGAGCAGCTCGAGAGCCCGGTCAACTTCGACCTGACCGACATCCTCCAGGGCGGCGCCGGCGTCCAGAAGCCCTGATTCCGGGCGGCCGAGACGGGGAAGGGTACTGAGCATGGACGAGATGGACGAGACAGGAGGCCAGCGGCCGGTCAAGCGCGAGACCGCGCGCCTCGCCGACCTGCCGGTCGAGGGCCTGCCCGCCGACGCGCCGGACACGCCGTCGGCGGCCACGGACCCGCCGGCGGGGGAGCCCGAGCCTGAGCGGGCCGCCCACGACCCCGGCGCCGAGCGCGGCCCGCGGGCGGTGATGGAGGCGTACGCGTCGGCGCTGCGAGCCGGCGACGCCGGCCTGGCGGCCGACCTGTACGCCGCCAACGGGCTGCTGACCAGCGCCGACGAGCGCCTGTCCGGCCGCGACGGCATCACCGGCTGGCACGAGGACCTGCTGGCCAGGGGCGCCGTCGAGGCGCGGCCGTCGGGGCAGGGCAACGACACCGGCCGCCTGGAGGTCTCCAGCCCCGCCGGCCGGTTCGTGGTCGAGCTGGCGTTCGACGCCTCCGGCCGCATCGGCACCGCCCGCTGGCTCACCCATGACGAGGCGGCGCAGCCGCAGGAGCAGCGGGAGCGCACGGCGACATGATCGTCCACCTGGACGCCGACGCCGTCCGCTACCAGGGCGACCGCCCGGTCGCGGCCGGCGACCAGGAGCTCACCCAGCCGACCGCGACCGCCCGCACCGCCGGCGGCTTCTGGGGCCTGTACGCGGTCGGCGACCGGGTCGTGGTCGTGCACCCGGCCGGGGCGATGCTGGGGCGGCCGGACGACGTGCGCGCCGAGCTCGTGGGCATCGCCGGCGACCGCGCCCGCGACGGCGAGGAGCGGCAGGCGGTCGGCGCGCTGCTGCCCTTCCTGGGCGGCGACGACCCCGGCAGGGCCGCGGGCGCCGGCCGTTCCCGCGTCCAGGAGGGGACGCCGCCGACCTACTGGCTCTCTGACGAGCGCAACGCCCCGCCGGCCAGCGAGCCGCCGTCCCCGGCCGAGCAGGCCAGCCGCCCGGAGGACCCCGGGCCGTAGGGGCCGGACGGCGTCAGCGGCCGAGCAGCTCCTCGATGTGCGCGGCGCCGCCGAGCAGCCTGCGGAGCTCCCATACCGCGCTCCAGGGGCGCAGCGCGTCCTCCGGGCTGCGCGGCGGCCACACGATGAGGCCGCGGAGCGTGCCGGCGAGCTGGTACAGCCACAGCCGTTGTCCAGCAGGGCCACGATCTCCCCCTGGTGCCACAGCAGGTTCGCCGTGCCCGCGTCGCCGTGGACCACCACCGGGTCGTCGGTCAGGAACGGGTCCGAGGCGCGCAGCTCCTGGAGCCTGTCGGCGACGGCGTCCACGACGCCGGGATCGACGAAGGGCAGGCGCCTGGCCGGCTCCACCAGCAGCAGGGCACGCGACACCGGCAGCGGGTTCACGTCCACCCCGACGATGGCGGCCGGGTCGGCGGGGTCGATGGGCGGCCGGCGCCGGATCGCCGCCGCCACGGCCGGCGGCGGCCGCCAGGCGTGCAGCGTCTGGAGGATCTGGGCGTGCCTGCCGATGGCCGCGCGCCGCTCGCCGGGCGCGAGGGCGTCCCACAGCCCGCTCAGGGCGGAGCCCGGGAGCCGCCGCGTCACCGTCCAGCTCAACGCCTGGTCGCGCCCGCCGGCGACCACCGGAGGGTAGGGGACCCCGTCCGGCAGGTGGGCCGCGACCAGCAGCTCCCGCTCGAGGCGGCCAGGGTCGCCTCGCCAGCAGACCCTGAGCACGAGCTCGCCGATGCTCCAGGCGTCGTTGGACTCGCTCTCCACCAGCCGCGGGTCGCCGGGCAGGTCGACCTGGCCGGTCGCCTGCAGGTGCCGGAGCCGGGACTAGGGGTCCGGCGGGATCATCGCGCCGGGGGCAGCTCGGCCAGGCGGGCGGCCAGGCGGCGGCGGTAGCCGGCGGGGACCGCGTCGAGGGTGAAGTCGGCCAGCAGCACGTCGAGGTCGCCGGCAGTCAGCGACCAGGCGCGGGCCACGCGGGCGTCGATCTCGACCCGCAGCCGCTCCCGCTCGCCGGCGGCCAGCGGGCCGGCCTCGACGCCGACGGCCTCGGCCAGCGCGGCGAAGCGCCCGTCGGCGCACGACAGCCGGGCGGCCGCGGCGGCCACCACGGCCAGGTCCTCGTCGTCCAGGTCGGGCACGACCAGGCCCTCGAGGATGAAGAAGTTGAGGTTGATCTCGACGTAGCGCCGCGCCTGCCAGTCGAACGGCAGGCTGTTCATGATGCCCAGGCAGGCCGCGCGGGCGCGGTCGTCGCCGGCGGCGAACGCCAGGTACGGCGCCTTGTTGGTGAGCAGCACCGCGGGCGGCACCAGGCAGGCGCGCACGGTGCGCGCGTCGGTGGCGCGGCTCACGTCGCGGAACGCGACCCGGGCGCGGCCCAGCTCCTCCAGGACCGCCCGGCGGCGCGCCGCGGTGTCCAGCTCGCCGGCGAGCACCGAGCCGCTGCCCGGCCGGGGCTTGCGGAGCCTGCGCCACAGCGCGTCGCCGGTCGGGCACTGGCGCGCGCCGGCGCCGTGGGGGTCGTACTGCTCGAAGCTCTCGCCCTTCCACAGCGGCCGGCCGGCGCCGCCGGCGCCCTGCCACAGGTGGCGGTCGCCGGTCTCGTGCAGCTCGGCGACGGGGAAGCAGCGCCAGCGGCCGCCGGGGCCGTAGGGGAACGGCGTGCCGCGGCGGAGCCTGGCCAGCAGGTCGGCCTCGGCCTGGCCGCGCAGCAGCGGCACCGTCCAGCCCGGCCCGAACGCCTCCCTGGGCAGCACGATGCCGGGGGAGGCGGCCTGGCGCTCCCAGTCGCCCGGGCTGGCGGCTGTGCCCGCGACCCGCAGGGCCTGGCCCGGCGAGGGACGCGCCCGCTCGGCGGTGAGCAGCGCCACCGTGTACTGCGGGTGCGTGGCAAAGATCCAGCAGCGCCGGTTCAGCAGGAAGTCCAGCCGCCGGCAGCGGTTCTCCTCGAACAGCCAGCGGCGGAACCCGGCCGAGCCGGCGGCGGCGAAGGCGCCGCGGGGCAGCACCACCCCGAGGGCCCCGCCGTCGCGCAGCAGCGCCCGGTAGCGCTGGCAGAACGACTTGTACAGGTCGGGGTCGCCGGGCATCGGCGCGTACTCGCCGTTCGCGAGGTAGCGGCGCCGCAGGGCGGCGCGCTCGCGGGCGGCCGCCAGACGGCCGGGCAGGTCCGGGCGGCGGGCGGCCAGCTCGGCCAGGGCCGCCGCCCGCGGCCGCTCCGGCAGGCCCCGCAGCCCGGGAGCGGACAGGCCGTAGAAGCCGAGCGCCTCGACGGTCACCTCCTCCCACGGCGGGTTGCCGACGACCGCGTCGAAGCCGGGACGCGGGCGGGCGAACACGCGCGGGAACGCCAGCGGCCAGTGCAGGAAGCGGTGGTCGCGGGCCAGGTCCGCGGCCCGGCCGGCGAGCGGGCCACCGCGGTCACGCAGCAGCTCCGGGCCGTGCCGCTCGACCTGGCGCCTGGCCCCGGCGAGCCCGAACGGCTCGGCGGTCCAGAGGTCGAACAGGCGCTCCACGGCCGCCGCCTCGGCGCCGGGCGCCTGGGCCAGCGCCCGCTCCAGCGGCGCCACCGCCTCGGGCCGCAGCACGCCGACCAGGGCGTCGCCGACCAGCAGGTTGCGGCCGAGCGCGGCGGGGGGCAGGCCGGGGACGGCGGCGGCCAGCCGCAGCGACAGGGCGGCGATCTCCACGCCCATGGGGCTGGCGTCCACGCCGAAGAGGCAGCGCTCCAGCAGTAGCCGCCGCAGCAGCGCGGCGTCGCCGGCCGCCGGGCCGGCGGGCCCGGCCTGGGCGCGGAGGCGGTCCAGCGCGGCGCCGATGCCGGGGAGCGGGGTCCGGGTCAGCAACGCCGCGGCCTGGTCGGTGAGCTCGTCCAGCACTGCGACCAGGAAGTGGCCGCCGCCGCAGGCCGGGTCCAGCACGGCGAAGTCGAGCAGCTCGGCGGCGGCGGCGTCGGGGTCGCCGGCGGCCAGCGCCCGCACCCGCTCCAGGTGGTCGGCGAACGCCGGCGCGACCGCCTGCCGGACCAGGTGGCGGACCAGCTCGGCAGGGGTGTACCAGACGCCGCCGCCCTTGCGGCCGCCGCGGGGCAGGAGCCCCTCGTAGAGGTGGCCGAGCTCGCCGGCCAGCGGCGCCGACCTGCCGGCGCCGTCGGACAGGGCGCGGAAGACCAGCGTCAGCGCGATCCGTTCGAGCTCCTCCCGCAGCTCGTCGCCGTCCGGGTCCAGGCCGTACGCCGCGGCCAGGTCCCCGAGCGCCCGGCCGAGGCCGGGCAGCACGTCCTGGCGGATGGTCCGGTCCAGGCGCCGCCGGAGCGCCGCCGCCTCGGTCGCCGAGCAGGAGCGCAGCACGCCGGAACCATAGCAGCGGGACGTTTCCGCCGGGCCTGCCCGGCTACTCTCTGCGCATGGTGAGGACCAGGCGGGTGGACTGCTCGGCGCCGGGCATCGGCCGGGTGCGGCGGGGCCGGGGGTTCTCCTACGTGGGCGTGGACGGGCGGCCGGTCCGCGACCCGGAGCTGCTGGCGCGCATCCACGCCCTGGTGATCCCGCCGGCCTGGCGGGACGTGTGGATCTGCCCGATCCCCAACGGCCACCTCCAGGCGGTCGGGACCGACGCCGCCGGCCGCCGGCAGTACCTGTACCACGAGGCCTGGCGGGCCCGGCGCGACCAGCTCAAGTTCGACAGCATGCTGGAGTTCGGCCGCGCCCTGCCGGGGCTGCGCGAGCGGATCGCCGCCGACCTCGACCAGCAGGGCCTGACCCGGGAGCGGGTGCTGGCCTGCGCGACCCGCCTGCTGGACCGGGGCTTCTTCCGCATGGGCTCGGAGGGCTACGCGGAGCAGAACCAGACCTACGGGCTGGCCACCATCCACAAGCGGCACGTGCGGCTGGACGGGGGCGTGCTCGCCTTCGACTACGTCTCCAAGGGCGGCAAGCGGCGCCTCCAGTCGGTGCTGGACCCGCAGGTGCGCGAGGTGGTGGCGGCCCTGCTGCGCCGCCGCGGCGGCGGGCCCGAGCTGCTGGCCTTCAGGCGCGGGCGGGAGTGGGTGGACGTCCGCTCCGAGGACATCAACGCCTACATCAAGGAGCAGACCGGCGGCGACTTCACCGCCAAGGACTTCCGCACCTGGACCGCGACGGTGCTGGCGGCGGTGGCGCTGGCGAGCTCGTTCCCGGTGGCGAGGTCGAGGACGGCCAGGACGCGGGCGATCAGGCGGGCCGTCCAGGAGGTCGCCCAGTACCTCGGCAACACCCCGGCCGTGTGCCGCGCCTCCTACATCGACCCCAGGGTGTTCGACCGCTACCGCTCGGGCCTCACGGTCGCCGCCGCGCTGGAGCGGCTCGGCGCGGTGGAGGAGCTCGGCGAGCCCGCCTACCAGGGCGACGTCGAGGCCGCCGTGCTCGACCTGATCGAGGAGCGGCGCGCCCCCGAGCTCGACCTGACGGCCTGACCACTGCTACCGTTGGCCGCGCCCCGGCCACGCCGGGCTTTCTGGGTTGCATGCATACCTGTCCGAGGAGGCTCGTCCCCCATGTCCGAGTACAAGCTGGCCGCCGAGAACCGCGCGGACGCGGGGAAGGGCGCCGCCCGCCGCCTGCGGGCCGCCGGGCGGGTCCCGGCGGTGCTCTACGGGCACGGCACCAAGCCGAAGTCCCTGAGCATCGACGCCCGCGACCTCAGCCACGCCCTGCGGACCGACGCCGGCGTCAACGTGCTGCTGGAGCTCCAGGTCGGCCGCAACAAGCACCTGGCCCTCGCCAAGGAGATCCAGCGGCACCCGGTCAGGGGCACGTTCACCCACATCGACTTCATCCTGGTGCGGCGCGGCGAGAAGGTCCACGTGGCCGTCCCCGTGCACCTGGTCGGGGAGGCGCCGGGAGTGCGCGAGGGCGGCATCGCCGACCAGGACCTGTACCAGGTCAACGTCGAGGCCGAGGTGACCGCGGTGCCCGACGCGGTCGAGGCCGACATCTCCGGCCTGCGCATCGGCGACGTGCTGCGGGTCGGCGACCTCAAGGCGCCGGCGGGCAGCACGATCCTGGACGACCCCGAGGCGTCGGTGGTGTCGGTGGTGCCGCCGGCCGTCGAGCCGGAGCCCGAGGCCGAGGAGGCCGAGGAGGAGGCCGCCGAGGGCGAGGCCCCGGCCGCCGCCGAGGGCGAGGGCGAGGCGCCGGCCGTCGAGGCCGAGGGCGAGAACCGGTCCGAGTCGTAGCGGCCGGTGCGGCTCCGGCTGCGGAGGCGGCGACCCGCGATGGCGTCCGACGGCGCTCCCTGGCTCGTCGTCGGCCTGGGCAACCCCGACGACGAGTACGCCGGCACCCGGCACAACGCCGGGGCGATGGTGGTCGCCCGCCTGGCGGAGCGGGCCGGCGCCAAGCTGAAGCGGTCCCGCAACCGCGCGCAGGTGGCCGAGATCCGCGACGGCGACGAGCGCGTGGTGCTCGCCCGGCCGACCAGCTACGTCAACGAGTCGGGCGGGCCGGTGTCGCTGCTGGCCCGCTGGTACAAGACGCCGCTGGAGCGGATCATCGTCGTCCACGACGAGATCGACCTGGCCGAGGGCAGGTTGCAGGTCCGCCGCGGCGGCGGCACGGCCGGCCACAACGGCGTGAAGGACGTGGTCAAGGCGCTCGGCTCGCCGGACTTCCTGCGCGTCCGCATCGGCGTCGGCCGCCCTCCCGGCCGCAAGGACCCCGCCGACTACGTCCTCGAGCCGGTGTCCAGGCGGCAGGCCGAGGACTTCGCCGTGCTCCTGGAGCGCGCCGCCGACGCCGCCATGGACCTGGTCCACCTCCCCCTGGAACGCGCCCAGGACCGCCACAACCACTAACGCCGCGACCCCGGGCCGGGCGGCCGCCCGGCCGCGTGGTGCAGGCGGTCGGCCAGGCCGATGGCGTCGCGGACCTCGCGGGCGAGGTCCACGAACCCGTCCACCAGCGGGTTGGGGCGGTCGGGGCGCCAGGCGACGGCGGTGGTGGCCGGCTCCACGTCGGCGACGGGGACGAAGACGATGCCCGGCCGGGTGAACACCGACGCCACCCAGTCGGCCGCCAGGCCGACGACCTCGCGGGCGGCGACGAGCTGGATGAACTTGTCGATCGAGCGGGTGCGCTGCCCGAGCTTGGGTGGGGCCGTGCGGTGGCCCATGGCCAGCCACCAGTCCCGGCAGACCTGGTCGTCGGTCTCGGCCACGATCCACGGCTCGTCGAACAGCTCCCGCACCGACACCTCGGCGCGGCCGGCGAGCGGATGGCCGCTGGGGAGCACGGCCACGCGCGGCGCCGACCACAGCGTCTCGAAGCGGAGGCCCTCGTGCGCGAACGGCGGCATCACGAACGCCACGTCGACCTCGCCGCCGTTCAGGCCGGCCGACGGGTCGGCGAAGGAGTGCTCGACCAGGTCGAGGGCGACCTCCTCGTGCCGCGACCGGTAGGCGTACAGCACCGTGGAGGTGACCTCGATCTGCGTGCCGACGATGAGCCCCAGGCGCAGGCGCGACGGTCGGCTCGCGCGGCGGGCCGCCGCGACCGCCGCGTCGGCGGCGGCCAGCGCCGCCCGCGCCTCGGTCAGGAACGCCTCGCCTGCCGGTGTCAGCTCCACCCCGCGGGGGTGGCGACGGAACAGCGGCCCGCCGACCTGCCGCTCCAGGTAGCGGATCTGCGCCGACAGCGACGGCTGGGCGATCCGCAGCCGCCGCGCCGCCCGGGTGACGTGGCCCTCCTCGGCGACGGCGACGAAGTAGCGCAGGTGGTGGAGCCCGATCGGCATGGGACGATCATTGCAGGCGGGCCAGCCTGGCGGCGACCGTGACGTCGGCGGGGTTGACCGACCGGAGCAGCGCCGCCACCTCGTCGGGAGGCGCCGGCCGGCCGAGGAGGAAGCCCTGACCGTGGTTGCAGTCGAGCTCCATCAGCGTGGAGCGCTGTGCGGCCGTCTCGATCCCCTCGCCGGTCACCCGCACACCGAGCGCCGTCGCCAGCGAGGTGATCGCGTACACGACCGCGCGGCCCTCCGCGTCCTGGTCGAGCCGCGCCACGAAGCTCTGGTCGATCTTCAGGATGTCCAGCGGCAGGCGGCTGAGGCTGCTCAGCGAGGAGTAGCCGGTGCCGAAGTCGTCCATCGCCAGCTGCACCGACAACCACTTGAGCTTCTGGAG
>Ga0081538_10002074_pt1 | contig 18719 bp, 19 predicted proteins | sample TabmetS5T2R1_FD_71022 | JGI IMG/M metagenome (GOLD analysis project Ga0081538, IMG submission 71022) | Tabebuia heterophylla rhizosphere microbial communities from the University of Puerto Rico - S5T2R1 | ecosystem: Host-associated > Plants > Roots > Rhizosphere ... | reverse complement strand
CGCTCCCGCGCACGCACGGCCTGCTGGGCGCGATGCTCGACACCGACCGGCCCTACCGCACGGACGACATCAAGGCCGATCCCCGCTTCCGCGGCTGGTGGCCGAGCGCCCATCCGCAGATGGCCTCCTTCCTCGGGGTGCCGATCCGCTCGCGCGGCGGCGTGGTCGGCGCGCTCTACCTCACCGACAAGGAGGAGGCGCCGGGATTCACGGAGGAGGACGAGCGCCTGATCCAGATGCTTGCCGCCCACGCGGCCATCGCCATCGAGAACGCCCGCCTCTACGAGCGGGGCCGCGAGCTCACCTTCATCGAGGAGCGAAACCGGCTGGCGCGCGACCTGCACGACTCGGTCGTGCAGAAGCTGTTCGGGGTCGTGCTCGCCGCCCAGTCGGCCGCGACGCTGTTCGATCGCGACCCGGACTCGGCCCGTGGGCAGGTGCAGAGGCTCCAGGAGCTGACCCAGGATGCGATCCAGGAGCTGCGCTCGCTGATCTTCCAGCTGCGCCCAGCGGCCGTCGAGAGCGAGGGACTGGCCGCCGCGCTGGCGAAGCACGTGCAGGTGCTCGGCAGGGTCCACCGCCAGCACATCGAGCTCGAGACGAGCGGCGAGCCCCGGCTGCGGCCCGGCGTGGACGACGAGGTCTTCCGGATCGCCCAGGAGGCCCTCCACAATGCGGTCAAGCACGCCGCGGCGGATCGCCTCGGGCTGCGCCTCGAGGAGGGCGAGCGGCAGCTCGTCCTGACCGTCCGCGACGACGGCGTCGGCTTCGATCCGGCCGCCACCGCGCATCGCTCGCGACGGCTGGGGCTCACCTCGATGGAGGAGCGCGCGACCTCGCTGGGCGGCGCGCTACGGATCGACTCCGCGCCGGGGAAGGGAACGACGATCAGGCTCGAGGTGCCCCTTGGCGACCGCCAAGATTCGCGTACTGGTCGCTGACGACCACGCCGTTGTGCGCCAGGGTCTGCGCACCTTCCTCGAGCTCCAAGAGGACATCGAGGTCGTCGCCGACGTGGCTGACGGGCGGCAGGCGCTCGCCGCCGTCGCCGAGCACGACCCCGACGTCGTGCTCATGGACCTGGTGCTGCCCGAGGTTGACGGCGTCGAGGCGATCCGAAGGATCGCCAGCGAACGCCCGCGCATCCGGGTGATCGCGCTCACCAGCTTCCTCGACGACGACAAGGTGTTCCCCGCCGTGCGGGCCGGTGCGGCCGGCTACCTGCTGAAGGACGTCGAGCCGGCCGAGCTCGTGAAGGCCATACGCACGGTGCACGCCGGAGAGGGCCTGCTTCATCCGGCGGTCGCCGCGCGCCTGATGGAGGAGGTCGCTTCGACGGGCGGCCGTGAGGCGCCGGACAGCCTGACGCCGCGGGAGCGCGAGGTTGTCGGCCTGATCGCGCGCGGCCTCTCGAACAAGCGCATCGCGCTCGAGCTCGGGATCTCGGAGAAGACGGTCAAGACACACGTCAGCAGCATCCTCGGCAAGCTCGGCCTCACGGACCGCACGCAGGTGGCCCTGTACGCGGTGCGCGAGGGGTGGGTGGAGTAGTTCCCAGGACCTAGGCCCAATTTCCAATGGGCACCCGCGCGCGGGCGACGTAGGTTCGGTGGCGATGCCGACGGCCATCGTCACCGGCGCCTCACGAGGACTCGGGCTCGCGCTCGCTCGCGCGCTCGCGGAGCGTGACTGGCGGCTGGTGATCGACGCGCGCGAACCCGAGCCGCTGGCGTCCGCCCGCGACGAGCTGGCGGCGGTCACCGAAGTGACGGCGCTCGTGGGCGACGTCGGGGACGAATCGCATCGGGCCGCGCTCGTGGCCACCGCGGGCCGCCGCCTCGATCTCCTCGTCAACAACGCCAGCCTGCTCGGCCCGAGCCCCCAGCCACCCCTCGGCGAGTACCCGCTCGCGGAGCTCGAGGACGTCTACCGCGTCAACGTCTTCGCTGCCCTCAGCCTGATCCAGATGGCGCTGCCGCTGCTCGGCGACGGGGCGCGGATCGTGAACGTGACCTCCGACGCCGGCGTCGAGAGCTACGAGGGATGGGGCGGCTACGGCTCCTCCAAGGCGGCGCTCGAACGGCTCACCGGGGTGCTTGCCGCCGAGCATCCGGGGCTGCGCGTCTACGCCGTCGATCCCGGCGACATGCGCACGCGGATGCACCAGCTGGCCTTTCCCGGCGAGGACATCTCGGACCGCCCGCCGCCCGAGGACAGCGTCCCCGGGCTTCTCACCCTCATCGAGGGCCGGCTGCCGAGCGGCCGCTACCTCGCGCGCGACCTGGTACCGGTCGCGCAGTGAGCGTGATCCCGGCGGCCCTCCCGGAACCGGCCGAGGCAAGCCGGCCACCGGAGGCGCGCGGCCTTAGTCGCGATGCCGTACGCCTGCTGGTCGCGTCGCCGGCCCGGCTCCTGCACACGAGCTTCGCCGCCCTCCCCGAGCTCCTGGTCCCCGGTGACCTGCTCGTCGTCAACACGTCGCGAACGCTCCCCGCCGCGCTACCCGCCCGCCGCGACGGCGGAGAGGCCATCACGCTCAACCTCTCGACGCCGGTCCCCCACGAGCACCGCGGCCGCTGGGTGGTCGAGCTCCGCCGCGCCGATGGCGCGGCGCGCGACGGACGCGCGGGGGAGCTGCTCTCGCTGCCTGCGGGCGGACGGGCCGAGCTCGTCGCGCCCTACCTGGGAACGCGGCTCTGGGTCGCGGCGCTGACGCTCCCTCAGCCGCTGGTCGACTACCTGGAGCAACACGGCCGAGCGATTCGCTATCGCCACCTCGACGGAGACTGGCCGCTGGAGCTCCATCAGACCGTGTTCGCCACCGAGCCGGGCAGCGCGGAGATGCCGAGCGCGGGGCGCCCGTTCACTCCCGAGCTGATCGCGAAGCTGATCGCGCGCGGGATCGACGTGGCGCCGCTGCTCCTCCACACCGGCGTGTCGTCGCTCGAGGGCGGCGAGGCGCCCTACCCGGAGCGGTATCGCGTGCCGGCCTGGACGGCCGAGCGGGTGAACCTCGCCCGCCGGCTGGGCGGCCGGGTCATCGCGGTCGGAACGACCGTGGTCCGTGCGCTCGAGTCGGCGGTGGGCGTGGACGGCCGCGTGAACCGGGCCGCCGGCTGGACCCAGCTCGTCATCGGCCCCCGTCGTGGCGTGCGGGCGGTCGACTGTCTCGTGACCGGCTTCCACGACCGCGATTCCTCCCATCTCATGATGCTCGAGGCGATCGCGGGCCCCGAGCTTCTGGAGCGCGCGTACCGCGCCGCCACCGGAGCCGGCTATCTGCGCCACGAGTTCGGCGACCTGCTGCTGATCGAACCCGCGTAGGATCGCCGCTCAAAGCGGAGGCGGCGCCGCGGGCGTCAGCCCGAGACGGTGCGGCGAAACAGCAGCGCGCACACGATGGCGACTATGACCGCCAGCACCGGGATCCCGAATCCCATCACGCCGACCAGCGCGAGCACGAAGGTCACGACCGCGACGGCGCCGGCGGTGCCTCCGGCCAGCACGAGCCGGTAGGCGCGCTGCTCGCGGGAGCGGCGGGACGGAGGTCCACCGGAGCTGCGGGTGATGTCGGCCACTGAAGGAACCGTAGCTATCCGCGTTCGTCGACGATTTCCGAGGCGAGCTCGGCGCTCGATTCGGCACCATTCCACCCATGGCCGACCCCGGCGACCTCGAGGCCGAGATCGATCGACTCTACGCGCTGCCCCTGGACGAGTTCGTCAAGGCGCGCGACGAGCTCGCCCGCTCGCTCCGGAGCGCCGATCGGCGCCCCGACGCCACCACCATCAAGGGCCTGCGCAAGCCGACGGTCGGCGCCTGGGCGCTGAACCAGGCGGTCCGCACGCGGCGCGCGGACATCCGCGAGCTGCTCGAGGCCGGCGCCGCCCTGCGTGACGCGCAGGAGCGTCTGCTCGCCGGCGGCGAGCGAGCCGACCTCCGCGACGCGACCGAGCGCGAGAGGGAGGTGGTCTCGCGCCTCGCCGAGGCGGCGGTGGCGATCGGAGGCGAGGCCGGCCGCAGCGGAGCGCTCGAGCCGCGTCTGCGGGCGACCCTTCACGCGGCGGCGCTGGACGAGAGCGTCCGCGAGGAGCTCGCGGCCGGGCGTTTGGTTCGCGAGCACGAACCGGTCGCGCTGGGGGCGCTCGCGGTGGACGAGCCCCAGCCCACGCGTGCAGCGGCGGGCCGTAGGGCGGCCGAACCGAGCCGAACGAGGCGCGCACGGCGTGGCGGGCGGGCCGCGGATCCGGCTGCCGAGCGGGCGGGAAAGCTCGCCGAGCTGAAAGACCGCGTGGCCGAGGCGCGTGAGCGCGCCGAGACGGCCGCCTCCGCGCTGGCGGACGCCGAGCGTCGGGCGGCGGACGCCCGCGAGCGTGCGGACGCCGCCGGGATGGAGCGCAAGGACGCGGAGCGGGCGGAGCGTGCCGCCCGCAAGGCGGTCAAGGAGGCCGAGCGAGCGGAGCGTTCGGCGCGCAAGACCGCACAGGACGCCGAGGGCGCGAAGCGCGCCGCCCGCAAGGCGGCGCAGGAGGCCGGGCGGGCTGCCGAGCGCCTGGAGCGTGAGGCGCAGCGCGCTGTCTCGGATGACGCGGACTCCGGCACGCCGCGCCGCCGGCGACGGTGAGCCGCCGCCGGGTGTGGGTAGAAGCAACCGGTGACGAACGAGGAGCGGGAGCCGGTGCGGATCGAGCTGCAGCTCCGGCACCGGGACCTCGATGCGCTCGGGCACGTCAACCAGGCGGTCTTCCACGAACTGCTCGAGGAGGCGCGCGGGGCGTTCTTCCGGGCCACGCTGCCAGACCTGCCGTTCACCGGCTACGTGCTCGCCCACGTCGAGCTTGACTACCGGCGCGAGGTCCGCATCGACGACCGCTACCTGATCGGCGAGTGCCGCGTGGCGTCGTTGGGCCGCTCGCGCGTAGAGCTCGAGAACCGCTTGGTGATGGCGGACGGAACCGTGGCCGTCGAGGGCCGGGCCGTCCTGGTGGCCTGGGACGAGCAGGCAAGACGCTCGCGTGAGCTCACGGATGGCGAGCGCGAGGCGCTGCTGTCGCGGCGGGCGGGCTGAGGCGCGCTAATGTTGACGTAGAGCTCTGGCCAGCGCACTCCCTTCCGAGTGCTGGGCTCGCACCCCTATAGACGGCTGAATCGCCCCCGAGGAGCCGAACGAAATGAAGACCCAGAACAGGCAGATGACTGACTCAAACGTGCTCTTTGCCGATCTTGCCGGCACGGAGCCCCTCTCCCCCACGGACCAAGAGGTGCTCGACGAAGCCGCCCGCAACGCGACCGCGGCCCGGGTGCCGTTCTCCGGCGGCGCGGAGAGGGCACTTGTATACACGCGCGGCGCCGAGGTCGCCGGACGCGCGCTCGCCCGCGTGTGGGCCTGGGTTCGCCGCTAGCAAACCGGCGGTCCAGCGCCCTTCGCGAAAGGTGCGTATCCGGTTGGCTCAGGTGTTCCGCCCAACCGGGGCGGCTGAACAACCAGCGGACGCCTTCGGGCGCGGGCGGCATGCCGAACGAAGCGGCGACGGACGGACACCGGGGCCCGCCAATGCCGACGCGTTTGTCTTTTTGAGTCCACAGGCCGCGAAAGGACGAACGCATGAAGATCCGCCCGGCCGGGCGCCCCGGCGCAGCCGGGCCCGCGCACCCGGGCAACCACCCTCCTCACCCAGCCCCCGGCCCCCGACCGCGCGACCGCAAACCGGCCGCCGAAGCCTGGCCGCCCGCGTGCGCGGGGGGGTGGGGCGAGTTATGCCTCCATCTCGACGCGTAAGTCGCCCCACCCCCGGGCAGCAAGACTGCGCGGGCCGCGGCGGCGGGTCCCAACCTCGCCGCGACTCGAGCAGCGCCTGGTCAGGCGTCGAGGATCCCCACGACGATCTCTGAGACCTCGGTCGGCGTGCGCCCGACGCGGACCCCGACGGCCTCGAGCGCGTCGGCCTTCGCCCGGGCGGTCCCCTTGGATCCCGACACGATCGCGCCCGCGTGGCCCATGGTCTTGCCCGGCGGCGCGGTGAACCCGGCGATGTAGGCGACCACCGGCTTGGACACGTTGTCGGCGATGAACTCCGCGGCCTCCTCCTCGGCGGAGCCGCCGATCTCGCCGCTCATCACGACGAGCTCGGTCTCGGGGTCGGCCTCGAACAGCGCGAGCACGTCGGTGAAGCTGGAGCCGGGTACGGGGTCGCCGCCGATTCCGACGATCGACGAGTTGCCGAAGCCGCGCTGGGCCAGCTCGTTGCCGATCTGGTACGTGAGCGTGCCGGACCGCGACACGACGCCGACGTTCCCCTCGCGGAAGAAGGCCGCCGGAATGATCCCCACGTTGGCCTTGCCCGGCGACAGCACCCCGGGACAGTTCGGCCCGATCAGCCGCACGTCTCGGAGCCCGCTCAGGTGGGCGCTCACGCGCAGCTCGTCGTGCGCCGGAATGCCCTCGGTGATGGCGACGATCGTCCCGATCCCAGCCTCCACCGCCTCGAGGATCGAGTCCGCCGCGAAACGGGCCGGCACGAAGACCATCGCGGTGTTGGCGTCGGTCTCGTCGATCGCCTCGCGGAAGGAGTTGAACACCGGGATGCCGTCGACGCTCTGACCGCCCTTGCCGGGCGTCACGCCCGACACGACCTTGGTGCCGTAGCGCTTGTTGTTCAGCGCGTGGAAGCTGCCCTCTCGGCCGGTGATCCCCGACACGCACAGGCGCGTCTCGCGATCGACGAGGATGCTCATCGTGCCTGCAGGGCCGGCGCCGCCGCGGCGAGCTCGACCACGCGCTCGGCAGCCCCGAGCATCGTCGCCTCGACCTCGAGACCAGGCAGTTGGGCGTCGCTCAAGAGCCGGCGGCCCTCCTCGTCGTTGGTCCCGTCGAGCCGCACGACGAACGGGACCGTCGGCTGCACCTGCTCGAAGGCCTCGATCAGGCCCCTGGCCACCTCGTCGCAGCGGGTGATGCCTCCGAAGATGTTGAACAGGACCGCCCGCACCTTCTCGTCCGAGAGGATCACCTCGACGGCCGCCACGATCGCGTCGGCCTTCGAGCCGCCGCCGGCGTCGAGGAAGTTGGCGGGGCGGCCTCCCGCCTGCGCGACGACATCCAGCGTCGACATAACGAGGCCGGCGCCGTTTCCCAGGATGCCGATGTCCCCGTCGAGCTTGACGTAGGTCAGCCCGCGCTCCTTGGCCATCTGCTCCTGGCGGTCCTCGGCCGAGGGGTTGCGAAGCCCTGCGTTGTCAGGGTGGCGGAACAGCGCGTTGCCGTCGAGCGTCACCTTCGCGTCCAGCGCCCGCAGCTCCCGCTCCGGGGTCACGATCAACGGGTTGACCTCGATGAGCATCGCGTCCTCGCCGACGAACGCGTCGTAGAGCTTCGCGAGCAACCCGGTGAGCGGGCGCACCAGGTCGGCGTCGATTCCGGCCTCGAAGGCGAGCCGCCTCCCGTGGAACTGCTGATAGCCGAGCAGTGGATCCACGTGCAGGCTCGCGATGGCCCCCGGATCCTCCTCGGCCACCTGCTCGATGTCCACGCCGCCCCTGGTCGAGAACAGGATCAGCGGGGCCTTGGCGCTGCGGTCGAAGACGATCGACGCGTAGTACTCGGCGTCGATGTCCGAAGCCTCCTCGATCCACACCTCGTGGACCCGCAGGCCGCGGATGTCCATGCCCAGGATCTCCCCGGCGCGCTCGCGGGCCTCCTCCCGCGTGGCAGCCAGCTTGATACCGCCCAGCTTGCCGCGTCCGCCGATTTGAACCTGAGCCTTGACCACGCACGGGTAGCCCACAGCGTCGGCCGCGGTCACTGCCTCGTCGACGGTGGCGGCCGGACGGCCCGCGGGGACCGGCACCCCGTGACGTGCGAAGAGCTGTTTTCCCTGGTACTCGAGGAGATCCACGGCTAGCGGCGCTTCTTGCGTTGACGCCGCCGCTCCTTCTCCGCCTCCGCCTGCGCCGCGTACTCGAGCTGGCCCCGCACGAAGTGGTCGGCGACCGGGTTGCGCTCCCGGATGTGGAACCACCAGCGCGGCGCGAAGTTCTCGTGGAGCCACCAGAAGCCGATCGCGAACGGAACGGCCACAAGCACCTGGTAGACCGCGAACGCCGCCCAGCCCTGTGGCACCGCGACCTCCTCGCCGGCGACGACGTCGACCACGGCGGCCTGCAGCATCCGACTCGGAGGGAATGCGACGGCCCACAGCAGCGCCGCCGGCGCCAGCATTCCCAGCGGGGCCCTGCCCGTCGCCAATAGCAGGTCGTATGCGGCGCCTCCGAGGGCGAGCGGAAGGGCGAGGGAAACACAGGCGACGAGGACCACCGGGAGGGACTGGCCCGTGATGGCGACCAGTCCCCCCGCGACAATCCCGCCGAGCAGCCCGATCAGCGCGCCCGGCAGGGCCAGGTCCCGCACCTGGCCCCAGTCCAGAGTCCCCCACGGCGTGGACAGCGGCCCCGAGCCCGCCGGGGCCGCCACACCTTGGTCCGACGGGACCGTCGTCATCAGCCGAGGTCCGTCACACCGAACTTGAACAGGCTGTAGAAGAGCATGGCCAGGTAGGCCAGCCCGCCCAGCACCAGCACCACCGTGATGATGGGGTGCGGCCTGATTTTCTTCGGCAGATTCTTGTTGTTTGTCGCCGCAAGGGTCAGGCAGTACGCGCCCATCACGAACGTGGACATGAACGCGAGCACGTTGAGGATCGCCTCCGGCCCGTCGACGGGTCCGAAGTTGATGATGAGGATCCCGAAGATGATCACGCCCCAGAGGAACAGCGCATACAGGTGCGCCATCTTCAGCTTCTTCGCGCCCGGCACGAAGTAGTAGGTCATGTCCGACTGCCCGCGCGCGAATGCGTCGAAGAGCCCCACGCTCGCCTTCCAGCCGACGATCGCTATGAAGACGAAGAAGAGCGTGCCCAGAATCGTGGCGGAGTCCGCGAACGCCGCGCGCATCGCGTCGAGCGCCACGTCCCGCTCGCCGTTCGCCAGCTGCCGCTCCGCCTCCGAGTTGACGTCGGCCGCGTGCATGGCCATGACCGTGAAGATGATCGTGACCAGCATCGTGATGCCGAAGAACAGGAGCAGTGCGTCGTAGCGGACCCACTTGCGCCACTGCTTCCACTTGCGCATCTCATCCGGATCGTCGACGTCGAACATCGACCCGCTCTCGGGGATGGTCTCCTCCTCGCCGGCGTGCAACAGGCCGCGCACCCGCGGCATGTGGGCCCCCATGCCCGCGCCCTTGTCGCGCAGCCACAGCGTGTACCACATCTGCTGCATTCCGGACGGGCCCGCGAACCCGATCGCGCCGACGACGAGCGGGAACCACGCCGCCGTCATCACGGCGGCCGGAATGCCGTAGTCGAAGCGAACCAGTCCGAGCAGCACGTCACCGAGGTCGGACAGGCTGCCGACAAAGGCGGCGACGATCGCGGAGCCGATGACCAGGATGCCCACCAGGAAAGTAAGCACCGCCTCGACCCAGTTGTAGATGATCTTCGCGATCGTGAACATCGCCGCGACGATCACCAGCCCGACCGAGGCCGACAGCTGCCACGGAATGCCGGTGAGCGACTCGAACGCGTCCGCGCCCGCCGAGATGTGGCCCGGCCAGATGTACACCGCGATCGCGATCACGAAGAACATCCACATCAGCGGCTGGAATACACGCGCCGCGCCGAAGAAGATCGACTCTCCGGTGGCCATCGCGTAGCGGGCCATCTCCAGCATCACGATGGTCTGTACCACCACCCCGACCAGGAACAGCCAGCGGATGTCCGGGCCGAACACGATGACCAGGCGCGGCCACAGGTATGTCTCGCCGAGGCCGACGCCGAGCGCGACCAGGATCATCGCCGGACCGACGATGTGGGCCGCCTGCGGCGCCTCGGGCAGCTTGCGGATCGGCATCGGGGGCAGCTTGCCCGCGCGCCAGACCGGTTTTTCGACGGTCGTCGCCCTCGCCTGATCAGGCGCGGCGGCGCCACTTGGCACCTGTCCTACTTCCATTGGTCCTGCTCCTCCCTCATCCCGCTGACTACATCCCTGCTACCTGCTGACGTACCCCCTCATCTGCCGTCCAGGTGACCCGCCATTCTGGCCCAGCGGTACTTGGCCGCCAGGACCTCGACCGGTGTCTCGGTCGTGTATGGGTACCCCGGAACGCCGTGATCGAACAGGTAATCCGACGCCTGCTCCACCTCGACGTCGCCGGCCAGAGAAGCCACGATCGGCTTCTCGACTCCCCGGCCCCGATACTCCTCGACCACCTCCGCCACCACCTTCGCGAACGTCATCGGCGGCGTGATGATCGTGTGCCAGTAGCCGAGCACCAGCGAGTGGATGCGGTCATCCTCGAGACCCAGCGCAATCGCATTGCGGTACGTCTCGGGCGGCTCGCCCCCGGTGATGTCCACCGGGTTGCCGGCGGCCCCGAAGGGCGGGATGAACTCCATGAACGCCTCGTTGAGGTCGTCAGGCATCGACATGAGCTGGAGCCCGTTGTTGAAGCACGCATCGGACAACAGCACGCCCGAGCCTCCTGCGCCCGTGATGATCACGACGTTCTCGCCCGTGGGCGTGGGGAGAATGGGCAGGCAGCGCGCGAACTGGAGCAGCTCCTGCAGCCCCCGCGCCCGGACCACGCCGGCCTGGCGAAGGATGTCGTCGTAGACCTTGTCGTCGCCGGCCAGCGCGGCCGTGTGCGACGCCGCCGCCTTCGAGCCGGCGGGCGTGGCGCCCGCCTTGAGAACCACGATCGGCTTCTTCTGGGAGACGCGTTTCGCCACCTCTACGAACGCGCGCCCGTCCTTCAAGTCCTCCATGTGGAGCGCGATGCAGTCGGTGGCGTCGTCCTGCTCGAAGAACGTGAGCAGGTCGTCCTCGTCGATGTCCGCCTTGTTGCCGAGGCCGACGATCGCCGACACGCCCAGCTTGGTCGAGCGGCTGAAGCCGAGGATCCCCATCCCGATGCCTCCGCTCTGGGATGCGAGGGCGACCGGCCCTTGAACGTCGTAGGGCGTCGTGAACGCCGCGCTCATCCGCTCGGGCGTGTAGTAGACGCCGTAGATGTTCGGCCCGATGAAGCGCACGCCGTGCTCGCGCGCGGACTCGACCAGGCTGCGCTGGAGCTCCGTCTCTCCGGTCTCGGCGAAACCCGACGGGATGAGCACCGCGGCCGGAATCCCCTTGTCGCCGACCTTGGCGAGCGTGTCGGGGACGAACTTGGCCGGGATCGCGAAGACCGCCGCGTCCACGCCGTCCGGGAGCTCGGTCACGTCCGCGTAGCACTTCTTCCCAAGGATCTCGCTGGCCTTCGGGTTGACGGGGTAGATCTCGCCGGCGAAGCCGCCGTCCACGAGGTTGCGCATCACCGAGTTCCCGATCTTCCCGTGGGAGTCGGAAGCCCCCACCACCGCGATCGCGCGCGGCCGCATGAGGCTCGTCATCACCCGCAGGATCTCCTCCTGCGAGTAGCGGGGCGGCCGGCCGTCGGAGGCCTCGAAGGACACGACGAGACGCGCGTCCACCGCCACCGCGCCGTCCTCCCGCGCCAGCACCGGGTTCAGGTCGACCTCGGTGATCTCGGGGAAGTCGGCGACGAGCTCGGAGACCGCCGTTATCACCGCCGCGAGCGCGTAGCGGTCCACGCCGGCGCGGCCGCGCACGCCGCGCAGAACGTCGGCGGCGCGGATGCCGTCGACCATCTCGATCGCATCCGCACGCGATGTCGGCGCGAGCCGGAAGGTCACGTCACGCATGACCTCGACCAGGATGCCGCCCAGGCCGAAGGTCACGACCGGCCCGAAGGTCGGATCTGTGACGGCCCCGATCAGGACCTCGGTGCCCCCGCTCAGCATCTGCTGCACCTGGACGCCGGTGATGTCCGCGCCCGAGTCGTGGGCCCTGGCGTTCTCCACGATGGTCTCGAAGCCGGCGGAGACGTCGTCCGCGGACTCGAGCCCGACCAGCACGCCGCCGGCCTCGGTCTTGTGCAGGATGTCCGGCGAGACGATCTTGAGCACGACGGGAAAGCCGATGTCCTCGGCGATCGCCGCGGCCTCCTCGGCGGAGGTGGCGAGGCCCTCGCGCGGCACGGGGATTCCGTAGGCGTCGCAGACGCGCTTCGCCTCGGGCGGACTGAGCGACGTTCGCCCCTCCGCACGTGCGGCGTCGAGGATCTCCCCGACCGCTTCCGTTCTCGTGGTCTCGGTTGCCGTTGTCATCTGCTTACACCGCCCCTGCTTCGGTCAGTCGCTCGAGCTCTCCGTCCGTGGTGTCGAGCAGTTCCTGGAGGATCTCCGCGTTGTGCTCGCCGAGCAGCGGTGAGCGCGTCACCTCAACCGGCGAATCCGACAGCGTGAACGGACAGGCCACCGTGGTGTAGGTGCCTCGTTCGGGGTGCTCGACGTCCACGAGCATCCCCTCCGCCCGCAGTCCCTCGTCCTCCATCAGGTCCTTGGTGCTCAAGACCGGACCGCACGGCACGTTTATCGAGTTGAGCTCCTCGAATGCCTCCCACTTCGTCCTCGTCAGCGTCCACTCCTCGATCAGATCGAAGATCTCCTGGAGGCGAGGCAGGCGTGCCTCCGGGGTGGCGTAGTCCGGGTGATCCACCAGCTCCGGGTGGCCGATCTTGTTCATCAGCGGCTCCCAGATCTGCGGCTGAATCACCAGGTACAGCCAGGCGTTCGTTCCGTGCGAGGTCATGGGCTTGCATCGCACGGCCCACCCGGGCTGCCCCCCGCCGGAGGCATTTCCCGACCGCGGGACGAAGTCGCCGAACTCCTTGTTCGGGTACTCCGCCAGCGGTCCGTGCTCGAGCCGCTGGTGGTCGCGCAGCTTCACCCTGCAGAGGTTGAGGATCCCCGAGCGCATGGAGATCTGCACCCGCTGGCCCCGGTCGGTGTGCGTGCGCTGATACAGCGCCGCGCAGATCGCGCCGAAGAGGTGTACCGCGTTGCCGGAGTCGCCGATCTGGGCGCCGGTCACCACCGGTGGTCCATCCTCGAACCCGGTGGTGCTCATTGCGCCGCCCGTGGCCTGCGCGATGTTCTCGTACGCCTTGGCGGTCTCGAGATAGCCGGGACCGAAGCCCTTCAACGACGCGAATATGAGCCGCGGGTTGATCTCGCGCAGACGCTCCCAATTGAAGCCCAAGCGGTCCATCACGCCCGGTCCGAAGTTCTCGACCACGACGTCGGAAGCGCGGACCAGCTTGGTGAAGATGGCCTTCCCCTCGTCCGACTTGAGGTTCAGAGTCAGGCTGCGCTTGTTGCCGTTGAGCATCGTGAAGTAGAGGCTGTCGACGTCGGGGAGGTCGCGCAGCTGCGATCGCGTGATGTCACCCCGCCCGGGCGGTTCGATCTTGATGACGTCGGCGCCCATCCAGGCCAGCAGCTGGGTGCAGACCGGCCCGGCCTGGACGTGGGTCATGTCCACTACGCGGACGCCGTCCAGGGCTTTCCTCATCTCCCTCTCCCTCACTTGTACATCGTCTGGTTCATCGTGCCGGGCGCGAACGCGTTCTGGTCGATCCACACGTTGATCAGCGCGGGCTTGCCCGACTCCCGTGCCCGCTCGAGCGCGGGACGGATGTCCTTGGGCTCGGTGACCTCCTCCCCGTAACCACCGAGCATCTCGGCGAACTTGTCGAACTTCACGTCGCCCAGCTTGTTGCCGACGTCGCCGCGCTCCTCACCGTATTTCTGAATCTGGCCGTAGCGGATCTGGTTCATGTACGAGTTGTTGCCCACCACGCCGATGAACGGGAGGTCGAAGCGCACCGCCGTCTCGAAGTCCCAGCCCGTGAGGGTGAACGCGCCGTCGCCGAACAGGCAGACGACCTCGCGGTCCGGCCGCGCGACCTTGGCCGCGATGGCGAAGGGCACGCCGACCCCGAGGGTGCCGAGCGGGCCGGGGTCCATCCACAGGCCCGGACCCCTTGGCTGGACGACGCCGCCGGAGAACGTGACGACGTCGCCGCCGTCGCCGATGTAGATCGTGTTGTCGGTGAGGAACTCGTTGATCTCGTGCGCAAGCCGGAGCGGGTGGACCGGCGCGTCCTCGCGCATCAGGCGCGGGAGGCGCTCCTCCTTGGCGCGCCGCTCCTCCTCACGCAGCGCCTCGAGCCAGGACTCCCGGTCGCGGGCTCCTCCCGCGGCCCCGTCCGACGCGGCCTCCGCGACGGCGCTGAGAATCGCGCCCGGGTCACCCACGAGCCCGAGCGAGACGTCCCGATTCTTGCCCACCGTGCGGTAGTCCATGTCGATCTGGACGACCGTGGCGTCCTGGCTCAAGCGCTTGCCGTACCCCATGCGGAAGTCGAAGGGGGTGCCCACGATCACGATCACGTCCGCGTTCTTGAACGCGTGGCGACGCGTGAGGTGGAAGTGATGCGGATCGCCCGGCGGCAGAGTCCCGCGGGCGGCTCCGTTCATGTAGGCGGGGATGTTGAGGGTCCGTACGAACTCGGTCGCGGCGTCGGCGCCGCGCGATGTCCAGACCTGGCTGCCGAGCAGCACGCACGGCCGCTCTGCCTTCATGAGGATGTCGGCAAGGCGATCGACGTCGTTTGGGTCGCCGGTGCTCTTCGTCGACGCGCGATAGTGGCCCGCCTCGGGTATGACCGCGCTCTCGATCGGGACCTTGGCGTCCAGGATGTCGCGGCCGATCTCCAGGTACGCCGGGCCCGGCGCACCGGCACACGCCTCCCGGAACGCCATCGAGCACATGTCCGCGACCCGCTCGGTCGTGACCACGCTCGACGCGAACTTGGTGATCGGGCGCATCATGTCGACGTGCGGGAGGTCCTGGAGCGAGCCCATGCGGTGCTGGTTCAGCGCTCCCTGGCCGCCGACCAGCAGCATTGGGCTCTCGGCGCGCAGGGCGTTGGCGACGCCGGTGACCGCGTCGGTCGTGCCCGGGCCCGCCGTCACGACCGCGCAGCCGGGGCGGCCGGTCACGCGCGCGTATCCGTCCGCGGCGTGGGCCGCCACCTGCTCGTGGCGGACGTCGAGGACCTTGATGCCCTCGTCGATACAGCCGTCGTAGATGTCGATGATGTGCCCGCCGCAGAGCGTGAAGATCGCGTCGATCCCCTCGGCGCGAAGGGCCTTGGCGACCAGATGGCCCCCCGAGATCGTCTCCGGCTCGGTCACGCGAGCGGCTGGGGTCTCGGTTTGCACCGCAGTGCTCGTGGCGGTCACGTCGATACTCCTTCGTCGGGAAGATCCAGGCGAGCTGCAGTTCGCTCCACGTGGTCGGCCAGATCGAGCGCGTGCTCGCGGACCAGGCGCTCGGCGAGCTCGGCGTCGCGGGCCTCGAGCGCCTCGATGATGTGCATGTGGTCGACGATCGAGCGCTCTGCCCGGTCGTCCTCTCCGATCATGCGGCCCCGAATGGCACGCACGTGCACGAGCAGGCCGGCAACCAGACCGGTGATGACCGGCGAGCGGCCGAGCTCGATGATGCGCTGGTGGAAGCGCAGGTTCGCATCCGAGTACTCGTTCAGGTGCAGCCGCAACTCGTCGTCGTCGACAAACCCCGAAAACAGCTCGCGCAGGCTGCCGATCTCCTCGTCGGTCGCTCGCTCGCATAGCAGGCGGGCGGCCATGCTCTCGAGCGCCGCCCACGCGCGGATGATCTCGGTGATCTCGTCCTTGCTCTTGCGCACGATGACGACACCCCGGCGCGGCAGGATCTGCACGAGCCCCTCGTGCTCGAGGCGGGCCAGCGCCTGGCGCACTGGTGTTCGGCTGACTCCCAGCGACGTGGCGAGACCCTGCTCGTCAAGGCGCAGATCGGCGTCGGACCGGTAGACGTCCATGGCGAGGATCGCCTCACGCAGCGCGTTGTAGGTCAACTGCGCAACGCTCGCGGCCTCGGCTGGAACGGGCGAAACGACCAACGAACCATCCCCGTCCCCAAACCGCTCAGCAGGTTTTGCCGAGGCGTTCACTACGCCACGCTCGTACCCTGGGATCCCAGATACAAAACACAGATCTAGGAACACAGAGCGGGCGCCCTGACGGCGCCCCGGACTAGACGACGTACTCCATCAGGAGCTCGTCCTCCCATACTCCGGTCCGGTGACTCCGGGCTGCCTTGCGCATCACCCCGACGCGCCGGAACCCGACCTTCTCGTAGGAGCGGATCGCGCGGGCGTTCTCGACGGATGTCGCGAGGGTGATGCGATGATGGCCGCGGTCCCCGACCAGGTAACCGACTACGGTGCGCATCGCTTCGGGGCCCAGGCCCCGGCCCTGGGCGTCCGGGCCCAGGAAGATGTCGACGTCTGCGTGACGGCCATCCGGATCTGGCTCCTCCCAGAACTGGATGTAGCCCGCCGCCTCGCCGTCGACCAGCACCGTCAGCTTGTGGAGGTCGGGCTCGTCGTTCAGCGGCCAGCCCGCCGGCGCCGGATCCCACCAGCGCGCGACCTCGGGCGTTGCCCGCAGCACCCGGAGCCGCTCGGCGTGCTCCGGGAGCACCGGTTCGATGACGAGCCGGTCGCTGCGCAGCGTGGGTAGCTCCATGGGCACATGGTGCCGAGCCGCCCTAGCCGCCGGGTTTCAGCTGGCTCACCGAGAACACGGCGCCCTGCGGGTCGGCCAGCTCGGCCTCCCTGAACCCCGGCAGGTCATGCGGCGGCGTCACGACCTTCCCACCCAGCCTTCCCGTCCTCTCGGCGGCCACATCGGCGTCGTCGATCCAAAAGTTGACGCTCCAGTGCGGCGCAACGTTGTCGGGCGCCGGTGCCATCACGCCGACCACCTCGCGTGAGACGGGCTGCCCGGGCTCGCCGCCCACGTACCCGGGCACGCGCCACATCGTTATCTCACCGTCGCCCATGTCGAACGTGTCGGTCTCCCAGCCGAAGACGTCGCCGTAGAACTGCTTCGCGCGCTCGGCATCGTGGGTGTTGAGCATGCTCATCGCCCATGCACCCGGCTCGTTGACGACCTGGGCGCCCTTGTGCGCACCCGTTTGCCACGCCCCGAGCAGCGCCCCGGCCGGATCGGTGACGATGGCCATGCGCCCGCCGTCGAGGCTGTCGAACGGCTCGACGACTACGCGTCCACCCGCCGAAATGACCCTCGCCGCGGTTTCGTCGGCGCTCTCCACCCAGACATGGGTGCCCCAGGCGGGCTCTGCCGGCGCGCCCTCGGGGACGGGCGACCCGACCGCGGCGACGTCGCGGCCGCGGAGCCTGCACATGTAGTACGAGCGCGGCGAGTCCGGCGGCAACGTGTCCTGCGCATCCCATCCGAACAGCTCGGTGTAGAACCCGAGGGCCTCCTCCGGGTTGGCGCGCCAGGTGTCGACCCAGCACGGAACGCCAGGCTGATATCCGTCACGCAGGCTCATTTTCGTCTCCTTGTTCGGTCTGCTTCGTCGGGGTTGGTCGGTCGAGCCTAACATGAAATTGGGAATTCCTACTAAATAGACGGAAGGTCGGATCAAACCGGTAGACTCGTGACCGGCATGGCCAACAGGCGCAAGTACGGCGATCGCTGCGGGATCGCCCGCGCGCTCGACCTCGTGGGCGAGCGCTGGGCGCTGCTGGTCGTGCGGGAGCTGCTGCTCGGCCCAAAGCGCTTCACGGACCTGCGGGCGGGCCTTCCCCACGTGAGCCCCGACGTTCTCTCCCAGCGGCTGAGGGAGCTCGAGCGCGACGGCGTGGTGCGTCGCCGCAAGCTGGCCCCACCCGCGGGCTCCCGCGTCTACGAGCTGACGGAGAGAGGCCTCGAGCTCGAGCCGGTCGTCCTCGAGCTCGGTCGCTGGGGCAGCAGTGCTCCGTTCCCACCCGGCGACGCGCGTCTGGGCGTCGACTCCGCGATCCTCGCCCTCCGGACACTCTTCGACTCATCCGCCGCCGACGGCCTGAGCGCGAGCTATGAGCTGCGTCTCGGCGATCAGCGCTTCCACGCCCGGGTGGCCGATGGGCGACTGGAGGTCGCCCGCGGCAGCGCCGAGGCGCCGGACGCGACGATCGAGACCGACACCGGAACGCTGTCCGCACTGCTCTGGCACGGCGGCCGGCTCGCCCCGGCGCTGCGTTCGGGAGCCATCGAGATCGAGGGCAGCAGGCCGGACGTGGAGCGCTTTCTGCGCCTCTTCCCCCTGCCCTCGGCCGCCGGCGCCGAAGGGTAGGTCCTGTAGCGCAGCCACACGAGGCCGTCGTCAAACGGCTCACTCGCCAGGAGCTCGAGGGCGTGAGCGGGGGGCCGGCCGGCGCCGTGCCAGACAGAGTTCCCCGCGGGCCCGGCCAGGCAGGGATGAACCAGCAGGCTGAGCTCGTCGACGAGGGCGGCCCCGAGGAGGGCGCCGATCAACGCTCCACCGCTGTCCACCCGCACGACCCGGGCGTCCTCCGTCTCCAACAGTGCGCCGAGAGCCGCGGCCAGATCCACTCGCTCGACGCCCGCCACGATCTCGCGCACCAGCTCGCTTCGTGCGTCCGCTGGAGTCGCGGCGGAACGGAGCGCGAGCACGTCGCGCCAGTAGCCGCAGTTGCGGAGCGCCTCCCACTGGCGAACCCGTCCCCGCCCGTCCACCACGGCGAGCAGCGGGCCGTCGGCGGCGGGCCCTGGCCGCGGGGCGTCGGCCAGGGCCCTCTCCTGGGCGAGGATGGTGTCGGCGCCGGCGAGGGTCACGTCCTCTCGCCACGTGCGGGCGAGCGCGTAGAACCGCCCGACGTCCGGCTCGAAGCCCGTGGTGGC
>Ga0081538_10002333_pt1 | contig 18722 bp, 16 predicted proteins | sample TabmetS5T2R1_FD_71022 | JGI IMG/M metagenome (GOLD analysis project Ga0081538, IMG submission 71022) | Tabebuia heterophylla rhizosphere microbial communities from the University of Puerto Rico - S5T2R1 | ecosystem: Host-associated > Plants > Roots > Rhizosphere ... | reverse complement strand
GGGGCCGTGAGCTCCCACGACCTGAGCCGTGGCGGGGGCGCAGGTGCCGGGCCGCGGGCGACCGCCGCGGACCGCATCCGGTCCGGCCCGTACCGGATCGCGCACTGGGTCGGCGACGGCACGATCGCCGTGAGCGGCGGAGACATTCGCCCAGAGAGGACACGGACGCGCCTCGCCTCGGAAGGGCCGGTCGAGCCGGCCGGCCTCGAGCTCATCGATACGGCCGGCTGGTCGGTGAGAACGCTGGACCCGCTGCTCTCCGAGTTCGCGCTGGCCGGCGACGCGCTGGTGGGCATACGGTCGGTTCCCGAAGGACTCGCGGTCTACGGAGCCGGCCGAGATCGCTTCGTCCGCATCCGGGGAAGCCGGCCGGTCGGCCTCGTGGGCGCCGCTTGGCCCTACGCCTACGTCACGGCCAGACGGCCGCGGCGGACCTACGTCGTGGACCTGAGGACAGGCCGCACGGTCAACACGGTCCCGTCGATACGACCGCCGTCACTGCTGGTCCCCCTGAGCCGCGCTCAGCGCCGCATCAGGAGATAGACCGCGGCGATCGCGAAGGCGATCTGGCCGATGCCGAGGGCGACGCCGAGATTGGCGGCGCCGGCGAGCTCGGCGACGAGGACGGTGACGCCGAAGACGGCGGCCAGGAAGGCGAGCTGGACACCGAGCCCCCAATCCGAGGCCGCTCCCGTGCGCCGCGCAGCGGGGGCCCCGCGCCCGGCTTCCGCTGCGCGGGCCTCCTCGCCCGGTTCGCGGCGGCGTCGGCTTCGCCTGCTCATGCGCGCGCCTTCAGGGTCTCGATCAGCGCGTTCACGTTCGCCGACGGGTCCTCTGCCGCCAGCAGCCGCTCGGCCTCGCGGCGGCCGCCCAGGCCGCGCAGCGCCCTCTCGCCGTGCTCGGCGACGAACTCCCTGAGGGCCGACGCCCGGCGTGCCCTGAGCCGGCGCTCGGCCACGTCGATGCCGCGGCGATGGGCCTCGATCGCGTCGGCCAGCTCCGCGATCCCGGTCGGGGGCGGCACCGAGGAGACGGGCACGACCGGCACGCCGCCCGATCCCAGCGCCGCCAGCGCCTGCTCCAGGTCGCGCTGCGCGCGGCGGGCGGCGTCGCCGAGGTCCGCCTTGGTCACCACGAGCACGTCCGGCACCTCCATGATCCCGGCCTTCAGGAACTGGAGCACGTCTCCCGACGCCGGTTGGACGACCACCGCGACGGTGTCGCACACCTCCTCGACATCAGTCTCCGACTGGCCGACGCCGACGGTCTCCACCACCACCAGGTCGAACGCGGCTGCCAGCGCCTCGGCGGCCTCCCGCGTGGCCACCGCCAGGCCGCCCAGCCTGCCGCCGGCGGCGGTGGACCGGATCAGGATGCCGTCGTCCTTCGGGTCGTGCTCTATGCGTGCCCGGTCCGCGAGCAGCGAGCCGCCGGAGCGCTTCGAGGACGGATCCACCGCGAGCACGGCCACCGTGCGCCCGCGCCCACGCCACTCGGCGACGAGCGCGGAGAGCAGCGTTGACTTCCCCGCTCCCGGTGGACCGGTGACCCCGACGAGATGCGCGGGCGACTCCCCGCCGAGCTCGTCGGGAGAGACCTCCGCGAGGACGGCGGCCGCGGCCTCCCGGTCGGCGCGGTTCTCGATCACGTTGAGCGCCACCGGAGCGGCCGAGCGATCGCCCGCCCGAAGGCGCCTGCCGAGCTCTGACGGATCGGTCGCCATGCGCCGCCGGACGCTAGCGGAGCGCCGATGCGCGCCACAGGCTGGCGAGGACGGTGATCACCTCCTCCGGTTCCCGCTCGACGACAGCATTGCCCGCAGTTTCCGGGGCTAACACCGACGCGTGGGCGACGAGAGTTACAAGAGCGCTACGAGACCGCCGCGACGCCGTGGTGCTCGGCCACCAGGTCCACGATGTCGCCCATGATCCGGCTCACCTCGAAGTCCTTCGGCGTGTAGACGCGCGCCACCCCGGCCTCGAGCAGGGCCGTCTCGTCGGCCGGCGGGATGATCCCGCCCACCACGACGGGGACGTTCGCGCCCGCGTCCGCGAGCTCCTGGAGCACCGTCGGGATCAGCTCGGCGTGCGAGCCGGACAGGATCGAGAGCCCCACCACGTGCACACCCTCGTCAACCGCGGTCCGCGCGATCCGGGCCGGCGTCAGGCGGATTCCCTCGTAGACCACGTCCATGCCTGCGTCGCGCGCCCGCACGGCGATCTGCTCGGCGCCGTTCGAGTGGCCGTCGAGTCCCGGCTTGCCGACGAGGATCTTCACCCGGCGGCCGAGCGCCTCCGACACCCGCTCGACCCGGTCGCGCAGCGAGGCCAGAGCGTCATCGGACGGCGCCGCGGCGGCCTCGCCGACCCCCGTCGGCGCCCGGTACTCGCCGAATACCGACCGGAGGGCCTCGGCCCACTCACCCGTGGTCGCCCCCGCCCGCGCTGCCTCCAGGGTGGGCGGCATGAGGTTGGCGTCGGGTTCCGAAGCGGCTTCCCGAAGGGCATCCAGGGCGGAGCGGACTTCCTCCTCATTGCGGTCGTTGCGCCAACGGACGACGGCATCGATAGAGGAAGCCTCGACCGTCGGGTCCACCCGCAAAATCCCGCCGTCCTCGCCGGACTGGAGAGGGGAGGGCTCGGCTTCGGTGTACACGTTCTGGCCGACCACCTTGAGGTCGCCCGTCTCGATCCGCTGCACTCGCGCTCGATGCGACTCGACTAGCTGCGTCTTCATGTACGGCACGGCCTCGACCGCCCCACCCCGTTCGGCGACGGCGGACATTTCGGCGCGGGCGCCGGTGACGAGTTCGGACACCAGGCCGTCCATGACCTTGGACCCCTCGAAGACGTCCGGATACTCCAGCAGGTCGGTCTCATACGCCAGGATCTGCTGGATCCGCAGCGACCACTGCTGGTCCCACGGCCGCGGCAGCCCCAGCGCCTCGTTCCAGGCCGGCAGCTGCAACGCCCTCGCCCGGGCGGAGCGCCCCACGGTCACGCCCAGCGCCTCGAGCACGATCCGGATGATGTTGTTCTCCGGCTGCGCCTCGGTCAGCCCCAGCGAGTTGACCTGCACGCCGTAGCGGAAGCGCAGGAACCGGTCGTCGTCCACCCCGTAGCGGGAGCGGCCGATCTCCTCCCAGAGCTGCCCCATCGCGCGCAGCTTCGCGTGCTCCTCCACGAACCGAATGCCGGCGTTCACGAAGAACGAGATCCGCCCGAACACGCGACCGAAGTCGTCGCCTGGCACCCGCTCCCGTACCCGGTCGAGCACGGCGACGGCGGTCGACAGCGCGTAGGCGATCTCCTGCACGGGCGTGGCGCCCGCCTCCTGCAGGTGGTACGAGCAGATGTTGATCGGGTTCCAGCGCGGCACCTCGTCGACGGTGAACGCGATCATGTCCGCGATCAGCCGCATCGAGGGCTCCGGCGGGAACGCGTAGGTCCCCCGCGACAGGAACTCCTTGATGATGTCGTTCTGGGTCGTGCCCTGGAGGGAGGCGCGCTCCACGCCGTTCTCCTCCGCCACGGTCAAGTACAAAGCCAGCAGCCACGCGGCCGTGGCGTTGATCGTCATCGACGTGTTCATCTCGTCGAGCGGGATGCCGTCGAGGAGCGTGTGCATGTCGCCCTTGTGGGCGATCGAGACGCCGACCTTCCCGACCTCGCCGCGCGACAGCTCGTGATCCGGGTCGTAGCCGGTCTGAGTCGGCAGGTCGAAGGCCACCGACAGCCCGGTCTGGCCCTTGGCAAGATTGCGCCGGTAGAGCTCGTTGGACTCGCGCGCGGTGGAATGACCCGCATACGTGCGCATCACCCAGGGGCTGTCGCGCTCGGGCAAACGGTGTTCGCTCACCCGAAGGATTGTATGGTCGGCCCCCTGTGAGCCGCGACATCGACCTGCTGCACCTGGGGCGCGACAGGGTTATCTGCGCCTACGAGCTGGACGGGGTGATCGTCGACCCGGGACCGGCCTCCTGCCTCGACACCCTCCTCGACCGCTTGGGCCGCACGCAACCGAAGGCCCTCCTCCTCACGCACATCCACCTGGACCACGCCGGCGCCAGCGGCGTGCTCTGCCGACGTTTCCCGGACCTCCAGGTGTACGTCCACGAGCGGGGAGCGCCCCATCTGATCGATCCGAGCAAGCTGCTCGAGAGCGCCGGCCGCCTTCACGGAGACGACATGTGGGAGCTGTGGGGCGAGGTGGCGCCCGTGCCGGAGGAGCGGGTGCACGTCCTCAAGGGCGGCGAGACCGTCGATGGGTTCAAGGTCGCCTACACGCCCGGCCACGCCTCGCATCACGTCTGTTACCTGCACGTGGACTCCGGGGACGCGTACGTCGGGGACGTCGCAGGGGTCCGCATTCCGCCCTACGCCCATACCATCGCGCCCACGCCGCCGCCCGACATCGACGTCGAGGCCTGGCTCGACTCGCTCCACACCGTGGCGGCCTGGAATCCCCAGTCGCTCTGCCTGACCCACTTCGGACGAGTGACGGACGTGGCCGAGCACCTCCACCGGGTGCGGTGCGCGCTCACCGGCCAGGCCGACTCCGCGCGCCTCGACGGGGAGGAGCGCTTCATAGCCCGCGTGGAGTCGGACATGCACGACGCCACCGACCCCGCCACGGTCGAGGTGTTCGAGCAGGCGGCGCCGCCCGACCAGCTCTACCAGGGCCTCGAGCGCTACTGGCGCAAGAAGGCCGCGTGAGCCAGACGATCGAGAAGCCCCGCGTCGGCGGCCCCGGCACGGGGCTCGGCGGCAGCTGGCGCGTGATCGTCCTGAACGACGACCACAACACCTTCGAGGGCGTGGCGGGCGCCCTCTCGACCGTGCTCCCCGGCGTCAGCTACGACCAGGGCATGGCGCTCGCCAACCGGATCCACAACACCGGCCAGGCGATCGTGTGGTCAGGCCAGAAGGAGCTCGCCGAGCACTACTGGGAGCAGCTCGGCGACCGCGGGCTCACGATGGCTCCGCTCGAGCAAGGTTGAGCGCCTTGCCCTCGCCCAGGATCTCGTGGAAGGTCGGCAGCAGCGGCACCTGGTACCAGCCGGCCAGCTCCGTGCGCGCCTCGGCTGCCGTCTCCGAGTACCAGTAGCGCTCGAACGCGGCCTTGGTGGGAAAGGTGGCCTGCTGGATGAAGTCGAGCCGCCCGTCGTACGCGCGGTAGAAGCCCCACGACGTGGCGCCGTAGTCGAGCACCGCCTCGGCCGCAGGGCGCCACACGGCGGCGAACTTGTCGCCGCGGAACGGGTTCACGTGCCAGATGATCTGGACGAGGATCACGCGCCCACCTCCGCGCGGATCGCGCCGGGCCCGTCGACGGTCCTGCCCTCGCCCTCCCGCTCGGCCCCCACGAGGATCGCGATCTTCCCGAGATGCTGGTTGTCGCGCATGAGCTGGTGCGCCTCGGGGACCCCCTCGAAGCCCAGCGTCCGCCACAGCACCGGCCGGATCTGCGCGGACTCGATCAGCTGGTTCGCCTTGTTGCACTCGTACGCGTTGGCGAAGTGCGAGCCGATGATCTGCTTCTGGCGCATCCAGAGGTAGCGCACGTCGAAGTCGAGCTCGTACCCGGTGGTGCCGGCGCAGATCACGACCTTCCCGAACGGCTTCACCGTGAAGACCGAGGTGGGGAAGGTGGCCTTGCCGACGTGCTCGAAGACGATGTCGGGGGCATCGCCGAGGATCTCCTTGACGCGCTTCGAGAAGCCGCGCGAGGCCTTGAAGCGCTCCTTCTCCTCGTCCGGTGACTCACCGCCGCGCCGCATCATCCCGGCGAATTCGTTCCGGTCCACGTAGTCCACGGCCCCGAGCTGCTTCACGAGCTCGCCCTTCTCGGGAGAGGAGACCACCCCGACGGCGTGCGCCCCGGCCATCGCGCAGATCTGCGTGGCGAACACGCCGAGCCCGCCGGCCGCGCCCCAGATCAGCACGCGCTGGCCGGCCTGCAGCCGGCACTGGGTGAGCAGCATCCGGTACGCGGTGAAGTAGACGAGCCCGTAGGAGGCGGCCTCGTCCCAGGTCAGGTTCTGGGGGCGGGGGAGGAGCTGCTGGGCCTGCACCTTGGTGAACTGCGCGAACGACCCCCAGGTCGTCTCGTAGCCCCAGATCCTCTGCGACGGCGCCGCCAGCGGGTCGAGGCCGTGGACCTCCGGGTCCTCGTAGGAGGCCATGTTGCAGTGGATCACGACCTCGTCGCCCGGCTTCCAGCGCGTCACGCCCTCGCCGACCTTCCAGACGATCCCGGACGCGTCGGAGCCGCCGATGTGGTGGCCGTACTCGGGGTGGTCGCCGTAGCGCCACACCCCCACCGGCTCGCCGAGCGCCGCCCAGACGTTGTTGTAGTTCACGCCCGCCGCCATCACGCGCACGATCACCTCGAACGCGCCGGGCTCCGGGACCTCGATCTCCTCGAGCTTGAAGGCGTCACGCGGCTCGCCCTGGGTCTCCTCGCGGATGACCCAGGCGGCCATGGTGTCGGGCAGCGTGCCCGGCTCGACGTCGAGCTCGCCGACTTTCGCAATGTCAACCGCCATGCGGCGGGAGACTACTGGCGCAGCCGCCCTGCCGCCGCAGCGCCCCAAACGGGCAGCCGCCGTGCGTTCCGTCAGGTCATGGCCGTACTTTGCGACCGAGAGATCATGGAAGCGGCCACCCCACTCAGGCACCCCCACGTCAGGGTCGTCGGCGACCTGCTGGCCATCGACGGCCTCGTCGTCGAGGACGGCTGCACGGTGCGGCTCGTCCGCGAGCGCGAGCAGAACGGCGAGGACCCGGCCAAGACCGTGCTCGACGCGGTGTCGATCGGCGCCCGGGTCCTCGACCGCGAGCAGGCCGCCGCCAACGCGGAGTTCGTCAAGACCGAGTTCGAGCGGGCTGCCGGCGAGCTGAACGTGCAGTTCACGGATCGGGCCCGCCAGGTCGCCGAGTACTTCAACGAGCGCGTCGAGCAGGTCTTCGGGCCGGAGAACGGCCACCTCCAGAAGGAGCTCGAGAAGCTCTTCTCGGACGGCAGTTCCGCCTCGGTGCAGAACCGCGTCAGGGAGATCGTCCAAGACACGCTCGCGCGCTCGCGTGAGGACCTGATGAAGCAGTTCTCGGCCTCCGACGGGAGCAACCCGCTGGCCGACTTCAAGGCCGGCACGATCCGCGTCCTGAAGGCCGCCGAGGAGCGCCAGCACGAGAGCCAGCAGGCGATGCTGCGCCAGATGGCGGAGCTCGAGAAGCAGCTCCAGGCGCTCCGGCTCGAGAAGGAGAAGCTCGAGGAGGTCGGGGCCGAGCGGGAGAGGGGCACCGCCAAGGGGCGGAGCTTCGAGGAGCAGGTCATGGAGGCGGTGGACGACATCGCCGTCGCTCAGGGCGACGTGGCCGAGGCGGTCGGCGACCAGCCCGGCGCCACTGGCAAGACGGGCGACGTCGTCGTGGCCATCGACGCCTGCAGCGGCCCCCCGCGCGGCCGGATCGTGTTCGAGGCAAAGGACAGGCGGCTGTCCAAGCCGGCCGCGCTCGCCGAGCTCGACAAGGCGATGGCCGACCGCGACGCGGACTTCGCCGTGCTCGTGGTGCCCACCGAGGAGGAGGTCCCCTCGAAGCTCCAGGGCCTCCGTGAGTACAACGGCGACAAGCTCGTCCTCGCGCACGACGACGCCTCCCTGGCGCTTGAGGTCGGCTACCGCCTGGCGCGGGCGCGCGTGCTGATGAAGCGCTCGGACAGCGAGGTGGACGCCGCCGCGGTGCGCGACCTGGTCGAGCGCGCCCTCGCCGCCATGGAGGACGTGCGGCGCGTGAAGAGCCGGCTCAGCGGAGCCAAGACGAACATCGACCAGGCCTACGAGGTGGTCGACCAGATGGCCGCACGCGTGCGGAGCCACCTGGAGGAGGTGGACCTGCTGGTGCGCGGTGAGGAGGACGCGCCGGCGGAGCCGGCCGAGGACCAGATGGAGCTCTAGACGGGCACGTCCGCGGTGAGCACCTCGTAGCCGTCCTCGGTCACGAGCACGTTGTCTTCGATCCGTATGCCACCGAACCCGAGCATTCGCTCCGCGCGGTCCCAGTCGACGGCATCCCGATGACGCTCGCGCAGGTCGCGGTCGGCGACCAGCGCGGGCACGACGTAGATGCCGGGCTCTACGGTCATGGTGTATCCCGGCAGCAGAGGGAGGTCCACGCGCAGGCGCGGGAAGCCCTCCGGCGGCTCGCGCCCGGGCAGCACCTCGCCGGCGTCACGGACGCCGAGGCCGACCATGTGCCCGACCCCGTGCGGGAAGAAGACATGCGCCGCGCCGCTCTCCACGAGCCCTTCGGGCTCCCCGCTCAACAGCCCGAACTGGGCGAGGCCCTCGGCTATCACGAGCGCCGCGGCGCGATGGACGTCCTTCCACTCGGTGCCGGCGAGGCAGCGCTCTGTCGCGACCCGATTCGCCTGCAGCACGATCGCGTACAGCTCCGCCTGCTCGGGCGTGAAGCGCCCGGAGGCGGGGTACGTGCGCGTGATGTCGCTGGCGTAACCGCCCACCTCGGCGCCGGCGTCGATGAGCACGAGCTCGCCCCCGCCGAAGGGGCGTGCGCTCGGCGGGAAGTGGAGCACCGCCGAGTTCGGCCCGCCGCCGACGATCGTGTCGAAGGCGAGGAAGTCCGCTCCCTGCCGGAAGAACTCCGCCTCCAGCTCGATCTGCACCGCCCGCTCCGTCCGCCCGGGCTCGAGCAGCCGGGCCGCCGCGGCGAAGCCGGCGCCGGTCGCGCGCTCGGCGGCGCGCATCCTGGCCAGCTCGAGCTCGTCCTTCTGCCGGCGGATCTGGTTCAACGCCGCTCGCGCGGACGCCTCGAGTGCGGGGTCCGATGCGTTTCCGGTCACCGGCGTCCCCAGATTCGCCATCGCCCGGCCCTTCCGCGCCTCGAGCCAGCCCTCGAGCTCGGTGACGGGAACGCCCTCGAGGTCGCCCGCCGGTGCGCCCTCCCACAGCCGCTCGTCGCGCGTCACGGGCGCGACGAAGTCGACCCAGCCCTCGAGCGGGTCGAACGCGAGCACCCCTCCGGGCCGCTCGCGATCGGTGAGGTACAGGTACTCGGAGTGCACCCGGAACGGGTAGGTGCGATCCGCCCGGCCGGGCACCGGGATCCGCGTGCCGGCGCCGACCAGGACGAGCTCGTCGCGGAGATCCCACGCCTCGGCGACGGCCCGCCGGCGTCGCTCCAACTGCTCCGGGGGGAGGGCTTCGAGCACGGCCTCAGCCCCCGAGTTCGAGGAAGCGCGTCGTGAACAGCTCGGCCGTGCGAATGCGAGCGCCTACCAGCCCGGCCTCGATTCCCGCCGCCTTGACGTCGGAAAGAGTGCTCGTCAAGTACGCACCCTGCGGCGAAAGCGCATGCAGGTTGTCGTCGAGGCTGTAGAGCTTCACGCCCGCGAACGCGGTCTCGAGCGCGCCCGGGGGCGAACCGACCGCTCGCGTGATGATCGCCTGCGAGCGCGCCGTGTCGTCCTTGTAGAGACGGACCGCATCGTCCCACGCGCGAACCAGCGCGGCGACCTGGCCGGGGCGCTCGCGGATGACCGAGTTGCGCACGACGAGCACGTCGCTGATCAGACCCGGGTCGGCGCCCGCGGAGTAGATCAGGCGCAGACGCGGGTCGCGCTGGAGGGCGTCGGCGATGTAGGGCTCGTACGTCACGGCGGCGTCGACCTGGCCGGCCGCGAGCGCCTGCCCGGCACGCGCCGCCGCCATCCTCACGCCACGTATCTCACGCAACGACATGCCCGCCGCATCGAGCGCGTGGCGCAGCAGGATCTCCGAGGTCGATCCCGTCTCGAAGGCGACCCGCTTGCCGCGGAGCGCCCGGACCGACTCCACGCCGGGTCCGCCCAGGATCGCGTCCGCCTCGCGGCTGTCGTCGAGCAGGAGCACGGCCTTGATCGGCACCCCCTCGCCGAGCATCGCCAACGCCGTGTGGGTCGCAACGTTCGCGGCGTGGAGCCGGCCCTCGGTGAGCGCGGTGTCGCGGCCCTTGTCGGTGACGAACGTCCTGATCGCGACCCGCACGCGGTGGCGCCGGAAGAGTCCTTGCTCCTTGGCCAGGATCCATGGCCCATAGCCGAGCCACGGCTCCGTGCCCATGCGGAAGACGCCCGGCTCCGGCTCCGGCAAGCCCTCCGCCGGCTCGCCGTTCGAGCCGTCGCAGCCGCCGAGAACCGCGACGAGCGCCAGCGTCGCGAGCGCCCGCCCCCTCACAGGGGCAGCGTAGCCGCAACGAGTGTGCCGCCGCTTGCCGGGCTCTCGACCTCGAGCCGCCCGCCAAGGGCAGTCGCCCGGTCGCGAAGCCCGATCAGCCCCCGACCGTCGGGATCGGCGCTTCCGATCCCGTCGTCGCGGACCTCCACGCAAAGCATGCCGTCAGCCACGAACGCCCGGACCTCGGCATGTCTGGCATCCGCGTGCTTCACCACGTTCGTGAGCGCCTCGGCCACGATGAAGTACGCGCTGGCCTCGATCTCCGCCGGGAACCGCTCTGCCGGGACCTCGACCTTGACCGGCACGTCGAGCCGTCCTACGACCGAGTCGACACCGGCTCGGAGGCCGCCATCCGTGAGGACCGGCGGGAGTAGTCCGTGTGCCAGCTCGCGCAGCTCCTCGTTGCCCTGCTTCAACTCCGTGAGGGCGTCGCCGATGAGCGACTCCGCCTTTCCGTCATCCGCTTGGAGCGCTCGCTCAGCCAGCTTGAGCGTCAAGATGGTGCTCAGCAGCCGCTGTTGCGCGCCGTCGTGCAGGTCCCGCACCACGCGGCGGCGGGCCTCGTCCGCCGCGGTGAGCAGGCGCGCCCGCGATGCGGTGAGCTGGTCGCGGGTGTCGGCGTTCGCTATGGCGGTGTCGAGCAGCTGGGCGAACTTGGCCATCCGCTGCTCGGTGCCGGCCGGCGGTGACTCCTCGCGGCGCCAGCTTGCGACGATCACGCCCCAGAGCCGGCCCTCCACGACGACCGGCGCTCCGATGGCCACGCCGCCGTCGGTCGCCTCGGACTGGTCCACCCGGACGGGCCGCTCGCTGCTTCGCACCGCCGCCGCCACGCCCTCGCCCCCGTCGGTGACCCGCGTGTCAGGGGGCAGCCGGTGCGCTGCCGGCCCGCAGTGCGCGACCGTGGTGACCTCGCCGCCCTGCTCGTAGCGGCACAGCGTGACGTCGTTCGCCTGCAGCAAGCGCTCCATCTCTCCGGCTACGGCGTCGAAGACCGCGGTCGGCGCGGCCCCTTCCGCGACCAGCGTCGCCACGCGGCGCAGCGCCGCCTGCTCGTCCGCGAGCCGCTCTGCTCTGGCGTGCGACTCGGTGTTGGCGATCGCCGTAGCCATCAGCTCGGTGAACTGGGCGAGGCGCGACTCGGTTCCCGGCGGCAACCGGTTCGCCTGGCGCGTCCCCGCGGTTATGGCGCCCCACAACCGGCCTTCCACCAGGATCGGCGCGGCCACGACGGACTGGATGCCCATCGACCGCACGCTCTCGCCGATCGGTCCGCCCACCTGCCCATAGTCGTCGATGCGCGCCGGGCGCCCGGTCCGGAGAACGCGCGAGGCGGCGCTGTCGCCCTCCAGCCGAGTGGCAGAGCCAACCGGGAAGGCGGTCCGATCCTGGCCCGAGCTCGCCACCATGACCGCGCGCTGGTCGCGGTCATACCGCAGCATCCGGATCTCCTCCGTGCGGAGCAGCTGCCCGATCTCCTCCGCGATCGCCGCGAATACCTCGCCTTCGGGCGCTTCGCGGGCGACCAGCGTCGCCACGCGCCGCAGCGCCGCCTGCTCGCCCGCAAGACGCTCCAGCTCGGTCTCGGCCCGCCGGCGCTGCGTGACGTCGCGTCCCACCGAGTACATGACCCTGTCCTCGATGACGGGTGTCGACTTCCACTCGATCACCCTGGGCGAACCGTCCTTGCGGACGTAGCGGTTCTCGAACGCGCGCATCCCCTTTCCGCGAGCGATTGCGTCCGCCTCCGCGGCGGTCCTCTCACGGTCGTCCGGGTCGACCAGGTCTAGGTACGGCCTCGCGATGAGCTCTTGCCGTGTGTAGCCGAAAACCTGCTCCGCGGCAGGGTTGACGCGCGTGAAGTGTCCGTCGAAGTCGGCGACCGCGATCACGTCGGAGGACAGCTTGAAGATGCGGTCGAGCTCGTCCTGCGTCTTGGCTCGCCGCGCGGCGTTGGCTCCGAGCCATCCGGCGAGAAGGGCGACGAGCGCGCCGCCCAAGAGGATGAGCCACGGCAGTAGCACGTCGGCGCCGCTCACGTCGCGAACGGGCACCTCGACCGTCCAGTTCCGGCCGAGCGCGGCGAACGAGCGGCCCACTACGTCGCCCGCGGTGCCCGTGCCGCCGATCGTCGCGCCGCCAACCGTCACCGCGACGCGCCCATCGACGCCCGGGGCGCGCGGCGAACTGAGCAGCCAGCTTGCCGGAACGAAGACGACGACGAACCCTTGCCGCTGCCCTCCCGCGGGGGCGGGGCGTGGCGCCGACGTGGCCAGGTAGAGCCCGCGTTCGCCGCCTGGACCGCGCACGGGAGCGGTCGACGCAACCCCGAAGAGGGGGCTCGAGCTCGTGAGCAGCATGGGCAGCGCGGGCACGTCTCCCCAGTCGAGTCCGAGGGCGGCGGGCGGTCTGTGGACCGCGGTCAGCGTGGCCGCGTAGTACACCGGCCGCACGGGTGCCCGGCGAAGCCGGCCGTCGGCGCTCTGCTCGGTGATCGGGTGGCCGATGGCCCGCTCATAGTCGGCGCGGTCGGCTGCGAGCACGCGCTCGACCCACGCGGCGCGCAGGAGGCCGACCGGTCTGAGCGCGGGATCGGCGAAGCCGCTGAAACCGTCCTGCGTGACCGCACCCCTGCCGCCGACGACCTGGCGCAGGCTGTCGACGTAGCCGCTCGCACGCTCCACGTTGTCGGAGATCTGGACCGCCGCGAGGTCCGCGTCGTGCCGGCTCTCCGTACGCGCGTCGCCGGCGATCGACGCACGCGCCACGAAGAAAGCCGCCAGCGTCACCGCGAAGATGGCGGCCGCGAATGCAACGTGGCGCCGAATGGCGAAGCGGGACACGGCACGGGCCCGGTTCGGGCCGACAAACTCTATCTCGACGGTGCGTCTCTACCCGCCGCCCGAGCCACGGCAGCCGGCAGGCCCTCAGAGCCGGACCACCAAGAGCGGGCGCTCACTGGGCGCGCGCGCGCCGCCGCGCCGCTCGCGCGTGACCATCACCGCGTCCGCGTCGCTGAGGTCATCCGGGATCGCCACCGCGCCGCGGCCGTCCCTGCCCACCTCGAACGTGGGTGCCGGGACGATCTCTCCGTCGCGCTCGACCCACGCCTGGTAGACGCGCCCGAGCTCGAGCTGACGCATCCCCTGGAGGCGCAGGATCGCGCCGTTCTCGCCATCGTCCTCGATCTGGAGCCGGGCGCTCGCCCCCGGGACGCGACGCTCGTCGACGCTCGCCACCTCGGTCCGCGGATCCTCGTCGGCCACCACGATCCCGACCAGGAGACCGAGCGCCAGCGCAACCCCTACGAGCAGCGGGCGCGGGAAGGCGAGCCGCGGAAGTGAGCGCCGCCACCTCCTCGGCGCCGGCGTGCCCGAGCGCTCGCGGGCCTCGCGCTCGACCACCTCCATGAGCGAGGCCTTGAGGCCGGGCGGGGGCTTCACCTGCTCGACCGAGCGCGGCAGCGCGGCGGCCGCCGGTCGCAGTCGCTCGACCTCGTCGCGGCACTCCGGGCAGCCGGCCAGGTGCCGCTCGAACGCCTGGCGCTCGAGATCCGTGAGCGCCCCCAGCAAGTAGGCACCGACATCGTCCCGGTGGCTTGTGTGATCCCGTGAGCTCATGCAAATCCCCCTGCCGCGAAGCCCTCGGAGAGCTGGCGCCTGAGCTTGTCGAGCCCTAGCCTCATCCGGCCTTTGACCGTACCGATCGGCTCGTCGAGCAGCTCGGCTATCTGGCTGTGGCTGAAGCCGCCGAAGTACGCCAGCTCGATCGTGCGGCGCTGGTCGTCCGGCAGCGCGTCGAGGGCGCTGCGCACGCTCCTCGCCTCCTCGCGCCGGATCGCCTCGACGTCGGTGCGCTCGGGCGCTTCGTGACTCTCCTCCACCCCTTCCATCGTCTCGCGCCGCCGCTCGTGCACCGCGCCGCGGCGGAGGGTGTCGACGGCCCGGTTGTGAACGATGCCGAGCACCCAGGTCCGCACGCTCCCACGCGAGGCGTCGTACCGTAGCCGGCTGCGCCAGATCGACAGGAAGCCCTCCTGGGTGATGTCCTCGGCGGTGACCCGGTTCCCGACCATGCGGTAGGCGAGCGAGAACGCCGCGCCACCATGGCGGTCATAGAGGAGCTCGAAGGCTCGCGGGTCGCCCTCCCCGACGAGCTGCATCACCTCCTCGTCGGCCAGGTTGCGGATGTCCGTGGCCACCACCATCCATTCTTTCGCCGCCGCGGGGCAATCGGATCAGGTCGTGATCCGAAATCCGTGCAGGCGCGAAAGGACCGGCCAGTGAGTGCCCCCCTGGCCCCTAACCATCACGGAGGAGCTCCTTATGAAGAGGCTCTCGTTTCTCGCGGCCTTGCTGGCCGTAGCGGTCGCGGTGCCGTTGAGCATTGGCTCGAGTCACCGCGAAGCGCCCAGAATCCTCAAGGATCCGACGGCTGACAACACGGACGTCTGGGCCTTCACGGCGCCGGACGCCCCGGGCAGCCTGACGGTCGTCTCCAACTGGATCCCGCTGGCCGATCCCGCGGGCGGCCCGAACTTCTACCCGCTCGATGAGAACGCCCGGTACTACGTCAAGATCGACAACACGGGCGACGGCTACGAAGACGTCGCGTATCGCTGGCAGTTCAAGACCCGGTTCCGCAACCCGCAGTCGTTCCTGTACGCGGCCCCGACGGTCGACTCGGTCCGCGATCCGGACATCAACCTCGTCCAGACGTACGACCTCTACAAGGAGACGTACAACAAGAAGCGGAAGCTCGTGGACGTCGAGCGCATCGCCGACGATGCGCCCGTCGTTCCGGACAACGTGGGCCCGAAGACGGTTCCGAACTTCGCTCAGGTCGAAGCTGGTGGCGTCACCCCGCTGAAGGGCGGCGGCAAGACCATCGTCACCCCGGCCGACGACGCGTTCTTCGTCGACCTCGGGACGATCTTCGACGGCATCAACCTCGACGCGCCGGGCCGTCCGAACATCGGGCTCGGGAACCAGGGCGGCGGCAAGGACGACGTGGCCGGCTACAACACCAAGTCGTTTGTCCTGCAGGTCCCGGAGGCCGAGGTCACCCGCAACGGCAAGCCGGTCGCCGGCGCGGACGCGGGGAACGCCGTGATCGGCGTGTGGTCGACGACCGAGCGCAGGCGCGGGTCGGTTCTCTCGCGCGGCAAGCACGGTCGCGGCGATCGGTGGGTGCAGGTCAGCCGGCTCGGCAATCCACTCATCAACGAGGTGATCATCCCGATCGGCAAGAAGGACAAGTTCAACGCGACGTCCCCCGCCAACGACGCGAAGAACTTCGGAAGGTTCGCGCTCAACCCGGAGCCGGCTCGGCTCCTGAACGCCCTGTTCAACCTTGGCGTCAAGGAGACCGACCGTGCCGACATCGTGCAGGCGCTGCTGACCGGAGTGCCCGGCCTGACGCAGATCGGCAAGAAGCCGGCTGCGGCCGACACGCTCAAGCTCAACCTGGGCGTGCCACCGGCGGCGAACCCGAACCGCTTCGGAGTGCTCGCCGGTGACGTCGCCGGCTTCCCGAACGGCAGGCGGCTGATCGACGACGTGGTCGACATCGAGCTCCGCGTGATCGCGGGAGCCCTGCTGCCGGCCGACCAGGGCGGCAAGCAGATCCCGCTCGGTGACGGCGTCGACCAGAACGACAAGCCGTTCCGTTCGCAGTTCCCGTATGTCGCCCTGGCGAACGACGGGTTCAGCAGCGACCCCAAGCGGATCGAGCCGCAGCACGCCCCGGTGCCGCAGCCGCCGCAGTAGCCGGACCTCTCCCAGTCCGCCCGTCCGCCGACAGGCGGGCGGGCGGGCGGGCCCGCTCCCCCCAGCGCAATGACACCGATCCGACGAAATCTCCCCAAGCTTCTGGCGCCACTGGCCACCTTCGCCTGCGTCGTCCTGCTGCTGGCGCCCGGCGGCTCCAGCGAGGGGCAGCCGCGCGGAGGCGGCGCACGCTACGCCTCCATCGGAAACGACTTGCTGCAGAAGGCGCGCGAGACCGGCGACCCGAGCTACTACACCCGCGCCGAGCGCAGCTTCCATGCCGCCCTGCGGCGCGACGCCCGCGACGTCGATGCGCTGCTCGGGGCCGCCACGCTCGCCGGGCTGCGCCATGACTTCGGTGAACAGCTCCGCCTCGGGATCGAGGCCCGTCGGCTGATGCCGGAATCGGTGGCCGCATATCCGGAGATCGCCGACGCACAGGTCGAGCTCGGCCGCTATCGCGCGGCGGAGCGCACGCTCCAGCGCATGCTCGACATCAAGCCCAACCTGACCTCGTACTCGCGCGTCTCGTACTTCCGGGAGCTTCACGGAGAGCTCGACGGCGCCGTCGAGGCGATGCGGCTGGCGGCGTCCGCGGGCGGCGGCGCACGCGAGAACGTGGCCTACGTTCAGGTGCTCCTGGGCGACCTCGAGCTCCAGCGCGGGCGTGTCGGCGCGGCGCGGCTCGCCTACATATCCGCGCTGCGATCGCGGCCCGGCTATCCGGCCGGCATGGTCGGACTCGCACGCGCCGACGCGGCGAGCGGCGACCTGGGGAGAGCCGCCGCTCGCCTGCGTCGCGCCGCCGGTCGGCTTCCCCTGACGGCCACGCTGGTGCTGCTGGCCGAGGTCGAGCGTGAGCTCGGCAGGCCGGCGGCGGCGGACGGCGCGCTGGCCGCCGCCCGGGCCCAGCAGCGCCTCTACCGGGAAGCGGCCACGCTCCCCGACGCCGAAGCGGTGATATTCGAGGCCGACCACGGCTCGCCGGCCCACGCCGTGCGGCTCGGCCGGCGCGTGTGGGACGCGGCCCCGTCGGTGCGCTCCGCCGACGCCCTCGGCTGGGCCCTCACGCGGGCGGGCCGACCCCGCGAGGGGCTCTCGTTCGCCCGGCGGGCCATCGAGCTCGGCTCCCGCGATGCGCTGTTCCGACTGCACGCCGGGATAGCGGCCAGGGCGGCGGGGCTGGCGGCGTCGGCCACGCGGCACCTCGCGGTCGCAGCCGATGCCCGGGCCGCCCTGTCCCCCCGGGCCGCCCGCAGGCTCGAGGAGGCCCTCCGATGACCGCGCTATCTGCATTGACCGCGCATATCGCGGTCAACGCAGATCGCGTGCGGCGCGCCGCCCTCATTGCCGTCGTGCTTGGCGCGCTCGGTCTCACCTTCGCGCCCGGTGCGAGCGCCCATCCGCTCGGCAACTTCTCCGTGAACCACCTCAGCACGGTGCGCATCTCGGAGGACGAGGTGCGAGTGCGCTACATCCTCGACCAGGCCGAAATCCCCACGGTCCAGGAGCGTGGGCTGTCGAGGGCGGAGGTGCTGGAGCGCAAGCTGGGCGAGGTCCAGCGGCGCCTCGCGCTGCTCGTGGACGGGCGCCGCGTCGGGCTGGACTCGGCCGGCGCTCCCCGCCTCACCTTCCCGAGCGGGGCCGGCGGTCTTCCGACGACGCGCCTCGAGCTGCCGCTGCGCGCCGAGGTGCGACACGTCCGCCGAGTCGAGCTCCGGGACGAGACCTTCCCCGGGCGGGTCGGCTGGAAGGCAATCGTGTCAGCGCCCGGCGAGGGGACCGCGGTGCGCACCGGCGCCCCGAGCGGCGATCCGACGGACGGCCTGCGGCGCTATCCGGATGACCTGCTCTCGAGCCCGCTCGACCGGCGCACCGCCGCCTTCTCGGTCGAGCCCGGTGCCGGCACCCTGGTCGCGCCGCGTGGGGAAGGGGGGTCGTTTGCCGAGACGCGCTCGGAGGCGGACGGCTTCGCCGGTCTGTTCGAGGACGCCGCGTCGGGCCAGGGCGTGCTTGCGTTGCTGTTGCTTGCGGCCTTCGGGTGGGGTGCGCTCCACGCGCTGTCGCCGGGCCACGGCAAGGCGATGGTTGCCGCCTATCTCGTCGGCGCGCGAGGCACGGCCCGCCACGCGGTCGCGCTGGGAGCGACCGTCACCGTCACGCACACGATCGGCGTATTCGCGCTCGGGGTGGTCACCCTCGCCCTGTCGCAATACGTGCTGCCGGAGGACCTGTACCCCTGGCTGACGCTGGTGGCCGGCCTGATGGTCCTCGTGATCGGGGCGGGCGTGCTGCGCTCGCGGCTGCGCAAGGTGCGGCACTCGCACCCCCACGCACACCATCACTCCCATGCGCCGGACGCGCTCGGCTGGCGCGGTCTGATCGGCATGGGTACGGCCGCGGGGCTGATCCCCTGCCCCTCGGCGCTCGTGGTGCTCCTGGCCGCGATCTCGCAGCACGAGATCGCGCTCGGCCTGCTGCTGATCACGGCCTTCAGCCTGGGCCTCGCCGGGACGTTGACGGCGCTCGGCCTGGCCGTGGTCTACGCGCGGAAGCTGATCCCGCCGCGCGTCGCCGCGGGGCGGCTGGCCGCCGCGCTGCCGGCGGCGTCGGCGCTCCTGATCGTCGGCGTCGGATGCGTCCTGACCGTCAAGGCGGTCCCTGGGGTCGTCTAATCGAGAGGAGGACTCGCTGTGAACTTCGAACCTCTGTTCAAG
>Ga0081538_10002332_pt1 | contig 18722 bp, 21 predicted proteins | sample TabmetS5T2R1_FD_71022 | JGI IMG/M metagenome (GOLD analysis project Ga0081538, IMG submission 71022) | Tabebuia heterophylla rhizosphere microbial communities from the University of Puerto Rico - S5T2R1 | ecosystem: Host-associated > Plants > Roots > Rhizosphere ... | reverse complement strand
CGTTACTTGCCGTGGTCACCGTCTCCGGGACCTCCGGCTCCTGGGCGTCACCTGTTCTACGTGGGGCCGTGCCACCCGACCCGTCGGTGTGCCCGGGTTGTGGGAATACGGCGCCGGCCAGCGGGGGCCCCGTCCATGCCTACATCGGCGCGTCGGCGGAATGCTGGCGCGGCTTCACCGCCCGTGCACTCACCCTGAGTGGCGAGCAGGCAGGCTGAGATCGCCGCCGAAGGCCGCGCGGGCCGAAGGTCCGCCAAGAACGCGGCCGGGCCGATGAGTCAATCGTGCGAAGCGCACCTTCCGGCCGGGCCGCTCCACTCCCCCGAGGGGCATCACCAGGGCAAACGGCGCTCCCGACCGGCAAGGGGGTACGCGGGTGGCCCGCGTAGGGATCAGCGTAGAGATCCGCGTAGGGAGCAGCGTAGGGTCAACCGCCTCGGCCACGGCGGTACCGGGCCGGGACCCCCAGGGCTGCGGAGCTTGCCAGCGAAGCAGCACGCGCCGAAGGCGCGTCCCCACCCCCGCCACCGACCGTGGCCGGCGCGGCGGGGGTCCCGAGCAGGCCGTCAAGGGCGAATGGCTGCGCCGCGGAACCTGCGCGGCGGCGGGGGTGCCGGACATTCGCCCTTGACCGCCGGGCAGCTCGCCCCGCCAGCACCACCGCTCCCCGGGCGAGCCGGATGGCCAGCAAGCCGGGGGGAGACATCCCACCCTGGGAACTGTCAACCAGGAACTGGCGCGGTCCTATGCGTGGCGGGACGGTGTGCAGACCAGGCGCACCAGACAGCTGGGCTAGGCGGTGAGGACCTTGGCGAGCCGAGTTGGCGACCGCCGGGTCACGAGGGTTGGCGGGTCCGGGATGGGGCCAGGCGTGACCGGCAGATGCCATGCACCGCCCAGAGGATCCCGAGGGCGATCAGCACGTCGCCGATGCTGAAGACGTTGCTGAGCGGCCAGGCGGCGGGAATGTGAAAGACGTCGCCCAGGAACGCCAGCCGGGGATCGGCCAGCGCGGCCGAGTTGTGGAACCCAGACGCGTCCACCGGCAGGCCGGCCCCGGCCAGGGCCGACGGCGAGGCCGGCATGACCCCGCCGTTGGCGGCGATGGCAACCAGGTTGCAGGCGGCGCCCAGGGTGATCAGCGGCACCCCCGGGAGCCGCCAGTTGGCGGCCAGGAACACCGCCCCGACCGGGTAGGCGAGGACCAAGAGGGCGCCGCGGAGCCGGTCGGGCAGCCCGGGGAGTTCCAGGGCGGCGATCTCCAGGCCCAGCGCGGCAAAGATGGCCCAGCCATGACGCAGGCGGACCTCGACCAGGGCGCCGAGCCGGCCGCCGAACAGCGGCACGGTGACGGCGGCCACCACGACCACGGCGACGAGAAACACCCAGGACTCCTGATGGGCGGCGGCGACCGAGCAAGATTGACCGGTGCGGCACGACCCAACCATACTAGCCGATCAACTGGGATCTATTGCTCGTCTCCCGCGAGCAGCCCAAGCGGTACAGCGCCCCTGCTCCCTAGGAGGTCGCAGATGAAGGCTCGCATGACCCGCCTTTTCTACAGCCTGGCCGCCCTGGCCGCCCTGGCCGCCGCCCTAGGCGCCGGCCACAGCTGGCACTGACCATCCAGGTCCGCCTGTGAGGAGCTCATATGAAGGCTCGCCTGACACGCCTGGCCTACAGTCTGGCCGCCCTAGCCGCTCTGGCCGCCGCCTTGGGTGCCGGCCGCAACTGGGCCTGACCGGCCCGTGCTTTGAGAGGAGTTCTGGTGAAGGCACGTCTGACCCGCCTGGCCTACAGCCTGACTGCCTTGGCTGCTCTAGCCGCCGCCCTCGGCGCCGCAAACAGGTGGCACTGACCGGCTGGCGACGCCCATAACGCCTGGCGGAGATCGGCGATCCTTCAGGCACGGCGAACGTCCAACACCTGTAGACGTCACAGGAAGCCCGGGATCGGCTGACCCTGGCCGGTGATGTGCGCCGCACCTGGCTGGCGTCTTGTGGTGGTCCCGGTCAAGCGCGATCGAGGCTTGCGGCCGAACTCGGCCGTCCCATCGCGCTTGACCTCGCGGCATCCTGCCCCACCTGCACCGCTGGGCCCCGGGCGATCCAACTGGCCAGTATCGCCGGGGGGTTTGCACCCCCCGGCACCCCCGCTGGCGTGATCAGGCGGCTGGCTCGGCGGCCGGCCAAGCAAGCTGCTCCTGGTACGCCACCCGGCGGGCCAGGCAGCCATGCAAGATCCCCACCAGCCGGTTCCCGAGCGCCCGCAACGCCTGATGGTGGGTGGCACCGCGGGCCCGGTGGGCGTCATAGCAGCGCCGCGCACCCGGCGAGGCGGTCAAGGCCGCGAACGCCCACAGATAGCAGGCGTCCACCAGCCGCTGGTTGCAGGCCGCTCTGGCGACCACCACGGTGCGCAGGCCCGAGGATCTGGTGACGGGCGCGGTGCCGGCGAAGGCCTTGCGGCCCTTGGCCGTGGCATAGCGGTGTGGGTCGTCGCCGAACTCGCCCAGCAGCCGCGAGCCGCAGTACGGGCCGGCGGGGCGGCTGCTGCCGGCGTGCGGCGGTGGCCGGCGGGTCCGGGTGCGGCGGGCCTGCTCTTCGCGCTGGCGGCGGCGGGCGTCCTCGTGGGCGCGCTGGCGGGCCTGTTCGCGGGTGCGCTGACGCTGGCGGTAGGCGGCTTGTTTGCAGGCGTCGGAGCAGTAGCGGCGCTTGCGGCCCGGGTCATCGGGCTGGCCGAAGCGGTGCCCGCAGGTCGGGCAGGTGCGGTAGATGACGCGCACGTCCATGGCCGCCGCTCACCCCGCCGTGGCCTGGCCCTGGCTGACCGGCAGGCCGGGCCGGCCCCAACGGATGCGGTCGGCCAGCCCGGCGGCATGGAGGGCGGTGAGCTGGCGGCGGTGCTGATGGCAGACGAACCGCAGCACCTGGTCGGGGTCGGTCCAGCCCTGCCCGGAGGCCGGGCAGGGCCGTCAGCCGTCCCCCGGGCCGGCGTGGGCGGGGTCGTGGTAGAGCACGTCGCAAGCGGCCATCAGGGCGCCTCCTTGGGCTGGCGCCGGTCGGCGGCGATGAGCTTGGCCAGGACCTCGGCCAGCTCGCCGCTGAAGCGTTCCAGGGTCCGGGCCTGCCGTTGGTAGCCGGGCTCGTTGATGAGCCGGCGGGCGGCCCGGTCCAGGTAGCCGATGGCCACGTTCAACTCGGTGCGGGCCTTGGCCGCCGGGGTGGTGGCCATCAGCTCGCCCTCCCCTGATGGTGGTCGGCCTCCTGGTGGTCGAGGCCGTTGCCACAGAGCCAGGCGACCAGGAAGGCGAGGCGGGCCTGGCTGACCCACAACCCGTCCACCCCCCTGACCGCCCGCCAGGCGGCCGAGCTGCTGGGCGTCTCCCGCTCCCGCGCCGGGGTCCTGTTGCAGCAAGAGCGGGCCGCCGCCAACGGCCAGCGAGGCGAGCGGTGATGACCGGGGCTGTCCTGCCGGTGCCACCGAGCACGCCGGGAGGCTGCGCCATCACGCCGGCCTCCCGGCCCTCGGCCGGGGCCGGTGCTTGGGGCATGCGCGGGGCGCGGACCGGCCTCGCCTGCGGCGCCGCGCCCGGGGACCCCGAACCCCGGACGCGGACCGGCCGGTTGCCTGCTGGACGGGCTGCCACCTCGGCCCCTCCGCGGTCAAGGCGTACCTGCTCGGTCCGCCCCTCCCGATGGCGCAGGGTGGAGGTAACGGCGTCGGGGTCGGCGTGGAAGCCGACCACCTCCACGCCCCGCTCCACCTGGACACCGCGGCCGGCCAGGTGGTCACCGAGTATCTGCTCGGTGTCGGCCTGGGAGACGAACAGCAAGAACGGGTAGGTCGTGTCGTCCAGGCCGAGACCGAACAGCCGGATGCGGACGACACGACCGCCGGCGTGGAGCTGGACCCAGACCGCGTCGTTGCCCCGCGCGACCAGGTCCTCGGCAACACCGAGCCCGCGTAGCACCTCCAGGGTGCGCGGCTGGACAGCCAACGCGCGCGACTCGTGCACCCGGTCCAGCTGTCGGTCGACGATGCGAACGGTCGCCCCGAGCGCCTGAAGCTGGGCAGCCAGGGTGAGGCCGGTCGGCCCGGCGCCGACAACCAGGACGTCGAGCGGGTCCCCGGTGGCGGGTGTCACGTGAGGGCGGCGCGGGTGGCAAGGCAACGACGAGCCGCCCGCGCGGCGAGCGTGATCCGAGTGAGGCTGGCGCCGGCGGCCACGATGACAGGTGCCCAAACATACGACCCCGGGCTGGTGAGCGCGTGGGCGGTGATGATGCCAAGCAGGGTGAGGTCAGCGACGACGGCGGCCAGGCCCGCCACTGCCGCGGCGGTCGGAGGGAGGGTCGCCCGGTCAACGACCTGGCCGAGCCGGCGGCCCAATCGGCCGCTGGCGGCGACGGTGAGGCCCAGCGCTGGACCGGCGACCGCCAAGGCCAGGCAGACCAGCGGGAGCGCCAGCCACGGGCCGATCAGCTGGTGGCGCCAGGGCGGCAGGGCGTTGACCACGACCGCGGCGATCCAGGCCAGCCCGACCAGCGGCCCGGTGACCAGCAGGCCGACTGCCACCCGACGCGCCTGTACCGCGCCAAGCTCGGGACCGAAGGCGGCGGCGACTGTGTCCGGGTCGCCGAACTCGGCGATCACCGCTGCGGTCGCCTCCACCTGGGAGCATCCCCGCGCCTGGTGGGTCTCGAGGGCTTCCATGAGCCCATCGCGCAGCTCATCGGTGACCGCGACCCGGGCGGATGGCGGCCCGGGGAGCTGGGCGGTGACCGCCGCCAGGTAGTGAGTAACCCCGTCGCGGTGGGTCGGGTCGCTCAGGTTGTTGCCGGCCATGGGCTGTTCCCGAGCAGGGCGGTGACGGCGGCGGAGAACTCCTGCCAGGAGGACCGTTCGTCGCTGAGGGTGCGACGTCCGGCGGCGGTGAGCTCATAGCTGCGCCGGCGGCGGCCGTTGACCGTCGACCAGCTGCCGCGGATCAACCCGGCGCGCTCCAGCCGATGCAGCGCCGGATACACGGTGCCGGTGGGTAGGTCGAACTGGCCGCCGCTCCCGAGGCGCAACGCTTCCTTGATGGCATAGCCATGGCGTGGGCCGTCGGCCAGGGTGGCCAGGAGCAGCCCGTCCAGGTGGCCCTTGAGTACCTCCGCTCTCATAGGTAGCATCACTACCCTTCCGGCTCGCTCTGCGCTATCCTCCATTATAGATAGCTTCACTAGCTATAGCGAGCCTACCCTTCGGAGGCTGCGGATGCCCGTCCAACCCGCAATCCAAGCAGAGGGACTGTCCAAGAGGTTCGGCGACGTCCACGCCCTGCAGGGCCTGAACCTGACGGTCGCAGCCGGCAGCGTCCTGGGGCTGCTCGGCCCCAACGGCGCCGGCAAGACCACCACCGTCCGGATCCTGACCACCCTGCTGCGCCCCGACACCGGCTCAGCTCGGGTGGCCGGCCTCGACGTGGTCCGTCAGCCGGCCGCGGTGCGGCAGGTGATCGGCCTGGCCGGCCAGGCCGCCGCAGTCGACGAGAACCTCACCGGCCGGGAGAACCTGGTCATGGCGGGCCGCCTCCACCACCTGCACCGGTCCCAGACGCACCGGCGCGCCGCCGAGCTGCTGCAGCGCTTCGAGCTGACGGAGGCAGCCGACCGCCCGGTGCGCACCTGGTCCGGCGGCATGCGCCGCCGCCTCGACCTGGCCATCAGCCTGGTCGGCCACCCCAGCGTGCTGTTCCTCGATGAGCCCAGCAGCGGCCTGGACCCACGCGGCCGCCACCAGCTCTGGCAAACCATCCGCCAGCTGCTTGAGGCCGGCACCGCCGTGCTCCTCACCACCCAATACCTGGAGGAAGCCGACCAGCTCGCCAGCCAGATCGTCGTCATCGACCACGGCCGCATCATCGCCCACGGCACCCCCGAGCGGCTCAAAGCACAGCTCGGCGGCGACCGCCTCCAGCTCCGCCTGGCCACCCCAGCCGCCGCCAGCCGCGCCGCCGAGCTGGTCGCCCACCTCGGCAGCGGCCCCCCGCAGGTGGACGCCCAGACCGGCCAGGTGACCGTCCCCATCCCCGACGGCGTCGCCGTCCTGCCCGGAGTCGTGCGACAGCTGGACGCCGCCGGCCTCGGCTTGTCTGACCTCGCGGTGCGCCGGCCCACCCTGGACGACGTCTTCCTCACCCTCACCGGCCAGGGCACCCAACCCCCCAACCCATCCCAAGCACCAGCCACCGACCAACCAAGGCCGGAGCGGCAGCCAGCGACAAGGAGCCCCGCATGACCACCCTGGCCCCCCGACGCGCCTGGACCCTCGCGGTCGCCGACACCGCGGTCATGACCAGGCGCTACCTCTACCACTACCTGCGCAAGCCCAGCCTGCTCGGCCTCGCCCTGGTCCAGCCGGTGCTGTTCGTGCTGCTGTGGACCTATGTGTTCAGCGGCGCCATCCAGACCCCCGGCGGCATCGACTACGTCGACTACCTCATGCCCGGCCTGTTCATCCTGGCCATCGCCTTCGGCTCGGCCAACACCGGCGTCGGCCTGGCCGACGACCTCGCCCACGGTCTGATCGACCGCTTCCGCGCCCTCCCGATGGCCCGCCCGGCCCTGCTCGCCGGCCGGACCCTGGCCGACACCGCCCGCAACACCTTCGTGGTCCTGCTCATGGTCACGGTCGGCTACGTCGTGGGCTTCCGCTTCCACGCCGGCCCGGCCGCCGCGCTGGCCACCCTCGCCCTACCCTTGGCCGTCGGCTACCTGCTGTCCTGGATCTCGGCCCTGATCGGCCTGACCGTCCGCGACCCCGAGACCGCCGGCACCGCCAGCCTCCTCCCGGTCATCCCCCTGGCCTTCACCAGCTCCACCTTCGTGCCCGTGGCCACCATGCCCGGCTGGCTGCAAGCCTGGGCCAACAACAACCCCATCACCCACACCGTGGACGCCACCCGCGCCCTGGCCCTCGGCGGCCCCACCAGCGGTCCGCTCCTCAGGGCCGTCGCCTGGATCCTCGGCATCCTGGCCGTCGTGATTCCCCTGGCTATCCACCGCTACCGCCGCGTCACCCAATAGCACCCTGGTTCAGTCTGGCTGCCTACACGGCCCTCCCGTTCGCCGGAGGCATCGCTCCTGTCGGGCCGGCTGCGCGCCACTCGCCACGCTCCAGCCGCTCCTTCAGGCGCTGGTAGCTCTTGGGCGCCCCCTTCGACGCCAGCTGGCGGACGACGTCCGGCACCAGCCTGCCGATCCCCTTTCCCTGGAACTCGAGCGTGAACGTGACCCGGGAGCAGCTGCCCTCCTCAAACGGCTCGACGGTGATGCTCGCGCTCGGCCTGAGCGGTCCATCGACACCGCGAGCGGCCCAGCTTCTGGGCGGATCGAGCGCTGTGATCTCCTGGGTGTAGCTGAATTCGACACGGGCGACCCGGCGGGTGGTGGTGAACCTCGAGCCCACGCCGAGGGGACGGCCTCCCTGGACGCGCACGCCCACCACGTCGTCTTGCCACTCGGCGAACCGCGAAGGATCAGTGGCATACCCGAAGACCTCCGCCGGCGGGCAGGCAACGTCGATGTGGGACACGATCGGCGGCATGGCTACCTCTCCTTGTCACATCGGCTCGTCGTGAGCCGTCACTGTGATGACGGACCGCGACGAGGAACTGTGACCGATGGATGAGGGCGACTGGCTGGTCGAGCGCTTCCAGACCCACCGTGGCCACCTGCGCGCGGTGGCCTACCGGATGCTCGGCTCGCTCAGCGAGGCCGACGACGCCGTCCAGGAAGCCTGGCTGCGCCTCAGCCGCGCCGGCACCGGCGGCGTGGACGACCTGGGCCGGTGGCTGACCACGGTGGTCGCGCGGGTGTGCCTGGACATGCTGCGCTCGCGCGCCGCCCGTCGGGAGGAGCCTCTGGGGGCGCACCTGCCCGACCCGATCATCGGCCGCCCCGACGCGCCCGACCCCGAGCAGGAGGCGCTGCTTGGCGACGCGGTCGGACTGGCGCTGCTGGTGGTCCTGGAGGAGCTGGCGCCGGCCGAGCGGCTGGCGTTGGTGTTGCACGACACCTTCGCAGTGCCGTTTGAGGAGATCGCTGCCATCCTCGGGCGTTCCCCGGCCGCCGCCCGCCAGCTTGCCAGCCGCGCCCGCCGCCGGATCCGGACCTCGACCGCGCTGCCCGATGCCGATCTCGCCCGCCAGCGCAGGGTGGTCGACGCCTTCCTTGCGGCAGCCCGCAACGGCGACCTCGACGCGCTCGTCGCGGTGTTGGACCCGGACGTCGTCGTCCGCGCCGACTGGGGCAAGGCGCCCCCAGGCGCCTCCAGGATCCTCCGGGGGGCGCGGGCCGTGGCCGAGCAGGCGCTGGCCTTCTCACAACGAGCCCGATCCGTGCGGCCCGCGCTGGTGAACGGCACCGCAGGCGTGGTCGCGGACACGGGCGGGAGAGTGCTTGCAGTGATGGGCTTCACGGTCAGACGCGGGAAGATCGCGGAGATCGACATCCTCGCCGACCCCGTGCGCCTGCGCCGGTTCGACCCGCCAGTCCCGCGCACCTGACGCCGGGCGCCAAGCGGGGCGTCAGGCGTTACGCCCGGCGGGCTTCCAGCAGCCGTACCGGGTGGGCGATGCCCTCCAGCTGCACCTGCCCCAGTTCGACGAAGGACACCCCCTGGGGCGGCGCCCGCTCGACGACGCGCTCGCTCACCAGGACCCGACCGGCGCTGGCATAGGCGGCGATCCGGGCGGCCAGGTTCACGGTACGGCCGAAGTAGTCGCCGGCCTGGGCCACCACTGGTCCGGCCGCCACCCCGACGTGGGCTGGCGGCAGCCCGGCCGCCGGGAACTCCTCCACCATCTGCAGCGCGGCCAGCACCGCCTCCGCCGGCTCGCGGAAGTGGACCATCACCCCGTCGCCCAGCCACTTCACCGGCACACCGCCACGCTCGCGCGAGGACCGGTCGACCAGCGCCGCCAGCCTGCCGGCCAGCTCGGCCGCTGCCTGGTCGCCCTGCTGCTCGGTCAGCCGCGTGTAGCCCACCAGATCCAGGAAGCACATCGCCGGGACCCGCCCCGGCCGCCCGAGCATGCCGGTCGCCTCCAGCGCTGCCTCGATGGTCTCGACCAGCTGCTCGATCCAGCCCAGCTCCTGCTGGCGGCGGTAGGCGGCCAGCAGCGTGCGGTCGAGCATGGGGGTGAAGTTGATGCCGGCGGCCCGCTGGGCGGCCCGCTCCATGGCGGTCTGCTGGTCGGTACCGGCCTCCAGCATGGGCGCCATGAACCGCGCCCGCCAGACCTCGGTCTCGACCCTGGCGATCAGGCGCAGGCCCTCCTGGTAGCCGCGGCCGAGCCGGGTCGACCAGAGCTGGTCCAGGAAGCCGCTGGACAGGCCAAGCTGCAGCAGCGGCACCACCTCCAGCTCGTCCTCCCGGATCAGCTCGTCGGGTGCCATGCGGGCGAACCCGATGGCCTCCAGGAAGCTGCCCAACAGCTCCAGCGGCACCCCGGTCTCCTGGCTGATCTGCCGGTAGGTCCGCGACGAGCGCACCGCCCAGCGCCGGTAGGGGGCGGCCTCCAGGAAGGCGAACGACAGCCGGCCGGACCGGATCGCCGCCGCGATCCCCTCCATCGGCAGCCCGGCCTCCTCGCAGGCGGTGGCCAGGCGGACCTTGTGCGCGTCGGCCGCCAGGAACGGGCCGGCGCGGTCGCGGACTTCCAGGATGCCGAGGTCCACCAGCCGCTGGACCTCGGCCTCGGTCACCCCGGCGAGGTCGGCCAGTCCCGCTGCCGACAGCCCATCCATGGCGCCGTCATTCTCCGCCCTGGCCTCCGCGCCGGCGACCGTGTCCTGCCAGCCGCACGACGTGCATACTGAGCCGGCAGCTGACCAAGCCCCGGCTCTTGGAGGCGGCCATGACCGACGTCGACGACTTCCTCGCCGAGATCCACCCCCGTCTGGTCACGGAACTACGGGCCCTCCACAACGGTGACCCACAACCGCGATTGGCCATGTGGTCCAGCAACGACCCGGTGACCCTGTTCGGGGCCGGGATGAGCGGGCGCGGATGGGACAAGGTGAGCGGCATCTTCCGCACGATCGCATCGCGGTGGTCTGACTGCACCGACCAGCGCGTCGAGATTCTGGCCGCCGGGGTCGGCGGCGACCTTGCCTACACGGTCGAGCTCGAACACACGTCGGTGTCGGTCGACGGCGCCCCGGTCGAGCCGTACACCCTGCGGGTCACCCAGGTCTACCGTCGCGAGGATGGCGAGTGGAAGGTCGTCCACCGCCACGGCGACCAGATCTCGTTCGACCAGGGCCAGAGCCTGCCCGGCGAACCATCGACGGCGTAAGCCCTCACCCACCGGACCGGCCGGTCCCGGTCCCCTCCCTGCGACGGCGTGCCTGCCTGTCCTCAATCGCCTTGACCTTCGCCCGATACTCCGCCAGCTCCGCATCCGCAGCCCGGTGGAGCTCCCGCGCCCGCTCGGCCTTGGCCCGTGCCTCGGCCGCCCGGTCCGGGTGGCCCAGCTCCTCCTGCAAGGAGGCGAGCTGCTCGTACACCTCGACACTTGCGAGATGGGCGGCCAGCTCCCGCTGCTTGGTCTGGATGAACCGTTCGGCAAGGCCGGCGGCGGCCTCGGCGGCGGCCTGCGCGGTCTCCTGTGCTCGACCTCGGGCCGCCTGCACACGCCGAAAGGACGGCCCGCCGGCTGTCGGGACGTACCCGTGCTGGGCCCGCTCGACCTCCGCCTGTTCGCGATTCCCCGCTGCTTCCTTCCGGTCCTCTGCGGCCGCCACCCGATCCCGCCTGGCCGTATCCCGATCCTTGGCGGCCGCCGCCCGATCCGCCGCCGCCGCCCGTTCATCGCGCGCCGCTGCCGCCCGGTCCGCCGCCGCCGCGGCCCGGTCCTCGGCCGCCGCCCGCCGCTCCGAGGCATCCAGCTCCCGGTCGACGGCCGCCTGCTCGAAGCGACCCATCTGGCTGGCATCGGTGGGTCGTCCCCGCCGGCTCGCCGCCCGGTCGCGGTGCTCGGCCGCGTGCTCCCGCGCCATGGCCTCCCTGTCACGCGCCTGGGCGGCCCGCTCCCGCTCGAGGGCCGCCCGCTCCCGGTCGCTGGCCAGCGCATCCCGCCCGCCACTGGAGCGGTCGCGCTCGGCTGCCAGGTCGTCACGGGCCGCCGCGTCCTCGTCGCGCTGGTCTGCCGCCCGGTCCCGCCGCGCGGCCTCCTGTTCCCAGTCTGGAGACGGTCTGTCAGCACCCACCGCTGCACCCCTCACGGCTCCACCCGGCGGCGGAGTCACCCGATGCTGTAGCACCAGGGCAAGTGTAAAGCCCAGCCGTGGGGCCAATCGGACCACGTCCCAGAGCCGGTGTCGGCCACAACCTGAGCGCTCAGGTCTCCTCCCGGCAGGCCTCCAGCAGCCGCACCGGGTGGGCGAACCCCTTGAGCTCGACCTCGCCGGCCTCTCTGAAGACCACACCGCCGGGTGGGGCCGCCTCGGCGACGCGCTGGCTGACCAGGACCTGGCCGGCGCTGGCGTGGGCGGCGATCCGGGCGGCGAGGTTGACGGTGCGGCCGAAGTAGTCGCCGCCCTGGGCGACCACCGGCCCGGCCGCCACCCCGACATGGGCGGGCGGGAGGCCGGCCTCGGGGAGCTGGTCCACCAGAGCCAGCGCCGACCGGACCGCCCCGGCCGGCTCCCGGTGGTGGATCATCACCCCGTCGCCCAGCCATTTCACGGGCACGCCGCCGTGCTCGCGGGCGGACCGGTTGACCAGCACGGCCAGGGTCTCGGCCAGCGCGGCGGCGGTCGCGTCGCCCTGCTGCTCGGTCAGCTGGGTGTAGCCCATCAGGTCGAGGAAGGACATCGCCGGGACCCGCCCGGGCCGGCCGAGCACCCCGGATCGCTCGAGCTCGTTCTCGATGCGCTCGACCAGGCCCTCGGTCCACACCAGCTCCTGCTGCCGGTGGTAGATGGCCAGCAGCGCCGGGTCCCCCAGGGGCAGGAAGTCGACGCCGAGCTGGGCGGCCCGCTCCATGGCGGTCTGCTGGCTGGCGCCGGATTCAAGCACTGGCCCCTCGAACCGCGCCTGGTAGGCGTCGCCCCAGGCCATGGCGATCAGCCGCAGGCCCTCGGCGTGGGCCCGGCCGAGCCGGGTCAGCCAGGCCAGGTCGAAGGTCCCGCTGGACAGGCCCAGCTGCAGCAGCGGGGCCACCGCCAGCTCGTCCTCCCGCATCGGCTCGTCAGGGGCTGCCCGGGCGAACCCCATCGACTCCAGCACCGCTCCGAGCAGCTCCAGGGGCACCCCGGTCTCCTGGCTGACCTGGCGGTAGGTCCGCGCCGAGCGCACCGCCCAGCGCCGGAACGGCGCCGCCTCCAGGAACGCGAACGACAGCCGCCCCGCCCGGATCGCCGCGGCGATCGCCTCCATGGGCAGCCCGGCCTGCTCGCACGCGGCGGCCAGGCGGACCTTCTGCACGTCGGTGTCCAGGAACGGGCCCGGGCCGTCCCTGGGCACCAGGACGCCGAGCTCGACCAGCCGCTCGACCTCGGGCTCGGTCACCCCGGCGAGGTCGGCCAGCCCCGCCGCCGACAGCTCGTTCATGTCGCCGTCATCCTAGGAGCCCCCGGTGTCGCAGAGCACAGCCGCCCGGTGACCGGCGGCACCGCCGCAAACCGGTCGGGCCGGCCATGCTTGTCTTGAAGATGGGCGTGGACACGGCGACCGGAACGTCCGGGGGAGGACGCGACATGGCCACCGCACCTGCCGTCATCGGAGGAACGACCCCGAGCCACGCGCCGGCGGAGCGCGGGCTGCGGCCCGCGGACCAGGTGAGCCTGCGGGTGCTCGGCCGCTTCGAGCTGCATGTCGACGGCCGCCGCCACGAGGTGCCGTGGCAGGCCCAGCGGGTGCTCGGCTACCTGGCCGTCGGGGGGGTGGCGCAGCCGCGGGCCACCGTCGCCGGCGCCCTCTGGGAGGACGTCTCCCAGCGCCGGGCCCAGGCCAACCTGCGCAACGCGGTCTGGCGGGTCCGCCAGCTCAGCGACCGGGTGCTGGCCGGCGGCCGCGACGTCATCGCCCTGGACGGCCGCGTGGCCCTCGACCTGCGCGACGCCCAGCGCCGGGCCCAGGCCCTGCTGCGCGACGACGACACGGCCGCCGACATCGCCGGCATCGACCTGCTCGACGACGACCTGCTGCCCGCCTGGGACGAGCCCTGGCTGCTGATCGAGCGCGAGCGGCAGCGGCAGCTGCGCATGCACGCCCTGGAGCGGCTCAGCGCCGCGCTGCTGCGCGCGGAGCGCTACCCGCAGGCGATCACCGTCGCGCTGGCGGCCGTGCGGGCCGAGCCGCTGCGCGAGTCGTCGCAGCGGGCGCTGATCGCCGCCCACCTGGCCGAGGGCAACATCAGCGAGGCCATGCGGCAGCTGGACGCGTACCGGGCCCTGCTCCACGCCGAGCTCGGCATCGCCCCCAGCCAGCCGCTGGAGTCGATGGTCGCCGGCGCCCTCGAGGCCCTCGGCGCCTGAGCGGCCCGGCCGCCGTCGACGCCGGATCGTCGCCGCGGCGACGGCGGCGTGGACGCGGCGGGGACGCCGCCGCCGCAGGCTGCCGCCATGAGCGACGACGACACCTGGATCACGGTCGTGGTGCGGGCCTGGCCCGATGCCGGTGGGCTGCGGATCCGTCTGCTGCGGGCCGACAGCACGGGCGCCCGCGACGACCAGGTGGTCGCCTCCGTCGACCAGGCGGCCGCCACCCTGGCCGCCTGGCTGCGGCCGGCGACGACGCGCCAGCGACGCGGCGAGGGACGCGCCGAGCGACGCGGCGCAGACGCCGCCGGCGACGACGCCCCCGACGACGAATGACGCGGATCGCGACGCCCACCGGGACGGGGACGCAGATCCGCTCCCCGTACGGTGCCGTCCACGACCCCGGGAGGTTGAGATGAGCGTCTTCGAGATGACGACCAACCCGCGCGACCCCGCCGCCGGCGGCGAGCTCCTGTCCAGCCCCTTCGCCGGCGCGGACCTGACGGCCACGGCCGAGGCCGGCCCGGCCAGCGCGTCCGCGGTGGCCTCCGCCCTGACCACCCCCTTCTCCGAGGCCCTGGCCTCGCTGGCCGAGTCCGACCTCGAAGCCGAGGCGTTCGCGGCCCTCACCGCCGAGTTCGAGGACGAGGAGTTCACCGAGGCGCTGGAGGGGCTGGTCAGCGAGGCCGCCGCCCGCCACCTGGCGTCGACCGGCAGCTGGAGCCACGAGTCGGGCGCCATGCAGCTGGCCCACACCGAGGTCGAGCAGTGGCTGGCGACCGTGGCCGCCGAGGCCGACCGGCAGCTGGCCGAGCTCGAGGCACACTTCGGCGACCGTCCGGTCGACAGCGTCAGCGAGTCCGAGATCGACGCGTTCGGCTCCGGCGCCGAGCGCGCCGTCCCCGACAGCCCGGTCAACGCCCAGGAGCAGTTCTTCAAGAAGCTGATCGACAAGGCCAAGAAGGTCGTCAAGGGCGCCGTGAAGCTGGCCAAGAAGGGGATCAAGGCCGTCGGCAAGCTGCTGCCGACCGGCAAGATCTTCGCCGCCCTCCGCAAGCTGGTCGGCCCGCTGCTCAAGCGGGTGCTGGCCAAGGCGATCGGCAAGCTGCCCGCGCCGCTGCAGCCCGCGGCCAGGCGCCTGGCCGGCAAGCTGAGCGGCGCCGCCAGCGGCGCCGTGAACGCGGCCGCCGGTGCCGTCGGGGCGGCCACCGGTGCCGTCGGGGCGGCCACCGACCCCGCCGGCGGGACCGGCGGCGACGCCGCCGCCGCGGACGGGTCCGGGTCCGAGGCGCTGAGCGCCTCCTTCGACGAGGCGCTGGCCGAGGCGGTCCTGGCCCCCAACGAGGCCGCGCTGGCCGAGGCCCTGGAGGCGTTCGAGGCCGAGGCCGCCGCCGTGACCACCTCCGAGAGCGCCGTCGAGGCGCTCGACCTGGCCCGCCACCGGCTGGCCCGCCAGCTGGCCGAGGCCCAGCCCGGGCAGCCGCCGGTCGCCGAGATGGAGGAGTTCATCCCCGCCGTCATGGCCGCGATGCCGCTGGTCAAGCTGGGCGTCAAGGTCATCGGGCGGGACCGGGTGGTCAAGTTCGTCGCCGGGCTGCTGGCCAACCTCATCAAGCCGATGATCGGGCCGGAGATCGCCGCGCCCCTGTCCCGGCAGATCGCTGACGCGGGCCTGGGCCTGCTCGGGCTCGAGGCCGAGGCCGCCCGCGACGGCACTCTCGGTGCCGAGGCGCTGGTCGCGGCCGCCGAGGACACCGTCCGCGAGGTGCTGTCGCTGCCCGAGGCCTCGCTGCGGCAGGAGCTGCTGGTCGAGGCCGCCGTCGAGGAGGCGTTCGAGGAGGCGGCGCTGCGCCACTTCCCGCCCCAGGTCCTCCGCCCCGACCTGGCCCAGGCCGAGCGGGACGGCGAGCGCGGCATCTGGGTGGCGCTGCCCCGGTCGACCCGCCCCCACCTCCGCTACCGCAAGTACAGCGTGGTCCACCCGCTGCGCATCACCCGGCCCATGGCCCAGGCGGTCGTCTTCGCCGAGGGCGACACCCTGGAGGAGCGGCTGCTCGACGAGGGCGCCACCACCTGGCCGGTGCAGGCCGAGCTCCACACCTACGAGCTGCTGACCGGCGGCGACGTCGGCCACCTGGCCGCCTTCGAGCTCGAGGGCGAGTCGTACGCCGACGGGGCGCTGGAGTTCCTCGAGCTCGAGGACGAGCGGCCCCTGCGCCCGCCGGCGGGCGCTGGACACCGGCCCGGCGGCGCCCGGCGGGGACGCGGCCGCCCCGGCCGGCGAGTCGTCCGCCTCAAGGTCCGCGGCCGGCGCCTGCGCCGCCGACCCCGGTTCGCGATCAGGCTCGACGTCACCTCGGCCGCCCCCCAGCTGGTCCTGCACCTGCTGATCAGCGAGCGGGTGGCCCACGAGATGGCCGGCGACCTCGAGCACAAGCGCCACGCCCAGGTGGTCGCGGCCGTGCGGCGCCTCGTCGGCGAGCCGCGCCAGAAGGCCATCGCGGCCCGGCTCCAGCACATGCTGGGCCGCCAGGGCATCACCCTGCCCGAGGGCGGCGGCGCCAGGCTGGCCGCGGCGCTGGCCCAGGCCGTCGAGCGGGTCGTGGCCGCCCAGCTGCCCGAGGCGGCGGCGACGCTGGCCGGCGCGGCCAAGGACCCGGCGGCCGGCGCCACCCTGAGCTTCACCTTCCCCTTCCCCGACCGCGACGCCCTTGGCCGGGGCGAGCCGGGCGAGCCGACCATGCAGATCCGGGCGGGGATGCACCGTGCCTGACGCCCTGGCCCGCCAGACCGCCCGCGAGCTGGCCCACTGGCGGCTGGCCGTCGAGGCCCTGGCCGACCTCGACGCCGTGGCCGCCCCGGAGGCGTGGGCCAGCCTGGAGGTCTACCTCCAGCAGGGGGTCCGCGACCGGCTGGCCGCCGTGGTGGCCGCGCTCTCCCAGGAGGCGCGGGCCCTGGAGCGGATGCTCGGCGACGGCCACGCCACGGAGATGGTCCGCGACGGCGTGCTGCGCCTGCGCGAGCGGTACGTGCAGGCCGAGACCGTGCTCGCCTTCTACGGCGACGCGGTCAACACCCGCACCAACCCGACCCTGCGGGCGCTGCTGCGCGGCTTCGACACCCTGGCCGGCGACTCGATGTCGAGGTCGCTGGAGCCGCTCGGCATCCCCGCCCCGCCGGCGCTGACCTACGTCGACAAGGGCCTGGGGGCGGCCATCCTGCGGGCGGGGGTGCGGCTGTGGGACCGCGCCCATCCGTCCCCGGCGGCGGCCATCAAGCTGACCCGCCACAACCTGTCCTACCCGACGGCCCTGCTGCACGAGACCGGCCACCAGGTGGGCCACCTGACCGGCTGGAACGGCGAGCTGGCGGACGTGCTGCACGAGACGCTGGCCCCCCGGTCGGTCGAGGTCGCCGCCCTGTGGCGCTCGTGGGCGAGCGAGCTCGCCGCCGACGTCCACGCCTTCGCCCAGGCCGGCTGGGCGCCGGTGTTCGCGCTGGCCAACGTGGTCGACGGCCCCACCGCCACCGTCTACCACATCCGGCTCGGCGACCCCCACCCGTTCGCCTGGATCCGGGTGCTGTTCAACGTGGCCCTGTGCCGCCACTGGTTCGGCGACGGGCCCTGGGACGACGTCGGCCGCGCCTGGGCGCACCGCCACCCGCCGGAGGCGGCCGGCGGCGACGTGGCCCGCATCGCCCGCATCAGCCTCGACGCCCTCGACGACATCGTGGAGGTCTGCACCCGCCGGCCCATGCGGGCCTTCCAGGGGGCGCCGCTGGCCCGGCTGCTCGACCCACGCCGGGTCCACCCGGCCGCCCTGGCCGAGCTGGAGCGGCAGGCCGGCGGCTCGCTGCTGACCTCCTCGTACCTCCGCCGCCACGACGCCGTCCGCATCCTCGCGGTGCTGGCCTCCCGGGCCGTGACCGACCCCGCCGGCGCCGCCGGGCACCGGGCCCGGCTGCAGGCCTGGGTGGCCGACCTGGGCGACGACAGCTCCCGCCCGGCGGCCCGACAGCAACCGGCGGCCTGACCGATGCCACCCGCCACCCAGCCCTCCAACCGACCGGAGCCGTCCCCACCGTCACCCAAGGAGCACCAGATGGCCACCACCAAGGAACGCACCCCCGACGACGCCAGGTTCGCCCAGGAGATCGCCCGGCTGGCCGAGGCCATCCGGGACCTGGCCCACCGTCCCGAGCGGCCGGACAGCGACGAGGACCCCGAGCAGCGCCGCCTCATCCAGCGCGTCGACTTCGGCTACCGGGCCCTGGGCACGCTGATGGGCCGGGCCGGCCGCGGCTTCGACGTGCCGGTGTTCGGCGCCAGCTGGCATCGCCGGCAGCCGGTCATCCTCCTGCCCGGCCTCCCCAGGGAGGTGGAGTTCATCCGGCTGCAGAACGGCGCCAGGGACGAGACGGTCAGGGTCCGTCGCCGGGGCCGCGACGACCACGACAGCCCCTACGGGAAGGACGACACCGACCGCCGGGGAGGGGAGCTCCCCCCGTGGATCTCCCCCGAGACGTTCACTCCTCGCGACGCCATCAGCTCGGTGCTCGGGCTGCGCCACCGGCCCGGACCGGTCATCGCCCTGGGCCCGCGGATCGCTCCCGTCACCAACTACGCCTGAAACGGAAGGTGCCGAGATGTTCCTCAACCTGGCCAAGCTCCTGGAAGACGCCAGCGGCGACCCCGCCGCCCGGGAGCAGGTGTTCCTGATCCACCCGGTGCAGCTGAGCCGCTGGCTGGACGAAGCCTGGAAGGGCGCTGCCGCCATCCCGCCCCTGCCCATCGGCAGCCCCGTCTCCGGCCAGCCGCTGCTCGGCAGCGACGACATCGTCGACGCGCTCGACCTGCCGCGGGAGCCGGACCCGCCGCCGCCGCTGCTGCTGCCCTCGGGCATCGTCCTGGACGACGTCAACGACCTCGCGTCCGCCCAGGTGGCCGTCGACCGGTGGGTCGAGGAGCTCGGCCCCAGGGAGGCCGCCGGCGGGATCGGGCTGCTCTGGCACCACCTGTCCTACGCCTTCATCCTCGAGTCCACCGGCCTGATCGAGATCTTCGCCGAGGTCGTCCGCCGCCTGGTCGTCGGGGAGACGCTCGGCCGGCTGACCCCGGCCTCGGTCAAGTGGCTGCGCGCCACCGAGGAGCTGTTCTTCCGCGACCCACCGCTGTTCTCGATCGCC
>Ga0081538_10002331_pt1 | contig 18723 bp, 12 predicted proteins | sample TabmetS5T2R1_FD_71022 | JGI IMG/M metagenome (GOLD analysis project Ga0081538, IMG submission 71022) | Tabebuia heterophylla rhizosphere microbial communities from the University of Puerto Rico - S5T2R1 | ecosystem: Host-associated > Plants > Roots > Rhizosphere ... | reverse complement strand
AGAGGGCACGGGCGGGCCCGCGCCGGCCGAGGACGTCGAGCTCCTCCACAACAAGCGCGTCACGCTCGACTCCCTCGGCATCGCCGACCTGAAGTCCGGAAAGATCGACCCGCGCGTGGCCTCGGTGCTGACGGCGATCTCCCGGAATCACGAGATCACCGTGTCGGCGATGATGTCGGACCACGACAAGCAGACGAGTGGCGGCTCGGTCTCGAATCACTACTACGGGCGCGCCTTCGACATTGCCACCATCGACGGCCAGCCGGTCGGCCCCTTCAACCAGGCCGCGCGCGAGGTGGCGGTCGCGCTGTCCCGGCTCGATCCGAGCATCCGCCCAAGCGAGATCGGATCGCCCTGGGCGTTGCCGGGACCGGCGTACTTCACCGACGGCGCCCACCAGAACCACCTGCATGTCGGCTTCGACGATCCCATCGCACCGAACTGGGCGCCTCCGCAGGATCTCGCTGCTGGGGAGGAGGCGCCGCAGGACTTTCCAGACGACTCGGCGGAGAACGTGGCGGATCAGCGCGCGCCAGCCGCGGTCGAAGGAGCCGCGGACGACACCGGTGGCGATGACGACGGCGGTGACGAGCCGGGTGGGCTCGAGGACCCGGGAGGGGATACGGACGCCGAGGCCGACGCGGAGAGCGACGGCGATGGCGGCGACGAGGAGGACGAGGACGCCGAAGACGACGAGGACGAGGAGGACAGCGACGAAGAGAACGACTGGGCCGACGAGAACAGCCCCGAGGGGGACGACGGTTCCGACGGCGACCACGACGACAGCAGCGACAGCGGTAGCGAGGACACCGACGACAGCGACGGCAGCGACGGCGGCGGCAGCGACAGCGGGGACAGCGGCGGTGCCGGCGATCTCGGCGGTTCCGGCCCGCCGCTGGACCTCGGCGACGTGGCCGGCGGCTATCCGGGCGACAACGCGCCGCAGGCGGAGATCGCCGCCTGGATGGGCAGCGAGGCGCAGCAGCGCGGCCTGCCGCCCGAGCTCCCCGTGATGGCCGCGCTGGTCGAGTCGAACCTGAGGAACCTGAGCGACGGCCACTGGGACTCGGTCGGTTTCTTCCAGATGAGGACCAGCATCTGGAACAAAAGCCCGTACGCCGGCTATCCGGACCGCCCCGAGCTGCAGCTCAAGTGGTTCCTCGACACGGCAGAGGCTGTGAAGCGAGGGGGTGGGGGCAGCACCGATCCGGGCGGTTACGGCGAGTGGGTTGCCAATGTCGAGAGGCCCGCGGAGCAGTTCCGCGGCCGCTACCAGCTCCGACTCGAGGAGGCTCGCCGCCTCTTGAAGGAAGGCATGGGGAGCCGCGGGAACGGGGGAGGCGGAGGAGACGACGCCGTCCAACTCGAGCAGGTCGCACACGGCGGCGGCCGCTCAGCGGGCCCGCGCGCCCTCGCGGCCGTCGCGGAGGCTAAGAAGTACATGGGGACCCCGTACCAATGGGGCGGGTCCACACCGCAGACGGGCTTCGACTGCTCCGGCCTCGTGCAGTGGGCATATGCCAAGGCCGGCATCCGGATCCCGCGCACCACCTACGACCAGGTGGACGCCCCGAACGGCAGGCGCGTGGATCGCGCGCACCTCGTGCCTGGCGACCTGATCTTCTTCCGCAGCGCTAGCGGCGACGTCCACCACGTCGGGATGTCGCTTGGCGGTGACAAGTTCATCAACGCTCCCTCGACCGGACAGCGAGTCCGAATCGACAGCCTGAAGGAGCCGTACTACGCCAATGAGTTTTACGTAGCGCGGCGTTTCGACCTCAGCGCGGGGGTCGGCAAGGGCAGACCTCAGGCGGCGGCATCGGCGGCGGCCGCCGCGCCGCCCGCCGCGGAGGGATACGCGCCGACCGTCGACCCGAACGCGGCGCGCGAGGCTGAGGCCGCGCTCGCCCGCGACGCAGCCGAGGCTCAGAAGCCAGGTACGGTGCTATTCGAGGCGGTCAGGGCGCAGGAGCTGCGGAAGTTGAACGCCGACGCGGGCCACTTTCGCGCGGTCCGCCCCAGCCCCTAGGGATCCGCCGAGTCGTCGCTCGGGTCGTCCGACCTCGAGTCGCCGACGTCGCTCTGCGGCTGCTCGGGCTGGGCAGGGGTGGGGCGGCTCGCGCTTGGGGCGCCCCCGCCCGTGCCGGTCTGGCCCGACCCCGCCGGCTGGTAGCCGGCGGCCCGCACAGCGGCAAGGGCGGTGTTGAGCTGCGCCTTGGCGCCTGGAATCGCCGCGCTCGCCGCGCGATACGCGTCGGCGTTTCCTGACGTCGCCGAGCGCGCTGCCCTGCGGTACGCGCGCGCAGCGGTCTGGAGCGCTGAGACGAGCGGTCCGTTGACAGCCCTGTCGGCCGGGCTCAGGTTCAGGGCGGCGAGCTGCCTCGCGGCACCCTCATAGGCGCTCGCCAGCGCATTCGCGGCCGCCGCCTGGCCCGCGAGCGTGTCGGACTGGTCGAGGTTCGGCTGATTCGCCTCGGTCGACTGCTGGACGTCACCCACTGCGGCGTTCAGCGTGCTCGCGTATGTCTTGCTCGGGCCTATCGGATACGCCGTTGCCCGTCTGAGCCGCAGGGTCGATGCGATCGCGTCGCACTGGCCCGCAAGCGCGGCCGCCTGCCCAGGTGCGACCGCGCACGCCACGGTGGCGACTCCCCCCGAGGTCGGCACCGTGTAGACGGTCAGCGCGTCTCCGGTGCCGACGGGCCGAAGGTTCCGGTAGCGCCAGGCCTGGAGCCCTTGGGAGGGAAGGCGGACCGCGGTCCGTCGCGGGGGCGTGTCCGCCGAGTGTCCGACGGACGACAGGAAGGACGCGGGCAGCAGTGCGTCGTTTGCCGCCTCGCTCCCCTTCACCATGCCGAACTCGACAGCCGGGCCGCTGGCGCGACCGCCCGGGCTCGCGGCGGCGGCTCGAGCGAGCGGAAGCCCCAGCTCAGGCGCCCGACGCATCTTCGACCATCCGCGCGGGACTTGAAGCGCCAAGTCCGGGCTCGTCACGTTCCTGCTGGGGGCGGCCACCGTCTCGCCGGCGTCCGAACCGGCAGGTGGTGAGCCGCGGCCCCCGAGGGCGGCCGCCACCGCGACGATCAGCACAAGGAGCAGCAGGGCCGCCTTCCCGAGGGGGCCCCAGCGACGGCGTCGCTTGTCCGGGGGCGGATCGCTGTTCTCCTCGAGCCGGCGAGTCGGAGCCTCGTCCGGCATGACCGTGCGCGCGAGCGCCGCGTCCTCCCTCTCATCGAGATGGCGCGTGGGCGCCTCGGGACCCCAGTCCGGCACCTTCATGGTCGGCATCAGCGGTGGTCGTGCCGCATCGGTCGGCGGTGGTGTGGCCGGCCCCGCGGGCAGGTCCTCAGGCGATCGCGTCGGCGCCGGCAGGCGCGCGGATCGGCGCCAGCGCGGCCCGACCAGCGTTAGGGCGATCTCCTCGAGCTCGCCCCAGGCGTCGTCGGCCGACTGAACGCGGTCGGCCGGCTCCTTCGTGAGCAGCCGCTCAATCCAGTTGGAGATCGCCCCGTCGACTTCGGGGTTGACCGAGCGGGCCGGCGGGATCGGGTCGCTGACCTGGCGCATCAGCACCGCGACAGGCTGTTCGGTGTCGTGGAAGGGAACGTGTCCGACGAAGAACTCGAAGGCCATCACGCCCAGCGAGTAGAGGTCGGTCCACGGCCCGACGTCCTGTCCCATCGCCTGCTCGGGCGCCATGTAGTTCGGGGTGCCGACGGTCATCCCGGTGGACGTGAGGAGACTCCGCTGCTGCGTAGTCGCCTTGGCGATACCGAAGTCGGCGATCTTCACGCGGCCGTCCGAGGTGATCATGACGTTCTCGGGTTTCAGGTCGCGGTGGACGATGTGGTGGCCCTCCGCATGGTCGAGCGCCGAGAGCATTCCCTCGAGGACTCCCACAGCCTGCGTCAGCGACATGTGGCCGATGTGCGGCCGGAGCGATCCGCCGGCGACGTACTCCATGGCGATGTACGGCGTTCCGTCGCTCACGAAGTAGTCATGGATCGTGACTATGTTGGGGTGGCTGAGGGAGCCCGCCAGCCGCGATTCGCGCAGGAAGCGTCGAGTGAAGGCTGTATCGGTCTGACGCAGCGCGCTCAGCTCTTTGAGTGCCACCAGTCGATCGAGGTCCGTCTGGCGCGCCAGGTAGACGGTGGCCATGCCGCCGCGTCCGAGCTCGTCGAGAATCTCGTAGCGCCCGACGGTGCTGGCGACGCGATTGCCCACCCGGCCGACCCTAGGCGTGCCGGCTCGGTGCGCCAACAAGCCCTGTCGATCGCTCGATAGAGCGTCGCGGTTGAGCGACCGGGCTCCAGGCGGTTCGCTCTGGATGCATGCCTTTCGAGACCATCCAGACCGCCTACCGGAGGCGCGCCGCCCGCGGAGACGCTCTGCGCGACGCCGCTCTAGTCACCGGGTTGACCGTCGCCTCCCTGCTTCGCGCGCTTTGCGTGCGGCGCATCCCCCGGCCGGTCCTCGTGGGAGTCGGACTGGTCGCGGCCGCGACCTTCGTCGCGCTCATCCACTTCGGCGCCGACGTTCGCGCGGGGGTCGCCGGCGGTCAATCCGGTCTTCTGCCCAACCTCGTGCAGGCGGTCTCCGCGGAACAAGCAGAGCTAGCCATCCTTCGTTCCGAACGCGGCGACGCACCCTGAAGTAGAAGAGGGCGAAGCGCGCCGCAATAAGGGCCAGGAGAACGAGGAACATCACACCCAGGAGCGAGGGGCCGGAGCTCTCCTGTGCCGGAGCGCCCTCCTTGCCCTCCTCCTGCTCGTTCTCGTCCGGCTCGTTCTCATCTCCGAAGAGTCCAGGGAGGTCGATCAGCGCCGCGTGGTCGACCGATGGGGGACGCTCCCCTCCTCTTGGGATGAGGGCGGCCGCTCCGAACGCGAGGAGCAGCACGCCGATCGCCAGAACCCAAGCGATGCGCCTCACGCCGCCCGCAGCTCCCGGGGCGGCTCGGGCTCCCCCTCGTGCATCAGCCGGGCGGCCTCGATGTCCGGGAGATGCTCAGCAGCCCATTCGTACATCGCCATCAGCGGGCCGGTGAGGCTCCAGCCCAGCGGAGTGAGCGAGTACTCGACCTTCACTGGCACCTCCGCGAACGCCCGGCGGGCGATCAGGCCGTCGCGCTCGAGCGCGCGGAGCGTCTGCGTGAGCGTCTTCTTCGAAATCTCGCCAACCTCGTAGAAGACCTCGCTGTAACGCCGGGTGCCGTTGGCGAGCAGGTAGAGCACATCCACGCTCCACTTGCCGCCGACCAGATCGAGGACGGTGCGGGTGCCACGAATCATCTGGAGATCGGTGACCTCTTGGTTCATAGCGATTGGGCAATCAGGATCAGGGTGATAAGGGCGAAGCCGAGCGTGGCGAGCTGCAGCGTCAGAGAGATCGCCCGGTCGATGGTCGGCCGGCGTGTGACGTCCACCGCCGGAGGCCTCGCCTCGTGTTCGTCGGGGAGCGCGACCCGCTCGGCCGGGTTGCGCCGGACGAGGCGTCGCTCGATCGCATAGTCGTACAGCGCGCGCACCGACTTGGCGACCACGCGCAGCCGGCGCCGCGAGACCCCCTCGTCACCGAGCCGGTATATGAGCGCCTCGACGTCATCGCGACGCACGTCGCTCACGCTGATCGCGCCGAGTTCCTCACCGACGTAGCCGTGGAGGCACCAGTGCAGCTCACCGAGCGCGTCGCGACTGAATCGGCGCCCATGCCGGTCGAGTGCAGACCCCCGCTCGGCCACGACGAGGAACTCTTCGATCAGCTCGTTCAGCGACAGGCTCGTGCCCGCGGCCCGAGCGTCTCGCCGACGCCGCCGGCGGCGGTCCTCCTCGCCGGTCTCGGGAGCGGTGACGCCGTGCCATCCGGTCTTCAGCTCGTAGGCCATTGCCACCCGCCAAGGTACGGGCGCCCAGGGGCCCATCAAGAGGCCGGGCCTCTCAGCCGATAGCGGACCGCGAGCGGGGGGGTGTGATCCGGAGGACCCGGTCGTCTCCCGTCTGTGGGATGCCACGGCCGTCGCGGTTGCTCGTCAGCACGTAGAGCTCGCCGCGCGGCCCCTCAACGACAGTCCGAAGGCGCCCGAAGCGCCCGCGAAGGATGGGCTCGTCGGTGACGATGCGCCCGCCGCTGAATGCGAGCCGCCGTAGCTGTTCGCCGCGAAGCGACGCGAACACGAAGCTTCCGCTCCAGGGCGAGCCGCGCCGGGTGACGAAGGTTGCGCCCGAGGGGGCGAGCGGCTGGCGGTACACGTGAAGCGGCGCGGTGAAGCCGGCCTGATCGAAGCCGAAGACCCGCGGCCAGCCATAGTTGCCGCCCTTCGCGATTTCGTTGACCTCGTCGTAGCCCTCCGGTCCGTCCACACCCTCGGTCGGACCATGCTCGGTCGCGATCAAGCGACCGCTGCCGGGCTCCCAGTCGAAACCCTGCGGGTTGCGGTGTCCGCTCGAGACGATCTCGGGACGCCCGCCCGCGCCGCGATACTGCTCGGGGGAAAGCGCGAGAAACTTGCCGTTCAGCGAGTCCGGTCGTTGGGCCAGTTCGCCGTCGCCGGCGTCGCCGGTGCCCACGTAGAGCCGGCCGTCGGGGCCGAAGGCGATCCGCCCGCTGTCGTGAATCCGTCCGGCCTCGATGCCGTCGACGAGCGAGCGCTCCCGTCGCAGGTGCCCGCGTGAGAAGCGCCGGCGCTCGAGCCTCATACCGTCGGCTGTCGTGTAGTACAGGTAGACGAAGCGGTTGGCGGCGAAGTCCGGATCGAGCGCGAGGCCAAGCAGGCCGCCCTCGCCGTAGGCGCTCACCGGCACGGTCGCAACCGGTTTGCGCCGTAGTCGGCCGTCCCGCTCAAGGAGGCGCACACGGCCGGGGCGCTCTGTTACCAGGGCGCGTCGATCGGGGAGGAAGGCGATCTCCCAGGGGATTTCGAGGCCGGTGGCGACCGTCTTCACCCGCGCCGGCGAGGGCCGGCGGCGGTCGCAGCGGTCGGTGTCCGAGCAGCTCTTGAGCACCCGAACCATCGGCTGCCCGCGGCGCCAGCGCAGCTGGAGGAGGAGAGACGCGGCGTTGTTGCTGTAGTCGAGCTCCCGCAGGCGCCGGTCGCCGTTCACACGGTGCACGAGCACATAGCGGCCGTCCTTCAAGCCATTCAGCGGCAGGTACTGGCCCTCGAGATTGGCCTTGTAGTCGTCGCCGTAGCCGACCGAGATCCCTTCCCGGATGCCCATCAGCGTAGAGTCCGCGAGGCCGCAGCGGCTCGTGTAAACAGGCTGGCCCGGGGGACGCCGGGTGGCGCGGTAGCGGTCGCCCAAACAGAAGCCGGTCTTGCGGTCGGTGACGACCGGGGCGCGCCCGCCGGCGCGGCGCAGCGAGTAGCTGTCGAAGCCGAGCAAATGCCAGTGGCGATGATCGGGCGAGACGACGTAGCTGAGCTCCCCGACCCCCGGGACGACTTCGTGGGGCTCGCCATCGCGTTCGATCACCTGGTCGGCGGTCATCGACGCCAGCTCGGCGGTCCACCTATGTCCGTCGATGATGAGCGGCCCGTCGCCAACGTTGGCGACGGCGGACCGAAAGCCGAGCCGGTAGACGCCGTCGGCATGGGTTATCACCAACCCGGTCGGGGTCGCTTGGTCGAGGTCCGGCAGGCGCTCTGCCCCGGCCGCCGCGGAGCTCGTCCCACCGACAGTAGCGAGAAAAGCCGCCGAAAACGCGATCGCGAACACGACTGGGACAACCCGAATTAGAAGCACTCGGCTCACCATCGCTTGACGTCTCCACCCATTCATCGAAAGCCGCAGCGAGGCTAGCTGGGAGTGTCTTACAGCAGGGATGCCGGGTTACTCAAGGGGGCTTGGAGGTGCCCTGAAGCCGCGGGTGGCCGGTCTAGCTTCGGCCCGTCGCTGTACCCAATTCACGAAAGGGGACCGATGTACACGGTCCGAAAGAGAATTACTCCATTGTTGGCGCTCGCCGCAGGCTTGGCGCTCACCTTGCCGGCCGCCGCGGGGGCAGAGCCCGCTGGCCCCTCCGCCAAGGCTGCAGGAGGTGGCGCCCCGGCGGCTGACCCGCCGATCGTCGGCGTTCCGATCACGCGGACGCAAGCCGCGCTCGGCAACGCTGCGGACGCGATCGACGCCGGCCAAGGCGCCCAGGCCGTCGGTCCGCTCACGGCAACGCGTCGCTACCTGATCCGCTCCTACAAGGGCGCCAAGTACCTGATCGCAAATGCCCCGCCGCCGCCTGCGGCTTCGGACGGGAGTGCCAACCCGCGCAAGTTCATCAGGCTTGCCCGGCGCGCGACCCGGGCTTCGGGCAGCGGGGCAGCCGTGGGGGGCGGCTGGATCCGGGCGCGGACGAGTGGCGCCGAGGGAGGCGGCCCGGCGTTCGCCGACGGGCCGACCGCTGTGTTTGATGTCTTCACTAGCCAATTCAATGCCGCTACGGCGGCGGTCGGCATGCTGCCCGACACCCAGGGCAACCTGCTGACCAAGGTCCAGACCGCGCTCAACACCGCCGTCATCCTGCGCAACCGGCTGGTGAAGATCGTCCATGCGGCCGAACCGCCCGCCCCCCCGGCCAGTGACGGCAGGGTGCACGCCCATGCGAGCGGCGCCGAGGGCGGGTCCACGTTTGGCGCCGTCATGCCGGGCCTGACCGTCCTGATCGACGCCGAGCTGCAGATGATGCAGGCTACGGCCGAGGACGCGTCGGTCCCGGCCGCGTCACGGGCCGCCCTGGCCAAGGTGATTGCTGCTGACACGCAGATCGAGAACCTTGTCAACCAGTGGTGGCCGCCGGTGGTCGGCGACTGATCGATCACGACCGCCCGCGGGGCGGGACCGAACGATGAGCGGCCGGCCTTGGTGCCGGCCGCTCTCGTTGTAGGCCGGCATGAATGGCAGGCCCAGCGTGAAGTCCTCCTGCACGGTGACGTTCCGGCGCGGCTGGGGGAGCCACGAGCCCCCAAGGGCTCCCAGGGGTGCCCGGCTGGCCGGGTCGTCGGGCCTAGCGTCTCCTCCCGGACGGTCGTGTCGGCCGGGCCCAGCTCTGACAAGGGATTACGCGAAAGGAGACCTACCAAATGGTCCTTAAGAAGCCAATATTGCCGCTGGCGGTCATCGCCAGCTTGGCGATCGCCATTCCGGCGGGTACCGCGGCGGCAGACCCCGCCGAGCCGGCCGAGCCGGTGGCCCACGCCGCCGGTGGCGACGCCCCTCCGCTGAACCCCTCGATCGTCGGCATTCCGATCGTGCGGACGCAGACCGCGCTCGACAACGCGGCGGACGCTGTAGACGAGGGCCAGGGCGCCACGGCGGCGGGCCCGCTGCGGGCGTCGCGCAAGTACCTGATTCGTTCCTATCAGGGCGCCAAGTACCTGATCGCGAACATGCCGCCGCCCGCGGCCGAAGAGGCCCGCGTCAGCGCGCGGAAGTTCCGCAGGCTCGCACGTCGCTTCATCCGCGCCTCGCGCGGGAACGCGAGCTCGGCGGGCGGCTGGATTCGGGCGCACGCCAGCGATGACGCTGCCGGACCGGTGTTCGCCGACGCGCCGACCGCCGTCTTCAACGTGCTCACAAGCCAGTACAGCGCCGCCACCACGGCGGTCGGCATGCTCCCCGACACGACGGGGAACCTGCTGAACCGCGTGAAGACGACGCTCAACACGGCGATCATCCTGCGCAACCGACTGGTCCAGATTGTCGCTGCAGCCGCTCCGCCGGCCGCCGAAGAGGCCCAGGCGGCGCAGGACGCAGACGACGTCACCACGTTCGACATGGTGATGCCGGGCCTGGCCGTTCTGCTGGGCGACGAGATCCAGCAGATGCAGGCTGCAACTCAGGACACCACGACCCCAGCCGCTTCCCGCACCGCGCTTTCCGCGGCGCTGGCGGCCGATCAGCAGATCCTGACGCGCGTGAACACGCTCTGGCCTCCCGCGACTGAGGACTGAGCCCCCACCGCCTCCGGGCGGTTAAGAAAGCACGGAGCGGCCGGCCATGGAGCCGGCCGCTCTGCGTGTGGGGGTGCAGCCGCTCGAGGGCCTCAGTAGAGCTCCTTCGACGCGAGCGCGGCCCCTTCGGCCATTGCGTGGAGCTTGGCCCACGTGATGTCAGGGAAAACGGTCAGGTAGCTCGCGAAGGTCGCGAAGCCGCAGTCGCTGCCGGCCATCAGGTTCTCGGGCCCGACCAGCTTGCCGTAGCGCACGAGCCGCTGGGCGACGAGCTCCGGGTGCTCGATGAAGTTCGTCGTCGAGTCGAGGACGCCCGGAATGACGACCTTGCCCTCGGGCGGCTTCACTTCCTCGAAGAGGGTCCACTCGTGCTCGTGGCGCGGGTTGGCGGCCTCGAACAAGACCGCGGCGGGCCGCGCCTCGAACACCACGTCGATGATGTCGCGCAGCGCCACGTCGTGGTGGTGCGGGCCCTCGTAGTTGCCCCAGCACAGGTGCAGGCGCATGTCGTCGGGCGGGATGTCGCGGGTGGCGTGGTTGATCGCCTCGACGTTCACGCGGGCCCGCGCGCGGAAGTCGTCGAGGCTCTCGCCGAGCATGTGGCCGCTCATCGCCAGGTCCGGGCAGTCGAGCTGGAGCACGATCCCCGCGCGGTGGATCTCGTCGTATTCGACCTTCATCGCGTCGGCCAACGCGAACACGTACTCCTCGTGCGACGGGTAGTGCTGGTTCTGGAGGAAGACTGCGATGACGCCGGGCGACGCGGCGTTCAGGAACGCGTCCTCGACGTCGGCGCCGTCGAGCGCGGTCTGCAGGTTCGCGATGTCCGCGCGCACGGCGTCGAGACCTCGGTAGGAGACCGGCCCGACGCACGCCGGCATGGCGAAGTCGATGCCGCCCATGACGCGCCTCATGTAGTCGGGGAACTCGGCCATGTCGGCGGGCAGCCCCGCCATGCCGGCCTCGCCGCCGAAGCCGGCGAGGCGCTCCTTGACGTATGTGGCGTAGCCGATCTTGCCCTGCTCGCCGTCGTTGACCACGCTGACGCCGGCCTCGACCTGGCGCCCCACGACGTCGGCCACCGCCGCGCCGATCTGGTCGTCGAGGCCTTCAACGTCGGCCTCGCCCCGGTCCCGGCGCTGCAGTGCCGCGAGCAGCTCAGGCGGCCGGGGCAGGCTCCCCGTGTGCGTGGTCAGGATGTGCTCGGTCGAGCGCTTCACGGCTCCCTCCTCGCATCGCTGGATGCGGACACGATTCAACGCGCACGTGGCCTCACGTGCAACCCCCGCGGTCGGGCGGTGCCCACATCTGCGCTGACGCGCACCGCCGCGGTCGGCCATCGCGGCGAGCCTCGCGCACACGGATCCTGGGATCCACGTTTGGCGTCGCGGCGACGCTGGCGAAGCCACAGTCCGACCCCGCGGTCACCTGCTCCCGGCCGATGAGGCGAACTACCGGGACGCTGACTAGCCCTCTGACAGTGGCAGCGTGGCGGCCACGAGCGTGCCGCCGCGAGCCGGATTCTCGATGGTGAGGCGCCCGCCGAGCGCGGTCGTCCGATCGCGCAGCCCGATCAGCCCGTGACCGTCAGGATCGGCACCACCGACCCCGTCGTCGCGCACCTCGACGTGGAGCATGCCGTCATCCACGAACGCCCTGACCTCGGCACGCTCGGCCTGCGAGTGCTTGACGACGTTCGTGAGCGCTTCGGCCACGATGAAGTAGGCGCTTCGTTCGATCTCCGCCGGGAACCGCTGCGCGGGAACATCGACTTGAACCGGTAGGTCGGATCGTGCCGCGACCGCGTCGACACCTGCCCGCAGACCACCACTTGTGAGGACGGCGGGAAGCAGGCCGTGGGCCAGGTCGCGCAGGTCGGTGTTGCCCTGCTGCGCGTGCTCGAGTGCCTCGCCGACGAGCGCCTCCGCCTTCTCGGCTTGGTTCTGCTGGAGCGCCTGGTTCGCGAGCTTGAGCGTGATGATGGTGTGTACCAGCCGCTGCTGCGCGCCGTCGTGGAGGTCACGCACCACCCGGCGGCGGGCCTCGTCTCCTTCGGTGAGCAGGCGTGCCCGCGAGGCGGTGAGCTGGTCGTGGCTGTCGGCGTTCGCGATCGCGGTCTCGAGCAGCTCTGCGAAGCGAGCCATCCGCTCCTCGGTGTCAGCCGGCGGTGACTCCTCGCCGCTCCAGCCCGCCTGGATCACGCCCCACAGCCGGCCCTCCACGATTACCGGCGCTCCGACGGACACGTCCACACTCAGGGTGCGGGCGATATCAGCAATGGCGCCTTGCGCCGCTTTGGAAAACGCCATCCGGGCAGGCCGCCCGCTGCGCCGCACCAGTGCTGCCACGTTCTCGCCCTCGTGGCTGAGCGGGGTGCCGGGCGTCAAACGCCGAGCGCCCGCTCCGCGATGGGCGACCACGGTGATCTCGGCGTCGGACTCGTAGCGGCTCAGCACGACCTCGTGCGCGTCCAGCAGCCGCTCCATCTCTGCGGCCACAGCATCGAAGACCGCGGTGGGCGCAGCGCCCTCCGCGACCAGCGTCGCGACGCGCCGCAGCGCGGCCTGCTCATCAACGAGCCGCCCCACCTCCATTCGCGCTTCCGTGTTCGCGATCGCCGTCGCCACCAGCTCCGTGAACGAGGCGAGGCGCGCCTCGGTATCCGGCGGCAGTGGTTGCTCCTGGCTGGAGGAGGTGACCATCTGACCCCACACACGGCCCTCGACCATTATCGGTGTCGCGACCGACGAGCGGATGCCCTGCTCGCGGAGATCCTCAGCGAGCTCCCCGGTGACCTCGGCATAGTTGTCGACGCGGGCGGGACGGCGCGTGTTCAACACCAGCGGGGCTAGGGTCGTCCCCCCGAGGGGCCAGCGGCTGCCGACGGGAATGCGGTTCCCTGCGCTGGCCATGAGCGTGACCGTGTCATCGGACTCGTAGCGAATCACGTTCGCGATATCGACCGAAAGCAGCCGTCCGACCTCGTTTGCGACGGCCGCGAACACCTCCTCCGGCCGCGTCCCACGCGCCACCAGCGTCGCGATCCGCCGCAACGCCGTCTGCTCCTCAGCCAGCCGGGCGAGACCGGCCCTGCTCTCAGCGTCCGAGACGGTCGTGGCGACCAGCTCGCTGAACTCGGCGAGGCGATCCTCCACGTGGTCGGGGAGCGGGGCACGGACGGCGCTGCCCGACATCGCGCCCCAGATGTCCGTGCCGACGATGATGGGGGCGCCTGCCGCCGCGCCAAGCCCGATCTTGCGGGCGGCCTCGGCGATCGTGCCCGGGAGCCCGCTGAAGTCGTCGATCCGCGCCGGGCGGCCGGTCTTCAGCAACTGGCTGAGAAGCGACGCGCCATCGAGCGGCCAGCGCGTACGGGGCCGGAACGGATGCGGGCCCTCGCTCCACGCTCCAATGACGGTCGCCGTTGTCCCGTCGGACGCGTAGCGCCACACCACGACCAACGGCAGCCCGACGACGCCGGCCACCAGCGCCGCGATCCGGCCCAGCGAGTCCGCGCGCGATCCCGGCACCGCATCGCGTTCGCGCAGCACCTGCTCGGCCCCCAAGCGTTCCCCGATGTCAGCGAAAAGCACCACCGCGCCGCGGCCCTCCGGCATCTTGATCGGCACCGAGACATAGGAGACGGGAAACCTCGAGCCGTCGCGCCGAAAGAACCAGTCCGAATCGCGCGCAACCGTCTGGCCCGTAGTTCGCGGGAGCTGCAGCGGGCACTCCGCCGCCGGATAGCGCGTCCCGTCCGGGTGCTTGTAATGGATCGTCTCGTGACGGTGGCGCCCGAGCAGGTCTTCCGCGCTGTCGTAGCCGAGCGCCGTGATCGCGGCGGGGTTCGCGAACCCGATCACGTCGTCGGGATCGACAACCCAAATCGGTTGCGCGGCCGTATCGCTCACAGCGGCGAGGAACTCCTCGGCACTGAGCCTGAGACGAGGCAGATCGGTCAGGGAATGAGGTGCCACGCGAACCCTCCGGGCACGACGGAGTCTACGTTCCGCCCGCCGAAGTCAACTCATGCGACCAGCCACTCAGAGGGTCGAGCACCCGCGTGGTCTGGCGTGCCGCTCCTTTTCGCCTGAGGCTGTCTCACAAGTCCGGGACCCCGGCCCGTCGTTGTCGAATCTTCCAACCCCCGAACGCGACGTCGTTGGCGGCGCTGACGTCGACTTGGCGCCACGCCGATGGCGTCCACATCGCGTCCCCGATCGCGTTGGAGTTCTCTCCAACACCGTCGCCTCATGCGACAGCCTGATAGCGCAGCTAACGCGTCAAACACCCCGCCGCCCGTCGCCGCGGCGCGAGCGCCGCTCCAGCTCAGCGCAGCGCGGCCGCCGCGTCGATCAGTCCGTGCCCGTAGCGCACATCGAAGCCTGGTGGGCCGAGGTCGCGGGCGGTCTGTTCGATTCGGTGCTCCACAGCGGCGGGGCTCGGCCGCGATCCAAGCCGCTTTGACGCGATCAGGAGGGCCGCCACCCCGGCTACATGGGGCGCCGCCATGGACGTTCCGTAATACCCGGACGGCAGCCCGAATCGAGCCGGGCTGGAGGTGAAGGTCTGTTGGTAGATGGAGCGCAGCGGGACCCCGGGGTGGCATTGCGCCTGATCCCAGGCGTCGCCGGCGGGAGGGGCGTCGTCTCCGCCGCCCGGCGCCGCCACGTCGACGTCCCAGCCTGCGTTCGAGTACTTGGCCTGGCACCCATCCTCCGTTGTTGCGGCAACCGCGATCACGCCCTTCGCACGTGCTGGGTACGGCAGCGAGCCGGCTCCTTCGTTCCCGGCGACGCCCGTCAGCACGACGCGGTGACGGCGTGCGTAGCGGATGGCGGCGAGGAGGTCGGGGACGTCCGCGGCGCGCACGTGTGGGCCGAACTCGAGGCTCAGGTTGATCACGTCGGCGTGGTGGCGGACGGCGTATCGGATGCCGCGCGTGATTGTCACCGCGTCACCGCCGCCATTCGCGTCGAGCGTGCGCACCGGCATGATGCGCGACCCATAGGCGATCCCCGCTGTCCCGAGGCCGTTGTTCGTCGCGGCCGCAATCGTGCCCGCCACGTGCGTCCCGTGACCATTCAGGTCGACTGGATAGCGGTCGTTCTGAATGAAGTCGTAGCCGCGAACGAACGAGCGCAGGTCCGGCGCACGGCGGAAGGGCCCGAGGCGCCGATAGGCAACTCCGGTATCAAGTACGGCCACTACCGCGCCTCGACCTCCGGGCGCGCCCCGCCCGCTCGCGAGCGCCCACGCCTCGGGCATGTTGATTCCAACCGGGCCCCAGAAGTTCCACTGCAACCCAAAGCCCGGATCGTTGGGGGTCAGCGCGCTTGCCCGCGCCACGTAGTTCGGTACGGCAGAGGCAACACGAGGCTCCCGGCGCAGCTCCAATACCGTCTCGCGAACCGACTCGCCGTCCTCGATATCAAGCTTCCTCGACCCGCCCGGCAGCTCACTCTCGGAGTCCGTCCCCGCGCGAGACTCGACGCTGGACCGGGCCGCCTGTCCTGTGCCGGCGTGGTAGCGCACGATGACCTCGCCCGGCACAAAAGTCTCGTGCTCCGCCGGCGGTTGGGCGGTCGCTTGACCTGGCGCCGAGACAAGTGCCGCGGCGAGCAAGGGCAACAGTGCTCGGCAGAAAGGCCTCCCGGCCGGTCGTGTTCGTAAAGAGCTCACGGCGCGTCCCCGGGCAGGCTAGGTTCCGTGGTCTCGCCGCCGGGGGGTCGCCTGGACCCAGGGGGCCTCGGGGTGCCCCGGCACCCCGGGTACCAGACTCGTCAACATGTCTCAAGTCGAGGATGAGAGTTTGACGCCTGCCGTGAGTAACACCCACTCTCTGCCAGGTCCGCGCTTTCCGCACGAGGATGATCGTCTGCGGAAACGATTTCCGCGCGGAACCGCGGATTTCCGCACATCCGGAACTTCGGCTTTTTGCAGGGATTTTGCTGTGGCAGTAGCGGTCGAGGCCGACGTTTCCGCCTCCAACCGCGGGTGCCGTCTCGGTTCCGCCGGTTCCGCGACCTTCCGCCGTCGGTTTTTCGCGCGCCAGCGGGTGTCGTTTCAGATGGCCGCTGGGCGCCTGGGCCGCGGGGTGGGGTAGAGCGGGCACCAGAACCAGGTCGCCGAGCTTGAGCCGGCGCGCTTGCGTCAAGCCACCTCAACCTCAACTATACGTTTAGGTCAGCGCGGATTCCGGAGCTCTCAGGCCGGCCCCAGGCGGCCAGATAGGCCAGTTCAGGCGCTTCCTTATCGGATGACAGCGGCTGCCGATTGGTGGGCCCGATAGCCGAGCTTACGGTGGTTGGGAACTGCCCCCCCAGAACTTCGCGGCGCCCCCGGTCCCGGGTGCGCCGGTGACGAAACGAATGGAGAACCCGATGAAATCCCGACTTGTAGTGCTGGCAGCGGTGACGCTAGGCGCTATTGCGATTGGCGTTGTGCCGTCGGCCGGCGTCGTCAGCGTCACAGGCGTCGAGGCGGCCCGTGCCCAGGTCGCTCCCCCAGCTGCCCCGACTGATCCCGCGCTTGACCCGGAGGAGGCGGCCGACGCTGCTGAGGAGGCGGCTGACGCTGCCGAGGAGGGTGCCCTCCCGACAGACCCCGCGGTCACCACGACTGACCCCGCCGTCGACCCGGAGGAAGCTGCCGACGCAGCCGAAGAAGCTGCAGACGCAGCCGAGGAAGCCGCCGAGGAGGGTGCCGTCCCGCCCGCTACCCCGGCCACGCCCGTGGCTGACACCGGCCTCGACGACACCGCTGCCGGCGGCCTGGATGAGACCGATCTCGGCGCGCCGGTCGGTGACACCGATGCCGCGCCCGCGCCGGACCAGGGTGCCGACATAGCGCCCGACCCCGCTGCGCCCGCCGATCCAGACGCGGACCTCGACGACACACCGCTCGGCGGTTTGGACGGAACCGATCCGGCTGCGCCCGCCGACCCGGCTGTGCCTGCCGACCCCGATTCCGGCCTCGACAACACAGGCCTCGGCGGACTGGACCAGACCGACCTTGGCGCTCCGGTCGACGACACCAATCAGATCCCCGTCGAAAATCCGGCTCCGCCCACCGCGCCCGGAGCTGCGCCCGCGGCGCCCGCCCCGTCTGGCGTAGCCCCTGCCGCGCCGCCGGCCGGATCCCCGCTGGGATCGCCTCCGCAGGTGTACGTCATCATCAACTGGCCCAGTACGCCCAACGGGACGCCCGGTAAGGCGGCACCCAAGCGCAAGACTGCAAGCCAGCGCAAGCGAGCCGCCAACAAGCGCAAGCGCGCCCGGAAGCACAAGCAGCAGGCCCGCAAGCGCCGGCTCGCGCGGAACCGGAGGCAAGCCCGCAGCGGCGCGCGGCGCTAGACGCGAGCGGAATCCAACCCGGTCGAGGACCTACTGACGCGACGCCCCCCGCCACTCGCTGCCTGGGGGGCGTCGCCGCGTCGACTCCGCGGCCGCTCCCTTCGCTATCGGTTGAAAGCGGGTGCCGATTGGTGTGCCCAATACCCGACCGTACGGTGAAGGCGAACCTGAGACCTGAGCTTCGTGGCGCCTCCCGGTGACGGGGGCCGCTGCTCGAAACGAATGGAGACACACCATGATCACCCGACTTGTTGTACTGGCAGCGGTAGCACTCGCCGCGATAGCGATCGGCGCTGTGCCGTCGGCCAGCGGCGTTAGCCTGACCGGCGTCCAGTCGGCGCGTGCCCAGGTCCCCGCCGACCCGGAGGATGCTGCCGACGCAGCTGAGGATGCTGCCGACGCAGCTGAGGACGCGGCGGACACAGACGAGGATGCACCAGTTGCCCCGCCGGCGCCCGTCCCCGTCGCCCCGGCGACTGACGACGCCGCCCTCGACAACACGGGGCTCGGCACCCTGGACCAGACCGACCTCGGTGCTCCGGTCGACGAGAGCAATCTCCCGCCCGTCGAGAATCCGGCCCCGCCGGCAGCGCCGCAAGCGGCGCCCGTGGCGCCTGCCCCGTCTGGAGCAGCGCCCGCTGGATCCCCTCCGCCGCCGATCGTCATCAACGTACCCAGTGGGACGAGTGGTTCCGCGGCGCCCCAGCGTCGGAGTGCCAGCCCGCGCAGGCGAGCCGGCAAGAAGCGCCAGCGCGCGACCAAGAAGCTGTCCCAGCCGCTGAACAAGGCGGAGCGTAAGCGCGCTGTATTGCGTGCGAAGCGGCTCGGTCTTGGGATCGCGAACCCGTCGAAGATCACGCGCAAGCAGGCCCGCAGGCTGCGGGCGCAGATCCGGGAGCGCCGCGAGCAGCGCTAGCCCGTCGACGAGCCAGCTGACGTGACGGCCCCCCGCCACCGACTCGAGCGGGGGGTCGCCGCGCCGTCCTTCGCGGCACGTCCCCACACCGGCACATCTTCCCAGTAATCGAGAGGAGCTGAATCGCTGATGTCACGGCTGTCAGGTCACTTGTCTCAAGTGGGCGCCCTGGTCGTCGCGGTCGTCGCCGCGGCCGTCGCATACTCGGTCTACGACGCCGGTTCGACCACATCGAACACAGACGCACGCGAACCAGTCGCCGGACTCCTGGCGGACTCCGGCAACGGTCTGTTGCCCGACTCCCACCGGCAGCAGGCGGAGCGCGTGCGGGAGCCGAACGGCGGTCGCACGGCACGCCCACGCAGCGCGGGAGCCGTCCGATCCTCTTGGCCGGCCCCCGGGCCGCAGGGTCAGCTCAACGAGCCCCTGCTCCAGAACGTCTCAGCCCCGCTCGCCCCTGCCTCAGCCCCGCTCGGTCACGGCTCCGCCCCCCCCCCCCCCCCCCC
>Ga0081538_10002330_pt1 | contig 18723 bp, 15 predicted proteins | sample TabmetS5T2R1_FD_71022 | JGI IMG/M metagenome (GOLD analysis project Ga0081538, IMG submission 71022) | Tabebuia heterophylla rhizosphere microbial communities from the University of Puerto Rico - S5T2R1 | ecosystem: Host-associated > Plants > Roots > Rhizosphere ... | reverse complement strand
GGGGGGGGGGGGGGGGCACTCCCTGGCGCCGTCCGCGCGGCGGCTGGTGGGGGGGGGGAGGGGGGAGCCGCTCGCCGAGGGACTCCAGCGGCTCGTCGGTCGTGAAGCCCGGCCCAAGCGTCGCGATCTCGAAGAGGACGCCGCTCGGCTCGCGGAAGTAGATCGAGCGGAAGTAGTAGCGGTCGATGACCGGCGTCGGTTGAGCGCCGGCCTGCGCAACCCGGTCGCGCCACGCCTCGTGGTCGTCCACCGCGCTCGCCCAGGCGACGTGGTGCACAGTGCCGGCGCCGCCTACGCCGGGCTCAGGGGGAGGCGCGTCGTAGGCATACAGGCCGCCGCGCTGGTCGCCGCGGGCCTCCCACTCGAGCTGTCCACGCTCATGGAAGCCCAGCGCTTCTTCCAGCAGGCGACGGCTCTCGTCCGGCGCCTGCGAGTACGCCCGGACGCTCTCGAAGCCCTGGAGTGCGAGCTCCGCGGGGATCTCCGGATGTTCCGCGACGAGCGGCGGATCGTCGGTCTCGACGACGGCAAGCTCGAGGCCGAGGCCCTCGGGATCCTCGAAGCGCAAGCGACCGTCCTCGCGCCTCGGCTCGACTCCGTGCGCGCGGAGCCGCTCCTCCCAGAAGTCCAGGGCCTCCTCGGACCCGACGCGCCAGGCGATCCGGTGGATCATCCCGGCGCCCGCGCGCCCGCGGCGAGCGCCCGGGTACTCGAAGAACGTGATGTCGGAGCCCGCGCTGCCCTTCTCGTCTGCGTAGAAGAGGTGGTAGACCGTCGGGTCGTCCTGGTTCACCGACTTCTTGACCAGGCGAAGCCCGAGAACGCCGACGTAGAACTCCACATTGCCGGGCGCGTTGCCGGTGATGCAGGTGATGTGGTGGATCCCTTCGAGCTTCATGGCGGCGTTCGACAGTATGCAGCCGATTCGGGTGCTCGTGACGGGCGGGAGCCGGTCAGGGAAGCGCGAGCTCGATCTTGCCGGCCGGGCGGTCGATGTCGGAGACCCTGACCTCGATTGGGTCACCGAGGCGATACCGGCGTCCCCCTCTGCGTGCGACAAGTGCCGTCGCGACGGCATTGAGCTCGAAGTAGCCCGGCAGCTTCCGGACCGGCAGGTAGCCCTCGAAGACATCACCGAAGCGGGCGAAGAGGCCGGAGCCGATCACGCCCGTGATCTCGCCCTCGAAGCTCGCCTCCCAGCCCCGGTCGAAGAGGAGCGCCTCCAGCAGCCATGCAAGGCAGATGTCGTCGGCGCGATGCTCGACCTCGGCGATCGCCCGCTCTTTGACTGAGCAATGGTCGGCAAGCTCCGGGAGCTCTTCCGGCAGCGGGTCGTCGCCGGCGCCGAGCTCGCGCAGGAGCGCGCGATGGACAACGAGGTCCGGGTAGCGGCGGATCGGGGACGTGAAGTGGCAGTACGCCGGGCTCGCGAGGCCCGAGTGGCCCAGGTTCTTCGGGTCGTAGCGCGCCTGCTTCAGGGCCCGCAGGACGAGCGAAGGAAACGCCTCGAGGCCGCGACCCGTGGTCTCGATGTACTCGCTCACCCGCTCGCTGATCGCACCGGCGAGCTTGGCCGCCTGGCCGGCGGTCAGCTCTTCGGGGTCCGGGGCAGGCGGGGTCGGGACCTCCAGATCGGCCAGCTTCGCCAGCAGCAGCCCGATCGCCTGCGGATCCGGCCGCTCGTGGACGCGATAGAGAGCTTCGCGATTCCGGTCGGCGAGCAGCCCGCCCACGGCCTCGTTCGCGAGGATCATCAGCTCCTCGACGAGCATGTGCGCATGCGGCTCGGACTCGAGCCAAGCACGCTCGACTCCTCCGCTGCCGTCGAACGCGAACGCGATCTCGCGGGTCGCGATCCTGAGCGCACCGCGCGAGAACCGGCGCCGGCGGAGCTCGAGCGCGAGCCGCTCGGCCAGCTGCAGGCCTTCGGTGATCTCATCCGGGCCTGCTTCGTCTCCGGACAGCAGGCGCTCGGCTTCGCCGTAGGTCAGCCGGCGGCGGCTGCGGATCACCGAGCGGTACATCGACGGCTCGCCCGGCTCGAGTTCGCCGTCGAACGGAACCTCGACGGTCACGCAGAGGCGGTCCTGGTTCGGCCGAAGGCTGCAGAGGTCGTCCGCCAGCTCCGGCGGCAGCATCGGCGCCACCCGGCCGGGGACGTAGGCGGAGAACGAGCGCTCGGCGGCGCCGCGGTCGAGCGGCGTGCCGGCCGGGACGAAGTGCGACACATCGGCGATGTGAACCCACGCGCGCAGCCCGTCGCCTTCGCGCCGAACGGAAATCGCGTCGTCGAAGTCTCTCGCGGTCTCTGGGTCGATCGTGAACGCGACCTGCTCGCGGAGGTCTACCCGCCCATCGAGCGTCGGTTCGGGCGGTTCGTGTGGCTCGTGCTGCTGAGCGAGCCCCTCTTGCACGAGAAGTGCACGAAGCACGGCTTCGATCGAGTCCGCCGGCCCGAGCGCCTCCTCGAGTCGCGCCCGCCCCTTCCGGGGAGCGACGACCGCCAGCTGCCCGGGACCGACGTCGCCGAGGCCCCGGCGGTCGAGCACGAGGGGGACGCCGGGCCTGAAGAACGGCTCGCCGACGACGAGGCGACCCCGGCGGCCGACCTCGACCACGAGGCGTTCGGACACGAGGTCCCTAGATGCGGAGGAACCGGCGCAGTGTGAGCCCGGATCCGGCGGCGCCGAGCAAAAGCCCGAGCGCCAGGAGGATCATCGCGTTCGCCCAGAACGCCAGCGCCTCGACGCCGGGACCACTGTCCAGGCGCGGGATGATCGAGGGCAGCGCGACTTCCTTGCTGAGGAAGAGCAAGATCACGGCCAGCAGCGACCCACCGAGGCCGCAGATCAGGCCCTCGAGCATGAAGGGTCCACGAACGAACCAGTTGGTCGCCCCGACGAGCTTCATCACCTCGATCTCACGGCGACGGGAGAAGATCGACAGGCGAATCGTGTTCGCGATGAGGATCGTCGACGCTGCTAAGAGGATCACCCCCGCGAGCAGGAAGATCGAGTTGATCACGTTCGCGACCTTGAGGATGCGTTTGGCCTTCTCCTCGCCGAAGGTGACGCGATGAACTCCGGCCGGCAGCGGCTTCAGGCTGTTGGCGATCGCCTCGGTGTCCTCGGCGCGCTTCGGATGCACGGTGTAGGCGGGCCCGAGTGGGTTGTACGGCAGCCCCGAGGGCCCGAACAGGTCGGGCCGCTGCTTCCGCATGATCTTCAGACCCTCCTCGGCGGAGATGAACTCCACGCCTCCGGACTTGATCCGGGTATCGGACTCGAGCCTGACCCTGACCGCCTCGACGTTCTTCGGGTCGACGCCTCGGTCGAAGAACACCTTGACGACGAGCTCGTCCTTCACGTGGTCGCTCCACGACCGGGCGTAGGTCGCGAAGGCGATGAACAGCCCGAGCAGGAACATCCCGATCAGGACGGTCATCGTCGCCGCAACTGTGGTCGAGACGTTTGCTCCGATCGAGCGGACCGCCTCGCCGAGCATCATCTTCAGCCTCATTCGGAGGCATACCCCCCGCGGCGTTCGTCACGCGCGATCCGGCCGTCCTCCAATGCGATCACCCGGCGCCGCATCTTGTCGACCATCTCGCGGTCGTGCGTCGCCATCACGACGGTCGTGCCGGAGCGGTTGATCCGGTAGAGCAGCTGCATGATCCCGACCGACGTGTCGGGGTCGAGGTTCCCGGTCGGCTCGTCGCAGACCAAGAGCGGCGGATGGTTGACGAAGGCGCGCGCGATCGAAACGCGCTGCTGCTCGCCCCCGGAGAGCTCGTCCGGATACGAGTTGACCTTGTGCGTCAGGCCAACGAGGCCGAGCACCTCCGGAACCTTCCGCCTGATCGCGTTCCGACCCTCGCCCTGCACCTTGAGCGCGTAGGCGACGTTCTCGGCCGTCGTCCGGCCGGGAAGGAGCTTGAAGTCCTGGAAGACGCAGCCGATGTTGCGCCGCAGCTGCGGCACCTTCGACCGGCGGAGGCGGGCGAGGTCACGGCCGCCGACGACGATCCGTCCAGCCGTCGGCTCCAGCTCCTTGAGCAACAGCCGCACCATCGTCGACTTCCCGGAGCCCGATGGGCCGACGAGGAAGACGAACTCGCCCTTCTCGATCATGAACGACGCATCCTCGAGTGCGACGACGCTCGGCTCGTAGACCTTGCGCACGTTCTCGAAGACGATCATCGCCCGGGCGGCGGCCGCGGAATCCGCATGCTGGCGCTCGCCTTCGAGCGTCGGCTCAGGCGGTTCTACGACGAGAGGTGTTTCTTCTACGGCGGTCATCGGAACTACGCGCTTCGGGGTGGCGCGCCGTCTGGGCTTGAGCAGCCCAGGAGTCTAGCTAAACCCCCTGCTAGACAATGTTTAAGCGCCCTGGGCGGCGCGGCTCCCGCCGGGCGGAGCCCGGCTCCGCCGCGCCTGACACCGCTGACCGCACGGGCCTCTCCGGGTCTGTGCTAGTCGCACTATCCCCTCCGGGCCCGCACGGCCAGCGGCGCCCCAGGGCGCTTAAACGACGGTTCCGGCTGCCTTTGCGAGGAGGTATGCCTGGATGAACCCGTCGAGGTCTCCGTCGAGCACGCCCTCGGCGTTCCCCACCTCGTAGTCGGTCCGGTGGTCCTTGACCATCTGGTATGGGTGGAGCACGTAGCTGCGGATCTGGCTCCCGAACCCGGTGTCCTGGGCGACTCCCCGCTCGCGGGCCAGCTCCTCCTCTCGCCGCTCCTGCTCGAGCTCCGCGAGGCGCGACTTGAGGATCCGCAGCGCCGTTTGCTTGTTCGATGACTGGGATCGCTCGTTCTGGCACTGGACGACGATTCCCGTGGGGATGTGCGTGATCCGGACGGCCGAGTCGGTCTTGTTCACGTGCTGTCCGCCGGCGCCGCTTGCCCGGTAAGTGTCGATTCGGAGGTCGTCCTCGTTGATCTCGACGTCATCTCCCTCGGGAAGCAGAGGCGAGACGATCACCTGCGCGAACGACGTGTGGCGCCGGTGCGCAGAGTCGAACGGAGAGAGCCGGACGAGGCGGTGGACGCCGCGCTCGGCTTTGAGGATCCCGTAGGCGTTTTCGCCGGACACCGTGAACGTCGCTGACTTGAGGCCGGCCTCCTCACCGGGGCTGGCCTCGACGAGCTCCGCCTTCAGGCCACGCCGCTGGGCCCAGCGCAGGTACATGCGCAGCAAGATCTCGGCCCAGTCCTGCGCATCGGTTCCGCCGGTCCCGCCGAGAATCGTGACGACGGCGTCACCCGAGTCGTACTCGCCGGTGAAGAGAGCGTCCTCGCGCAGCCGCTCGAGCTCCTGCTCGAGTGGCCGCAGATGCTCGTCCAGCTCGCCTGCCAGGTCGCCGTCGAGCTGGAACAGCTCCCGGGCGTCGGCGAACTCCCGCTGGAGGCGGTCGTACCGCTCGAGCTTCCTGCTCGCGCGGGCGTGTTCCGCCGAGATCTCCGCGGCGCGGCTCTGGTCGTCCCAGAAGCCGCGCTCTCCCATCGCTGCTTCGAGCTCTGCGGTGCGGGCTGCTAGGGCGTCGGGGTCAAAGGTAATCACGGACCCAAGCGAGCTGGGTCCCGATCTCCTCGAGGCGCTCCTCGACAGTCTGCGTCGTCTCAGCCATCTGTCGTGATGCTAGCCGCGGTCTTGCTCTCAGGCCGGCGGGCGCTCGAGCGCCGTACGCAGCTGCGTCGCGATCCCGTCCAGGTCCGAGAAGCGAGCGTCCGGGAGAATCCCTCGCACTCGCTCGACGCTTCCCGCGTCCCCTCCCAGGAAGACGTGCGGGAGGTCGCCAAGCTCGACCGCGATCGCGAGAGCCTCCTCCGGCCGCTCGTCGAGGTCGACGACGATTGCGTCTGGCGGATCGGCGGCTATCGCTGCGGCGTCCGTCTCGATCTCGACCTCTTCAGCAAGAGTCCGCAGCCGCTCGACCGCGTCGGCGGCGTCACGCGACCAGCTGACGAGGGCGACACGCACAGCGGCAAATCATTACGCCTTACGGACTCGCTGAAAGTCGCAGACCTTCAGCGAAACCTAAGCGCCGTGGCACTTCTTGTACTTCTTGCCGGAGCCGCAGGGACAGGGGTCGTTGCGGCCGACCTTGTCGAACTCAGAGGCGACGCGCTGCTTCGTCGCAACGCTCGTCGCGCCGCCGCCGATGCCTCCTGCAACTGCGGCCGCTGGAGCAGCAGCAACCGCGCCGCCGCCGGCTGCGGCAATGGCTTCGGAGCCGGCCAGCGACTGGTGCTCGTACGCGAGCGCTTCGGCCCCGCTGTCGTCCCAGCCGTCGGTGTCCTGGAGCGCGTCGGCGTCCTGCGGTGTGACCTGCGCGTGGAAGAGCGCCGAGACGACCTCTTCCCGGATCGCGAGGCCAAGCTCCTGGAACATCAGGTGACCCTCGTGCCGGTACTCGACGAGCGGATCCTTCTGAGCCATCGCCCGGAGGTGAACGCCTTCGCGGAGGTAGTCCATGTTCTCGAGGTGCTCGCGCCACCGGGTGTCGACGACGTGGAGGATCATGTAGCGCTCGAGCGACCGCATCAAGCCGGCCTCCATGCGCTCGACTTCCTCTTCCTTGTCGGTGTAGGCGTCGAGGGCGTCCTCGACGAACTCCTCAACGATCGCCTCGCGGTCGAGTCCCTGGATCTCGTCGACGCTGACGCCGGTCCCGTACAGCGCATCCATCGCGGTCACGAGCTCGGCGAGGTCCCACTCCTCCTGGAACTCGGCGGCGGTGTGCTGCGCGACGACGCTTTCGATCACCTCGCGGATCCACTCCTTGACGTCCTCCGAGAGGTCCTCACCCTCGAGCACGCGGCGGCGCTGCTCGTAGATGACCTGCCGCTGGGTGTTCATGACGTCGTCGTACTTGAGGACGTTCTTCCGCATGACGAAGTTCTGCTCCTCGACCTTCTTCTGCGCGTTCTCGATCTGCTTCGAGAGGATCGAGGCCTCCATGGGCTGGTCCTCGGGGAGCTTGAAGCGCTCCATGATGTTGTAGATCCGGTCGCCGGCGAACAGGCGGACGACCTGGTCCTGGCCGGAGAGGTAATAGCGTGACTCACCGGTATCGCCCTGACGGCCCGAGCGGCCCCGCAGCTGATTGTCGATCCGGCGCGCCTCGTGACGTTCGGTGCCGAGCACGTAGAGCCCGCCGAGGTCGACGACGCCCTCGCCGAGCTTGATGTCGACACCGCGGCCCGCCATGTTCGTGGCGATCGTGACCGCGCCGACCTGGCCGGCGTCCTTGATGATCTCGGCTTCCCGCTCGTGCTGTTTCGCGTTGAGGACGTTGTGCGCGATGCCGCGCCGTTTCAGGAGCTGCGACAGGAACTCGGAGGTCTCGACGTCGATCGTGCCGACGAGCACAGGTTGCCCGGCCTCGTTGCGCTCGACGATGTCCTCGAGGACGGCGTTGAACTTCGCCTCCTTGGTCTTGAAGATGAAGTCGTTGCGGTCGTCGCGCGCGACCGGGACGTTGGTCGGGATCTCGACCACGCTGAGGCCGTAGATCTCGACGAACTCCTTCTCCTCGGTCTTCGCCGTGCCCGTCATCCCGGCGAGCTTGTCGTAGAGCCGGAAGTAGTTCTGGAGCGTGATCGTCGCCAGGGTGACGTTCTCCTCCTGGATCCGCACGCCCTCCTTGGCCTCGATCGCCTGGTGGAGACCTTCCGACCAGCGCCTGCCCTCCATGATCCGGCCGGTGAACTCGTCGACGATCTTGACCTCGCCGTCCTGGATGACGTAGTCCTGATCCTTGTGGTAGAGCGCCTGTGCCTTGAGCGCCTGGGTCAGGTGGTTGACCAGCTGGACGTTTCGAGGGTCGTAGAGGTTGTCGATGCGGAGCGCGCGCTCGACCTTGTCGATCGCGGCCTGGCCCGGTGAGACCGTCTTGTGCTTCTCGTCGTACGTGAAGTCGGCGCCGGACTCTTCCGTCTCGTCGATGCCCTTCGCGACCCCCTTGCTCTGGATCCCCTCGAACGTCTTGACGACGCGGGCGAAGTCGTAGTAGGTCTGCGCGGCGGTCTCCGGCTCGCCCGAGATGATCAGGGGTGTCCGCGCCTCGTCGATCAGGATCGAGTCAACCTCGTCGACGATCGCATAGTTGTGCCCGCGCTGGACGGTGCCGTCGAGCGAGACGGCCATGTTGTCACGGAGGTAATCGAAGCCGAACTCGGAGTTGGTCCCGTAGGTGACGTCGGCCTCGTACGCGGCCTTCCGCTGGGCGTAGGGCATCAGGTTCTGGATGAAGCCCACGCGCATGCCGAGCGCGTCCCAAACGGGCTTCGTCCATTCGGCGTCGCGCTTGGCGAGGTAGTCGTTGACGGTGACGAGGTTGACGTTCCGCCCGGTCAGCGCGTTCAGGTACAGCGGTTGGACGGCGACGAACGTCTTTCCCTCACCGGTCTTCATCTCCGCGATGTCGCCTTCGTGGAGCACGATCCCGCCCATCAGCTGGACGTCGAAGAGCCGGACGCCCATGGAGCGCTTGAAGGCTTCGCGAACGGCGGCATACGCCTCGAAAAGCAGCTCCTCGGGGGCCTCGCCGTTCTCGATCCGCTGGCGGAACTCCGGTGTCTTGGCGGCGAGCTCGGCGTCCGAAAGCGCTTCGTATTCCGGCTCGAGCGTGCCGATGTACTCCGCCTGATTCTTCAGTCGCTTGAGCCGACGGCCTTCGCCGACGCGGAGGAACTTCTCGAAGCTGCCGAGCTGCTGCGACACGAATCTAGGGTATCGGAGCTTTCCTGCCTGCCCGTGAGCGGTTCACAGTGGGTTTACCTTGACCGACCACAGGTCTCCGTCAAGCCGTTCGGCGTGGAGGACGAAGTCCTTGTGCCTCTCGTGCGCGTACGACTCGAGTGTTGGGACCGCGACCCACCCGGGCCGCTCGTCCACGAGCAAGGTCCGCTCGTGTCCCTGGACGACGAGACTGACCGTGTCGCCGTCGATCTCCTCCGGGACCTCGACGACCTCGATCTTGTTGGCGGCGACGGCCCACATGTCGCCGTCGCGTCGGACGGCGCCGGCCTTGTAAGGCGGCGAGAGCTCGTTCTCGAGCGCATCGGCGAGCGGTGACAGCGCGCCATCCGGGATCTCGCCGTCGACGAGCAGCGTCCCGTCGGGCAGGGTCACGAACTCGAGCTCGTCGCCCGACAGCTCAGGGGCCTGGGCCATAGCGACTGCGTCCCATTGCCGCGGGCGACCGCCGTGGAGCACGTCGAGCGTCCCGGAGAAGCCCGGAAGGCGGGTGTCGTGCCGCGGTTCCCAGTCGAGCAGGCCGGTGCCCTCCGCGAGCTTCTTGTGCACCGGTTTGCGCCGCCAGAACGGCATGGCCCAAGCCTAGAGCTGAGGCTCGATCAGGCCGAACGCTCCGTCGCGGCGCCGGTAGACGACGTTGACGTCCATCGTGTCGGCGTTCTGGAACACGAAGAAGTCGTGACCGACCAGCTCGAGCTGGAGGACGGCCTCCTCCGGCGACATGGGCTTGACCGCGAACTGCTTCGACTTGACGATGCGCGGCTCGCTCTCGATCGGGATCGCCTCCTCCGGGATCGTGTCCATGGCGGCCGCGGCGGCTCCGCGGCGCGCCCGTCGCTTCTCCCGATAGCGCTTGACCTGGCGCTCGAGCTTGTCGACGAGCTGGTCGATCGACGCCTTGTGATCGGCCGACGCCTCCCGCGCGCGGAGAATCGGGCCTTTCGTCCAGATCGTCGCCTCCGCGACGTGGTTCGCCGAGATCGACGGATTCCGCTCGACGGCGAGCTCGAGCTCCACCCGCGTCGGGTCGTCCAGCTGCCGCTCCAGCTTGCCGAGCTTCTGCTGTGCGTACTGCCGTATCGAGTCGGTGACCTCGACGTTCTTGCCCTTTACCTGGAGTCGCACCAGGACCTCCCAGATCGTCGGCCGCCAGCTTCGGTCGATCCGATTCTATTGCCGAACCGTCCGGGCGAAGGTGACCACTGCGACGTGTCTCGCACCCGCGCGGCGGAGGGCCGAGGCTGCTGCCGACGCCGTCGAGCCGGTCGTGTAGACGTCGTCGACAAGGGCGATACGCCTCGGCACATCTCTGGCCGCGACGAAGGCGCCCGCGACGTTACGCCGCCGCTCGGCGAGGCTGAGTCCGCGCTGAGACCGTGGCGTCCGGGCCCGCCCGAGGGCGCGCAGGACAGGTAGCTCCCAGCGAGATGCCAGCTCACGGGCAAGCCGCTCCGCCGGATGGTGGCCGCGCTTGACGCTCCGGTCGCCGTCGGGCGGAACGAATACGAGGGCGTCTACCGGCGGTCGCTCAACCGTTCTCGAAATGACGTCTGCCGCCTCTTCGGCGAGGCGCCGAAGGCCGTGCTCCTTCCAGGCGGACACGAAGGGTCGCACCGGGCCGACGTAGGCGACGGCGGAGCGCGCGGAGGCGAACGCGAGCCGCCGGCCCGCGCACTCGAGGCAGCGGGCGACGGGCCAGGCGGTGGGCGCGCCACAGCGCGCGCAGCACGGGTCGCACAGCCGCGGAAACTCAGCGAGGCAGCGGATGCAGATCGCGGCGCCGACGCGGCCACAAGCCGCGCACCGACGCGGAACCAGAAGATCCAACAGCACATTCGCTCGACCGTACGGGCGAAAGGCGCACGCGTGGGTGGCGGAAGTGCGCCGAAAGTGTGGCGGTCAATCCTCGAGGGAGTAGTCGGTCCGCACCGGCTGCCCCTGGAGTGACCGCATCAGGTTGTCGGCCTCGAGCAGCTGATCCTTGTTCCCGATGTCGAGCCAGTCGCCGGTGAACCGGTAGCCGTAGACCGGCGCACGGGAGTACAGCCAGGCGACGAAGTTGCCGGGAGCGTCAGGCGGATTTCCCTCGTCGAGGTACTGCGGGATCAGCGCGACGTGGTCGGCCGGGTAGAGGTATGCCGCCGTTGCCGCCAGCGAGCTGCGCGGCTCATCCGGCTTCTCCTCGAATGAGACCACTCGGCCCGTCTCGTCCAGCTCCACGACCCCGTAGTGCTTGATCAGCTCAGCGTCCGGCTCGTGGCGGAGCGCGATCGCGCTGCCACCGTGCTCGCGCCAGAAGCGAGCGTAGTCGCGGAGGTCGTAGCCGATCAGGTTGTCGCCCGCGACGACGAACAGGTCGTCATCGGCCAAGCCCGCCTGCTCGAGCGTGAAGCGGATGTCACCGATCGCGCCGAGCCGGTCCTCGTTGGACGTTGTGCCGTCGTCGAGCACCTCGACCGGGAGCCGGCCCGACCGTTGCGCCGCCCACCGACGGAAATCCTCAGCGAAACGCGCATTGCTGACGAGGTGGATCCGCTCGAGCTCGTCGATCTCGTCCACCCGGTCGAGGAGGTAGTCGAGCATCGGCCGCCCGGCCAAGGGCAGCAGCATCTTCGGGACCGTGTCGGTGAGCGGGCTCAGCCGAGTCGCGTACCCGGCCGCAAGGACGATCGCGTGCAGTGGAGCCTAGGTCCCTTCGGACCAGGAGGCGAGGTACTGCGCCTGCTCCTCCGTGAGCCGGTCGATCTCGATGCCCATGGTCTCGAGCTTCAAGCGGGCGATCTCGCGGTCGATCTCCTCCGGGACGGGATAGACCTTGCGCTCCAGCTCGGCAGCGTGCTCGACTGCGTACTCGGCCGACAATGCCTGGTTCGCGAACGACATGTCCATGACGAGCGCCGGGTGGCCCTCGGCCGCCGCAAGGTTGATCAGACGTCCGTCGCCGAGCAGGTACAGCCGCTTGCCGTCCTCGAGCACGAACTCCTCGACGAACTCGCGCGACTCCCGAACTTCGGTCGCAAGCTGCCGCAGAGCCGGGATCTCGATCTCGACGTTGAAGTGGCCGGTGTTCGCGAGGATCGCTCCGTCCTTCATCCGCAGCATGTGCTCGCGCGTGATGACTGACTTGTCGCCGGTCGCCGTGCAGAAGATGTCGCCGATCTCCGCGGCGCGGCTCATCGGCAGAACCTCGAAGCCGTCCATCGCCGCCTCGAGCGCGCTGACCGGTTCGACCTCCGTGACGATCACATGGGCGCCCATGCCCTTGGCCCGCAGCGCGACGCCCTTGCCGACCCAGCCGTAGCCCGAGACCACGAACTTCTTCCCCGCCAGGAGAGTGTTCGTCGCCCGGATGATCCCGTCGATCGTCGACTGGCCGGTGCCGTACCGGTTGTCGAACAGGTGCTTCGTCTTCGCTTCGTTGACCGCGATGATCGGGAACCCGAGCGCCCCGTCGGCTTCGAGCGCCTTGAGACGGATCACACCGGTCGTCGTCTCCTCCGTCCCGGCGATGATGTCGCCGAGCTGCTCGCGCCGGTGCGAGTGGAGGACGCCGATGACGTCGGCGCCATCGTCCATCGTCAGCTGCGGCTTGTGGTCGACGGCCGCCTCGATGTGCTGGTAGTACGTGTCGTTGTCCTCGCCCTTGATCGCGAAGACGGAAACCTCGAACTCGTCCACCAGCGCCGCGGCGACGTCGTCCTGCGTGGAGAGCGGGTTGGACGCGCACAGAACGACGTCGGCGCCGCCGGCCTTCAGCGTGCGTGCCAGGTTCGCAGTCTCCGTCGTGACGTGGAGACAGGCCGAGATGCGGTAGCCCTCGAGCGGCCGCTCGTCCTCGAAACGCTCGCGAATCGCAGCCAGCACAGGCATCTGCCGGTCGGCCCACGCGATCCGGCGGAGGCCTTCGGGCGCGAGGTTCAGATCCTTGACGTCAAAGCGCTTGGTGATGGCCATTCAGCTCTCTTTCCGTGTCGGAGGTCGGAGGAGTATTCCAACGGTCAGGCGGCGAGGAGACGCTCGTGCTTGCGCTGCTCCCAGTCGACCCAGTCGCCGGCGCGCTCGTCCGAGCCTGCGAGCCAGCCGTCGACCGCGCGTCGAAGCTCCGGTTCGCGGCGCAGACGTGCAGCGAAGGCGAGATCGGTCAGCTCGACGCCGAAGCGGGTCTTGAGCTGCCTCAACGTGAGTAGCCGGGTGAGCTCACGGAGACCGTAAAGGCGGTACCCGGCCGGCGACCGGAGAGGGACGACGAGCGCACGTTGTTCCAGATAGCGGAGCATGCGTGGGGACCACCCCGTCGACTGGGCGGCGTTACCGATCGTGAACCCGTCCACCCGACCAACCTTACCACGAGCGTGTCAATGTCGCCAATCGACGCCGTCGACCTCACACAGCCGCTTGGGCGCGGACGATTCTTGCCACGCTCTTACGGCGCCGACGTGCCTTCGCGCCCGTACTCGTCCTCGAGTCGGACGACGTCGTCGAGGTGCGGCGTCGAGACCTCGACGATCATCGTGTCCTCGAGCGCGGTGACCCGATGGACCGTTCCGGGCGGATAGCGAAACGACGCGCCCGCGGAGATGACCTCCTCGCTGAGCGTTCCCTCGCCGACCTCGCCGAGCTCGAGCCTCGCACGGCCCGACTGGACGTACCACGCCTCGTCCTTCTCTCGGTGGAACTGGAGGCTTAGTGAATGTCCGGCGCGCACGAACAGCAACTTTCCGACGTAGGTGTCCGTGAGCGCCCAGATCAGCTCGTAGCCCCAGGGCTTCTCGACCCGCCGGGGCTCGAATGCGAACCGATCGACGCCCGTCAAGTTCGGAGACGACAAGCGTTCGTCCGCCACGCCACGATCATCCCACCTCGACCAGGAGGGCGTCGGGGTGCGAATCGATGTACTCCTGGGCGACACGCAGGTCCTTCGGCGTGTTCACGGTCAGCCACAGTCCCTCGTGCCGAAATGCCCGCAGCCGCCCCTCGCCGGCGAGCTCGGGAAACGTCGTCGACTCGTGATCGCCGCGCTCGGGCAGGCGGTCGATCGCCTCGTCCTCGAGGACGTAGAGGCCGGTGTTGACCCAGTACGGAAGCCTCGGGCCCTCGCGAAAGCCGTGGACGACATCGTCGTCGTCGACGTCGACGACCCCGAGATGGCTCTTGAGCGGCGCCACCGTGATCGTCGCCGCGCCACCGCGCTCCCGGTGCGCGTCGAAGAGCTCGTTGAGGTCGAGATCGAAGAGCTCGTCCCCGTTCAGCGCGTAGATCGGCCCGTCGGTCTCCCGCGCGCCCGCGGCGAGCCGCAGCCCTCCTCCGCGCCCCAGCGGCTCGGGCTCGCCCACGCAAACGACCTCGAGGCCGTAGCCGCCGAGTGCGAGCTCGAAGCGCTCCTCCTGGCCAGCCGCGCAGCTGATGATCGCCCGCTCGACACCGGCCCGGCCCAGAAGCGCTAGCTGGTAGGCCGCGAGCGGGCGGCCGGAGATGGGCACGAGCGCCTTCGGCTTCCCCTCGGCAGCGTCGCCGAGCCGCTCGGCCTTGCCGCCGGCGAGGATGATCGCCTCCCGCGGCACTACGCCGCGGGCTCGTGCGTCGGCTCGGCCGTCTCGGGAAGGCCGGCGAACGGCGAGCCCGGACGGCCGATCCCTTCGTAGGCGAACCCGGCGTCCCGCACAGCTTCCGGATCGAGCAGGTTGCGGCCGTCGACGATGAGTGCTGTCCTCATCGCCTCACGCACCTCGTCGGAGGGCAGGTCGCGCAGGTCTTCCCACTCGGTGACGATGACCGCCGCATCGGAGTCCTGCACGGCGTCGAGGACGGACTCGACGATCTCGACGCCCTTCATGAGCTCACCCGGGGTCGCGATCGGATCCCAGCCGCGCACCTCAGCGCCTTCGGCCTGCAGCCGCGAGGCGAGGATGATGCTCGGCGCCTCGCGCATGTCGTCCGTGTTCGGCTTGAACGCGAGGCCGAGGAGCGCAATGCGCTTGCCGCTCAGCTTCGGCCCGAGGTGCTTCTGGAGCTTCGAGACGATCCGGCGCTTCTGGAGCTCGTTGACCTCGATGACCGCGTTGACGAGCTGGAAGTTGTAGCCGCTGTTGCCGGCGAGGAGCTTCAGGAAGGAGACGTCCTTCGGGAAGCACGAGCCGCCGTAGCCGATGCCCGCCCGCAGGTACTTGGAGCCGATCCGGCTGTCCATGCCCATCCCCTTCGCAACGGCGTCCACGTCGGCGCCGGTCGCCTCACAGACGTTCGCGATCTCGTTGATGAAGCTGATTCGTGTGGCCAGGAAGGCGTTCGCCGCCAGCTTGACCATCTCCGCCGACGGGACGTCCATGCGCAGCACGGGCGCGTCGAGGCCGGCGTGCAGGCCCTCCACAACGTCACCGGCAGCTTCATCGTCGGCGCCGATCACGATTCTGTCGGGGTTGAGGAAATCGCGGACCGCGGTGCCCTCGGCGAGGAACTCCGGGTTCGAGACATAGCCGATCCCGTCGAGGCCGCGCGCGTTCAAGGCGGCTCGCACACGTTCTCCGGTCCCGACCGGCACGGTGCTCTTCATCACGAGCACCGCGTCCGTCGCGAGGCCCGCCAGATCGTCGAGCACGGTCCAGACCGCGGACAGGTCGGCGTCGCCGGAATACGTCGCGGGCGTACCGACACAGACGAAGAGCGCGTCGGCGCCGTCGATGGCCTCGCCCGGCCACGTCGTGAAGTGGAGCCGGTCGCGGTTCTCCTCGAAGAGCTCGTCCAGGCCCGGCTCGTAGATCGGAAGCCGTCCCGCGCGCAGCTCGTCCACCCGCTGCGGGATCACTTCGCGAATGGTGACCTCGTGTCCCAGCGCCGCGAACCCGGCGCCGGTGACAAGCCCGACGTATCCGCCGCCGAAGATCCCGATCTTGCTCATTGCTTCTTCCCTCCATCCAGCGGCCGTAGCCCGCGGGCGATGCTCAGCATCGTCTCGTTGGACAACGAGTCACGCAGTGTGTTGACAACCCAGTAGCTCGCTTTGTCTGTCTTGAGGACGACCATGTGAAGCCGAGCGCCGTCGTAGTAGAGGTCGTAGTCGCGCTTGCCCAGCCGCCTCGAAACGTTCTTGCTGTCGAGCACCGGCGCGTCGTCCCACGTCGTCTGCTGAATGCCCCAGTACTCCTGAGCGCCCGTCCGGAACGTCAGGCGGACGGCCTTGTGCTCCTTGGTGATCGGATAGATCCGCAGCGGCTTCTCGAAGTCGATCGCGGAGCTCCGCTCGATCAGGCTCGGCACCATCAGCGGGAAGCCGGCGCGGCGCTTGATCGAGCGCAACAGCCCGAGGGTCGCGGCCGGATTCCGCGTGACGTTCGGGGGCGTGCGCCGCGGCGTCCGGTCGACGGGCGCCGGCGCGAGCGTGTTGTGGAACGTGTTCCCGACGGTCACGACGAGCATCCCCCCGTTCGCGAAGCGAGAGATCACCGGCGTCATCGCGCCCTTGATGTCGGCGGAGCCGAAGAGGTTCGCGACCGCGCGGGCAGCAGCCCGGGAACCGCGCTGAGCCGGGTCGTAGTGCACCTGGGTCCGAAGGACCTTCCGCGGTGCATTCGCCAGCACGCCCTCCGGAGGCGGCAGCGTCCGGTAGCCGCGACGGCCGAGGAGGTAGCTCGCGTTCGCAGCCGACCCCGTGATCCCGTTTCCGTTCAGGACGACGATCGAGGTCCGTTCTGCCGGCGGCGCGTTCGCCCCGCGGACGCGCGCGCGCTGGCCGAGCGCGGCCGCCGTCGCCTTCTCGCCCGCGTCGACGTCCGGCGTCTGGAACTCCTCGACCGCAGACTGGATGTTCGACGGGTCGGTGACGAGCTGGTTGTAGCCCGAGAGGCCCTGGATCTTCGACTGGTAGATCCGCCCCGGAGGCAGCTGGAGCGCGAACAGGGCCCAGCCACGGAAGACATCCGGGTCGAGCGCCTTGTTGCCGCCCTGGGCGATCTTGACGTTCCGTCTGACGACACCGGTGAGCTTCGGGATCGCCGTCAGCTTGAAGGAGGTCGAGATCCGCTCCTTCAGCGCGCGCATGAACAGCCGCTGCCGCTCGATGCGGTAGAGGTCGGAGTCGGTGTGCCGGTAGCGGACGAACGAGAGCGCCTCACGGCCGCTGAGCTCCTGGTAGCCCGGCTTCAGGTCGATCGGCGGGAAGGTGCCTTCCGGACCGGGGTTCGAGTTGTCGTTGAAGTACCGGCGGTCGATGTCCAGCCAGACCCCGCCGAGCTTGTCGACCGTCTGGATGAAGCCGCGGTAGTCGATCGTGACGATGTAGTGGATCGGGAGACCCGTCAGCTGCCGGACTGTCTCGACCGTCCCCTGCAGCCCGCACTGTGCGAACGCGCCGTTGATCGGCGCCTGGAACGGCGCTCGTCCGGGGCAGTAGATGTTGACCAGCAGATCCCGGGGGAACGACAGCATCGAGAGCGTCCCGATCGTCGGATCGGCGCGCAAGAGCATGACCGTGTCGGCTCGACCGCCCCGCTCGTCGCCCTTCGCCCATCTGCGGAAGTCCTGGCCCACCACCATGGCGATCGCGGGCCGGTTCGGAAGCGGGATCTCGAGCTTCTTGATCGCCTTGCGAATCTGGGGGTCGCTCAGCGAGGCGTTGCTGATGTCGATGACTGTCTGCTCGCCCTCGAGCCAGTAGCCACCGCCGATTCCGACCAGGAGCGACACAAAGGCGGCGACGAGGAAGAAGAGAGCCCGGCCGAGGATGCCGACGATCCCGCGCTTGCCCGGTTGCGAGTAGCGCGTGATCGGCGTCAGTCCGCCGGGGGGCTGGGTCGAGCGGCCGTTCCCATTCAGCTGGGCGCTGCGGCCGACTCCTCGCTTGAGCGTCGTCTTCATCGTGAAAATGCGCGAAACGCCCTTCCGGGCGCCCTGGGCGCAGGATAGCCGACCGCCAGGATCGCGCTACTGAGCGTTAGACCAGGGCCGCCGCGGCCTCCGGATTGGCCTCGGGATCGTAGGCGAGGTTCGGGCGAAGCCACCGTTCCACCTCCGCCACAGCCATTCCTTTCCTTCCCGCGTAGTCCTCCACCTGGTCGCGGCCGAGGCGCCCAACGGAGAAGTACCGCGCCTTCGGGTGCGCCAGGTAGATGCCGCTGACGCTCGCCGCCGGCGTCGTCGCATAGGTCTCGGTGAGCTCGATCCCCAGCTGTTCGGCACTGAGCAGGTTGAAGAGTGTGCGCTTCTCGCTGTGGTCCGGGCATGCCGGATAGCCATAGGCGGGCCGGATGCCGCGGAAGCGCTCGGCGATCAGCTCGTCGTTCGAGAGCTTGGGGCCCGTTTCGTACCACCCGCGCCTGGCCTGCTCGTGCAGATACTCGGCGAAGGCCTCGGCCAGCCGGTCGGCGAGCGCCTTCACCATGATCGCGCGGTAGTCGTCGTGCTCCGCCTGATAGCGCTCCGCAAGCTCGTCGGCGCCGTGGATCGAGACGGCGAAGCCGCCGAGGTGGTCTCCGTCCGGGGCGACGTAGTCCGCCAGCGACCGGTTCGGCCGCGAGTCGCCGTAGGCGGTCTGCTGGCGGAGCATCGGGAGCCGTGTCCCGTCGTCGAGGACGAGGTCGTCGCCTTCGGCACCGGCCGGCCAGAAGCCGTAGACGCCCCGGGCCTCCAGCAGCTTTCCGGCTGTGATCTCGGCGAGTAGCTGCCGGGCGTCGTCGTAGAGCTCCTGCGCCGCCGGCTGCTCGAGGATCGCCGGGAACCGCCCCTTGAGCTCCCAGGCATGGAAGAAGAACTGCCAGTCGATGTAGGGAACGAGCTCGTCGAGAGCGGGCTCGACAGTGCGCGTGCCCGTGAAGTCCGGCGCGGCTAGCTCGTCGAACTCGACCTCCTCGCTGTTGGCCCGCGCCTCCTCGATCGGGAGAAGCGGCTTGCGGTCGCGCTCTTCGTGCTGGTCGCGGAGCCGTTCCTGGAGCTCAGCGTTCTCGCGTTCAAGAACCGCGCGCCTGACCGG
>Ga0081538_10002329_pt1 | contig 18728 bp, 14 predicted proteins | sample TabmetS5T2R1_FD_71022 | JGI IMG/M metagenome (GOLD analysis project Ga0081538, IMG submission 71022) | Tabebuia heterophylla rhizosphere microbial communities from the University of Puerto Rico - S5T2R1 | ecosystem: Host-associated > Plants > Roots > Rhizosphere ... | reverse complement strand
CATGAAGGGCATCGAGGAGGAGTACGAGCTGCCCCCCGAGGCGGGCGACAACCTCCTGGAGATGACCGACGCCGAGCGCAGGGCCGCCGGGATCCGCGCGCTCCCGGTCGACCTGCACGAGGCCCTCACCGCCATGGAGGGGTCCGAGCTGGTCGCCGAGGCCCTCGGCGAGCACGTCTTCGAGTACTTCCTGCGCAACAAGCACCGCGACTGGGACAGCTACCAGCGTTACGTCTCCCCGTTCGAGCGGGAGCGCTACCTGCCGCTGCTCTAGAGCGCCGGGCGAGTATCGGCGCCGCACGCTTGTCATGGTGAAGGAGGAGGAGGTGCGTAACGTGCGCGCCGTGCATACTCGGCCGGGGCTCTAGCGCCCCGTGTCGCTCTCCGTGCTGGCCCGGCTCGGCTTCGAGGAGCCGGAGGCGGCCGCCGCCGACCTGGAGCGGCTGGGGGCGTGGCCGCCGGCCACCGCCCCCGGCGGCAACCGGCTGCTGGCCGACATCGCCGCCAGCGCCGCGCCCCAGCTCGCCGCCCGCGCCCTGGCCGCGCTGGCCGCCGCCCACCCCGACCCCGGCGGCTTCACCGCCCTGCTGCGCCGGCGGCCCGGCTTCCGCCGCCGCCTCGTCCCCCTGGTCGCGGCCAGCCGGTCGCTGGGGGCGTGGCTGGCCACCCACCCCACCGAGGCCGACCGGCTGGCCGACGGCCGCGCCTTCGCCGCCCCCCGCCCCCGCGCCGAGCTGGTCGCCGAGGCCACCGCGATCGTGTCCAGCGGGGCACCCTCCTCGGGTTCCCCGGGCCCATCGGACGGTGCTGGACCGGACCGCCTGCCGGCTGGGCCACTGTGGGACCGGCTGCGCCGGTTCAAGCGCCGGGAGCTGCTCCGGGTGGCCGTCCGCGACCTGGCCGGCCAGGTCCCGGTCGAGGCGGTCGCGGCCGAGCTGGCCGACCTGGCCGACGCCTGCCTGGAGGCGGCCCTCCAGGTGGCGGCCGGCGAGTCCGGCTCCGACCCGGCCGCCCCGCCGATGCGCCTGGCCGTGCTGGGGATGGGCAAGCTGGGCGGGACCGAGCTCAACTACGTGTCCGACATCGACGTGCTCTTCTGCCATGAGCCGGTGGCCGGGGCCGAGCCGGAGGCGGCCGCCCGGGCCGCCGAGCGGGTGGCCAGGGCGGTCATGCGCGGCCTGTCGGCGGTGACCTCCGAGGGGACCTGCTTCGAGGTCGACGCGAATCTGCGGCCCGAGGGCCGTAACGGGCCGCTGTCGCGGACCCTTGGCAGCTACCTGGCCTACTGGGACCGCTGGGCCCAGCCGTGGGAGCTGCAGGCCCTGATCAAGGTCCGGCCGGTGGCCGGGGACAGCGAGCTGGCCGAGCGGTTCTGCGCCGAGGCGGCGGCCCGGGTCTACCCCGAGCGGCTCGACCCCGAGACGGTCGCGGCCGTGCGCCGCATGAAGGCCCGGGTCGAGGGGTCGGCCAAGGCCAGGGCCGGCGGCGACCGGCAGGTCAAGCTGGGCCCGGGCGGGCTGCGCGACATCGAGTTCGCCGTCCAGCTGCTCCAGCTCGTCCACGGCCGCCACGACCCGGGCCTGCGCTCGGGCTCGACCCTGGTCGCCCTGGAGCGGCTCAGCGGCGCCGGGTTCGTCGGCCGGGCCGACGCCGCCCAGCTCGCCGACGCCTACCGGTTCCTGCGCCTGGTCGAGCACCGCCTGCAGCTGGCCAGCGAGCGGCGCACCCACACCATCCCGGCCGGGGAGGAGGCGCGGCGCTGGCTGGCCCGCACCCTCGGGTACCGCGACGGCCCCGAGGCCGACGCCCTGGAGCGGTTCGAGGCCGACCGGCGCCGGCACGGCGCCGCCGTCCGCGGCCTGCACGAGAAGCTGTTCTACCGGCCGCTGCTGGAGGCGTTCGGGGCCGTGCCGGCCGGGCTCGACCCGGAGGGGGCGAGCGAGCGGCTGGCCGCCCTCGGGTTCGCCAACCCCGACCGGGCCATGGCCTCGCTGCGCGCCCTGACCTCGGGGCTGTCGCGGCGGGCCACGCTCATGCGGGCCATGCTGCCGGTGATGCTGCCCTGGCTGGCCGAGGCGCCCGACCCCGACGGCGGGCTGGCGGCGCTGCGGGCGCTGGCCGAGGTCCTCGGCGACCGGGCCGCGTTCTACGGGATGGTCCGCGACAACCCGGCCGCGGCCGAGCTGCTCTGCACCGTGCTCGGCACCTCCAGGCTGCTCGGCGACCTGCTGGCCCGCCACCCCGAGCTGCTCACGGCCATGGCCGACCAGCAGCGGCTGGCCGCGGCCCGCGGGCCCGGCGAGCTGGTCGCCTCGGCGGCCGCGATCGTGGCCAGGCACGACGAGGCGGCCGCGGCCTGGGACGCCCTGCGGCGGTTCAAGCGCCGCGAGCTGGTCCGGGTGGCCGTGCGCGACCTCACCGGCGACCTGCCGGTCGCCCGGGTCGGGGCCGAGCTGTCCGCGCTGGCCGAGGCCTGCCTGGAGGCCGGGCTGGCCGTGGCCATGCGCGAGGCCGGGGAGGCGCCGCCGGTCCGCCTGTCCGTGCTGGCCATGGGCCGGCTGGGCGGGTATGAGCTCAGCTACACCTCCGACCTGGACGTGCTGTTCTGCCACGAGCCGGTCGCCGGGGCCGACCCGGAGGCCGCCAACCGGGCGGCCGCCCGGGTGGTCCGCGAGCTGCTCCGGGGCCTGTCGGCCGTCACCCCCGAGGGGACCGCGTTCAAGGTCGACCCGAATCTCAGGCCCGAGGGCCGCAACGGGCCGCTGTCGCGCGCCCTGGGCAGCTACCAGGCCTACTGGGACCGGTGGGCCGAGACCTGGGAGCGCCAGGCCCTGGTCAAGGTCCGCCCGGTGGCCGGCGACCGCGACCTGGGAGAGCGGTTCGGCGCCGAGGCGGCGGCTCGCGTCTACCCCGAGCGGCTCGACCCGGCCACGGTGGCCGAGATCCGGAGCATGAAGGCCCGGGTCGAGTCCGAGCGCCTCCCGGCCGGGGCCGACCCCAAGCTCCACCTCAAGCTGGGCCCGGGCGGCCTGGCCGACGTGGAGTGGACCGCCCAGCTCCTCCAGCTCCGCTTCGGCGGCAGGCACCCGGCCGTGCGCGTCCCGGGCACCCTCCCCGCCCTGGACGCCCTGGTCGCGGCGGACGCCCTCGAGCCCGGCGAGGCGGCCTGGCTGGCCGACGCCTACCGGCTGTGCCTGCGCGTCCGCAACCTCGCCTACCTGGTCGCCGGCCGCCCCGTGGACCTGCTGCCCACCGACCCGGTGGCCCTGGAGCGCCTGGCCCGGGCCATGGGCGTCGACGGCCGCCAGCGCCTCCTGGAGGACTACCGCCGCGCCACCCGCCGCGCCCGCCGCGTGGTCACCACCCGCTTCTGGGAGGACCAAGGGTGAGCGCACCCGACCCGCCGGCGTCGGGTCCCCCGCTGGGGGAGGCTACCCCAGCCGCGCACCACGGTACCCACGGCTATCCACACCCCTCCCGCCGGCCGCTCCCTCCGCTGGTCGTCTGTGTCGGCGACCTGATGGTCGACGTGGCCGTGGAGGCGCCGGCGCTGGCTCGTGGGGGGGACGTGGCCGGGGCGGTGCGGGTCGGGCCGGGTGGGTCGGCGGCGAACGTCGCCGCCTGGGCCGTGGCCGCTGGGGCGAGGGCGCGGCTGGTGGCCGGGCGGGGGGACGACCTGGGCGGGCGGCTGCTGGCGGCCGCGCTGGCCGAGCGGCGGATCGAGCTGGCGCCGGAGGGCCCGGTGCTGGCCAAGACCGGGGCGATGCTGGTGGTCATGGAGGCGGGGGAGCGGACCTTCGTGGCCGACCCCGGGGCGAATCTATACCTCGGCGAGGGGGGCGTGGCCGCCGCCATGGACGGGGCCGGCGCCGTGTTCGTGAGCGGCTACCCGCTGCTGCGTCCCGCCACCGTGGCGGCGGCGATGGCCGCGGCCGCGGCGGCCGGCCGGGCCGGCGTCCCGGCCGTGGTCGACGCCGCCTCCTGGCCGCTGCTGGGCGGCGGCGCCGGCGAGCCCGTGCTGGAGGCCGCCGGCCGGGCCGGCGCCCTGCTGGCCAACCGCGACGAGGCGGCCACCCTGGCCGGGCGGCCCGACCCCGGGGCGGCCGGGGCCCGGCTGGCCGCCAGGGTGGGAACGGTGGTGGTCAAGTGCGGCCCCGAGGGCGTGCTGGTCTGCGCCGGCGGCCGGCCCCCGGTGGCCGTCCCGGCCCCGGCCGTGGACGTGGTCGACGTGACCGGCGCCGGCGACGCGTTCGCGGCCGCGTTCCTGGCGGCCAGGGCCGGCGGGGCCGACCCGGTCGAGGCGGCCCGGGCCGGCACCCGCCTGGCCGCCGCCGCCGTGACCACCAAAGGCGCCTGGCCGCCACCGTGACCGCCCAGGCACCCGGCCGGCCCTGCCCCTGCCGGCCGACCGGGGTACCCTTGACGGCTGTCACCAACCCGACCACCGACCGACACCGACAGGGGAACGCACCGCTCATGGACAGCCGGATCGTCGTCGCCGACCGCATTGCCAACGCCAACGCTGTCGTCGCCCTCGAGTCGAGCGTGCTCGCCCAGGGCCTGCCCTCACCGGCCAACCTCGAATCGGCGGACGCCCAGCGGGCGGCGGTCGCCAAGGCCGACGCCGAGCCGGCCGTCATCGGGGTCCTGGGCGGCCGGGTCATCGTCGGCGCCGACGCCCAGGAGGTGCAGGCCCTGGCCTCGGGCACGGTCCGCTGGAAGGTGACCGTCCGCGACCTGCCGTACGTGGTCGCGCGCGGCCTGGACGGGGCCACGACCGTGTCCGCGACCTCGTTCGTGGCCGAGGCGGCCGGGATCGACGTCATGGCCACCGGCGGGATCGGCGGCATCCACTTCGGCGGCGGCGACGTCTCGGCCGACCTGCCCCAGCTGGCCCGCTCCCGGCTCACCGTCGTGTGCTCCGGGCCCAAGCACGTCGCCGACGCCGCGGCCACCGTCGAGTGGCTGGAGACCCACGGGGTCCAGCTGGTCGGCTACCGCACCGACCGGCTCCCCGGGTTCCTGGCCACCGGCCGGTTGCCCCTCGAGCAGGTCGTCGACGACGTCGCCCAGGTGGTGGAGCTGATCCGGGCCCGCCAGGCCCTCGGCACCCCGGGCGCCCTGGTCCTGTGCCAGGACCCGCCCTCCTCGGCCGCCATGGACGCCCAGGAGCTGGCCACCCTGGCCGCCGAGGGCGCCGCCGCGGCCCGCGACGCCGGCGTGTTCGGCAAGGCCCGGACCCCGTTCGAGCTGGACTGGCTGCACCGGCGCACCGGTGGGCGCAGCCTGGTCGCCAACCTGGCCCTGCTGGAGGCCAACGCCGGCCTGGCCGGCGAGATCGCCGCCGGCCTGGCCAAGGCCGGCTGAGGCTCAGGACCGGCGGGACCGCAGCGGCCAGGCGCTGGCCAGCACGACCAGGCCGAGCACGATCAGGGCCAGCGGCACCAGGTAGTCGACCCGCAGCCGCCACACCTCGAGCGCGTCCAGCAGGAACAGGATCCCCGCGAGCACGAACAGCACCCCGACGACCAGCGACAGCCGGTCGACCCGCCGACCAGGAGTGCTCGGTGCCGCCGGCGGCGGCAGGCCCATCCCGTTCCGGTCGCCAGCGTCGCCGGTCTGGCTCATCGCTCCACCCGGACCTGGCCGAGCCCGACACGGAGATCCAGCTCCAGCCGGCGGCCGCCGCCGGCGTCGGAGCTGGCGTCGACCCGGCTGCCGAAGCCGCCCTCCTCCTCGCCCAGCGCCTGGACCTGCCCGAGCCCGGAACGGGCCACCACCGCCACCGAGACCCCCTGGGGCAGCTCGACGGCCAGCTCGCCGATCCCGACCCGGGCCTCGACCGTGGTGGTCCCCAGCGGGACCTGGAGCTGGCGCAGGTCGACCTCCAGGGTGCCGACGCCCAGCTCGTAGCCGGTCAGCTCGTCCGGGGCGGTGGGCCGCTCGGTGCGGTCGCCGACCCCGCCGCCCAGCGGCACCTCGAGGTCCCAGTCGGCGGCCACGGCCAGCGACAGGACCACCGTCAGGGCGATCCCGACAACCATCAGGGCGTGCTGGCGGCCCCGGAAGGCCCCGGCGACACAGGCCAGACCGACCGCGATCAGGGCGGCGGGCAGCACCGCCCGCCACGGCACCTCGACCCCGGCCGCGTCCAGCAGCCAGCCGATCCCGACCAGGACCAGCAGCGCCCCCACCAGCACCGTGGCCGCGGCCGGCCCGTTCCGGTCGACCGGCGCGGCCGGCCCGGTCGGCGGCAGTGGCTCGGTGGTCATTGGCGCGCCTCGTTGCCAGCCCAGCCCTTGGGTGCGCCCGCCCGCATCATTGGCGCGCCTCGTTGCCAGCCGAGCCCTCGGGTGCGCCCGCCGCGCTCATCGCCGCAGGCCCACCAGCATCACCGCGACCCCGACGGCGACCACCGCGACCGGCCAGAACAGCTCGTCCAGGTCGGGGGCGAGCCGGTCCAGCAGCAGCACCAGGCCGAGCACGACCAGGGAGCCGCCGAGCACCAGCCGGCCGGTCTCCCGCCGCCCGTGGGGGGCCGGGACCGACGGCTCGTCGGGCCGCTCCTCGGGGATCGCCACCCAGCAGACCACGTAGGCGATCACCCCCAGCCCGTTGGCCAGGGCGAGGATGATGAAGGCGATCCGCAGCAGCACCGGGTCGACGCCCAGGTACCGGCCGACGCCGCCGCACACCCCGGCGATCACGCGCTCGCTGCGGCTTCGCCGCACCACCCGCTGGCCGCCGTCGGCCGGTGGCGGCTCGGGACCGCGTGGCGGCTCGGGACGGGGCGGGCCGGGCTCTGGAGGAAGCTGGGTGCTCATCTCCTAGAGCATAATCCCCACCGTTGGGGGGCACGATATCGCCATGAGCGCCACCGACGACGGCCCCCTGCCGAGCTTCCTCATGGACATGGACGGCGTGCTCGTCCACGAGGAGCAGGCCATCCCCGGCGCCGACCGCTTCATCAAGGCCCTGCAGGCGGCCGAGCTGCCGTTCCTGGTGCTGACCAACAACTCGATCTATACCCCAAGGGACTTGTCGGCCCGGCTGGCCCGGACCGGGATCTCGCTGCCGCCGGAGCGGATCTGGACCTCGGCCCTGGCCACCGCCCAGTTCCTCGACAGCCAGCGGCCCGGCGGCAGCGCCTTCGCCATCGGCGAGGCCGGGCTCACCACCGCCCTGCACGACGTCGAGTACACCCTGTCCGAGCGCGACCCCGACTACGTCGTCCTCGGCGAGACCCGGACCTACAGCTTCGAGCTGATCACCAAGGCCATCCGCCTGATCGAGCGCGGCGCCCGCTTCATCGCCACCAACCCCGACCCGATCGGCCCCTCCCTGGAGGGATCGCTGCCGGCGACCGGGTCGGTGGCCGCCCTGATCTCCAAGGCGACCGGGGTCCAGCCCTACTACGTGGGCAAGCCGAACCCGCTGATGATGCGGTCGGCCCTGCGGGCCATCGGCGCCCACTCCGAGACCACGGTGATGATCGGCGACCGCATGGACACCGACATCGTCGCCGGCCTGGAGGCGGGCATGGAGACCGTCCTGGTCCTCACCGGCATCTCGACCAGGGCCGACGCCGACCGGTTCGCCTACTGCCCCTCACGGATCGTCGACTCGATCGCGAGCCTGGAGGTCGACCTCGGCCTCGGCGGCCTCGGCTGACCGCGTAGCCGTCCCGGGACGCGGACACGGGAAGCGGCGTCCCGGGACGGTACCAGCAGACTAAGGCAATTGCGCTGCTGGTTCAGCTCGAGACGGGCGCGAAGAAGATGTAGCGGGCCCGGTAGGGCACGGCGACGGTGCGGTCGCCGGCCGGGTCGCACGGTCCCGCCGGGGCCACCCCACCCCGGGTCTCGATGCGCTGCACGTAGTCGACCCTGGCGAGCACCCCGTCGCCCTGGGGGACGGCGCGCAGCAACAGCCAGGGGATCGCGCCCGGCTCCGGCGCGGCCACGCTGGCCACGAGCGTCCCGGTCACGCTGCTGCCGTCGAATGACTCGAAGGTCGGGCCGCGGAAGTGGATGCCGACCGGGTGCCCGCCGCGACCGTAGAGCACGGCCGCCGGCTCCCGGAAGGTCCAGGCACGCGTGGTCGGGTTGCAGTCGTAGATCTGCACGCCCTTGCCCACGACCGACAGCACGACCCGGTGGGGGCCGGGGGCGTTGGGGCCCGGGACCCGGATGGCCTCGGGGACCTCGGGGGGCTTGAGCCCGGCGCCGGCCGGCACCGCGGCCCCGGCGACCAGGGTCGAGCCGAGCAGGACAAGGAGCCCGAGCAGGAACCGGCGGCGTCGCATGACGACCTCCTTGGAGCAGGCCAGCAGGGGGGCGTCACCCGCCCTTGGGCGACAGATCCGCGGATTCTGCGACAGTCCGACCGAAAGAGCAAATCGCTCTGCCGGGCCCGGACCGGGGCGAACGCGGAGCTTGAGGGCCGGCCTACCCCTGGGGAGGGCTGTTGCGCCAGGCGGCCGCCCCGGCGCTGGCCGCGGCCTTGGTCTGCTCCCAGCGACGCCGGGCGATCTCGCTCGGAGGCCGCTCCAGGTGGTCCACCCACTGCCGGGTCGCCGAGATGAGCGCCGAGGCGACCAGGGCCATGCCGGTGAACCCGAGCAGCCCGCCCAGCGCGACCAGGACCCCTCCACCAACGAGCAGGCTACGGTTGAGCTGGATGTCACCCTTGGAGGGCTGATCGGCCATTGGCTTCACCCCTTGTCTTGTCGCCGCCGTTCGAGCCGAACGATCATGCGCGGCTCACCTTAGGCCGGGCATCACACTTCCTGGGTGATTTCTGCCGGTCCAAGTTCCCCGACCACTACGCCGCCCTGGCCATCGAGTGTGACAGCCGTTCCGCCCATGGATCCTTCGAAGCTCCCGAAAGTGATCTGGCCCCACCTGCGCAGCGGTGTTCCGGCCGGTCGGCTGGCGCGCTTGCGGCGTGTGCTGGTCTTGCTGGTATGTAGCCGGTAGGACTCGGTGCCGATCTCGAACTGCTGTTCCAGATCATCACCGAACGCGAAGAGGTGAACGGCACCTTCTCCTTCGCGCTGCCGGGGTAGGTCGTGGCGCGGACCGTCGCTCTGATGCAACTGGTCTTGAACCTCCGGCCTCAGCCTCAGGGCTCGGTCCGGCCGATCTCACGACCAGGTTCTTCGGCCGCGCGCCCAAAATCCGGTCAGGCCGGTTGCCGGACCGACTCGAAGAAGCGGATCAGCTCCTGGGCGAGGGGCACGGGTGCCAGCACCGGGGCGAAGTGGCCGATGCCCGGCAGTTCGCGGACGTGCGCGTCGGCGACGTGCTGGGCGATGTGCCATGCCGCATCGGCGAACCAGGTGCCGAGCAGGGTCTGCTGGCCCCGCAGGAGCAGGACCGGTGCGGCAACCGTCCCGAGCACCTCGGGGTCAGTGGATCGGGGCCCCTCGTAGGCCGCGTCCTGCTGGACGAATCGGAGCATCGCCGGGACGCAGCCTGCCCATCGCTCGTAGAACTCCGTCTCCTCCAGGGCGGCGATCTCGTTGTCGGTGCAGATCCACGGGGCGAACGCGCGAACCGCATCCACCAGCCGGCCGTCGGCAGCCGCCATACCCACCTGCTCCATGGTGGCGAACGTACGGGCGAGGTCGTCCTCGCGCATCACCGACACCACACCGGGCTCGTACTCGGCCACGGCGGCCACGGACCCGCTGCGCGCGGCCGCGCCGAGCACCCACGCCCCGCTGCCCGACCAGCCGACCAGGCAGACCGGCTCGCCGATGCTGTCCACGAACGCAGTGACGTCCTCCTCCAGGCGCGCGGGCGAGTGGTCCGGGTTGTCGCGCGACAGCCCTCGGCCGCGGGTGCTCGGCAGGTAGCAGGTGAACCGGTCGGTGAGGTGGGGGAGCAGAGCCTCCCAGGCGATGTCGCCGTCCCCAATCCCGCCGTGGACCAGGACCAGCGCCGGCCCCCGTCCCCGTACTCGTCCGGCGATCTCGCTGCCGTCGGCCGAAACGGCTCGGTGGATCCGCTCGTCAGTCATGGTGGTCCCTCCTGAACGATCGCTGCGCCGGTGCTCGGTGCGTCTACCGGGACGCTAGGCCGCGCGCCGCCGCTCCGGCATCGGCGCGATTGACCAACTGGCGGCGGTCGATCTACGCGGTTGTGCGTAGCCGCCTCACCGGCTGACCGTCAGCCCGTGGTCGATGGCGTAGCGCGCGGCCTGGGTCCGGGAGGTGACCCCGATCTTGTGGAAGATGTTCGTCAGGTGCCGGGCGACCGTGCGGTCGCTGATGTAGAGCCTCTCGCCGATCTCCCGGTTGGAGCGGCCGTCGGCCACGAGTGACAGCACCTCCCACTCGCGCCGGGTCAGTCCGTCGGGCAAGTCCGGCGCCGGCCGGTGTGCTCCCAGCCGCTCGTACGTCGTCTCCGCCCGCGCGACCTCCGCGGCGGCGGACGCCTCGTCGCCGAGCGCCCGGTAGGCCTCGGCGAGCCGGACACAGGTTCCGGACGCTCCTATACACGTCAAGCGGCGGTGGTGAGCTTCCCGTCGGTCTGGTGGAGCGCTGCGAACACTTCCCGGGCGACGTAGCGCTTAAGGCAACGGATGATCTCCTTGCGGGACTTGCCCTCGGTGGTGCGCCTGGTGGCGTAGTCGCGGGTGGGCTGGTGCCAGCGCAGCCGCACGATCACGATCCGGTGCAGGGCGGCGTTGGCCTGGCGGTCTCCACCCTGGTTGAGTCGGTGGCGGCGGGTCTTGCCTGAGGAGGCCTCCACCGGGGAACTGCCACACAGCGCCGCGAACGCGGCCTCACTGTGGAGGCGCTGCCAGTTGTCCCCGGCGGCGATCAACAGCGCGGCGGCGCTGTCGGGTCCGACGCCCAACAGCGCGCGCAGCTTGGGCGCGGCGGTGGCGGTGAGCTGGTCAAGAGCGCCGGTGAGCTGGCTGACCTCGGCGTCCAGGTGCTGGCAGCGGCGGGCCAGGCCAGCAAGGGCCAGCATGGCCGCCGCGGTTGGGGTGGCCAGCGTTCCAGGATCCAGGGCAGCGGCGGCGCGAACGAGCTTGGTCGTGGTCAGGCCTTCCAGCTGCTCGCGGAGCTCGGTCGGGGCGGTGACCAGCAGCGCCTTGATGGCGTTGATGGCCTGGGTGCGGGCCTTGACCGCGCTCTGGCGGGCCACCCGCAGCGAGCGCACCATCTCGACCGTGCCGTCTTGGGCCTTGGGGGTGCCGGTGGCCTCACCGGCCTGGACGGTGCGGGCGGCGGCATCGGCGTCGACTGGGTCGCTCTTGCCATGGCGCCGGCGAGCGGCCCGGTCGGGCCGGTTGACCTCCAGGACTCGCTGGCTGTGGTTGGCCAGGAAGCGGGCCAGGCCGGCGCCGTAGCTGCCGGTGCCCTCCACCCCCCAGGCGACCGGCTCGCCCAGGCCGCGGGCCCAGGCCAGCAGCTGGGCGTAGCCGGCGGCGGTGGCCGACGCCATGGTGGTGCCCAGCCGGCGGCCGAGCTGGTCACGTGCGGCAGCGACGTGGGTGTCTTTGTGGGTGTCGACCCCAATGGTGACCCGCGGCAGCGTGGTCTGTGCCATGGTGGTGTTCGCCATCCTCTCGATGCGACGGGACGGGTGGTCGCACCGGCCGGGCGGGCGGACAACACTGCGACGAGTCTGGTGCCAACAGGCTCCTATCAGGTCACGCGTGCCCGGTCGGTGCTGCTGGTGGCGGCCGCGACCGAGCCGACAAATCTGAACTCAGGCACCGGGCCGGTGGTCATAAGGGTCAGACCCGAGCCGCGGCCGCACCACCAACAGCATGGCCGCCGCTCGGGTCGACAGGTCCGGAACAACGGGCACACAGCCAGCGGAATCGAGGGTCAGACCCGTGCGACGACCACACCCAGATCATCGCAGTCGGAATCAGTCGGTCGTCGGCCGCAGGCCGACTCCACGCCTTTCGGCCGCCCGCAGGGCTCGCCAGACCCGCTCCGGCGTCAATGGCATGTCGACGTGGGTGACCCCCAGGTGGGCCAGGGCGTCCACCACCGCGTTCTGGACCGCCGGGGTGGCCCCGATCGCCCCCGACTCGCCGATCCCCTTGGCCCCCAGCGGGTTCAGCGGCGTCGGGGTCTGGGTCTGCTCGGTCTCGAAGGCCGGCAGGTCGGCCGCGGCCGGCATGGCGTAGCTGGCCAGGTTGCCGTTGAGGCAGTTGCCGTCGGCGTCGTAGCGGACCTCCTCGAACAGGGCCTGGGCGACCCCCTGGGCGATGCCGCCGTGGACCTGCCCCTCGGCCAGCACCGGGTTGAGGATCCGGCCCGAGTCGTCGACGGCCACGTGCCGCAGCAGCCGGGCCAGTCCGGTCTCGGTGTCGACCTCGCACACGGCCAGGTGGGCGCCGAAGGGGAAGGTGCTCTGGTCCGGCTCGAAGTCGACGGCCGCCTCCAGGCCCGGGCCCATGCCCGGCGGCCGGCGGGCCGGGTCGGCGGCCGCCGCGGCCAGCTCGGCCCATCCCAGCGCGGTCTCCGGGGCGCCGGCGACCCCGAGGCCCTCGCCGGGGAACAGGGCGACGTCCTCGACCGGCGCCTCCAGCAGGTGGGCGGCCAGGGCGGTGGCCTTGTCGAGCACCCGGGTGGCCGCCTGGACCACGGCGCTGCCGCCGATCTGGAGCGACCGCGACCCCATCGTCCCGTCGCCCCGGGGCAGCGCGGCCGTGTCCGAGTGGACCACGGTGACCTGGTCGGCCTCGACCCCGAGGGTGGTCGTGACCAGCTGGGCGAAGGCCGTCTCGTGGCCCTGGCCGTGGGGGGAGACGCCGGTCCGGACCGTGACCCGGCCGTCCGCCTCCACCACCACCTCGCCGTACTCGGACCCGCCCCCGGTCACCTCCACGTACAGCGACAGGCCGATGCCGAGCTGGCGGACCTCGCCACCCTCGCGCCGCCTGGCCTGCTCGGCCCGCAGGGCCTGGTAGCCGGCCGCCTCCAGGACCCGGTCCAGGGCGGCCTGGTAGTCGCCGGAGTCGTAGCGGGCCCGGGTGGCGGTGGTGTAGGGGAAGGCCCGGGCCGGGATCAGGTTGCGCCGCCGCAGCTCGGCCGGGTCCATCCGCAGCCTCGCCGCCAGCAGGTCGACCGCCCGCTCGACCATGGCCGTGGCCTCGGGGCGGCCGGCCCCCCGGTAGGCGGCCACCGGGGTGGTGTTGGTGGCCGCGCACACCCAGGCGACCTCGATCTGCGCGATCCGGTACACCCCCGAGGCCATGTAGCGGGTCGAGGACACGTTGGGCGGGGCCTCGCCCGGGTAGGCGCCCCCGTCGGCGACCAGCCGGGCCCGCAGCCCGGTGATGCGACCGTCCCGGGTCGCGGCCAGCTCCACCTCCTGGACCTGGGCCCGGCCGTGGGTCATGGCCAGCATGGTCTCCGAGCGGCTGTCGACCCAGCGGACCGGACGGCCCAGCCGCCGGGCCAGGGCGGCCACCGCCACCTGCTCGGGATAGGTGACGATCCGGGCCCCGAAGGCCCCGCCGACCGCCGGGACCACCACCCGGACCCGCTCGGGGTCCATGCCCAGGACCTCGGCCACGGTGTCGCGGACCCAGAACGGCGCCTGGCAGGGCGCGTACAGCAGCAGGCCGTCGCCGGTGGGCACGGCCACGGCGGCGTTGGGCTCCAGCGGCGACGGCGCCACCCGCTGGTTCACGAACCGGGCCCGGACCAGCACCTCGGCACCCTCCAGGGCCCGGGACGGGTCGGGCCAGCGCCGCTCCCTGGCCAGGTTGCCGCGGCCGGCGAACAACCGCGGCGCGTCGTCGGCCAGGGCCGCCTCCGGGTCGGTCACGACCGGCAGCGGCTCGTAGTCGACCTCGACCGCCTCGGCCGCGTCCAGCGCCTGGGCCCTGGTCTCGGCGACCACCACCGCCACCGCCTCGCCCAGGAAGCGGACCGTCTCGGCGGCCAGGACGGGTCGGGCCATGCCGGCCGGCGCCCCCCCGGCCGGCAGCGGCGGCAGGTCCAGGTCGGCGGCGGAGAACACGCCGGCCACCCCGGCCATCCCGGCGGCCGCCGACGGGTCGATGCCCAGGATGCGGCCGTGGGCCAGCGGCGCCCTGACGAACACCGCGTGCAGCGCCCCCGGGGGGACCAGGTCGTCGCCGTAGGTCGCCGCCCCGGTGACCAGGGGCAGGTCCTCACGTCGGGGCGCGGCGTCGGCGATCGGGGCGGCCATGGGCAGAGCCTACGGCACCGACCCGGCCCGGCGGCCGCCCACCCGTCCCGAACCACCCGGTCCTGCCGGGTCACGAGGCTTGGCGAGAACCGTTGTCAGGAGCCTGCGTAGTTGCCCGTACCTTTGCCCAAGGAGGTTTACGCCGACTAGGCCATACGTACGCTATGTCCCGGCATTCAGGGGGACGGCGATCGAGGGCCTCGCACGCACTCCGCGCGCCTCGGCCCCGGGCGAAGGCAGCCTCCGGGCGACCACGGTTCGGTCGCCGTCACGTGTCGGTCGACGGCAGCAGGGGAGGGCAGTGGTGATCGTCGGTTCGTTCGGGCTGCGGCACGGGATGCGGGCGCTGGTCGTTGCCGCCGTGGCGGCGCTGGTGGTGGCCGCCGGGATGAGCGCCGTGGCCAGAGAAGCGTCGGCCCAGCCGCAGGGATTGCGCCCTCTACGGGTCATCGTGCAGAAGCATTCGGCCGCCGACCCGGCGCCGGAGCTGGCCGTGCGGCGCCTCGGTGGGCAGGTCACCAGGGCCCTGCCGATCGTGGCCGGGTTCGCGGCCACCGTGCCCGCGGCCGTGGTGGGCGAGCTGGCCCGGCTGCCCGGGGTCCGGGCGGTCACCCCCGACGGCCGGGTCCGGGTCCAGGCGGCCGACCCCGGCTCCAGCACCGTCCGCTCGGTCTACCCCAAGGTGGTCGGGGCCGATGCCGCCTGGAAGCGCGGGGTCACCGGCCGCGGGGTCACCGTGGCCGTGCTCGACACCGGGGTCGCCAACGTGCCCGACCTGGCCGGCCGGCTGGTCCAGGTCCGCAACGACCTCACCGGCCGCACCGAGCCGTGCAAGAACCTCTCGGGCGAGCTGGACTGCAACGACCGCTACGGCCACGGCACCTTCATCGCCGGCCTGGTCGCCGGCGACGGGGCCAGCTCGGGCGGCAAGTGGAAGGGCGTGGCCCCCGAGGCCAGCGTCCTGTCGGTCAAGGCCGCCGGGGCCGACGGCTCCGCCGACGTCAGCAACATCCTGGCCGCCATCCAGTGGGTGGTCTCCTTCAAGGAGCGCTACGACATCCGGGTGCTCAACCTCAGCCTCGGCACCGACTCCACCCAGGACTGGAGGACCGACCCGCTCAACTACGCCGTCGAGCGGGCCTGGGCGGCCGGCATGACCGTGGTCGTGGCCGCCAGCAACAACGGCCCGGGCGCCGGGACCATCACCAAGCCGGCCGACGACCCCTGGGTGGTCACCGTCGGGGCCACCGACGACCGCGGCACCGTCGCCGTCGGCGACGACCGGCTGCCCGACTTCTCCGGCCGCGGGCCGACCGCCCACGGGCTGGCCAAGCCGGACGTGGCCGCCCCGGGCGCCCACGTGGTCTCGCTGCGGTCGCCCGGCAGCACCATCGACACCCGGTTCCCGAACTACGTCGACGGGTCCTACCGGCAGGGCAGCGGCACCTCCATGGCCACCGGGGTGGTCTCGGGCGCGGTCGCCCTGATGCTCCAGGCCAACCCGGGCTTCACCCCCGACCGGGTCAAGTACGCGCTGGTGGCCACGGCCAGGGACGCCGCCTCCGGCGACCCCATGGCCGTCGGGAACGGGGTGGTCGACGCCGACGCGGCCGGCTTCTCGGCCCCGGCGGGGAGCGCCAACCAGGGCCTGGCCCGCTCCAACGGCCAGGGCAGCCTCGCCCTCAGCCGCGGGTCGGTGCAGGTGCAGCTCGACGACCCGCTCGGCACCGTCCTCGGCCCGGTGCTGGGGGCCACCCTCACCGCCCAGCTCCTGCTCTGGAACCCCACCGGCTACACCGGCCTCCCCTGGGTCCCCTCCAACTGGTACCTCTCCACCTGGGAGGTCCACCGCTGGAACCGGGTCACCTGGTACGGCAACGACTGGCCGGGGTTCAAGTGGCGTGGCTCGAGCTGGTACGGCCAGGAACAGAATGACTCCTATGGCTCCAGCCTGCCCGGGTCGGCCTGGTACGGGGCGTGGGAGTAGCCGGTCGTGATTGACGACCCGGCACGGCCTGAACCGCGGGCGTCACCACTGCGCGGCGCCGCCTGGCCGGTGTTCGCCTATACCTTCGCCCTGGCCGCCGCCGGGGTTGTCCTCGGCGGCCTGGTAACCCGTGACATCGGCGGCCACCGGCTCCCGCCGCTGGCCGTCGCCGCCTTCTCGGTCATGCTGGCGGCAGCCGCCTACCTGGAGTTCCGGTACCAGTACGGCCGCCAGGCGGCCTCGGTCGACCTGTTCGAGGCGGTCCTGATGCCGGTGGTGCTCGTCTTCCCGGGCCTGGCGGCGGTGGTCATGGCCGGGGCGGCGCAGTCCCTCGGCGAGCTGCTGCGCCGCGTCCACCCCATGAAGGCCGCCTTCAACGTCGCCCAGTGGATGTTCGCCACCGCCGTCGGCAGCATCCTCTTCACCGCCCTTCGAGCCGACGACACCCCGACCCCCGGCAACATCCCCGCGCTCATCGGCGCCATGGTGGCCCTGTCGGTCGTCAACTACCTGGCCCTGGTCGGCGTGCTCTGCCTCGGCGAACGGCAGCCGTTCGGCCCGGTGCTGGCGGCCGCCTCCGCCGGGATCTTCCCCGAGGGCGCGGTGGTCATCCTGGTCAACCTGGCCTTCGGGATCCTCCTGGTCGCCGCCTACGCCTGGGTGCCGCTGGCCATCCCCCTGTTCCTGGTCCCGCTGGGGGTGCTGAACTGGGCTGGCCGGGCCTACGCGAGCGTGCGAGCCGACCGGGCCCGCCTCGCCGGCATGCAGCTCGCCACCCACGCCCTCAGCGCGCCCATGAACCCGCGCGACGCCGTGCCCGAGTTCCTGGCCGAGGTGCGGCGCTGCTTCGAGTCGGAGGTGGCCGAGCTGGTCATCCTGCTCGAAGGCAGCCGGGTGGTCCACCGCGGCCGCGACGACCAGCCCGGTGGGGAGCAGCGGATCGAGGAGGCGGGCCGGGAGACCCTGGCCGCGGCCATGATGCGCGCGGGCAAGGCGGTCAGGGTGAGCGAGGACGACGCCGATCACGAGCTGACCCGGCGGCTGCGCGAGGAGGGCTGGCGGGACTGCCTGGCCGCCCCGGTGCGGGTCGAGGGCAAGGTCATCGGGGTGCTGTGCACCTACAACCGCACCGGCTTCGAGGGCTTCGAGGCCGGCGAGCTGGCCGTCCTGGACGCCCTGGCCGCCGAGGTGGGCACGGCCATCGAGAAGGGCGAGTTGCTCGAGGCCATCCTGGAGGAGCGGACCAAGCTGTCGGAGATCGTCGAGCACACCTCCGACGGGATCGCCGCCCTCGACCCGGACGGCACCGTGTCCAGCTGGAACCCCGGGTTCGAGGAGATCACCGGCTACCGGGCGGCCGACATGGTCGGCTCCCGCGGCCTGGCCCGGCTGCGGCCCCGCGACGTCGCCGGCCGCGAGGTCCAGCTGGACCGCTGGGCCGACGACGAGGCGGCGCTGCCGCAGGTGGTCGAGGTGCTGCGCCCCAACGGCGAGGTGTGCTGGCTGAACTGCTCCTGGACCCGGGTCCCGGCGGTCGACGGCCGGCCGCGCCGGCTCATCCTGACCTCCCGCGACATCACCAAGGAGCTGGAGCTCAAGCGGGCCGAGAAGGCCCTGCGGGACTCGGCGGCCCGCTTCCGGGCCCTGGTCCAGAACTCCTCCCACATGGTGATCGTGCTGGACGCCGGGGGCGGCATCACCTACGCCAGCCCGGCCTTCCGGCGCATGCTCGGCTACCGCGAGGACGCCCGGGTCGGGCAGAACGTGTTCGAGCTGATCCACCCCGACGACGTCGGCGACGTCCGCGCCCGCTTCGGCGAGCACCTGGTCGGGCTGACCCATGGCGCCGGGCTCGGCTTCCGGTTCCTGGCCGCCGACGGGTCCTGGCGCAACATCGAGGCCCTGGCCAACAACCTGCTCGACGACCCGGCGGTGGGCGGGGTGGTGTTCAACTGCCGGGACGTGACCGAGCGCAAGCGGGCTGAGGGCCAGCTGGCCGGGCAGGCCCAGGTGCTGGACCTGATCGCCCGCGACGCCCCCCTCATGGAGACCCTCGACGCCCTGGCCAAGGTCATCGAGGCCGAGGCCGCCGGCGCCCGCTGCGCCATCCTGCTGCTGGACGACAGCTCCGAGACGCTGACCGTGGCCGCCGCTCCCAGTCTGATTGACGTGGGACTGCACGAGGCCGACGGGCTGGTCATCGGGCCCGAGGCCGGGGCCAGCGGCACCGCCGCCTTCCGGCGGGAGCCGGTGATCTCGGCCGATGTGGCCCGCGACCCGCTGTGGCGCGAGTCTCGCCAGGTCGCCCTGGCCCGGGGCATCCGGGCCGCCTGGTCGACCCCGATCATCGCTGCCGACGCCGACCAGGTGCTGGGCGTCCTCACCGTCTACTTCGACGAGCCCCGCCGCCCCGGCCCGGGTGAGGAGGGCCTGCTCGAGCTGGCCGCCCACCTGGCCGACATCGCCATCGAGCGCAGCCACGCCCAGGCCCAGCTGGCCCACCAGGCCGCCCACGACGCCCTCACCGGCCTCCCCAACCGGGTGTTCTT
>Ga0081538_10002328_pt1 | contig 18734 bp, 15 predicted proteins | sample TabmetS5T2R1_FD_71022 | JGI IMG/M metagenome (GOLD analysis project Ga0081538, IMG submission 71022) | Tabebuia heterophylla rhizosphere microbial communities from the University of Puerto Rico - S5T2R1 | ecosystem: Host-associated > Plants > Roots > Rhizosphere ... | reverse complement strand
GTGGTGGCCTTGTTCGTCGGCTTCGCCGACCTCATCCCGCTGGTCGGCGCCACCCTCGGCGCGGTCGCGGCCATCGGCGTGGCCGCCCTGCACTCGCTGGTCGCCGCCATCGTGGTGCTGGTGTTCTTCGTCGTCTACCAGCAGGCCGAGAACCACCTGCTCCAGCCGATCATCATGTCCCGCACCGTCCAGCTCAACGCGCTGGCCGTGCTGGTCAGCGTCCTGCTCGGGGTCCAGCTCCTCGGCTTCCTCGGTGCCCTGCTGGCCATCCCGGTGGCCGGCGTGATCAGCGTCATCGGCCGTGACCTGTGGGATTCCTACCGGGGCCGACCCAAGCCCGAGCCCACGATCGGCCAGGACCAGGTACCCGTCTCCTCCCCCGATGCCCCCACTCCTTGAGTGCGACGGACGGTCCTACGCCCACCCTACTGGTGCCGCGCGGCCCCACCGCGACGGATCATCCTGAGGCCCGGCGCAACCATCGCCTCTATCCTGGACGGCCGGCCGATCCGCCAACTCCCGCTTCCGGCCAGCGGGGGGACGAGATGGCGGCTGGCCGCGATGCCCGGATGGGGCCGGGGGACGATGCTGGCCGGGACCGCACCCCTCCCCACCCACGCCGCCATGCTCCTGGCCCTGTTCCTGACCTGCTTTCTCGCCCTGGCCGCGGCCACGGTGCTGCTGCTGGCCTTGGGCGACCGGGTGCGGGTGGCCTCCCGGGTCCTGGGGCTGGCCCTCGGCCTGGCGCTGGCCGTCGCGGCCGGCCAAGCCGCCGCGCGCCTGTGGCAGCTCGACCCGTGGCCGGTGCTGGTCGCCGAGGCGCTGCTGGTCGCGCTGGCCGCGGTGGTGGTGGCCGCCCGGCCGCTGTGGAATCCGATCGGGCAGGTGTTCTTCGCCAGCTTCGCGACGGCGGCGCTCGCCTACCTGGCCTTCGCCGCCGACGTCACCTTCGCCGGTGGCCTGGCCCCGGTCGGGGTGGCCGCGTCCGCGCTGCTGCTGGTGCTGGAGGCGGCGGCGCTGACCCTGTCCGGCTCCTTCGCCTTCGAGAGCTGCGACGTGCTCTGCCGGGTCCGCTGGGCCCGTCCCCGGCCGCGCTTCGACCCCGCCTACCGGCCCAAGGTGTCGCTGCACGTGCCGGCCTACAACGAGCCGCCCGACATGCTGATCGAGACGATCCGGTCGCTGGACCGGCTCGACTACCCCGACTACGAGATCGTGGTGATCGACAACAACACCCGGGACCCGGCGGTGTGGCAGCCGGTCGCCCGCTGGTGCGCCCCGCGCCCCCGGGTCCGCTTCGTGCACGTGGAGGACCTGCCCGGCTACAAGTCGGGGGCGCTCAACCTGGCCCTGCGCCACTACGCCGACCCGGCCGCCGAGCTGGTCGGGGTGGTCGACGCCGACTACCTGGTCGATCCCGCCTACCTGCGGCGGGTGGTCGGCTACTTCGCCGACCCCCGGATCGCCTTTGTGCAGACTCCCCAGGACTACCGCGAGTACCGGGGCGACGCCTACCTGACCGCCTGCTACGACGCCTACCGGTACTTCTTCGTGACCTCGATGCCGGCCCGCAACGAGCGCAACTCCATCATCTTCGCCGGCACCATGGGCCTGCTGCGCCGCTCGGCGGTGGAGCGGCTGGGCGGCTGGGACGAGTGGACCATCACCGAGGACGCCGAGACCTCGCTGCGGCTGCTGCGGGCCGGCTGGTCGGGGTGGTTCCTCAGCGAGCCGCTGGGCCGCGGCATCATGCCCCTGACCTTCGCGGCGCTGAAGAGCCAGCGCTTCCGCTGGTGCTTCGGGGGCATGCAGATCCTGCGCAAGCACTGGCGGGAGCTGGCGCCCTGGGACCGCCACCCCGGCAACCGGCTGTCGGTCGCCCAGCGCCTCGACTACCTGCTCGGCGGCCTGCAGTGGCTCAACGACCTGGCCTACCTGGGCTTCACGGTGGTCCTGCTGGCCACTGCGGCCCTGCTGGCCGCCACCGGCCGGGTGGCGTTGCGCCCGCTGCTGGGGGTGGCCGTGCTGCTGCCGGCGGGGCTGCTCACCTCGGGGCTGGTGCGGGCGGTGTGGGCCCTGCGCCGGCGCACCGGCATCGGGCTGCGCCGGGCCCTGTTGGCCTTCGCCAACTGGCTGTCGCTGTCGTGGACGGTGGCGCTGGCCTGCGTCCAGGGGCTGGTTCGCTCCCGCGGGGTCTTCCTGCGCACTCCCAAGCAGGCCGAAGGCGACCGGCTGGCCAACGCGCTGTGGGCGGCCCGGGCCGAGACCCTGCTCGCCGCCGCCCTGTGGGGGGCGGCCGGGTGGCTGGCCGGCTGGCGGCACCCGGGCCCGCTGCTGTTGGGCCTGCTCGTCTGGCAGGGCGCCGTGTACGCCTCCGCCCCCTTCATGGCCTGGATGAGCCTGCACACCAGGCTGTCGGCCCAGCTGGAGCGGCGCCGCCGGACCGAGCGGCTGCGCGAGCGGGCCGCCCAGGTCGGCCCCTATGTCGGCGTCACCGCCGGGCTGGCCGCGGCGGCCGCGGCCGGGATCCTGGCCGCGCTGGTCCTGGCCGGCGGCGCCCAGCCCGCCGCCCAGCAGCCCAGCCCGCTCACCCTCCCCCGCCGCACCCAGGTCACCAGCGCCCACCCCGGCACCGTCGGTCCCACCTCCACCACCCGGGCGCCGACCACCACCTCGCCGACCACCACCGGCCCCACCACCACCGGGCCGACCTCCTCGACGGCGACCAGCTCGACCGCCCCCTCGACCACCTCGGGACCAACCACCTCCGCCGGCCCGGCCACCACCGTCCCGGCTGGCCCCACCACCACCGCGCCCGGCTAGGACGGCCGGCCTGCACCGGCCGGCATCCTCGCCTACCCGGTAGCCGGTAGCCGTGGTCACCGGGTGGCCGGCAACGCAGACTCCCGCTGGCCACGATGCCGCCGGCCGGTCCGGGCGCGATCCTCCGAGCGGCATCGTTGCTCGAAGAAGGGAAGGTGACCCAGTGCGCAACCGACGGCCGCTCGCGCTCGCCAGCCTGGTGGTGGGCTTGGCCCTGCTCGCCGGGGCCTGCGGCAACCAGGCGTCCGGCGGCAGCGCCGGCGGCACCCCGCAGCAGGGGGGGACCCTCAAGCTGGTCGGCAGCAGTGACGTCGACCACCTCGACACCGCCAGCGCCTACTACGTCGCCTCCTACACCCTGGAGCGGGCCTTCACCCGCCAGCTGTTCAGCTACCCGGCCACCACCGACATCGCCAAGGCCAACACCCCCGTCCCCGACGTCGCCGCCGAGGTCCCCACCCAGGCCAACGGCGGCATCAGCGCTGACGGTAGGACCTGGACCATTCACCTGCGCTCGGGGGTGCGCTGGAACACCACGCCGCCGCGCGAGGTGACCGCTCAGGACTTCCTGCTGGGCCTCAAGCGGCTCTGCAACCCGGTGTCGCCGGTGGGCGCGCCCGGCTACTACGAGAACACCATCGTGGGGATGCGCGGCTACTGCGACGGCTTCGCCAAGGCCGGCCAGGACGCCGCCTCGATCAAGCGCTACATCCAGTCGCACAACGTCGCCGGGCTGCGCGCGACCAACGACAAGACCCTGGTCGTCAAGCTGGTCCAGCCGTCCTCGGACTTCGCCAACATCCTGGCCATGCCGTTCGCCTCGGCCGCCCCGGTCGAGTACCTGAGCTACGTGCCCGACAGCAACGCCTTCCGCCAGCACACCATCTCCGACGGCCCCTACCAGATCGTCAGCTACCAGCCGGGCAAGCAGATCGTGCTGGACCGGAACCCCGCCTGGGAGCAGGCCGGCGACCCGCTCCGCCACCAGTACGTCGACCACATCCAGGTCAGCGAGGGCCAGGACCAGGGCCCGGTGCAGCAGCAGATCCAGGCCGGCACCGCCGACATGGAGTGGGACACCCAGGTCCCCATCGCCGACATCCCCCAGCTCCAGTCGACCAAGGACTCGCGGCTGGGCATCTTCCCGACCCTCAGCAGCAACCCGTACGTGGTCTTCAACCTCCAGAGCCCCAACAACAAGGGGGCCTTGGCCAACGTCAAGGTCCGCCAGGCGCTCGAGTACGCGATCGACAAGATCGCGGTTGGCCAGATCTACGGCGGGCCGTCGCTCAACACCCCCCTGGACCAGGTGATCCCGCCCGGCAACATCGGCTACCAGCAATTCGACCTGTATCCCACCACCGGCCACCGCGGCGACCCGGCCACCTGCAAGCGGCTGCTGGCCCAGGCCGGCTACCCCAACGGCCTGGTGCTCACCGACGTGGCCCGCAACGCCGGCAACCACCCGGCGGTCGCCCAGTCGGTCCAGGCGTCGCTGGCCAAGTGCGGCGTCACCACCAAGATCGTCCCGGTGACCCAGGCCGACTACTACGGTAAGTACCTCAACAACCCCGCCGGGTCCAGGCGCGGGGTGTGGGACATCACCGAGCCCGGCTGGGTGCCCGACTGGTTCGGCAACAACGGCCGGGCCATCATCGAGCCGCTGTTCGACGGCCGCACCTACGGCCCCAACTCGGTCGACTACGGCGACTACAACAACCCCAAGGTCAACGCGCTCATCGACAAGGCCCTGGCCACCACCGACCAGCAGGCCGCGGCCGGGCTCTGGCACCAGGCCGACCAGCAGATCATGCGCGACGCCGCCATCATCCCCATCGAGACCCAGAAGCTGCCGCTGTTCCACTCCAGCCGCGTCCACAACGCCATCTACTCCCCGTTCTCGGAGAACTTCGACGTCACCAACCTCTGGCTGAGCGGGAGCTGAGCGGCGTGGCGCAGCGTGCCGGCGTGACCGGCGAGGTGCTGCTCCGCCTGGACGGCGTGGTCAAGTACTTCCCGGTCGGCCGGGGGATCTTCCCCGGCCGGGACACCGGCGCCGTCCACGCCGTGGACGGGGTCAGCCTGGAGGTCCACCGAGGGGAGACCCTCGGCCTGGTCGGCGAGACCGGCTCCGGCAAGTCCACGCTGGCCCGCTGCGCCACCCGCCTGCACACCCTCACCGCCGGCCGGGTGATCTTCGACGGCCACGACATCACCAGCCTGTCCCGGCGGCAGCTGCGGCCCTACCGGCGCCAGCTCCAGATGGTCTTCCAGGACCCCTACGGGTCGCTCAACCCCCACCGGCGGGTCGGCTCCATCATCGGCGACCCGCTGGCCGTCCACGGGGTCGCCGCCGGGGCGGCCCGCCGGCGCCGGGTGCAGGAGCTGATGGAGCTGGTCGGGCTCAACCCCGAGCACTACAACCGGTTCCCGGCCGAGTTCTCCGGCGGCCAGCGCCAGCGCGTCGGGGTCGCCCGAGCCCTGGTCCTGCGGCCCAGGCTGATCGTCTGCGACGAGCCGGTGTCGGCCCTTGACGTGTCCATCCGGGCCCAGATCCTCAACCTGCTGGCCGACCTCCAGCGCGAGCTCGACCTCACCTACCTGTTCATCTCCCACGACCTGTCGGTGGTTCGGCAGGTCAGCGACCGGGTCGCGGTGATGTACCTGGGCAAGCTGGCCGAGGTGGCCCCGACGGCCGAGCTCTACCGGCGGCCGCGGCACCCCTATGTGGCCGCGCTGCTGTCGGCCGTGCCGGTCGCCGACCCCGACCTGGCCGACCGCCGCGAGCGGATCATCCTGGCCGGCGACCCGCCGTCGCCGATCCACCCGCCGGCCGGCTGCCGGTTCCACCCGCGCTGCCCCAAGGCCCAGCCGGGCTGCGTCGACGAGGCGCCGTCGCTGGTGCCCAGGGGCGGGGACGGCGCCGAGCACCCGGCCGCCTGCCACTTCCCGGTCGAGCCCGGCGAGGACCTGGCCCACGAGCACGCCGCCATCGACCAGCCGGATCAGGAGGCCGCCGGCCGCGACCGCTCCCGCGTGGCCGGAGGCACCCCGTGACCGTGACCGCCCCCGGGCAGGCCGCCGCCGACGCGGCCGCCGCCCGCCCCGGCGCCGTCCAGGGCCGCGGGCCGTGGCGGCTGGCCTGGGAGCGGCTGCGCCGGGACCCGGTGGCGGTCGCCTCAGCCGTCACCCTGGTGCTGATCGCGGTGGCGGCGGTGGCCGCCCCGGTGGTCGCCCACGCCGTCGGCCACGGCCCCGACGACCAGTACTCCGACATCGGCCTGACCCCGGCCGGCCTGCCGGTCGGGCCCAGCCGAACGTTCCTGCTCGGCACCGACAACCTCGGCCGCGACCTACTGGTCCGCATCCTCTACGGGGCCCGGATCTCGCTGCTGGTCGGCGTGGTCGCGACGCTGCTGGCGACCGTCGCCGGGGTGGTCGTGGGGCTGGCCGCCGGCTACCTCGGCGGCCTGGTCGACGTGGTGCTGGCCCGCTTCATGGACATGGTGCTGTCGTTCCCGTACCTGCTGCTGGCCATCGCCCTGGTGTCGGTGTTCGGGTCCAGCCTGACCATCTCCATGCTGGTGATCGCGTTCTTCTCCTGGGCCGCGATCGGCCGGGTGGTCCGCGGCCAGGCCCTCTCGATCCGCGAGAAGGAGTACGTGGAGGCGTCCTGGTCGGTCGGGTCGGGCCCCCTGCGGTTGATGTTCGTGGACATCCTCCCCAACCTCCTGGCCCCGGTGCTGGTGCTGGCCACGCTGCTGGTCCCGGCCGCGATCGTGTTCGAGGCGACCCTGTCGTTCCTCGGCCTGGGGGTGCCGCCGCCCACGCCGACCTGGGGCGGGATGCTCAGCGACTCGCTCGCCTTCTACCAGGTCGCCTGGTGGTTCCCGCTGTTCCCGGGCCTGGCCCTGCTGGCCACCACCCTGGCGTTCAACCTGCTCGGCGACGGCGTCCGCGACGCCCTCGACCCCACCGCCGGGCGGGCCACCGGAGGAGGGGGCCGCTGATGGTCCGGTTCCTGGTCCGCCGGGTGCTGTTCGGCCTGCTGGTGCTGTGGATCGTCAGCGGGGCGGTGTTCGTGCTGTTCTTCGTCGCCCCCCACGACCCGGCCCGGCTGATCGCTGGTCGGCTGGCCACCCCGCAGACGGTCGCGCTGGTCAACCACCGGCTCGGCCTGGACCGGCCCCTGCCCGACCAGTACGCCAGCTTCATCTGGCGGCTGCTCCACGGCGACCTCGGCTACTCCTACTACAGCTCCGCGCCCGTGCGGCAGCTGCTGGCGAGCCGCCTGCCAGTGACGGCCTCGCTGGCCCTGGGCGGCGCGGTGCTGTGGCTGGTGGCCGGGATCGGGGTCGGGGTGGCCGCCGCCCGCCGGCCCCGCAGCCTGGTCGACCGGGGCGGCGCCGTGCTCATGCTGGCTGGGCTGTCCATGCCGACCTTCCTGGTCGGCCTGCTGCTGATCTACTTCCTGTTCTTCCGCCTGCACCTGGCCGGGATCGACCTGTTCCCCCCGGGCGGCTACGTCCCGCTGACCCAGGACCCGGCCGGCTGGGCCCAGCACCTGCTGCTGCCGTGGGTCACCCTGGCCGCGGTGACGGCCGCGACCTACTCGCGGCTGACTCGCAGCTCGATGCTGGAGGTGCTGGGGGAGGACTACATCCGCACCGCCCGGTCCAAAGGCCTCACCGAGGACCGGGTGGTGTACCGGCACGGGCTGCGCAGCGCCCTCACTCCGGTGGTCACCCAGCTCGGGGTCGACCTCGGCACCCTGCTCGGCGGGGTCATCGTCACCGAGCAGGTCTTCGGCCTGCCCGGCCTGGGCCAGCTCGCCTGGCAGTCGGTCACCACCCAGGACCAGCCGGTGATCATCGGGACGGTGCTGGTCGCCTCCGCCTTCGTCGTCGTCGCCAACCTGCTGGTCGACCTGGGCTACGCCCTGCTCGACCCCCGGGTGCGGCCGTCATGAACGCCCAGCAGGCCCGCCGGCGCCGGGAGGCGGCACGCGCCCGGCAGGCCGCCCGGCGCCGCCGCGAGCGCCGCCGTCGGCTCGGCGTCGCCGCCCTGCTGGCGGTGGTGCTGGTGGCCGGAATCGGCGGCCTGGCCGTCTCGGCCGCCGGCCGCCACCGGCCGGCCGCGGCCGGCCAGGGTGCGCTGGCCGACCTGCAGACCGGCCCGGCGCCCTGGGGCGCCAACACCGCCGGCCTGGCCCAGCGCCTCCAGGCCATCGGCGTGCCCCCTCTCAGCCCGGTGGAGGGCGCGGTCATCCACATCCACCAGCACCTCGACCTGGACGTGAACGGCCGCCAGGTCACCGTGCCGACCGGCATCGGCATCGACCCGGAGGTCGGCTACGCCCCCCTGCACACCCACGACCCCAACGGCGTCATCCACGTCGAGTCGCCGACGGTGCGCACCTACACCCTGGGCGAGTTCTTCGCCGTCTGGGGGGTGCGGTTCACCTCCAGCTGCCTGGGGGGCTACTGCGCCGGCGGCGGCAAGCGGCTGCGGCTGTACGTCGACGGTCAGCCCTACCGGGGCGACCCGACCACCCTGGCCCTGGCCCCCCATCAGGAGCTGGTCGTCGCCTTCGGTACGGCCGCGCAGCTGCCCTCCCCGATCCCCTCCAGCTACCGGTTCCCACCGGGGCTGTAGCCCACCACGCGCCCCAGGTTCGGGTTCTGGACTCAGGATCGCGGCTGGCGGTCCCCGTCGTCACGGCGAGCGGCCAGCTCGCCTGCCTGCTAACGGGAACTTCAGGGCTCGGGCTGGCAGCAGCCCAGGATGGCCGCTGGCCGCGATGCCTGGCCGGCGCCTGGAGGCGATGCTGGCTCAGCCATCGGGGTCCGGTGCCCGCCGAGAGCTTACAAAATCCGTAGCCCGAACCCGGGCACGGTCCAAGTCTTGAGGCGACGGGATGGATCCATGATGCTGAGCCCTGTTGCGGTCTTCATGCAGTTGACGAGCGTCTTCGAGTGTTCGCCACTGCTGGCAGCTGCGAGGCCGGACTATGGGGAGCCTCGGGGGAGCGTCGATGAGTTGGCAGCGTCGATCTCAGAGAGATGCCGTTGCAGCGGCTGACGTATCAGACGACGTTCAGCTCGGGTCGGTCCTTCGCCTGCTGGAAGCGGCCGACGGCCAGCGGGGCGACGTCGACCGGCGGTTGCCTGCCAAGGAACAGGTCCCGGACGACCTCGCCGACCGCGGGACCCTGGAGGAAGCCGTGCCCGGAGAAGCCGGTCGCATACAGTAGCCGGGCGGGCCGTGGCGTCTCGCCGATGAGGGCGTTGTGATCAGGACTCACCTCGTAGAGACCGGCCCAGCCGCCGGCGATGCCAATGTCGGCGAGGGATGGGGCCCGTCGGGCGAGTACCTCGGCGAGCCGCGGGATCCAGGCGTCGTCACGGGCGAGGTTGAAGCCCGGCGGCTCGTCCTCCAGCGACATGCCCATCAGCAGCCCGGGGCCTTCCCGGTGGAAGTAGAAGCTTGACGCGAAGTCGATCGTCATCGGCAGGTGCTCGGGCAGCCCCGGCACCGGCTCGGTCAGCAGGACCTGCCGGCGGTAGGGGGTGACCGGCAGATCGACGCCCACCATGGCGCCGACCTGGCGAGACCAGGCGCCGGCGGCGCAGACCACCGCGGGTGTCTGGATCACGCCGCTGGAGGTGGCCACGGCCTGGATGGTGTCGCCGCGGAGCCGCACGTCCAGCAGCTCGCAGGCGGTCTGGAGGTGCGCGCCGTGGCGGCGCGCGCCGGCGGCGTACCCCTGCACGACCGCCTCCGGGGTGGCCAGGCCGTCGTCCGGGGAGAAGGCGGCCGCGAGCAGGCCGTCGGTGTCGATCGGTGGCGACAGCTGTCTGGCCTCACCCGGGTCGATGAGGCGGCTCGGCACGCCGAGCCGGTTTTGCAGCTCGATGCTCCGCTCGAACGCCGCCACGTCCTGCTGCCGGCTAAGCAGGAACAGGTAGCCGACCTGCCGGAAGTCGATCTCCTGGCCGGGCCGTGCGCCGAAGTCGGCGAAGGCCCGCAGGCTGCGGGCGCCGAGCTGGATGTTGAGGGCGTCAGAGAACTGCGCCCGCACGCCGCCCGCGGCCTTGCTGGTCGAGCCGGCGCCGAGCTCGTCGCGCTCGATCAGCACGACGTTCGCGACGCCTGCCTCGGCGAGGTGGAAGGCGATGCTGGTGCCGATGACGCCGCCGCCGACCACCACGACGCCCGCTCGGCTGGGCAGGCCGCTCCCCGATTGGCTCACAGCGCGACCGGCCGGCCCATGCCCAGCCTCCTGGCCCGCTCGACGATCGCCCAGGCCGCGGCCGCGTCCTGCACGCCGAGGCCAAGGCTGTTGTAGAAGACCAAGTCGTCCGGGGCCCGCCGCCCTGGGTGTCGGCCGGCGACCACCTCGTCAAGGCCGATCAGGTCGGTCTCGTGGAGCAGGCCGGCGGCCAGCGCCTGGATCACGGGGCCGGCGTGCTCCAGCGCCGCCGGCGGATGGTCGACCGCCACCGTCGAGGCGGTGGCGACCACGCTGAGGCCGACCTCGCTGCGGTCGGGGGTGATCGAGCCGATGCTGATGACGGTTGCGCCGGGCGCGAGCTGCTCGGCCTCGACCAGGGGGGTGCTGCTGCTGGTGCAGGTGGCGACGATGTCCGCGCCGGCAAGCGCCTCGGCGACCGTGGCCGCGGCGAGCACGCGTGGGCCTACTTCCTGGTCGAGCGCGGCAGCCGCCCGCTTGGTGGCCGCCGGGTCGCGACCCCACAGCCGGACCTGCTCCAGACCAAGCACGTGGGCGAAGGCGCGGACATGGCCGCGCCCCTGCACGCCGGGTCCTAACACGGCCGCGGTCGAGCTGCCAGGTCTGGCCAGTAGCGAAGCGGCCAGCGCACTGGCCGCCGAGGTCCGCAGCGCCGTCAGGCTGGTCCCCTCGATGATTGCGACCAGGTGGCCGTCGTCGGGGTCGAGCACCAGCACGGTGGCGCTCACGGTCGGCAGGCCGGCCGTCGCGTTGCCTGGGTTCACACTGCCGAACTTGCTGACCGCGCCGCTACCGGGCCCGAGACGGGCCGCGTAGCAGAACGCCAGCGAGCCGTCCCGCGGGATCGGTAGCAGGAGGCGCGCCGGCTGATCGGCCTCACCGCGGCCGAGCCGGCTGAAGGCCTCCCGCTGCGACGCCAGAGCGCTGTCGAGGTCGAGCACCTTGGCGACGTCACTGCCGCCGAGCAACAGCGGCCGGCGGTCTCTTCCCGTGTCCGCGTTCACCAGGCCAACCGGCCGTGCGGGTCGGTGCCCTTGCCAGCGAGATCCATCCGCCCTCCTGCAGTTCTGCAGGGTACGCCATTGCGGCCCACCCGGAGGGGCCGATCCCGGCTGGGGTCATCCGACCGCTGAGAGCGCGGCTTGATGCCGGGGCTGGCCATCTGCCGTATTGAAGACGAGCTGATGGTGGTTTGGAGAATCTCGACGCCGGCCCGGGCGAGACGTATCTTTCGACTCGTCTGAAAGGCATAGCAGAAGCCTCCGACGAAGGAGGAGCCATGAAGAGGCGCAGAACGCTTCTCGTGCCCGCGCTGGTCGGTGCCTTGGCGCTGCTCGGCGCCGCCTGCGCACCCGAGGAGGAGGCGGGAGGGTTCACGCCCGGGCGGCTCGGTGCGGTGACGGTCGGACCCGACGCACCGATCAAGCTCGGCGCCATCCAGGCGATCACCGGTGACACCGCCAGCCTCGGGCAAGACCAGGTGCGTGGCGTCGAGCTCGCCATCGCCGACAAGGGCGGCAAGCTGCTGGACCACCCGGTCCAGCACCAGGCGGAGGACGACCTGTGCAAGGCGGAGGGTGGGACCACCGCTGGCCAGAAGCTGGTGGCCGATCCGCAGATCGTCGGGGTCATCGGCACGAGCTGCTCCGGCGCGGCGGTGCCGGCCATGGAGATCTTCGCGGGCAAGGGCATCTCGATGATCTCCGGGTCGAACACCGCCCCGAACCTGACCTCCGACCTGAAGGGCACCAAGGGGGACGCCAACCAGAAGGGCTACTTCCGCACCGCCCACAACGACATCGTCCAGGGTCAGGCGGCGGCCACCTACGCCTACGAGAAGCTCGGGGCCAAGAAGGCGGCCACGATCCACGATGGTGACCCCTACACCGAGGGCCTGGCCAACGCCTTCGGCACCTCATTCAAGGAGCTGGGTGGCACGATCGCCCTCGCCACCGCCATCAGCAAGGGTGACACTGACATGCGGCCGGTGCTGACCGAGGTGGCGGCGACCAAGCCCGACGTGGTGTTCTTCCCGATCTTCCAGCCGGAGGCCGACTTCATCGTCAAGCAGGCCAAGGACTTCCCGGCGCTGGCCGACACCAAGAAGCTGTTCGGCGCCGACGGTCTGCTCTCCGACACCTACATCGTCATCGACCAGACCGAGGGCATGTACTTCTCCGGGCCGGCGACGCCGATCGGGGAGGCCTACCAGGGGTTCGTCGGCAAGTACGAGAGCAAGTACGGTGAGAAGCCCATCCAGGCCTTCCACGCGCACGCCTACGACGCCACCAACATGCTGTTCGCGGCCATCGAGAAGGTCGCGGTCCGGGAAGACGACGGGACGGTCCACATCGACCGCCAGCGGCTCATGGACGCGCTGTACGCGACCAAGGACTTTCAGGGCCTGACCGGGACCCTCAGCTGCGACGAGTTCGGCGACTGCGCCGACCCGAAGATCGACATCGTCCAGAACACCCCGGCGAAGAAGACGCTCGACCAGGTCCGAGGGAACGTCCTGTTCACCTTTGAGCCACAGACCAGCTGAGCGGGCGCCGGTCGGGTACCCGGGACCGGCTGGGTACCCGACCTGGCTCGGGTGACTCGACCGACGAGGGAGCGCGTGGCCAAGACCAGCCTGGAGCCGCGGGGATCGATCGCCGTCAGGCGGACGTTCCAGCTGCCGATCGTCGACAGCTTCCTGTGGCTGGTCCGGATCGCCGCCATCGTGCTGATCGTCGTCGGCGCCTTCAACAGCCTCACGAGTGGACGTCTCAGCGGCCAGCAGTGGCGTGACCTGGTGGTGTTCGGGATCGCCCAGGGCTCGGTCTATGCGCTCATCGCCTTGGGGTACACGATGGTCTACGGCATTCTCCGCTTCATCAACTTCGCCCACGGCGAGGTGTTCATGATTGGGGCGATGACCGGCTTCTATGTGTCCGACGGGCTCTCCCGCACGTGGCTGTGGGAGGCCCAGCCATTCGTCTCGTTGCTCATCGTCCTGATCTGCTGCATGACGGTCTCGGCGCTGATCGCTGTGCTGCTCGAGCGGGTGGCCTACCGGCCGCTGCGGGGCCTCCCCCGCCTGCTTCCGTTCATCACCGCCATCGGAGCGTCGTTCTTCCTCCAGTACACGGTGGCCACCCTGTTCGGCACCAGCGTCAAGGCCTACCCCTCGGTCGACGCCCTTACCGGTGTAGTCACCTTCTTGGGGTTCCGGATCCTCAAGGTGCAGGTGCTGGTGATCGTCGCGGCGCTGCTGATGCTGGCTGGCCTCTACCTGTACGTGGAGAAGACCAAGGCCGGGAGGGCCATCCGGGCGGTGGCCGAGGACCCAGAGATCGCCCAACTGATGGGGCTCAGCGTCGACCGCACGATCGTCAGGGTCTTCGCGATCGGTGGGGCCTTGGCTGGGGCCGCCGGCTTCCTGTTCGGACTCGTGTTCCAGAATGTGCACTTCCTCAGCGGGTTCCTGCCAGGCATCAAGGCGTTCACCGCCGCTGTCTTAGGTGGCATCGGCAACATCCCAGGCGCTGTGCTGGGTGGCCTGCTACTGGGGTCGGTGGAATCGCTGGGACCGAGCCTCGTGTTGGTCGGGCTCGGCATCCCCTCCGCCCACCAGCTCAAGGACGTGGTGGCCTTTCTGGCCCTGGTGTTGGTGTTGATCTTCCGACCCACCGGCATCCTGGGTGAGCGGGTGAGCGAGGAGCGAGCGTAGCCATGGCGGAGCCAACGGTCGCCGTTGAGGTGCCCGTGGCCGTAGAGGGCGAGCTGCTCGCCGCCCGGCAGGTCGACCTCTGGCGAGCGGTCAGGCGCGGCCTCGTGGGCGGGCTCACTGCCGCATTTGTGTCGGCCAACGGCATGGTTGAGGCGTTCTCGGAGCGGGCGGTGCTCGGCGGGCAGACGCTCGGCTCGCTGTTGCTGGTGGCCGTCCCTGTGCTGGTTGGTTACCTCGCCGGGCGGCCGCCGCCAGTCCTCCAGGGGTTCGCCACCCCTCGCCCCGGCTGGCGCAACGTCGCCGGCGGGTTGGTTGCCGGACTGTTGAGCGGCGTCGTCATGGCGGTGTTCGTGACGCTGATCGCAACGTTCGACGTCCGCCGGATCCTCATCAATGTCACGCCCGGGCTGGTGCGGGAGCCGCCTCGGCTGCTCACCTTCGGACTGGAGCTTGGTGCCGGCGGCCTGGTGCTCATTCTTGCCCTCAACGCGGTGCTCGGCGCTGTCGCCGGGACACTGCACTTGCTGCCCGCGCGGTGGCGGAGGGCCGTGTTTGCCGCGGCCCTGTGGGTGCTGGCGTTTGCCATGTTGCAGCCTGTTATCGTCCAGGTGCTTCGAGGGATCCAGGCGGAGCTGCGAATCTGGACCGCTCCGCTCGCCGATTTCCTGTACGAGCCGACCGGCGCGTTGAGCGTCCCTGGAGCGGTCGCGGTCGCAGCGCTGGCGTTCGGCATCCACGCACTCCTGATGCGGGAGGGTCGCAGGCCGGTCCGCGCGCGGCTGGAGCCCTTGCCCGAGCGGTCCCGCCGGCTGCTTCGGCTGGTGGTCCTGGCTGGGATCCTCTTCCTACTTGGTCTGCTGCCCCAGATCCTTGGGCCGTTTCTCAGCGAGGTCCTGAACATCGCCGGCATCTTCCTGCTCATGGCGCTCGGGTTGAACATCGTGGTGGGCCTCGCCGGGCTGCTCGACCTCGGCTACGTGGCGTTCTTCGCGGTTGGCGCCTACACGACCGCGCTGCTCACCTCGCCCCAGTCCAGCCTCGGCGTCGGCTGGATCTTCTGGGCCGCCGTGCCGTTCGTGGTCCTCGCTGCCGCCGTGTCAGGCCTGGCCGTCGGCACCCCGGTGCTGCGGATGCGTGGTGACTACCTGGCCATCGTCACCCTCGGGTTCGGCGAGATCGCCCGGCTGCTGTTCCTGTCCGACTGGCTCAAGCCCACCTTCGGTGGCGCGCAGGGGATCATTCAGGTGCGCGACATCACCATCGGGCCGATCGAGATTGGAGGGCCGCAGGCGTTTTTCTACGCGATCTTCTGCTTTGTGCTGCTGGCCGCCTACGTCACCTACGCGCTGCAGGACTCACGGGTCGGACGGGCGTGGATGGCGATGCGCGAGGACGAGGCGGTGGCCGACGCCATGGGGGTCAACATCGTGACCGCCAAGTTGTCGGCGTTTATCGCTGGGGCCATGCTCGCCGGTTTTGGTGGCGCATTGTTCGCCAGCAAGATCGGCTCGGTGTTCCCCCACAGCTTCAGCGTGATCGTGTCCATCACCATCCTGGTGGTGATCATCGTCGGGGGCATGGCCAGCGTGCCCGGCGTCGTCCTCGCCTCCTTCGTGCTGGTGGGTCTGCCGGAGCTGCTGCGCGAGTTCGCGGAGTACCGGTTCCTCATCTACGGGGCCCTGCTGATCTTCATGATGCAGCGGCGGCCCGAGGGGTTCATCCCGAGCAGGCGGCGGGCCGAGGAGCTGCACGAGGAGGAGGTCGGCCAGGACGCCTGGCTGCGAAGCCAGGCCACGATGCAGCAGCAAGCAGGCCCGGCCGGGGATGGCCGGAGCGAGACGAGCTAACCGGGGCACTCATGGCGCTGTTCGAGATCAGGGGACTCACCAGGGACTTCGGTGGGGTGCGGGCCATCGACGGACTCGACCTCGACGTCGACGACGGAGAAATCGTCAGCGTCATCGGCCCAAACGGCGCCGGAAAGACGACCCTGTTCAACCTCGTCACCGGGATGATCCCGGCCGGCCAGGGCGACATCCGCTTCGGTGGCCGCAGCATCGTGGGTCTGCGACCCAGCCAGATCCTTGAGCTCGGCATCGCGCGCACCTTTCAGAACGTGCGCCTGTTTCCCGAGATGAGCGTGCGGGAGAACGTCATGGTCGCCCGCCACTGCCGCACCCGGTCCGGCATGCTCAAGGCGATCTTCCGAGCACCATCGTTCCGGCGGGAGGAGCAGGAGACGCGGCAGCGGGCCGAACAGGCCCTGGCATTTTTCGGAAGTCGCCTGATCGGGTGGCGGTTCGACACCCCGGCGCGCTCACTGTCGTATGCAAACCGGCGCCGGCTCGAGCTCGCCCGGGCGATGGCCTCGGACCCGAAACTGCTCCTCCTCGACGAGCCGACCGCCGGAATGAACCCGCGAGAGACCCAGGAGCTTACCGAGCTGATCCAGGGGCTGCGGGATGAGACCGGCGTCACGATCATTTTGATCGAGCACGACATGCGGGTGGTGAAGGGGGTCTCGGAGCGGGTTGTGGTGCTCGACTACGGCCAGAAGATCGCCGAGGGAGCCTACGCCGACGTCGCCAGCAACGACCGGGTGATCGAGGCCTACCTTGGCAGGACGGCGACGACGGCATGAGCGACGCCCCAAGCGGCCCCGGCATGGGCGCGGAGCAGGCCGACCGGACGGGCAGGGACACCACGGTGGTGTCCCAGCTCCGGCCGATCCTGGAGCTACGCAACATCTGCACCCACTACGGCCCGATTCAAGTCCTCCACAACATCAGCCTCGAGATCCGTCCGGGCGAGATCGTCTGTCTGTTGGGCGGCAACGCCAGCGGCAAGACCACCACCCTCAAGACGATCCTCGGCTACATCGTCCCGACCCAGGGGGATGTCCTGCTCGACGGCCAGCGGGTCAACGGGCTGCCGACCCAGCGTCTCGTGGACATGGGCGTCTCGATGGTCCCCGAGAACCGCCGGCTGTTCCGACGCATGACGGTGCGCGAGAACCTGGAGCTCGGCTGCTCCCTCCGGGAGGACCGCGACGAGATCGAGAAGGACTTCGGGCGGGTCTTCGCCCTGTTCCCTCGCGTCAAGGAGCGACTCAACCAGCGAGCGGGGACGCTCTCGGGCGGAGAGCAGCAGATGGTGGCCATGGCCCGGGCGCTCATGGCCCGCCCCAAGCTGCTGCTCATGGACGAGCCTTCCATGGGACTGGCCCCCGTGCTGGTCCAGCAGAACTTCGAAATCCTCCAGGAGGTCAACCGGCAGGGGACCACCGTCTTCGTCGTCGAGCAGAACGCCAACATGGCGCTCTCGATTGCCAACCGGGGCTATGTGTTGCAGACCGGGAAGGTCGTGCTGGCCGACACGGCCAAGGACCTGCTCAGCAACCCCCAGATGCGCGAGGCCTACCTCGGCGAGCTCTGATCCGGCCACGCCCGCGCGGATTGGCCGACCGGGGCTGGGTCCCATTCGGAACGGCCCAGGCTGAGACTGGACGAGCGCATTGGCCGCGCACTGGCGGTTGCTGCGCAGCCTGCGTACCGGAGAATCCGCCGTCAGCTGCGTAGGACACGCGGGGAGCGGAAGGCCACGGCCGTCAGACTCCAGGTCCGCTCCTCTCTGGCCAGTCCCACACGCAGCCCCCGCCAGCCTCGACCAGCCCGAGGCGATCGAGTCGAGGCGCCGACCTGGGTTCGGTCTGGATCCGGGGGAACGGAACGACTGCCGCGCTGGCTGTCGCTGGTGAGGGCGCGGCGTCCGGCCCCGGTCAGCAGTACATAGTCGGAGGCCACCACGACGAGCCGGCGGTTGACGAGCGAGCGGGTGACCTGGCGCCCGACCGGCCAGCGCATGGCATATCCGTCGGACATCTGGAGCTGCTTGAGGGCTGTCCAGTCGGCGGCGGTGAGCCCCTCTACGGAGGCATCGACTCCACTATCCGGGTGCCCACCAGCCACCGGTCGGCCTTCCTCTTGGGCAACGCAGGCCTCTTGCAGGGTTGCGACCAGCTCGACCGTGCCAATGCCTTTGGGGATGCCGGCTTGTGCCCCCGACTTGGAGACGGCCCCTTCGAGCTGGGCGTCGTCGTCCCCGGTCCACAACACCACGGGTGTGTCCGGCTGCTGGCGCCGCAGGATCCGGGTGGCCTGGACGCCGTCCATCCGGGGCATGCACAGGTCCATGAGCACCACGTCGGGGTGATGCGCGGCGGCTTGGGTCAAGGCCTGAGCGCCATCCTCGGCCTCGCCAACCACCGTCAGCCCGGCCCGTTCCAGTGCCGAACGGACGCGTGTGCGCTGGGCTTGGCTGTCATCGACGACCAGCACCTGCAGCGCTGTTGCAGCGGTGCCGGTACCCCCAGGTGTCATGGCAACCCCGCGATTCCCCGGCGGTCTGGCCGATGCGTTGGTTGACGGTCTTGACGCGCGCTATGATCGGTGATGCCAAGTGCAGATGCAACTGCAGATGTCGGGTGCAGGCGCCGTGCAGAACCGGTGGGATCCTCTCGGCCGCTCCGGATGGGGGATGGCGAGGTGTCTTGGCAGTCACCGAGATCGAGATCCGGCCCGGAAGCGGCGGGCGTCCGATGATCTTCGGCGCGCAACTCCGCCGCCCGTACCGAACAGGTGGATCGACCAGCTGGTGGGAGGAAGTTCGATGATGACGGGTGAAGGTGCAGGGTCAACGGCCTACAACGGCATGCCCGCCGGGGACCTGGAAGGGGCCTGCTGGTGGAAGAGCCGGCGCAGCAGCGCCCAAGGCAACTGCGTCGAGACGGCCAAGTTGCCAGGTCATGAGGTGGCGATACGGAACTCTCGGTATCCGCAAGGGCCAGCGCTGATCTTCAGCCAGGCTGAGGTCTGTGCGTTCCTGGAGGGCGTGAAAGACGGCGACTTCGACGACCTTCTGTAGTTATGACGCGACACCCAGCTG